>Ga0306923_10001746_pt1 | contig 19407 bp, 17 predicted proteins | sample sta12Can44000108_FD_203841 | JGI IMG/M metagenome (GOLD analysis project Ga0306923, IMG submission 203841) | Lab enrichment of tropical soil microbial communities from Luquillo Experimental Forest, Puerto Rico - statanox.12C.anox.44.000.108 (v2)... | ecosystem: Environmental > Terrestrial >... | reverse complement strand
GAAAAAGACCGGATCGCCAAGGCGGCCATCGCCGAGCTTCCGACCGACGGCGCGATCCTGCTCGACTCGGGCACCACCACGGCCCGGATCGCGGAGATGCTGCCGCTGGACTGCGAGCTCACCGTCGTCACCAACTCGCTGCCGATCGCCCTGACCCTTTCGGTCCGGCCCAACCTGCAGGTGCTGGTGACCGGCGGCCGGGTGCGGTCGCGGACGCTGGCCGGGGTCGGCGACTGGACCGGGAACGCCCTCGCCAGCGTCCGGGTCGACGTCGCGTTCCTCGGCGCCAACGGCGTCTCCGCCGCCTACGGCCTCACCACCCCCGACCAGGACGAGGCGGCGGCCAAGCGGGCCATGATCCGCGCCGCGCGACGGCCGGTGGTCGTGGCCGACCACAGCAAGCTCGGGGCGGATTACTTCGCCCGCTTCGGTGAGCTGAACGAGATCGACACGCTCATCACCGACACGGGCGCCGACGAGGACCTGGTCGCGGACCTGGAATCGGCCGGCCTGCGGGTGGTGCGGGCATGATCGTCACTTTGACCGCCAACCCGAGCGTCGACCGGACGATCGAGGTCGCCGCGCTCCGGCCCGGCACCGTCATACGCGCCCGCGCCAGCCGGGTGGACGCGGGCGGCAAGGGCGTCAACGTCGCCAGGGCGCTGGCCGCGCACGGCCGCAAGGCCAAGGCCGTGCTGCCCAGCGGCGGCGCGGAGGGGGCCCAGCTCGAGGCCCTGCTGGCCGGCGCCGGCCTGGACCTGCTCACCGTCCGCATCGGCGGGTCCATCCGGGCGAACGTCACCGTGGTCGAGGCCGACGGCACCACCACCAAGCTGAACGAGCCCGGGCCGCGCCTGTCCGGGGCGGAGCTCGCCGCGCTCGCGGCCACCCTGGGCGAGGCCGCGGCCGCGGCGGAATGGGTTGTGCTGTCTGGCAGCCTGTCCCCCGGCACGCCGGCCGACTGGTACGCCGGCGTCATCCGCCAGCTGGGCGGCAGCGGGCCCCGGATAGCGATCGACAGCTCCGGGCCGCCGCTGGCCCAGGCGATCGCCGCGCGCCCGGACCTGGTCAAGCCGAACCGGGAGGAGCTCGCCGAGCTGGCCGGCGCTTCCATCGACACGATCGCGGACGTCGCCGCCGCCGCGCGGGTCCTGATCGAGGCCGGCGTGCACACCGTCCTCACCAGCCTCGGGCCGGCCGGCGCGGTGCTCACCCGGCGCGATGGCGCCTGGCACGCCACCGCCGCGGCGATCGAGCCGCGCAGCACCGTCGGCGCCGGCGACGCGCTGCTGGCCGGCTACCTGTCCGCCAGCAGCTCGGGCACCGCCGACACCGCCGGCCCCGGCCGCGGCGGCGGGCCGACCGCGCTAGCCGAGGCGGTCGCCTGGGGAAGCGCGGCGGCGGCCCTGCCGGGATCGCGCATGCCCGGCCCCGGCGACATCAGCCGCGCGGGCATCCACCTCACCGACCTGACCAACCTGGCGGACGGCGATCTCGCCGCCCGCCGACTGTAGGGCCCGCCGGGCCTTGTAAGGGAGTAAGACCATGACCAGCCCGATCATCACACCCGACCTCGTCGACCTGAGCCTGGAGGCGGACAGCAGGCACGACGCCACCCGCCAGCTCGCGCGGCTGCTCGCCGGCCAGGGGCGGGTCACCGATCTCGACGGATTCCTCGCCGACGTGGCGGCGCGCGAAGCGCAGATGCCGACCGGGATCGAAGGCGGCATCGGGATCCCGCACGCTCGTTCGGTCTATGTCACCGAGCCGTCCCTGGCGTTCGCGCGGAGCAAGGCGGGCGTGGATTACGGCGCCGCCGACGGCCCGGCGCACCTCATCTTCCTGATCGCCGCGCCCGAAGGCGGCGGCGCCCAGCACATGACCATTCTCGCGGCGCTCGCCCGCCGTCTCGTCCACGCCTCCTTCCGCGAGGCGCTCGCCACCGCTCCCGACGCGCCGACCGTCGTGGACATCGTTACGAAAGAGGTGCTCGGGTCATGAAACTTGTCGCCGTGACCTCTTGCCCCACGGGCATCGCGCACACCTACATGGCCGCCGAGTCGATCGAGCAGGCTGCCGCTGCCGCCGGGCACTCCATCACGGTGGAGACTCAGGGCGCGGCCGGCGCGGACCCGATTCCCGCCGACGTCATCGCCGCCGCGGACGCGGTTATCTTCGCCGCCGACGTCGAGGTGCGCGGCCGGGCGCGCTTCGCCGGCAAGCCGGTGGTCACCGCGCCGGTCAAGCGCGCGATCAACGACGGCCCCGGGCTGATCGCCGAAGCCGTCGCGGCCGCCGAGGCCGCGGTCGCGGCGGCCGCCGCCGGGGCTGGCGGCACGGCCGCGGCGCCGGCCGGACCGGCTGCCGCGGGCCACGCCGCACCGGCCGCCGGCCTGACCACCAAGGTCGACCAGGACGCGGGCTTCGGCACCCGGCTGCGGCAGTGGCTGATGACCGGTGTCAGCTACATGATCCCGTTCGTCGCCGCGGGCGGCATCCTGATCGCGATCTCGTTCATCATGGGCGGCCCGCAGGTGGCCACGAAGGTGTTCGGGGGCACGTTCCACGGGCACGTCTACCCGGCGGCCGTCACCGGCATCGAGGGCTTCACCATCGCCCCGGTGCTGCACGCCGCCGGCCTCGCCGGGCTGCTGTTCCTCATCGGCAAGATCGCGTTCTTCATGCTGGTGCCAGTGCTGGCCGGCTTCATCGCGTTCGCGATGGCCGACCGGATGGGTCTGGTCCCCGGCTTCGTGGGCGGTCTGGTCGCCACCGCGACCGGCGCCGGGTTCCTGGGCGGCCTGATCGCCGGCCTGCTGGCCGGGGCGGTCGTCATGCTGCTGAAGCGGCCCAGGGTGCCGCGCGCCCTCGCCGGCATCATGCCTGTCGTGGTGATACCGCTGGTCTCGACGGCCGTCGTCGGCGTGATCATGGCCGTGGCCGTCGGGCGCCCGGTCGCCGCGGCCACCGCCGCCATGACGACCTGGCTGCACGGCCTGTCCGGCACCAACGCGGCCGCGCTCGGCATGCTGCTCGGCGCGATGATGGCCTTCGACCTGGGCGGCCCCGTCAACAAGGTCGCCTACACCTTCGGCCTGGCCAGCCTGGCCAGCGGCGACACCAAGATCATGGCCGCCGTGATGGCGGCGGGGATGACGCCGCCGGTCGCCTGCGCGCTCGCGTCCGTCGTCCGCAAGCGGCTGTTCACGCCCGCCGAGCGCACCGCCGGCGAGGCCGCCTGGCTGCTCGGCCTGTCGTTCATCACCGAGGGCGCGATCCCGTTCGCCGCCGGCGACCCGCTGCGGGTCATCCCGTCGCTGATGGCGGGCAGCGCTGTGACCGGCGGGCTGTCGATGGCGTTCGGCGCCACGTCGCTCGCCCCGCACGGCGGCATCTGGGTGATCGGCCTCATCGGCAAGCCCGGCCTGTGGGCCGTCGCCATCGCGGCGGGCATCTGCGTCAGCGCCGTTTGCCTGGTCGCGCTCAAGTCGCTGCGCCGCACCGCCATCGCGGCGGAAAGCGCCGCGAACAACATCGGTGTCCCGGAATCCACTCGCGTCGCGGTAGGTGCGTCATGATCCAGCGTCAGGTAACCGTCGGTTCCACTGTCGGGCTGCACGCCCGCCCCGCGTCCCTGTTCGTCCAGGCCGCCGCCAAGGCGCCGGTCCCGGTCCTTATCGCCAAGCAGGGCGGCGAGCCGGTGGACGCCCGCTCCATCCTTTCCGTCATCGGCCTCGACGCCCGCGGCGGCGACACGGTGGTGCTGTCCGCCGACGGCGCCGGCGCCGAGGACGTGCTCGACGCCCTCGCCGCCATCGTCGCTGCCAACCACGACGCCGAAGGATCTCGGTCATGAGCGCGGAACTGCGCGGTCTCGGCGTAAGCGCCGGGTCGGCGGCCGGGCCGGCGCTGCGGCTGGGCACCCCGCCGAAACTGCCCGCCGCCGAGCCCGTCGTCACCGACTCCCAGGCCGAGGCCGAACGCGCCGTCGCCGCCCTGGAGGCCGTCGGCGAATTCCTGCGCGGCCGGGCCGAAGCAGCTGACGGAGCGGCCGCCGAGATCCTGGCGGCCGAGGCGATGATGGCCGGCGACCCCGCGCTCGCCGGGAAGGTGCGCGGCCTCGCCGGGGCCGGCCGGGCCGCCGCCTGGGCCGTCCGGGAGGCGCTCGCTGACTACCGGGCGATGCTGACGGCCGCCGGCGGCTACCTCGCCGAGCGGGCCGCCGACCTCGACGACATCGCCGACCGCGCGGTGGCGCTGCTGCTCGGCGAGCCGATGCCGGGCATCCCCTCCCCTGGGTACTCGTTCGTGCTGCTGGCCGAGGAACTCGCGCCCGCCGACACGGCGACTCTCGATCCGGCCGCCGTTCTCGCGATCGTCACCGAGCGCGGCGGTCCCACCAGCCACACCGCGATCCTGGCCAAGACCCTCGGGATCCCGGCCGTGGTGTCCTGCCCCGGCGCCGCGTCCGTCGCTGACGGGACGATGCTCGCCGTCGACGGCTCAGCCGGCACGGTCCTGGCCGAGCCCTCCCCGCGGCAGCTAGCTGAGCTGGCCCGGCGGCGCGCCGAACATGCCGCTCGCCTGCGCGCGGCGCGCGGTCCCGGCCGGACCAGGGACGGGCACCCGGTGAAGCTGCTGGCCAACATCGGCGGGCCCGCCGACGTGCCCGCGGTGATCGCCGCCGACGCCGAGGGGGTCGGGCTGCTGCGCACCGAGTTCCTCTTCCTTGACCGCCGCGACGAGCCTTCGGGCGAGGAGCAGCGGGCCACCTACGCCGAGATCCTCGCGGGAATGCGCGGGCGGAAGGTCGTCGTGCGTACGCTCGACGCCGGGGCGGACAAGCCGCTGGCGTTCGCGTCGCAGGAGGCCGAGCCCAACCCGGCGCTCGGCATCCGCGGCCTGCGCCTGGGCGCCCTGCTCCCGGGGCTGCTCGACACTCAGCTCGAGGCGCTCGCGCTGGCGGCCAAGGACACGGGCGCCGATGTGTGGGTGATGGCTCCGATGGTGTCGGTCCCGGCGGAGGCCGCCGCGTTCGCGGAGCGGGCCCGGAGTCACGGCCTGCCGCTCGCGGGGGTGATGATCGAGGTCCCGGCCGCCGCGCTGTGCGCGGCCGCGATCATCGAGCAGGCCGACTTCGTCTCGATCGGAACCAATGACCTGAGCCAGTACACGTTCGCCGCCGACCGGCAGGCCGGGGAGCTCGCCCCGCTGCTCGACCCCTGGCAGCCCGCGCTGCTGCGGCTCATCGCGATGACGGCGGACGCGGGGCGAACGGCGGGCAAGCCGGTCAGCGTCTGCGGCGAGGCGGCCAGTGACCCGCTGCTCGCCGTCGTGCTCACGGGTCTCGGCGTGACCAGCCTGTCGATGGCGCCGCCCGCCCTGGCCGAGGTCCGCGCCGCCCTGGCCGGGCACACGCTGGCGCAGTGCGAAGCCGCCGCCGCGGCCGCGCTCGCGGCGGCCACCCCGGACCAGGCCCGCACCGCCGCCAGCGCCGCCCTGGCCGATCAGGACTCACGGTCGTAAGTGGCCGGCCCGTGTCCTGGCCGTCGCGGCTGACCGCCTACGGCCAGGACGCGCCTGCCTGGTAAGGGTGGTGGCGTCAGCCCGTCTGTGCCGGGTCCGGGACAAGGCCTAGCTGTTCGAGCAGCTCGAGCTGGTCGAACATCAGGTTGAGCGCGGCTATCATGCCGTCACGGAAGCGGACCACCTGGATGTAGTTCGCGGTGACGTGCCGGCCGGTGGGCGGGACGTCGCCAGCCGGCGTGCGCAGGACGCCCTGATGGGTTCCGGTGAACGTGCCCTCCTCGACAGCGACGTCGCCGCTGATATGCAGGGCGTGGATCACCACGTGCGCGTCGGGGAAGGCGTTGAGCCACCCCTCGTGGTATTCGGCACAGGCCTGCTTTCCAGCACCGCTCATGCCGCCCGGCACATGGAACACCACGTCATCCGTCAGCACAGCGCTGAACTCGCCGATGTCATGGGCGTTGAAGGCTTCCGTCCACTTCTCGAACGCTTCCCGTACGGTCATTGTCATCAGGATCCCCCCTCGGTCGGCCGTCTCTTCGCTGAGCCGGCCGACTCACCGTACGCAGGCCCCCCCGGCGCACGGATGGAAACGGAGTGGAGATCGCGTGGAGGCCCGTACGAGCTTCCGCGCGGTGACAATCACGACTCGCGGTCGTCCGTGTCGTGGTAAGGGAACTGGGTCACATGCCGTTGCCGGCCTAGCGGGGTCAGTTCGAGCCACCGGTAGGTGCCCAGCAGTATGTCCAGGCCCCGTTCGTAGGCCGAATAGGTATGGAAGACCCGGTCGCCCTCGCGCAGGAAGACGCTGACCCCGGGACCGTCCGCACCGGAGCGGATGTAGGGCGCCTCCCGCTCCAGGGTCTCCTTGTCCTTGTAGTTGTACTCCAAGGGGGCCTTGCTCTCGTCGAAGCTGACGTGGAAGTCGTAGTTGAAGTCGCCGTCGGCCGAGGAGTACCAGGGCACCTGCCAGCCCATCCGCTTCCTGAACCGTTCGATGCTGGCGATCGGCGCACGGGACACCAGCACCAGCGTGGTGTCGCAGGCATGCAGGTGGGACAGGTCGCCGATGCTGTCGACCAGGAACGAGCAGGTTGGGCAGCCCTGATCCTCGCCGGGGAATCCGGACTGCTCGTGCCGCCACATGAAGTGGTAGGTGATCAGCTGACGGCGCCCGTCGAACAGCCCTGGCAGGTTCACCTGCCCGCCTGGACCGGTGAAGACGTAGTCCTTGGTGACCTCGGTCATCGGCAGCTCGCGGCGGGCCGCGTCCACCGCGTCCTTGGCACGGGTGGCCTCTTTTTCCTTGGCGAGCAGTTGCTCGCGGGCAGCACGCCACTGCTGCGGTGAGACGACTTGCGTGGTGTCCATCTTGTCCTCCTTGAATTTGTCCGCTCACCATCCCCACGGATAGGCAGGTGCCGAAACCGACAGACACGACACGATTCCGCGTCCGATTGTGGGCAGGCCCGCCAGTCCCCGATACGCTCATCTCCTATGACAGGGTCCGCCCTGTACCGGAAGGTGGCCGAGGACATCAAGGCGGCTATTGCTGCCGGTACATACCCGGCCAACACCAAGCTGCCGTCCGAGAGCGAGCTAGCCGAACGGTATTCGGTGTCCCGCGGGACGATCAGGCAGGCGTTCGCGGCGCTGCGCGCGGACGGGGTGATCGCGTCCCGCCGCGGCGCGCGCCGGATCGTCGTCGGCGGTCCCCGGGTGCAGAGCTTCGGCGAGCTGCTGTCGTTCTCGCGATGGGCGCGCGCGATGGGCGAGGTGCCGGCCGGCCGGGTGATGACGCTCGAGCGCCGTCCCGCCACCCCCGCCGAGGCCGAGCGGCTGGCGCTCCCCGACGGCGCGCCCGTCTACTACCTGGTGCGGGTGCGGCTGCTTTCGGACCGCCCGGTGATGATCGAGCGCGCCGTGTACCCGGACCGGGTGGGCGTGCTGGTCGCCGGCCTTGACCTGGCTCGCGACTCGATCACCGAACGCCTCGAGGAACTCGGCATCGTCTTCACCGACGCCGAGCACGTGATCGACGCGGTGCCGGCCACCGCCGAGGACGCCCGCTGGCTCGGCGTCCGCTCCGGAGTGCCGCTGCTGCGCGAGCGGCGGTGCACGACCGATCGCGCGGGGCAGCCGGTCGAGTGGTCCGATGACCGCTACCTGGGCGCGGCGACGGCGTTCAGCATCCGCAACTCCATCGCCGTCAACGCGCTCTCCCGCACCTCCACTGCTGCCGATTTATATCCGGAACGGAAGCGGCTGACTCCCGGGCGGCCGTCGACTCCCGGGCGGCCGTCGACTCCCGGGCGGCCGCCGACTCCCCGGCGGCCGCCGCCTCTTGCTGTTATCATCGCTGACTCTCCCGCTGGCTTACGGGGCGAGGGCCAGCCGCGCGGCGCTGACGTCCTCCCGGCCATGGCCGGCGTCGACGGCCGCGTGCCACTGGCGGGACAGGGCGGCGAGCAGCGGCAGCGTCTCGCCGTCCGCGGCCTCGATAGCCAGGTCGACGTCTTTGAGCGCCCACTCGAGCGGGAACTCGGGCGCGTAGTCGCCGCGCTCCATCTTGTGCAGCTTGGCGTCGGCGATGGGCGCGTCGAGCGGGCCGCCCTCGATCGCCTCATCGAGCCTGGCGATGTCGACGCCCAGCCGCCTGGCCAGCTCGGCCGCCTCGGCGACGCCTTCGATGAGCACCGACATGTAGGAGTTGACGACCAGCTTCAGGCGGCTGCCCTGGCCGGCTTCTCCCAGCCAGACCGTGGCGCGGCCGATCGCGGCGAACGGCCGGCGCAGCGGCTCACGCGCCTGCGCCGGGCCGGAAGCCAAGATCAGCAGCTGGCCGTTCTCGGCCGGCCCCTTGCTGCCCGATACCGGCGCGTCGACGAACAGCGCGTCGGGCCGCAGCTTGCCGAGCCGCCCGGCGATCCGCTCCGTCGGCTCGATCCCGATCGTGCCCATCTGCGCCCACACGGCGTGCGGGGCGAACGACTCCGCGACGCGCCCGTCGAAGATGACCGACTCGACCACCGCGGCGGTCGGCAGCATGGTGATCACTACCCGGGCGTCCTTGACGGCCTCGGCCGCCGACGGCGCCACGTTCGCGCCGGCGGCGGCGAGCGGCGCCGTGACCCCTGCCGACCTGTCCCACACCGTCGTGGGGAGCCCGGCCGCGAGCAGCCTGCGGGCCATCGCGGCGCCCATGATGCCCGTCCCGAGCACCACCACCGGGTCGTCGCCCTGGCTATGCGTGTCAGACATTTCCAGACCTTTCTCGAATCCGTTCCGGTGCCTGCCCCACCCCTGCCCCACCGGACCGGTCGCCACCGGCCCGGCCCATCACCGAGCATTTCACCCAACCCCGCCGGAGCCCATCCCGGCCGCCCTGCCGCCTCTTGCTGTTATCACAACAAGTTGGCTATACAAGTTGTCGCGTGGCTATACTTGATCATCGTGACTGATCAGCCTGAGCGGGTCGTGATCGTCGGCGGCGGGATCCTGGGCACGATGCATGCCGTCATGGCGCGGCAGCGCGGATTCGACGTCGTGCACCTGGAACGCGAGCCCGAGGCGCGGGGCGCGTCCGTGCGGAACTTCGGTCTCGTCTGGGTGAGCGGCCGGCGGGCGGGGCCCGAGCTCGCGCTGGCGCTGCGCGCCCGGGAGCTATGGGAGTCGATCGCGGCGCGCGCCCCCGGCGCGGGCTTCCGGCCGGCCGGGTCGCTGACGCTGGCCAGCGACGAGGCCGAGCTGCGCGTCCTGCGCGCGGCGGCCGAACTGCCGGACGCCAAGCAGCGGGACTTCGAGCTCCTCGACCCCGGCCGCGTGCGCGCGGTGAACCCGGCGTTGCGCGGGTCGTTCCTCGGCGGGCTGTACTGCCGCGCCGACGCGATCGTGGAACCCCGGCTGGCGCTGCCGGCCCTGCGGGCGTCGCTCGCCGGGCCTGGGTACGCCTGGCTTCCCGGGACCGAGGGCGTCGAGGTGGCCGGGTACGGGGTGCGCGACCAGTTCGGCACCTGGCACCGCGGTGACCTCGTTGTCTTGTGCACCGGTGCGAACTTCACCGGCGTGGCCGGGCTGCACCTGTCGTCCGCGCCGCATTCCCTGCGGCGGGTCCGGCTGCAGATGCTGCAGACCGCGCCGTTTCCCGGACGGCTGACCACGTCGGTCGCGGATGGCGACTCGCTGCGGTACTACCCCGCTTACGACGTGCCCGCCCGCGCGATGCTCGGCCCGCAGTCCCCGGTCGCGGCGGCTTCCCGGGCGCAGCTGCTGCTCGTGCAGCGCGCCGACGGCGGGCTGACTATCGGCGACACCCACGAGTACGACGAGCCGTTCACGTTCGACGTGGACGAGGACGCCTACGACCACTTGCGGGCTCGCGCCGAGGCGCTGCTCGGCACGCCGCTGCCGAGGGTCCAGCGCCGCTGGGCCGGTGTCTACAGCGAGGTCACCGGGACTTCCGCGCTGTACCACCGGTCCGAGGTCGCGCCCGGCGTCATCCTGGTCACCGGCCCGGGCGGGCGCGGCATGACCTGTTCCCCCGCGATCGCCGAGGAGACCTTCCTGTCATGACCCGGATAACCGTCGCCTGCCTCGACATGGCCGGCACCACCGTCCGCGACGACGGCACCGTCATCGCCGCCTTCCAGGCAGCGATCGCGCCGCGCAACTTGCCCGTGGCCGCCTATAACGAGGCGATGAAGTACGTGCGCGCCACGATGGGCCAGTCCAAGATCGAGGTCTTCCGGCACATCCTCGGCGACGAGGACGAGGCGCGGCGGGCCAACGCGGCATTCGAGACGCACTACGCGGCGGCAGTTAGCCTGGGCGAGGTCGCCCCTATGCCCGGCGCGACGGAAGTGTTTCAGGCGTGCCGCGGCACCGGGATCAAGGTGTGTCTGGCGACTGGCTTCTCCCCCGGCACCAGGGACGCGCTCGTGGAGGCGCTCGGCTGGGCCGACCTGGTCGACCTGGTGCTCTCTCCGGCCGACGCCGGCCGCGGCCGCCCCTGGCCGGACCTGCCGCTGACCGCTCTGCTCCGGCTGGGCGGCGGCTCTGTCGGCGAGCTCGCGGTCGCCGGCGACACCCCTAGCGACGTCGAGTCTGGCCTGCGCGCCGGCGCGGGACTGGTAGCGGGCGTGCTGACCGGCGCGGCCACCCGTCAGGAACTCGAGGCTGTCCCCCGGGCGGCCAGCCTGCCCGGCGAGCCGCTCGTCCTGGACTCGATCGCGGACCTGCTTCCCCGCCTGGGCGGCTGACCACGGCGCGCCGGCTTGAGGCCGGCTGCCGCGCAGTAGCGGCAGGCCGCTGAGGGCGATGCCCGCGAGGATGGCCACTCCCCCGGCGAGCTGCCGCGGGCCCGCCGGGTCGCCGAAGAAGGCGATGCCGGCGACAGCGCCGACGAAGGGCTCGAGGTTGAGGAACGCGCCGGCCACTTCGGCGGCGACCCGGCGCTGCCCGTAGGCGAACAGCGTGAACGGCAGCAGCGTCCCGCCCGCTATCAGGCCGATGACGGCCAGGACGGCGCCGGCTCCCGCCGGGGCGGCGGGCACGCCCTCGGTGATCGCCGCCAGCGGGAGCGCGACCGCCGCGGCGCCCGTGAACTGCGCGGCCGTCACCGCGACCGGGTCCCGGCCAGCGAGCAAGCGGCCCTGTACCACCGTCGCGGTCGCCGCCAGCAGCACCGACACCAGCACCAGGGCGTCGCCGGTCCTGCCGGTCCCGCCCGAATGGCTGCCGGTGACGAGACCGACCCCGGCGAGCGACAGGATGAACCCGGTCCACGCTACCGGGCGTGCCACGGCACGCTGCCATACCGCGGCGATGATCGCGACCAGGACCGGCACGGCGCCGATCAGCAGCGCCGCGTGCGTGACGCTGGTCCGGGCGATCCCGGCGTTCTGCAGCAGGATGCAGACGCCGTACCCGAGCGCTCCCGAGGCCAGCACAGGCCCGGAGAACGCGGCACGCAGCGCGGCGCGCGAGACGACGAGCAGCAGGATGGCGGCGGACAGCCCGAACCGGGCGAAGGTGAGCCAGCCAGGCGCGAGCCACGTCAGGGCGACTTTTGACAGCGGCACGCTAATGCCCCACGCCAGCCCGGCTGCCGCGAGCGCGGCGATGGCACGCATCCGATTGGTGTTCATGACTCCAGGGTGCCGCTCGCCTGGGTCAAAATTTGGCGATCACTACCGTGGACGGAATAAAATTTTGTGATATGGCTGTCAAACTTGACGAAATTGACATTCTGCTGCTGAGTGAGCTGCAGGCCGACGCCGACCGCACCAACGTCGAGCTCGCGCGCCTCACCGGCCTGTCGCCCGCGGCGACCCTGCACCGGGTCCGCTCGCTGAAAGAGTCCGGCGTCATCCGCATCATCAGGGCGCACGTTGATCCGGCCGCGGCTGGGCTTCCCTTGCAGGTCTACGTGACGGCGACGCTCGCCCGTGGCGACCCGCGGTCTACCGCCGTCTTCGAGGACCACGTACGGGCGCTGCCTCAGGTCATCGCCGCCGACAGCATCGCGGGCGAGAGCGACTACCTGCTGTCGATCGTCGCCAGGGATGTCCCGGAACTGCACCAGGTTCTCGCCAGCCTCGCCACCCGCGGCGGCACACGGCTGGTGACCTTCCTGCGGCTAGCTGAACTCAAGCCGCCCGCGCCGCTTCCGCTCGGCGTGCCGCCCGCGCCCGCGAGCAGCCCCCGCCGCCGGCCGCGCGATACTTGACGGCATGGAGCTATCCGCGAAGCTGCAGATTAAGCCCGGGTCGAAGGTCGCGATCCTGGCCGTCCCCGACGGCGGCCCGGAGCTTTCCGGGCCGTGGGAGCCCGTTGCCGAGGCGGCTGACGCGGACGTGGTCATCATGTTCGCGAAGAACCAGGAGGAATTGGCGAGCGCCGGCGCGCCCGCCCTGGACGCGGCACGCGCGGACAAGCTCACCTGGATCGCCTACCCCAAGGCGGGCAAGCTCGGCACAGACCTCAACCGTGACATCCTCGCCGCGTCCCTGGCCGCCGCCGGCATCCAGCCGGTCCGGCAGATCGCGATCGATGAAGTGTGGTCCGCCTTGCGCTTCCGCCCCGCGTTACAGGTCCGGGTTAGGTCGCGGGGCGCAGGCGGAAGGCGAGGAAGCCTGTCGGCTCACGGCACAGGCGCTCGTAGTCTTCGGGATCGATCCCGGCGGCCTCCGGCGAAGGCCGCGGCTCGAGCAGCCTCTCGATGAGGAACCCGGCGGCCGCGATCTCCTCGCAGGTGACCTCCAACGGCACCAGCCAGTACCGCACCTGCCAGCCCTCGCTCCATGTCTCGCTGATCACCCGGACGTCGAAGTAGTTCCCGCCGTGGCGAAGCCAGTCCCCCGTAGGATGCTGGCGCGATAGCACGAGCGCGCCGTCCGGCCGCAGGACGCGGCGCAGTTCCCGCAGCGCGGCCACCCGGTCGTCGACGTACTCGATGGCGAGCGCGCACAGCGCGAGGTCGGCCGATCCGTCAGGCAGCCACGTGATCGGATCGCCGAGGTCGTGCACCCGGAAGAAACCCGCCGGACACCGCTCTTCACAGAGCTCGATCATGCGCGGGCTCTGGTCGAAGCCTGTCACGTGCGCGCCGCGGCGCAGCAGCTCCGCCGCATACAGGCCCGGCCCGCAGGCGGCGTCGAGGACGTGCTTGCCGGCGACGTCGCCGAGGAGTTCGAGGCACGCTGGCCGGTCACAGTGGGCGTTGTAGAAGCCGTCCGCCGCGTGGCGGAGGAATTGATCGGCGAACGCGTCGTACTGCGGCTGCTTGCCTACTTGTTCGCTCACGCCTATATCTTGCCGCCCGGCCACTTGCCGAGGGGAGGGTAATTCGCGCCCACCGGGGAGGCCGGTCATCAGACGGCCCCGTGGCACAGGACAGCCAGGGCCGCGGGCCGCAGCGAGTCCGGGCGCTGCCAGAGTCCGGCGGGGATCGCGTCGCGCTGGCGCACGTTGCGGACTTCGCGGAAGCCGGCCCGGCGCGCCATGTCGGCCATCTCACCGGGCGCGAAGCAGGACAGCCAGGGTTCGCCGCGCTCGGCGGCCGCCTGTGCGACCAGTTCGCCGTAGACGGCACCCGCCTCGTCGCGCAGCCCGGCGGGCAGCATGTAGTCGGCGACGAGCTCGGTGCCGGGCGCGAGGCGGCCGACGGCCGTCATGATGTCCGCGACGGCGTCCGGGGTGAGGTACATAGTGACGCCGAGCCAGCTGACCAGCGCCGGCGCCGCGGTGTCGAACCCCGCGGCGAGCAACGGCCCGGCCAGCGAGTCCGTCGCGAGGTCCACGGCGACGAACGTGACCGCTTCGGGCACCGGCACCTGGGCGGCCGCGAGCGCGCGGCGCTTCCAGTCCTGGGTGGCCGGGTGGTCCACCTCGAACACGCGGACCCGCCCGGCGAGGCCGGCCCGGTAAGCGAACGAATCCAGCCCGGCACCCAGGATGACGTACTGGCCGACGCCCCGGCTGACCGCACGGCTGAGCGCGTCCTCGGTGTACCTGCTGCGGCAGGTGACCTGGACCCGCGCGCCCGCCAGCACCGGATGCGTGCCATGCAGCTTGTGGTAGCTGATCAGTTCTTCGGCCTGTTCCCCCAGGAGCTGCGCCGCGAGCCCGTCGGCGAAAATCCATGGCTCCTGGTCAACGATGAGGTGTGCGGCACGTGCCGCCGCCGCGGTCAGCGCGGTAAAGCTGAGCTGTCCGTCTTCCATGGACAGCACCCTACAACCAGCTTCGAACATCATACCACAGATATAAATCTTACGCAAGGCTAATCGCATCACAGTTCGATAGTCAAAACCGCCATTCGAAGATCTTGGATAGCCGGCGGCAAGCGAATCCGGGCATTAGGAGTATTTCGGGCGGAGACGCTACGGAGGGCGACCATATCACGGCCATAGCCGCGGCCTTCCAGTGCTGATGACCATGATCGCGAAGGGTTTTCACCGTCAAATGGGTGATTTATTTACGTCGAAAAGAAGTCTTCGGGATCATGGTGCTGACTGCGGTCATTGGTGGTTACTGACGGTAATAGCCGCGGGAGTGGCGGCTCGCCGAGATGCTCGGGGTGCTGATGAGGCGCCGGCGGGTGGAGGGAACTGGGCTCGGGTGGCGGCCGGGAGCCACACCAGGAGCCAGCCCGGGGGCCAAGGCAGAGAATTACGGCGAGGAGCCAGCCCGGAGCCCCGCAGGAAACCAGCCCGGGAGCCCGGGGCCCGGCGGGGAGCAGGTGGACGAATCGGGCGTTTTCCACAGAACCTGTGGACGGGCGTGTGCGCAATGCCGGCGCGCCGTTGTGAGCGTGCTGGGCATAGCGACGGAATCCCTGTGCATAACCATGCACAGGGACGCCGCTCACCTGCGAGAACGTGATGTGGGTAACCATCCGCCGCTGTGGATGAACGCAAGTGCGTCCGCAGCGGGCCGCTAAGGCTACGGGTAGCTCACCACGTCCCCGGGCGCGTGGTTCGCGTCAGTGGTGTCGGTGGCCGAGCCGCCGACGCCGACGCCGTTGATGATCGACTGAAGGTCGCCCGACCCGCCGGTCCATAGCCCGAACACGCCGTGGAACTGCACCGTAGCTGCCCATGTCGTAGCCCTGGAAGGTCTTCACACCGCCGCGAGAACAAGAGGCGGGAGAATACGACTAGCTGGGAAGTCTCAGCAGGAACTTTCACCCAGGCCCAGGACTCGCACCGCGTTGTCCTTGAGGATCTTGGGTCGGACGTCGGGCTTGAGGTCGAGGGTCTCGAAGTCGCGCAGCCACCGCTCCGGGGTCAGCAGCGGGTAGTCGGTGCCGAACAGCACCTTGTCCTGCAGGTAGGAGTTGGCCGCGCGCACCAGGGCGGGCGGGAAGTACTTGGGCGACCAGCCGGACAGGTCGATGAACACGTTGGACTTGTGGGTGGCCATCGAGATCGCCGAGTCCGCCCAGGGCACGGAGGGGTGCGCGAGGATGACCGTCAAAGAAGGAAAGTCCGCCGCCACGTCGTCGAGCAGCATCGGGTCCGACAGCCGCAGCTTGATCCCGCGGCCGCCGGGCAGCCCGGCGCCGATCCCGGTCTGGCCGGTGTGAAAGAGCGCCGGCACGCCGAGCGACTCGATCTCCGCCCAGAGCGGGTAGTACGAAGAGTCGTTGGGCGCGAACCCCTGCAGCGACGGGTGGAACTTGAAGCCGCGCACGCCGTGGTCGGTGACCAGCCTGCGCGCCTGCGCCACGGCGGCTTCCCCCCGCAGCGGGTCCACAGACCCGAAGGGGATCAGCACGTCAGCGTGGTCAGCCGCACGATCCGCGATCTCCTCGCTGGACAGCGCCGGATGCCCGGTGAAGGTCCCGGCGTCCACGGTGAAGACCACCGCCGCCATGCGCAAACCGCGGTACAGCTCGGCGATCTGTTCCAGTGCGGGCGACCGGTCGTGGTCCGCCCGGAAGTACTTGGCGGAGGCGCTGAGCAGCTCATCGTCCAGGGAGTAGCACCCGCGGCCGTCGGACTCGATGTGCACGTGGACGTCGATAGCGGTCAGCGAATCGATGCGCATTCATGGCATTCTACATGTCCCATGACGTCCCAAATGTCACACATAGGCAACAAGCTGGCCTGGCTGTGACCGGGAACCAAGACGCGTAACGGTCAAATAGTCCGCATCGCCATTGATTCCGGGATGAGCGTGTGCCAGCCTCATGCCTGTGAGCGATGCCGCCCCCGATACTGACGTGCCCGCGACCGTCCGCGCCGGCGACCTTATCTGGACGCCGGCGCGGGAGCGGATCGAGAACGCGAACATGACCGCGTTCATGGCATGGCTGAAGCAGACCCGGGGCCTGGAATTCGGGACCTACCCGGAGCTGTGGGAGTGGTCGGTCACCGACCTCGACGCCTTCTGGCAGGCCGTCTGGGACTACAACGACATCGTGGTCGCGCAGCCCCCGGACCAGGCGCTCGGCAAGCGGGACATGCCCGGGGCCGAGTGGTTCCCCGGCGCCCGGCTCAACTACGCGCAGAACGTGCTAGCCAGGGAAAAAGCTGGCGAGGTCGCGCTCTACTACCACTCGGAGACGACCCCGGTCACCCCGCTGCTGTGGGACGAGCTCGGCAAGAACGTCAGGATCCTGGCCACCCGGCTGCGCGGCCTCGGCGTCCAGCCCGGGGACCGCGTCGCCTCCTGCCTGCCGAACACTCCCGCGGCCGTCACCGCGATGCTCGCTACCACGAGCATCGGGGCGATCTGGACGTCGGTCTCCCCCGACTTCGGCTGGCGCGGAGTCCTGGACAGGCTCCGCCAGCTCCAGCCGAAGGTGTTCATCTGCACCGGCGGCTACCGGTACGGCGGCAAGGACTACGACCGCAGCGGCGAGCTCACCCAGATCGTCAAGGAGCTCGACTGCCTGGAGCACATCGTCTACCTGCCGTTCCGCGACGTCCCGGCGCCCGCGGACAGCGCCCTGAACTGGCACGATCTCCTCAGCGGCCCAGAGGTGGCCGCGGCGGACTTCGAGTTCACCACCGGCCCGTTCGGTATGCCGTTGTGGATCTTGTTCTCTAGCGGCACTACCGGACTGCCGAAAGCCATCACCCACAGCCATGGCGGGATCCTGCTCGAGCAGCTGAAGCTGCAGCGGCTGAACATGGACATGCGTCCCGGCGACGTGCTGTTCTTCTACACCACGACCGGCTGGATGATGTGGAACTTCCTGGTCAGCTCGCTGCTGATCGGGATCAAGCCGCTGCTGTACGACGGGAACCCCGGGTACCCGGAGCCGGACGCGCTGTGGCGGATGGCCGCCGAGGCCGGGGTGACGATGTTCGGCGGCAGCCCCGCGTACGCGGACATGCTGGCCAAGCGCGGCGTCGTGCCGAAGGACAAGTACGACCTGAGCAGCCTGCGGTCGGTCATGCTCGCCGGGTCGCCGGTCTCCCCCGAGTGCGCCGCCTGGTTCCTGCGCAACGTCAAACGCGACCTGTGGCTGCACGTGGGCAGCGGCGGCACCGACGTGTGCACCGGGTTCACCGGCGGGTCGCCGACGCTGCCGGTGTACGCGGGCGAGCACCAGCACCGCAACCTGGGCGTCGCGGCCTACGCGTTCAACGACGCGGGCGAGAAAGTGGTCAACGAGGTCGGCGAGATGGTGATCACGCAGCCGATGCCGTCGATGCCGGTCAAGTTCTGGGGCGACGACGAGAACCGCACGAGGTACAAGGCCACGTACTTCGACGAGTTTCCCGGGGTCTGGCGGCAGGGCGACTTCTTCAAGGTCAACGACCGCGGCGGGTGCTTCGTGCTCGGCCGCAGCGACGCGACGCTGAACCGGTTCGGGGTACGGATCGGGACCGCGGAGATCTACACGGTCCTCGAGGGCATCCCCGAGGTGGACGACGCGATCGTGGTCAACCTCGACCTGCCGGGCGGGCAGTTCTTCATGCCGATGTTCGTCAAGCTCGCCGACGGCGTGACGCTGGACGAAAGGATCACCGACGAGATAGAAACCCGGCTGCGGCGCGAGTACACGCCGCGGCACATCCCCGACAAGATCATCCAGGTGCCCGCCATCCCGACGACGCTGACCGGGAAGAAACTCGAGGTGCCTGTCCGCAAGATCCTTCTCGGCACGCCCCTGGAAAAGGCCGCCAACACGAGCGCGATGGCCGACCCGTCGTCCCTGGACGCCTTCCTCGACTACGCGCGCACCCAGCACGACTACCTGACATAGCCCATCTCACCGGGGGTTCCAACGATGGAACAGAACGGTTTCCCGCTCCCCTCGCAGATAGCCGACGTGCCCGGCGCGGAGAACTGGCGCTCCATGTACCAGTACTTCACGCGCTTCCAGCCCGACGACGACAAGCGCTTCTGGTTCTACAACTCGATGCACTTCCCCGAGCCGATACCGGCGTTCGACTCGGTCACGTCGGAGATCCCGTACCAGGCGATCGGCGCGAACACCGCCCGGCTGTTCGTGTTCCCGACCACGCTCGGGATCGAGCACCGGATCGTGAACGGGCGGGTCTACATCACCGCCAACCCCGTGCTCGACCCCGCCGAGATCGGGCGGCGCGCGGAGGTGTTCGGGCCCCGGGCGGGCTACTACTACGAGAACTGGGACTCGCTGTACGAGGGCTGGAAGGAGCGGGTGCGCGGGCTGATCGCCGAGATCGAGGCGATCTCCGTTCCGGAGCTTCCCGAGTGGGAGGACGCTTCGGTCGTCTTCGAGTCCAGGGGCGTGGCGCAGAACCACTACCTGCAGGAGAACTTCGCCAAGTGCCTGGCGCTGTACTCCAAGATGTGGCACCACCACACCGAGATGCTGATGCTCGGCTACGGCGCCTACGTCGTGTTCTTCGAGTTCTGCAATAAGGCGTTCCCGGAGATCAGCGACCAGACCGTGGGCCGGATGGTGGCCGGTATCGACGTGATCATGTACCGGCCGGACGACGAGCTGCGCTCACTCGCCCAGCTGGCCGTCGACCTCGGCGTCGACGACCTGTTCACCGAGGACAACGCGGCCGACGACGTGCTCGCCGGGCTGGAAGCCCGCGGCGAGGCAGGCGCGCGGTGGCTGGACGAGTTCGCGAAGGCGCGCGACCCGTGGTTCCACGTGTCCACCGGCGACGGCTTCTACCACCACCACCTGAGCTGGAACGACGACCTGACCGTGCCGTTCACGGCGCTGCCCGGGTATGTCGCCGCGGTGCGCGCGGGCACGATGAAGCCCAGGCCGACGGCGCAGCTTGTCGAAGAGCGGGACCGGATCGCGGGCGGCTACCGCGACCTCCTCAACACAGACGACGAGAAGGCCGCGTTCGACCAGATGCTGGGCCTGTGCCGGCTCGTGTTCCCGTTCGTCGAGGACCACAAGTTCTACTGCGA
>Ga0306923_10001744_pt1 | contig 19433 bp, 22 predicted proteins | sample sta12Can44000108_FD_203841 | JGI IMG/M metagenome (GOLD analysis project Ga0306923, IMG submission 203841) | Lab enrichment of tropical soil microbial communities from Luquillo Experimental Forest, Puerto Rico - statanox.12C.anox.44.000.108 (v2)... | ecosystem: Environmental > Terrestrial >... | reverse complement strand
AGGCGTCTTCCACGAGTTCGGGCTGGCCGCTTGACCATCGACAATCTTTTTGTCGGGCTTCGCCCTGAAGCGCCTAACGCCCTTAACACCGGAGCAACGGAGCAACTGACATTCGGGGGTAATCGGGGCTATTAGTCCCACGCGGGGAGGAAGCGGTCGATCGTTTGCAACCAACCGGGGGTGCCTGTTCGCAGCGATCAGGTGGGTGCCGGCCGCAGCTGCGGCAACCAGGCGGAGAGCAGATAAAAGAGCATCGCTAACAACAATAAGTACTGGAACCCCAGCAGCATTGAAAACGACTCGGCGAGGCCGCCCAGCACCGCACCAGCGATGTTGGAGCCAAAGGCCAGATCCGGGTTCCTCGCGTCACGGAACGATCCTGCAAAGATGACTCCGGCAAAAAACATGGGGCCGAGCGCGAGGATGCACGGTGCAGCATAGCGCCACAATACTCCGCCGCTCAAAAACACCTCCACAGGGATGAGCACCCCGGCCGTCAGGAACATCAGCAAACCGAGGTAGTGCCAGAAGAGACGCACCCCCCGCACTTTGAACACGTAAAGATTCGCTAGGAGAATAAGCATCAAGACAGTGAAAAAGACTACCGAATTTACTAACCAGGTGCTGCCGAACAGAAGAGCGATCTGCACCACAGCCCTGGTTTCCAACAACATGAAAGCCGCTCCAAGAAAAAACATGCGGCCGTTAATCGCAATCCGTCCCTTAGGCAGAAACAGATACACCATTCCCACTCCTAAAAGACCAAGGATGACCATCGAGCGTATCGTCAAATCGGGGATTAACTTGCCGCGTAGATAAAGAAATGGCCAATCATCGCTGGTGGACAGCACGTTTCCGCCATCGTGGATGAGCGTGGTGGGCGAGATCCGCTCCAAATTGCGACGTTGATCCAAAGCCATCGTCTCGGGCCGCAAGATAAATCCGTCCACATCGAGGTTCCGAACGGGCACGGTATCGAGCCAGAAATTCTTGTGCTGGACGAAGGCATCGGCGATGCGCGAGTTGCACCCGGCGATGATCATCGTAAAGCCGGCGGGCGACGACCTGAGAGTTTCCTCATAAGGCAGGCTCAGGACGAGCGGCGGACAGCCGAATGTCCTCTCGGCCATCGCGGCGAGCCGCTCAACAATCCAACCTTGTCTAAAATAATTGTACATAACGAATATGCCGTCGGGCTTGAGCACCCGCTTGACATCGGTGAAAGCCTGCTGGGTGAAGAGATAGCTTTCGAGACGGATATTCGCATAACCACTATGCAGGATAAGGGAGTCCACGAGGGCATAGATTACAAGTTCATACTTGTGGTCGGTCGTGCGCAGAAAATGCCGGCCGTCGTCCAGGTAGGGAATTACCCGAGCATCTTGGTAAGGATGGTCTGGATGATAATGGCGACCGATATCTTGGATGACCGGATCGATCTCCACGGCATCGATTTGGCTCGCTCCAAACCGTAATGCGTGAGCGATATCATTTCCCGATCCGGCGCCAATGACCAGCACGTCGCGAAAAGGGGCACCACCGCTGTGTTGCTGTAGCAGATGTATCAAGGAATACGAAGAACCCGCGGACGCGAATGGGACCATGCTCTGGTGCCCGATCGTATTCACAGTGATTCCGCGCGAGACCACATCGTGGTCCACCATGTAATATGGGGACCAGCGGGTCTCGTGTATCCGTACCCAAGGTAACCAATTAATCGGCACACTGAGCCCTAGCACGAGCACGACAAGCGCCAACGCCTTCAGCTTAGTGAGGGAGCCGACCTGGTGCAGCAGGTAGGCAATGCCGCCACAGCTGATGAAGAACCACACCACAGGTGGCGCTTGGATGAATGAGATTGCGGAAAATCCGACTATCCCGGCGAGGCTTCCACCGATGTTTAGCGTATAACCCATGACACGATTTGGATAGGAATCAAAAGCGCGGCCCAGCACTTGACCAAGGCCGACAAACATCAGGGATATGAGCACGAAGAAGACCGCCGCAACCGCCTCTATCGGCACCACGAATTGCGCGACGTCGGGATTGCGATACTCCGTTCCGAAAAAAACTTCCTGGGGGGATGCTTGCCCACCTACGTCGATGGATAAGCCGCTCCAATAATGATAGACTGCATAGACGGCAAGAGCGGCTACGACGGTCCCTAGCGCGATAAACGGAAAATAACCGAGCCAGTCTCGAGGCTGTCGCGCAGCCAAGCAACCGCAGGACATGCCCAGGAACGAGGCGATGAGAACCACATTAGTAAAGAACTGAAGAAAGACGACATAGGCTGCGAACCAGCGGATGCACGCGAGTTCCAAAAACAGGACCAAAAAGCCTACGAGAAACAGATTGAGTGCCTGAACGCGGATGTTTAGTCGGTCAATGCGAGCAGATTGCGCTTCCTCTAGTGCAACCGTCATGTATTGTCCCCCACGGGCTCAGCGTGCCCGTAATTTGGTTAATATAGTGGCCACTTTAACAGCACGTAGCCGCGGCCCGTTGCCGGCTTGGCTAGGGCAGAGAGTTCGCGTCTTGGCAACTTCCATAAGTCGCCGAAAAGACGGTCGACTTCCGGCGGGTTAAACACTTCCTGGCCCCCTGATGGGAAAAAGGTTACTTCACCGAATCTCGGACCTTGCGGAAGGTCATAAAGATCGACGCGCGCAAAGCTAAATTCTCCACCTATCGTTTCCGCAGCCTCTATCATATCGGACAGGTGCGGCGGATGGCGGATTTCGAGGCACGCTCGCGGCCCCCTGCCTAGCCAGAACTGCTGCTGCTGCCAATTTATATCGAAGAACGTATTATGATAATCTACGCGAACCTGGATGAAATGGACCTTGCCGTTAAAAACGTAAAACTTGAAATCCGATGGCATTTTTCCCGCGATCTTTAAAAGCGGTTCTACTAGGATGCTCGCGTCGATAGCGAAATAATGCCACTCGTGCCAATACATTCCTTGGTTAGATTGCAACCATTGTCTCACCAGGCCACGAATTTTATCAGGCTCAACGTCTGCAGATGTATGGACAAAATAGTTCGTTCCACTCCCCTGGTTGGTTTTAATAACGTAGGGAGGCATCAGTTCTGCAAACGGTATCTGTGAGGGATCATCCCCACTCCATAAAGTCGGAATTATGAAATCATTTCCAAGTTTTTCTGCAACTACCTTCTTAACTGCGATCTTGTCGGCGTAGATAGGTAGCCTCGGATCCCGATTGAAAACTTTCATCCACTGGATCTTTTCGTTAAAGGTACGCGGAATCAACAAATTCGGGATTCGTCCATGATCACGCCTGTGGTCTAGGGCAATGTCAATCGGCACCTGCGCAACGGCGGGAAGAGACTTGATCGCCCGACGTCCAATCTGCCTGATACGAGCCCATACGGTTTGTAACAACAATGTTCTCCACTCGATATCTTTGAAGCGAGCGGTCTAATCACTTGATTACTCTACGCCCAGCCGCAAGCGTTAATTTGGCCATGCGATAGAGAGGCGGGGTAGCTCGAATGTAATCTGCCACCCTTCCCCTCCATGGGATTGTCATTCCGAAAATATCAAACTTCGGATCAGGCGGCGGCAAGCGCAGCACTCGGGGGGCTTTGAAATCGGCTCGTGCAGTCCTCGGTCTGTGCAAATGTTCTAGCAGGTCTACCCACTGACGGGCACATTCCTCAATTGAGAAGCGCCGTCGTGCCGTTTCTCGTGCTGCCAGCGACAGCTGCTGCCATTTTGCCGGATCGCTCCGCAGTTCCCTTACTGCGGCAAGGAAATCGGCGGCCCGGTCCTTCACAATCAACCCATTCACCCCGTGCTCGATCGATTCTCGGATACCACTCCGCGTATCAAGGCAAACCGGGACTACCCCCGCGGCCATGGCTTCCATCACGCAAACCGGCATTCCTTCATAATCTGAAAGAAGCACCAGGCTGTGGCATTGTGCCAGCAAGTCAAACATCTGCGCGTTATCCACCTGTCCCAGCAATTTCACCCGACCCATCCCTTTTTCGCAGATTATGTGCTCCACTGCAGGTCGCGCAACTCCTTCTCCGACGATCCATGCTTCGAGATTCGGAATGGTCTGTGCCGCAGTACATAATGCATTGGCAACCTCACTGATGCGCTTTTGTTGCTCTTTCAAGTTTCCGATGTAGACGAGGCGAAAGACGGATCCGGGAAGCTGTGCGGTTTTTACCGGAATTGGAACGCCGGAAGGGATCCGACGAACCATTACGTCCCGCGTCGCTGCTATCGAACTTACCTGTGACTCCAGAAAGCTCGAAACCGTTACGATTGCAGAAACCCGAAAATCGGGATCTCCAGCAATAAATTCATCAACTATCCCCCTATAATACAGATCGTCAGTACGCAGAATTCCTATTGTCGGAATTCCGGCGCGTCTGGCATATCCGGCTGCAAAATAAGCTGGAATTATATGATTTGGTATGTAAATATCTGGTTGACCTTCCTCTAAGAACTTAAACAAAGCACGCACCGCGTACGGCAAATGCCTCAGAAATGGCATTCGGCGTACAGGGATGCTTTGTTCCTCACAGAACGCGCAAATTATTCCGGGCTGGCCATAAGCGGCCACTACATGCACCTCGAGCTCGATACCAGCCAGCTGCAACAATGGCAGAAGCCGCATTAACCCACTGGAAGCGCCGCCGAAGTCGCCGGGTGAGTCATGAGTAACGAAACAGACTTTCATGTATTTGTGACCTATCCCAACTCCGCCGATCGCTGTCAGCGGAAGACTGACAAGATGTGATCGACCGTAGGTACAGGAGAAGAGGAGTTCGTTGCGGGGTGATGAATGCCGTCAGCTCACCCCCGCATTTTCTGCTATTCGTTATTTCGCAAGGGATTCCCTGAGGCTTGAGTTTTGCACGTTCGATTCTCAGCCTGGCTCGCCAGTTGGAGGTTCTGGCTGGCCCGACCATTCCGTACTTCTTCGAGCGATGTACCCACGTTGGAATTTACGTTGCCCCCACTTGGCGCGCCGACCTCTCAGGAGCGGCGCCCTCGAGTATACCGCGTTGGTTTCCCAGGCCCCCTGAGACGCTCTCGATCAGATCAGCAAAATGTCGGGCCGATGCCTCCCAGGTGAACCGCTCGAGCACCCTTTGGCGCCCGGCCTCGCCCATCGCGCGTGCCAGCGCAGGGTTATCAATGAACTGGCTGATGGCCGTAGCCAGCTCTTTAGCGCCGCCGCGAGCTACCAACATCCCGGTTTTCCCATGCTCCACGAATTCGGGGATTCCCCCGCCGCGAGTCGCTACAATGGCTGATCCGCAGGCGGCCGCTTCAAAGGTCGGCAGCCCAGAGGGCTCATTCCAGACCGAAGGAAGCACCACCACTGCAGCCCGGCGGTAAAGATCGATTGTCTGGGCGTGCGGAATCGAACCGTGGAAGACGATCCGATCGTCGCCGGCGGCGGCAGCGGCGAGGTCGCCCAAATAGCTTTGGCCCTTCAGGATCAGTTGCCGCCGCACCATCTCGGAAAACCGCTTGCCATAGAACGGCTCTAGGCTCGCCATCGCTCGATCACCCGGGTCGGGAGCGACGTAGATATAGGGCAAGATGCCCGCGTAACCGACAATGTCCAACCGAAGGGCTGGTCTACTCTTAGCCAAAATCTTGAATGCCTGGATAAGGACATGAACGCCCTTTTCCGGCGAGACGCGTGCGACAAATAACAGGTGCTGGAAGTCTTCGATTTGCGACGGTAATGGGGAGAAGCGGACGGGGTCGGCCCCATTATATACAGTGTGGCACCGCTCCGCGATTGCCGGGAAGCGGGCCTTGATTCCCTCAGTGATAAAGTCGCTGACGCCGATGATCAAATCGATTTTCCTCAGTCGGCGCTCTGTTGCGAACTGCCTGAGCCACTCGCAGTGCATGTGCAGGCAGATCGTTGTCTCTGGATTGAACAGCTTGATAAGTACTGCAAATTGAAGAAAATTGTGCACATGGACAACGTCGTATTTTGACGCCCTTATGCTTATCGCCACCCTGAGTGCATATAGTAAATGATACCACACAGAGAACATATATTTGCTGGGACTTTTCCTGTAGCATGCCATGATGCTGAGCAATGTTTCGATCAGCGCTTGAGGCTTCTGAAACACCTTTAAGCGCTTGAACTCTATGGTTTCACCATCGCTTTCCCAGCGCTTTTGTCCCGACCCGCGCCGTCCATATATTGTGACATGCCAGTCGCGAGCCAGACACCGCGCGAACTGGTAGGAGACGGTAACGATCGAGTTCTCGCCTTGCGAGGTAACCTTGTCCCAAGGCTGGCAGACGATGGCGATCCGCCGAGTGCGCGTCATCTTCAAATTATTTCTCCCGGCTATCTCAAAACTTCCAAGGAATCGCGCAAATCATTTTTAGCGGGTTGCTCCAACTTGGGTTTGGTCGGGGCTCCCAGTCTGCAGATATTTGCCAATAAATTGTCATTATACTAAAAGGCGTTCATATTCCGCGAGAAGTTCCTCGACGATGCGGTCCCAGGAGAACATCGTTGAAGCGCGCTGCAACGCCGCCTGCGCCATCGCGTCACGCTGATCCGGGTTGGACAGGAGCTGCAGGATCGCGTCCGCTAGAGCCTGCGGATCAGAGCGTTCCACGAGCAAGCCGCTCCGGCCTTCTTCGACAATTTCCGGTAAGGGGCCGCCTCGTGTGGCCACCACGGGCGTGCCGGCTGCCATCGCTTCGATCGGAGCTAAAGGGCACGCCTCTTCACAGACGGATGGGAATACAAAAATACTGGCCGAGTGATAATACGGGATGAGGTCGATGAATTTAACTCCGTTGTTCAAGAACGAGATGCTGCCCGAAGGGAACTCCGAAACTTTGGCGCGCAAGAGTTGCGCATACGCGCCGGGTTGAAAATACGGTTCGATCTCGAGCACGTGCGGATCGTCACAGGCGGGGAAGAGCACCTCCCGTGGAAAGACCCTTTCCGGACCGATCAGTTCGAGATGCGCATCCGGGTGCTCCGCGAGCACGATTTGAAACGCATCGAGTAGGACGTGGACACCCTTTTCGGGAGCGACCCGGCCGACATAGAGGAGCTGCTTGGGCTCTGGCTGGACGTCACGGGACCTGGCGAAAAGGGCGATGTCTGCGCCGTTGTAAACATGGGTGCATCGCTGCGCCAATGAAGGAAATCGCCGCCGCACGCCGGCAGCGATAAAGTCACTGACACCAAGCACCAGGTCAGCACCATTGATCCGTCGCTCGATTATCGCTGCGTCGAACTGCTCGAGCCATTGACAATGCATGTGCAAGACGATCCGGCTCTTTGGCAACCGCGCTCGGACAACGGGAACGAACTGAGAAATGTTCATAATATGGACGATATCGCAGCCCTGTAGCGCGGGGTCCCGAACGACCTGGCGGATGAAGTTTCGATACCATAATGGCGAGTTGTTTAATGGCTGCGGCCGGCTGCGCCAGTAGACAAGATCCGTCATCCGCCGGAATTTTCGGCGGTGCAGCAAGCGAGTATCGAGCCACGTTGAGATGCGCCGATACTCGACGCCGTCGAATCGCTCAACTTTCTGCTGGCCTTCGCGACTTGCGCAATACGCGATCACATCGTGTGATCGGGCAAGCCCGCGCGCAAGTTCGTCCAGTACCAAGTCGCCGGAGGATGCCAAGCTATTTAAGGATACCGGCGGTCGAACCTCGTTGATCGGCATAAAAATAATCGCGATGTTGAGCTTACGCTTCGAATATGCGGTCGCCATGCGAGTCACTCTGAGTCATGGTTACAGCCTGATTCGCCTGCCTGAACGGAAGTGTCCGCTCATTATTTGCTAGTTTTTTATCCTGTCTTGCTAGTCAGCAAGATTTATGACGCTGCGGGGTCCGGGAAGGTTGAGCGAGATCGCCAGCCCGTCGGCCAGCGCAGTCTTGGCCTCGAAGCCGAGCTGTTTGACGGCTTGACGCGGATCCCCGACGGAGACCCTCACTTCGCCCGAGCGCGCCGATCGATGATACGCGACTAACTCGGTACGGTACAAGGCAGCAATCATCTCCGCAAGGGCCTGTACCGTCGTCCCCATACCGGTGCAGACGTTGAATACGCTGGCCCCGGTGCTCGCCGCCCGCAGGGCCCGACCGAGGGCGCGGACGGCATCGCTGACATGAATGAAATCTCGGACCTGCTGGCCATCGCCAAAAATCTCGACAGGCTCGCCACGAGCCAGCCTGTCGGCAAAAATCGCGATCACGCCGGAATATGGCGACCTTGGGTCCTGTCGTGGACCGTAAAGGTTAAAAAAGCGCAATCCGACTGTCGGTATGCGATGAACCGAGCCGGCGACACGCGCGTGAAGCTCGCAAGCACGTTTGTCCGCACCATAGGCGCTCAGTGGCGCCGCCGGATGCTGCTCGCCAACAAGGACCACGTTGCAATCTCCGTAGACAGCCGCCGTCGAGGCGTAGACTACGGGGATTACCCGACGATCTCGCAACCTACGCGCTTGCTCGAAAATGTTGATCGTACCGGTGAGATTGACCTCGTGCGTCCGCCGCCACTCGCAGGTGGAACGCACAACCGATGCTATTGCGGCCAAATGGAAACAGGCATCTATACCATCGAAAGCCTGTTCGACAGCAGCGGGGTTGGTAACATCTCCTAATATCAGTTCGATTTGGGGCGGAAGACTCTCGCGGTTTCCGCTTGAAAGGTCATCGAGTACGCGTATTGCGTGCCCATCGTGCAGCAACGAATCTACCAGATGCGAACCTAGAAACCCGGCGCCGCCGGTTACGAGTATGCAAGCCATCCGAAATCCTCGAAGCAGTTGCGAAGAGGGGTCCAGACTACCAGTACACGATCCGGGCCTTTGGCAGCCGCCTTCGGAAAAACGGGAGGAACTGAGGGATACTCATGATATGGACGATGTCGCACCCCCGCAACGCCGGGTCGGCGACGACCTCGCCTATGAACTTGCGGTACGATAACGCTAAATTGAAAATCGGCTGTAGCGGGCTCCGCCAGCGGACAAGACCAACCAACCACATGATTTTCCGGTGATGTGAGACGAACCAGAGATCGAGCGATGTTGATTGCTTCGTGCTTGCGCATTCCGATTGGTGGGAACGATGTCGCCGTGCCCAAGGATAAACAAGCTGCTGAGGCAGGCCCACCCGCGGAAGACAGTAAAGGCGGCGTTGGTGTAGCCTCAATCACGCGGCCATCTCGACTTTTGCCTTCCTACGTAGCTCGATCTTCCGTTGCAGCCAGTACCGATATATTCCTTTATTCCAGGAGTAAGCTTCTAAATATTTAACCCAGACAGGCGCCGGGGACACGAAACGGCAGAGGCGGTAGAGCACTCCCCAGACAAGCAGTCGAGGCCATATCCGTCGCGGGATACCAAACCAAAAAGGCTCCGCGGCGATCGCGGCGGCGGTACGAAGAGCCAGGCTTTCTCCCCAACCCTCATAGTATTTGGCGACGTAGCGCCGCGTTTGCCTGTCCCGTCCGATACAGTGCTCTACCATCGCTTGCGGGATCCAGTAGCCCGTCGCTCCAGATCCGAGAACCTGGCCGATGACATCGGTTTCGTCAAAGTTTCTGATCCTGTTCGGCACAGGGCCCAGTTGGGGATTGTAACGGAAAGCCCGTTGCTCTATGGAACGAATCGCCCAATTCGCTCCGAACGGGAAGTGGTCTTCGTCTTCCGCCGAGAGCGGCCGGACCTGGTCGCCGAAATCGCGAATCGCATATGGCCCTATCAGGACCGATTCGCTCTGTATTATCCACTTCGGCACGGGAGCTTCGTACCTTGGTGTAATTCGACCGCCGAACACCGCCGCCTCGGGCCAGCGGCGGAACGCCTCGACATAAGCCACCAGCCAGCCGGGGTCGACCACGACATCGTCATCGGTCCAAAGAATATAGTCGCCCTTCGCTACATCGATCGCTCGGTTTAGTGCGTTACACTTCCCAGGACGCGGTTCAAACTCGCGCCACACCGGCAAGCGGCCGATATATGCGTTAATAACGTCGTCCGTATGATCGGTGCTGTTATTATTGACGATCAGGACTTCCCAAGCGACATCGCTTGGGACCCGCACCGCCGCGACTGAATCGAGGGTAAGGCGCAATGATTTCGCCCGATTGAAGGTGCAAATTGCGACGGTTATAAACATGGATGTCCAGTTCTCCGCGGGATCAACCTGTTGGCGGACCGCACATGCCAACCTTCGTGTTCACCACATTGGCGCTTCTACAGAGTTATATAAATCTAGGATAGCTCTCTTTCGCCCCGGCTCGTGTTCTTCTGGAAATTAGATGGTCCCGTTGATGTGACTTGAAGGTTGTAAAGCACCTGATCGGCTGCTATAAGCAAATCCTTCAACATGTGCTTGAAGTGTATCTTGATCCAAGGCAACAACATAGAATAACAGCGAAGCTTCTGTCCAGCCCCCAGGGGTGATCGATAGATGGACATAAAATATTCGAGCAAGAGGCGAAATTCCGGAAATGTGAGCGCTCTGGTTTTCGCCGGATCCCACCACTCGGGACTCGGAAGGCTGGGATACCGGTTCGTGAGGCGGATCCGGCGTGTTTGTTGCACGCGGACGGGAAGGGTTTTTGTGGATTGGCCGCTGTGATGCCTGCTGATGAACAGCGGTTCAGAAATTTCGTAAAGGCGGCCAAGCAAGGACATTCGAGTTAACAGCACGGCGTCGCCATTCACGTAGCTCCCCAACGGCGGAATCTGCTGCAGTGCCGACCTTCTCATAACGCCGTATATTTCGTAGCACCAACAAGGGATGAGCAGCATTTGGCGAAAACGTGCTACCGGATCGTCTACATCGAGGTGCATTGGCGTGACGTAATTCTGAATAAAATTTCCGTTTTCATCGACCTCCTTGGTGCTCGTATAGGCCACAACACAACCGGGGTCGCTCTCGAGGATCTCGACACATCGCCGCAGAAAGTCCGGCTCTAGCAAATCATCGACTGCGGCCTGCTTGAAATACTTGCCGGTTGCGAGCTCGAAGACGCGCCGTGCATTCCACCCCGCACCCATATTCTTCTCGGCGCGATAATAGCGGATGCGGTCATCGCGCTGGGCATAGGTTTCAGCGATCTCACCTGTGCGATCGGTGGACGCATTGTCGGAAATAATCAGTTCAAAATCGGAAAACGTCTGATTAAGGATCGAACGAAGGGATTCCTCGATAAATCGCTCTCCGTTGTACACAAATAATCCAACGCTAACTAACGGTGTTGAATAGGTCACACTCTAACTCCAAACAGCAGGGTCTCCAGTAGAGAGGTGGCCTCGCCCGCTGCTCGCCTCTGGGCGCCGTCAACTCGCGGCGTCGGTCATCTCCGGTTTGAACACGGCTACCCCACCCTCCGGTAGGCCGTCGTCATATGCCGCAACGATATCTTCGGGGATGGCCGCAAAATCCGCCACCCGGCGAAAGTCGCGCAACGATGTCCCGGTCGATGCGCTGTCGCTGTTGGGTGCCCCTCGCAGGTTCATAACATCGTCAATGTTGACGGTCCGAAAGTCGATGCTCCAGCGCACCGTATTCGTGGTGTTCGGCACCGTCGAATGAAGCTGCGCTCCGGAGAAGACGATGACACCGCCCGGCGGGACGACAAAGCGCACTTCCGGCTCGAGCTCCAGCGGTTCCTCCGCATGCGGTTGGACGCGGGTATCGCGGCCTATGTGCTGCGAGGCATTCTTACGGCTCTCGGCGTTCCATCTATAGTAATTGAAATCGCGTGATCCATTCTTGATGCCTTGGCTCCAGTAACGCGGATGGAAGGCCATTCCATTCTCCGAGACGAATTCGTACATGGGCGCCCACCAATTGAATTGACACATCGGCGCCGAATACCAAGTGTCGCGATGGGGATGGTGGGCGTAAGCGATCCCGGTCGTAAGATAATCTTTGGGGAAGGCGCAACGCAGACGTGGCACGTCCTGGTATGTCTTGTCGGGAGAGCAGCCAAAGGCATTCAAGACGCGTTGTATAAGCTCTTTTGTTCGGGGGTGGTGGATATAGCTCGGCTTTAGCACCGAAAGGATTTCGACGCACCGTTCGACGGCCAAGCTCTCATGAGCGCGCTGCGGATCGAACGGGGCGAAGGCCTCCTCAATCATTCTGCGAGTATGCTCAACCAGCGCGAGCATCTCCGGCGTTGGCGACAAAATGATGATGTCGCCATCGTAGATCATATTGCGCCATGCCTCATCGTTCCGCGACGGGTCAAAAAATATACCGGTCATGGAGCCCCTCTCCTCGATATTAGTGCCTATGATCCTCACTGGCATTTGGAACTATAGCGCATCTACCGTGCCCTGTTGTCGAAAAAAAACGTGATGCGGCATTAGCAGTCGACGCGGAATATAGCCCTTCGGCGGATGGGTACGTGGTCAGCAGCCACCTCAACGGATGGCGTATAAGGCAGCGATTACGCAGCGTTGGCTAGGCTCGGTATAAAAGGGCGTTTATCGAGTTCCCAAGAACGGTATTCGTGCCCAACGAACACAGGTAGTTCGACCTGGTGCACGGGCGGGGGAGCAGCTGGAAGCGTCATCGCCGCATGAAAGGTGAAACTCTCAGTCACCGCTTGCTGTTCTGGTGATCAAGGCGGCTGGATACGATCCCCCATCGACGGCCGCCCGCTCTGAGCCCCGGCGTCATCCCCCTCGCCGGGGTTCTCTTTTGGCGGTTTGAGCCTGTGAGCCTGCAAGGCTCCCTGCCTTCAGGGTGTCCTATACAGCCCCGCCCCACCCGCGGCTCCGGCTCGACGCCTCCCGCCGTCTCGACCTTCGTCCCAATGCACCACCGGACGACGAACGCGCTCGCGAGGGTGGCATCAGCAAAGTAGATCGAGAGGGCGTCATTCAACACGCCGCGCGTCCCCGAAAGCGTCATGGCCCACCGTCCGCACCGCAGTTCTCATCGAGCCAAGCGCTGATTTGAGCCGGTTTGTGGCGGGTGCATGTCAACCGGGCTAGCAAGCGGGGCCGTCGCAATCATCTTAGCGGGTTTTTGTGTCCTGATATATAAATATGATTGCGTCAAACTCTAGTGATGCCGGAGTCCAAGACTTGGGACCGGGTCCGCGACCGCTGAGATTGCGCCGCGCTCCGCTCCTCGCAATTAAAGTCGTGTAGGTATCATTGTGAGCGTAAGCGCGGGCTGAGACCGACAAAGGAGTCATCGGTTTGGGGCCGACCACGACCAACTATTCGTTCATGTTGTTCAAAGTCACGACCGCCATGTCAATTGCAAACGACGATATTTCGTGCCCTGTAGAAATATAGTCTTGCACTAAGTTAAAATCGCCTCCAATACTGGCTTGTGTTTCATGAATCTTAGCCTGGTACTGATGGAGATATTGATCCCAGTTTTGCCCGTAATACGCCGCGTAATTGTATCCATCCGTTCCGTCCCACTCCGGTGAAGAGTAGCAACAAGGGTTTGTTGAGTCGTTCGCGATAGGGATCTGCAACTGCTTGCGCCCTACCTCATAGCTCCCCATCAGGTACAAGTCCTCATAACCGGCGATATTGTAAAACGGCGTCCAGTTCTGTTCCGCACAGCCCGAACAACCGTCGCCGTGATTTGGATTGTCGGGGCCCACAAACTGGACGCCCGGCATCGACCCCGCGATCTGCACGGAAACTTTGATGCGGGGGTCCAGCGCTGCAAGCACGACCGCCGTCCACCCACCGCCGGAGAAGCCCACGAAATTGTAGTTAGCAAAGGACCGGTAAGTGTCCCAATAATTCATCGCTTGGATCGCCGGCTCGATGAAATACCCCATCGCCGCGTTCCCGTAGTTGGCGAACAGCGCAACATGTGTATCGACATCTCCGCAACCCGGCATGTTCATGGCGAATACGCTGTAGCCGGCGTCGAGCAGCGCCTGCAGCATCTGCGGGACCCGCCCGGAAGAGAAGGCTGACCAGTCACACGTGGAGTTGTGGCCCAAGTTCAGTATTACGACGCGGTCGTTGCTGCTGGCCGCTAGATAGAGGTTGGACGTGTTGGTCTGTCCGTTCGACATCCAAGCAGTGTACTGGTCGACGCGGAGGAGGTTGCCGAGAAGGCCTTGGAACGGGTTGGCCACCCCGAACGTCACCTGCGGTTGAGCTGCACTTACGGAATTCCTGCCCCAGATCTGGGTAATAAGAGCGGCGCGTTTCGCAGTGATGTCTGCTGGGATAGCGATCGTGATATCGGTGTCGATCGCCCGAGCCGGTTGGCCGTAGCCACACAGTACTATCGGCAGGAGCAACATAAGGGAGCGGAAGCCTATGCAATGCCCGTGTTGTACAAGTCTCGGCGTCTGATCCTTGGTAGGCGTCGAAGTGAGACCGTTGATAGGCTGCATGCTCCCCCAGTCCTACATCAGCTAAGATACAGGGCGCACCACAATATGCGGTAACGCCGCGTGCATGAGCCGTCACTGCTATCATCAACATCCCAAATTATAGCCTTTCGTTTTCTGCAAGGGAGAGCAGCAAAATCAGCTTGACTTTGCCCCGAGACAATTTTTTTAATGTCATCTAGGGAACCAAATCCGCTTCCGCCTTCGCCTGTTTTTGTTGGATGCCGTATTCGTTGAAGCGGCTGACAGCCAATTTATCCGACATCCGCCAGATTCCGACGGTTTTGAAGCCAGGATTGTGCTGGCAACAGGGAATCGCTTTCGCCGCAAGTAGGAGGTGATCATAGCCGACGGCTGACGGCAGCGAAACGCCAGACGCACTGCGTTTGTCCGTATCAAGGCACACTTCCCCATCGCCGCGTGCCGGGATCACCCTCTGCGCTGCTCATGCCGCGGCAGGCAGTGTCCATAGTCGCGTGATCAGCGACAGGATGTCGGCGAACATCTTTCGCGACACCGCGACCTCGGCCATCTGGAACGTCACGTAGCGCCCGTGACTGACGACCTTCGCGCCGATCTTGATCAGCTTCTCGCGCAGGCTGGTCAGCGACCACGGCTCCGCCGTCTTCGGCATCGCCAGCGTGCGCATGAAGTTGCCCAGGTCGTAGGCCAGCGCGTGGAGCTGGAGGGCACCGCGTTGGTGGCGAAGGTGCGGCATGACAGCCGTGTCCATTTGATCGCGCCCTTGCCCTCCTTGATCCACCGCACCGCTGTGCCGCGCTGGTTGTAGAAGCGACGACGCGCTCGGCACGCGGCGCCAGGTTGGTCACGATAAAGCCACCTAACAGGATCCGGAAAAAGTCGCCCTTTTGGTAGCTATTGTGGCATAGTCGGCGTCGCGTGACGAGATGTGGGGGACGTCCGATGCGCGGTTGGGATGCGAAGAGCGACGCACTGTTCAGCTATGTGAGCTGCGAGGCCCGAGTTCCGAAGGATCACCCGCTGCGGTCGATCCGGCGGATCGTGGACGAAGCGCTGGCGGCTCTGTCGCCGGAATTTGAGCAGCTCTACGCCAAGTTCGGCCGGCCGTCGATTCCCCCTGAGAGACTGCTTCGCGCGTTGCTGTTGCAGGCCTTTTATTCGGTGCGCTCGGAGCTGCAGTTGATGGAGCAGCTCGACTACAATCTGCTGTTCCGCTGGTTTGTCGGGTTATCGCTGGATGCCGCGGTGTGGGACGCCACGGTGTTCACCAAGAACCGCGAACGTTTGATCGAGGGCGACATTGCCCGCAAGTTTATGGCTGCGGTGTTGAACCAAGGGCAGGTCAAAGCGTTGCTGTCGGTCGACCACTTCTCGGTTGACGGGACGCTGATCGAGGCGTGGGCCAGCATGAAGAGCTTTCGCCCCAAGGACGGCAGCGGCGAGCCGCCTGCTGCCGGACGCAATGGCGACCGCGACTTCCATGGCGAGAAGCGCCGCAACCAGACACACGCCTCGACCACAGACCCTGATGCCCGGCTGTATCGCAAGGGGCCGGGCCAGCCCGCCAAGCTTGCCTATCTGGGGCATGTTCTGATGGAGAACCGGCACGCTCTGGTGGTCGGCACGCGGCTGACCTTGGCCACTGGTACGGCCGAGCGCGAGGCCGCGCTTGCGATGGTGACCGATCGCCCTGGCCATCATCGGATCACGCTTGGGGCCGACAAGGCCTACGATGTGGCCGAGTTTGTCGCTGACCTGCGCGCGTACAACGTGACGCCGCATGTGGCACAGAACACCACCAATCGGCGCTCTGCCATCGACGGCCGGACGACTCGCCACTCCGGCTATGCGGTCAGCGGACGGATGCGCAAACGCATTGAGGAGGTGTTTGGCTGGACCAAGAGCGCCGCCGGCTTTCGCAAGACCCATCACCGAGGTCTGGCCCGTGTCAGCTGGATGTTCACGCTGACTGCCACGGCCTTCAATCTCGTTCGGCTGCGCAAGCTGTTGGCGATCGCCGCCTAACCATGTCCGGAACCTGTCCAGACATGGCAGTACCAACAAAAATCGACGCAATATTCTGCGTGCCGAGCCCTTACTGGACAACTTATAGGGGAGTCGGCCATTACGGCTCTACATTCTGCCCGGCAGTCACTGAGTTTTTCCGTGCCCTGCTAAGCTCTTACTTCACCTGCGCTCAGCGCTCGGCCCGAAGTCAGTGGTGGCCATCCGGACCAGCTCGTTGTAGCGGTGGCTGCGGCTCGGTCGGCGGGGCAAAGGCCCAAGCGGTCGTCACCACACTTGCTGGACGCTAACTCACTCAATGACCTTGTCGGCGCGGCAAGGATCGATGGCGGGACGGTGAGGTCGAGTGCCTTGGCGCTCTTGAGGTTGACTACCAGCTCGAATGTAACGCGAGGAATGAAGCCAGATCGACGCGGCCTTCAGTCGGCTGCTGATTAGGCAGATCAGGCGGATTAACGCCATTGAGGATCTTTCCGACGTAGACGCAAATCCCGCGATGGGTTGCGATGAGGCTGGCCCTAGCTGATTAGGCCGCCGGCTTTAGCATACGGAGGGCACCGATAAATCGCTGGAACGGCATGACGCGCTGCCAACATGACGAGCGCTCGGAGTGGTCGCCGAAGATCGGATCTCCCTGTACAACGATCCTGGCCGAGTTTCCGGAATTTGCGCCGTCGATCTGGTTGGTAGAGACTGCCGGTGAAATCGGCCCGCTCCTCTCGGAGCTAACCGAAGTGTTCGCGCGAGTGTACCTCGCCAACGCCAACGACTTCGCGACGACCATCGCCTTTATTCATGGCGTCACCAGTCTAGCCGCGCTCGGCAGCATGATTCCGCATTTGAGCAACTCAACCGTCCGCACTGCACTGCAATATGCCTGGCAGTCGGGATGCGCACTTTACGCTTGCTATCGCAGCGGCACGGGGATGGCCGAGGAGATCGAACCGTGCAAACAGGACGAAGACAGGCTGGTCGAACGGGCTATCGTCAATGGCGACCAACATGTGATCAAGTTCACCGAAGCGTGCCTGCGCCGGCACTCTCTCGGACCCTCACCGGTCTATTTTGCAGCTGTCGATCACGTCCTCGGCATGATACCGCGCCGCTGATCCCGCCCAAGGCGTTACGGTGCCAAGCAGATCGCGCTTGCGCAGGGCAATCGCGCTGCTGAGCGACAATGGGCAGTCCGCTACCTAACCATCAAACAACCCGCCCTGCTTCAGATACTCGAATGAAGAACGGTGGTAGACACCGTCCAATGGTATCCCATGGTCATGCGTGGGGGCTATGATTGCAAGCCACCGCGATGGTCACATTCCTCGGAGTGCAGACGTTCCGCCTGGGGCGAACAACTCCTGCGGAACCGTAAGACCACGCATTGAGGGCGACCGTGCCAGACGACGCCGTCGAATGCCGCAGCCAATTCTGCGCTGACAACGATCGGCTGGCCGAGCGTCTTGGCCGCGTTCTCGACACGGCTCACCACGTTAACCGCGGAACTGATGACGGTGAAATCGAGCCGGTCAGCAGCACCCGATATTGCCGGAATGGACTGCGAGCGCTGTTGCCTATTGCTCAAGTCGTTCAAAAGGGCAAACCTGGGCCCGAAACCACCCGGAATCTGGCGAATATCGGATAAGTGTAGGAGGTGCGAATATGGACGCCTATGTGATCATCGCCGAGGTAACGGTGCCGGCAGAGCGGCTGGACGAGTTCCTCACCCATTCGCTCGACGACGCCCGCAATTCCGTGGCAACGGAGCCGGGCTGCCGGCAGTTCGACTTAAATGTGTCGGCAGACGGCTCACCCACCGTCGTGTTCTACGAGGTCTACGACGACCGCGCCGCGTTCGAGGCGCATCTGCAGACGCCACATTTCTTCCGCTGGAACGCGACGCCACGCAAGGCCTCATCACTTCGACCCGGATCCTCTACCTGCACCGCCATTAATCTACGATCGGCGGCAAAAAGGGCCTTTGACTGCGGCGTGCAGACGACAAATGAGCCAAAGGGGAGAAATGTCACCTGGTAGAGCGCGTCAGTGGACCTGACCGAGGCTGGCCATCAGGTGCAGCCCTGGGCGCCATCGTCCGACCAGCATCGGCTCGCCATAGGGACGAAGAGTAAAGTTCCCTTCTCCAAGACCCGGACGCCCTATGGACGGTTTCGGTAATGACTTCTCCCTCGCCTTCGCATCGCTCGTGGCAATCATCAATCCACTCGGTGTGGCCTTTGTCTTCCGCCGACTAACCATCTGGGCCACGCTCTCCGAGCGTGCCCAGCTGTCAACGCGGATCGCGCTCTACGCGATGGCAGTAATCCTCGGTGGCTACTTCTTCGGAAGGTTCGTGTTAGGGTTCTTCGGGATCACGTTGGCAGCGCTGCGCATCGCGGGCGGCATCGTTGTCGCGCTCAGCGGCTGGGCGCTTCTGACTCGGTCCGAAGAGCCCGCTGCATCGGAAGTGCCGAACAATGCATCGCCGGCGAGTTTGGCGTTCTTCCCGCTGACCATGCCGCTGACCGCGGGCCCCGGTACGATCACCGTCGCCATCGCGCTCGGCGCGGCACGCGCCGAGCGGAGCGGCATTGGGGTGCTGATAGCTATAGCCGCTTTTTTTCTGGCTACGCTCGCGGTCGCTGCGATCGTGCTACTCTGCTACCGCAACGCTGATCGGCTTGCCCAACTCGTCGGACAGGAAGGGGCTCGGGTCGTTACGAGCCTGTCTGCGTTCCTGCTGCTCTGCGTCGGTGTCCAGATCATTACCGCAGGCGCGATCGACCTCGCCAGGCTCGCGATCGCACAAGGATGACGCGACAGGCCGAAAGCGAGCATCACCGCAGCAGCGATGATGCCGAGATACGCCCGCTAGGCTCGGTAGTCTCCTCCGCACTGCGTCGTTCAATAAAAGCCGAGGTTGACTTGCTTTGCGTTGCCTCACTCTCCGGTTAAGGCAGGGTGGGTTGTGACGTTCTTGATATGTTCATGTTGAGCGGGTATCCTGCGCCGGTCTCCGAGGTGGCGGCAAGGGCC
>Ga0306923_10001738_pt1 | contig 19455 bp, 18 predicted proteins | sample sta12Can44000108_FD_203841 | JGI IMG/M metagenome (GOLD analysis project Ga0306923, IMG submission 203841) | Lab enrichment of tropical soil microbial communities from Luquillo Experimental Forest, Puerto Rico - statanox.12C.anox.44.000.108 (v2)... | ecosystem: Environmental > Terrestrial >... | reverse complement strand
CTCCGCGTGCGCGGAAAACACCGCGAAATTCACGCCCAGCCCATCCCACGTGGCCCCCAACGGGTATGGGGCGCCGCGAGTGAGTTGTACCGGATGGGCCATTACTCACCATCAGGCCGCAGAAAGATGGTGGCCAACGGTGGCAGCAGGAGCTCGAGCGATTGCGCATGACCGTGAGAGCACACAGCAGCTGAACGTACCTGCCCCTCATTGCCGAGGTTTGATCCCCCATAAAAGGCGGAGTCGCTGTTGAAGATCTCGCGCCAAGCGCCCGGGCGCGGTACGCCGACGCGGTAGTTGCGGCGCGGCACCGGCGTCATGTTGCAAACCACCAGCACCGGAGGGGCTTTGCTGCCGGCCAGGCGCAGGAACGCAAAGACGGAATTCGAGCGATCATCCGCGATTACCCATTCAAAGCCCCGTGGGTGACAATCCAGACGGTGCAAAGCGGGTTCCGTGACGTAGATGCGGTTGAGATCACGTACGAGGCGTTGGATGCCCGCGTGCGCGGGATCATCCAGCAAGCGCCAGTCGAGCTCGCGATCATGATCCCATTCGCGCTCCTGCGCGATCTCGCCGCCCATGAACAGAAGCTTCTTGCCCGGATGTCCCCACATGAAGCCAAAATAGGCGCGCAGATTCGCAAAGCGTTGCCAGCGATCGCCCGGCATCTTGTTGAGCAACGAGCCTTTGCCGTGCACGACTTCGTCGTGAGAGAGCGGTAAGATGAAGTTCTCCGAGAAGGCGTAGAGCAAGCCGAAGGTCATGTCGTCGTGGTGATAGCGGCGGTGGACAGGATCTTTTGTGATGAAACGCAGCGTGTCGTGCATCCATCCCATGTTCCATTTGTAGGTGAAACCAAGCCCGCCATCCGCGATTGCTCTGCTCACACCCGGCCATGCGGTTGATTCTTCGGCGACCATGATGGCGCCGGGGCAGCGCTCGGCAACCACGGCATTGAGATGGCGGATGAAGCCGACCGCTTCGAGATTTTCCCGGCCACCGTGGACGTTGGGGATCCATTCGCCCTCCTTGCGGCTGTAATCGCGATAGAGCATGGACGCGACGGCATCGACGCGCAGTCCGTCGACATGGAAGTACTCGAGCCAATACAGCGCGGAGGCAATCAGGAAACCCTGCACTTCGCGGCGCCCAAAATTGTAGATGAAGGTATTCCAGTCCTGATGAAATCCTTCACGCGGATCGAGATGCTCGTAGAGCGCAGTGCCATCGAAGCGGGCGAGTCCATGAGTATCGGTCGGAAAATGCGCCGGGACCCAGTCCAAAATGATGCCGATGCCCGCGGCATGCAGCGCATCGATGAAACGCGCCAGCCGCTGCGGCGGCCCGAACCTTCCGCTCGGCGCAAACAGGCTCAGCGGCTGATAGCCCCAGGAACCTGCGAACGGATGCTCGGTAATGGGAAGAAGCTCAACATGGGTGAACCCCATATCGGCCAGATAGGGGACGAGGCGCTCGGTCGCTGTATCCCAGGTGGACGTTCCGGCACGATCATGTGCCCGGAACCAGGAGTCGAGATGCAGCTCGTAGATCGCAATCGGGGCATCAGGCGCCTGTCGCCTGGCGCGTTCCTGGAGCCATGGACGATCGTTCCAGCTCGCCCGAAAGGGCGCCAGGACGATTGAAGCCGTGGCCGGCGGCGACTCGCTCTGGCGCGCGACCGGATCGGCTTTCCACGGAAGCTCGACCCCGCGTGGGCCTAAAAGATCATATTTGTAGCGTGAGCCAGGGGCAACGCGCGGCACAAACAGCTCCCAGATTCCCGCTGAATGCCGCACGCGCATGGGATGACGCCGCCGGTCCCACGAATTGAAATCGCCGACGACCGCGACCCGTGCCGCATTGGGCGCCCAGACCGCGAAGCGAACACCCTGCACACCGTCGACGCTGGTGACCTGTGCGCCGAGACAGGTCGCGAGCTCGAAATGCCGGCCCTCGCTGATCAGATGAAGGTCAAGCTCGCCCAGCAGAAACCCGAACGAATACGGATCCTCGGTATCCTGAACCGCTTGCCGCCATGTGATGCGCAGAAGATAGGGAGCACGGTCCTGCACGATACCTTCGAACAGGCCCTCGGTCTGATCTTTTTTCAGCAAGCCGATCTTTGTGCCGTCGGCGCGACGGATCACATCGACTCTGCTCGCCCCCGGCAGGAATGCGCGGATGATCCGGCCGTATTCAGAGTCGTGGGGTCCCAGCACTGAGAATGGGTCGCCGTGTGTGCCGTTTGCCAGCGCAAGCGCCGTGTCGGCAGCGAGTCGCCAGGATTCGGCGAGCTGCGAGTGGGTCATTGCGGCCTCTCGATCGCGAGCCGTCCGGCGAGCGTCCAAAGGCCGGCAAGCGGGACGCCGATCCATGTGGGCCGGTTGTTTGCCTCGTAGGTGATCTCGTATGCCGCTTTCTCTATCAGAAAAAGGTCGAGCAGCTTGTGTTCCTTCGCCGTCTTCGATCCGGTTGACCCCCGGTAGCCGTGCATGAAGGCGCCCGAGACGCGGGTACGGAATTGAGCAATGAGCTGGGCGCGCTCAGGTTCGGCCACCGGCATGGCGCCGACTCCCCGGCGCTCGATCAGAGTGGCCGCTGCGTAGTCGATGGAACGCAGCAGCCCAGCCACATCGCGCAGCGGGCTTGCCTTGGCGCGGCGCTCGGCGATCGGCCGCGTCGGCTCGCCTTCGAAATCGATGATGTAGGCATCCCCGCTCGCAACCAGGACCTGTCCGAGGTGAAAGTCGCCATGGATGCGGGTCATGCAGGAACCCTCCGCCGAACGGGCAAGCCTGACTACCGCAGTGCTGAGGTTCTTGCGCAATCGCAGTAGCTCGGCGGCTCGCCGTTCGTCTTCAGGCCGCTCCCAGCCGGTGCGCTGGGCGAGGATGTGGAATGCCGCTTCAAGACGCTCCTGCGTATCGCTCGCCCAATCGACCGCTTGCGCCGACGACGCGATTTGCGGAGCGAATGCCGTTTCGCTGGTCGGCCGTGCCAGCAGTGCATGCATTTCGCCAAGCCTGCGCCCGATCGCGATTGCAACAGCTTCGCAGTCGGTAAGGAGATCGGCTTGCGAGCCAAGCCCCTGCGTACCGAGCGCATCGATCGCCCGCGTCAATTGATCGAGCATCCATGACCAGGCATCGCCCTGGTTGCGCACGAAGCCCTGCGCGACCGCGAGCGCAAAGGGCGTCCCTTGCGCACTGATGCGCACGACCTCGCCCAGGAGCGGCGGAGCGTGGGAAAAGCCCTGGCTGGTGAGATAGCGGCCCATCTCCGCCTCGGGATGCTCGCCCGGCGACATGCGCCGGAACAGCTTGAGAACCACGGCATCCCCGACAATGAGCGAGCTGTTCGACTGCTCGGCGGAAAGCCAGCTTACCTCGGTGACCGGCTTGGGCTTGAGCGTATTGCGTCCCAGTGCAGTCGGATCGAACCGCACCATGCCGTCAGCAAGCTTCGCGCGCATGCCCGCAGCAAGCGCCGCCACCATTCCATGCGCGAAGCCGGGCAGCGAGAAAGCATCCGTCAGCAGGCCGACGCGTCGCGCGCGTCGCACACGCGCCAACGCCAGCTGAGTGGGCAACGCAAACGTGGGCTCGTCCTCCCACACGACGGCGAGCGGCAACAGCCAATGTGAAGTATCGCGGTCGGTCCTTGCTTCGATCTCGCAAAGCAGCATCTCGCGGTCGCAGCCGGGGATGCTGAGGGTTGCCCCGATGCGGGTGCTCTCGATGGCCTCGCCCTTGGCGCCGAACCAGCGCCGCTTTGCAAGATATTCAGGCAGCGCCTCGTGCTCGATGGGTGTTCGGGAAGAGCCGGTAAGCGCCTCGGCGAGGCTCTCGCGCAGCACCAGCGTGACATATTCGGGCATGGGTTCGGGCGCCTCCGTATGCCAGGAAGGCGCATCGCCGGTTGCTGCCAGCGCAAACCAGTAGAAGCCGTAGGGCGGCAAAGTCAGCAGGTAGGTAAGCTGGCCGATCGGCGGAAACAACGTGCCGGCATTGAGCTCCACGGGCGAGCGACCGGCAAATTGGGAGAGATCGAGCTCGACTGCCTGCGGGCTGTGCGCGACGTTGGCGACGCACAGAATGGTATCGCTCGCGTATTGGCGCAGATACGCGAGGACCTTGCGGTTCTTCGGATAAAGGAACGTCAGTGTGCCGCGTCCGAAAGCCGGGTGCCGGCGACGAACGGCCAGCATGCGGCGCATCCAGTTCAATATGGAGTGCGGGTCCCGGGTCTGTGCTTCGACATTGATCGCTTCATAGCCGTAGAGCGGGTCCATGATGGCCGGCAGTACCAGCGCCGCCGGGTCGGCGCGCGAAAAGCCGCCGTTGCGGTCGGGCGACCATTGCATCGGCGTGCGCACCCCATTGCGGTCGCCGAGATAAATGTTGTCTCCCATCCCGATTTCGTCGCCGTAGTAGATCACCGGCGTTCCAGGCATGGAAAGCAGCAGACTGTTCATCAGCTCGATGCGGCGCCGGTCACGCTCAAGCAGGGGGGACAAACGGCGGCGAATTCCGAGATTGAGACGGGCACGACGATCGGCGGCATAGGTATTCCACAAATAGTCCCGCTCGCTGTCGGTTACCATTTCCAACGTCAGCTCATCATGATTGCGCAAGAATACCGCCCATTGGCAATTGTCCGGGATCGGCGGAGTCTGCCGCATGATGTCTGTGATCGGAAAGCGGTCCTCGCGCGCGATCGCCATGTACATGCGCGGCATGAGGGGAAAGTGAAACGCCATGTGGCATTCGTCACCGCTTCCGAAATAATCCTTGGTGTCCTCGGGCCACTGGTTTGCCTCGGCAAGCAGGAGTCGGCCGGGAAACGTTCGATCGATCTCGGCCCGAATCCGTTTGAGGATTTGGTGTGTTTCCGGGAGGTTCTCATTGCTCGTGCCTTCCCGCTCGACCAGATAAGGGACGGCATCAAGACGCAGCCCATCGACCCCAAGCGCCAGCCAGAAGCGCATGATACCCAGCACGGCGCTGAGCACCTTTGGATTGTCGAAGTTAAGGTCCGGCTGATGCGAGTAGAAGCGATGCCAGTAGTAGGCGCCGGCAATCGGGTCCCAGGTCCAATTCGAGCGTTCGCTGTCAACAAAAATGACGCGGGTGTCCGCATATTTTCTGTCGTCATCCGACCAGACATAAAAGTTACGGTGAGGAGCGGTGGGTTTCGCCCGCCGAGCGCGCTGAAACCAGGGGTGCTGGTCGGAGGTGTGATTGACGACCAGCTCCGTGATCACCCGTATCCCGCGACCATGCGCCGCCTTCACGAAGCGCCGGAAGTCGGTGAGCGTTCCATAGTCGGGGTGCACGTCGCGGTACTCGCTGATGTCGTAGCCGTCATCGAGGCGCGGCGATGGGTAGAACGGCAGCAGCCATATCGCGTTGACACCGAGATCAGCTATGTAATCAAGCTTCGAGATAAGGCCGGGGAAATCGCCGATCCCGTCGTTGTTGGAATCAAAAAACGACTTTACGTGCGACTGATAGATGATCGCGTCCTTGTACCAGAGCGGATCGTACGCGAGCGTTTGCGCCTGAGGCGAGGAAGCATCCATCATTTGCCTCCACGCGGTGGCGCAATGCGCCAGATGGAAAACGGCAGCTCGTCCGGATCGAGCCGTATGCGCTGCAGCTTGCCGCTCCAGATGAAGCTCGTACCGCGCATGAGGTCCTCGACCATCACGCTGGCGCCGTCGGGCAACCCCCATTCCCAGAGCGGGACCTCGATCGTTGCCTCCTGCGGGTTATGCGGATCGAGGCTCACTGCGATGAGGATCATGTTGTCGCGCGCCGGCAACGGCTTTCCGTAATAGATCACCTGATCGTTGAAGGCGTTATAGAAACGCAGGCCAAGATGGCTCTGCAGCCCCGGACTGCCTTTGCGAATGCGATTGAGCTTGGCGATCTCGGCGGCGATATTGCTGGGAGCATCGTAATCGCGGACCCGGATCTGATATTTTTCGGAATCGAGGTACTCCTCGCGCCCCGGCAGCGGGGCGGATTCGCAGAGCTCGAAACCGGAATACAAGCCCCACAGCCCGGAGAGCGTCGCCGCCAGCGCCGCGCGGATGAGAAATCCCGGCCGACCCGAGGTCTGCAGAAAGAACGGATTGATGTCCGGCGTGTTCACGAAGAACTGCGGACGGAAATATTCCTTCACCTCGGAAGTTGTCAGCTCGACCAGATAATCGATGAGCTCCTGCTTGCTGTTGCGCCATGTGAAATAGGTATACGACTGCGAAAAGCCGATCTTGGCAAGGCGATACATCAGCTTCGGTCGCGTGAACGCTTCCGAGAGAAAGATCACTTCAGGATGACGCGCGCGCACGTCGGCAATGACCCATTCCCAGAATGGCAGCGGCTTGGTGTGGGGATTGTCCACCCGAAATATGAGGACGCCCTCGTTTACCCAATAAAGAACAACATCGCGCAGTGTGGTCCACAGATCAGGGATTGCCTGGTCCGCGTAAAAATCGACGTTGACAATATCTTCATATTTCTTGGGAGGGTTCTCCGCGAACCGCAGCGAGCCGTCCGGCCGCCAGCGAAACCAGCCTGGATGCTCGCTCAGCCAGGGGTGGTCGGGCGAGCACTGGACCGCGAAATCAAGCGCGATTTCCAGACCATGCGCGGCGGCCGCATCGCGCAGCCGTTGGAAATCTTTGATCGTGCCGAGCGCGGGGTGGATGGCATCATGGCCTCCCTCCTCGCCGCCAATTGCATACGCGCTGCCGACGTCGTCGGGCCCGGCGGCAAGGCTGTTGTTGCGGCCTTTGCGATTGGTCGTGCCGATGGGATGGATCGGCGGAAGATACAGGACATCAAATCCCATGTCGCGGATGGCCGGGAGGCGCGCAATCACCCCCTCCAGCGTGCCATGGCGGGCGGGATCGTCGGTAGCGGAGCGAGGAAACAGCTCGTACCAGCTTCCAAAGCCCGCCTGCGGTCGCTCAATCTCGATCGGCAGCGCGGGTTGCTGCTGATGCGAGAACGGCCGCTCGTCGCAGCACGCCATCGCTTCGCGCAGGTCAGGGGCAAGGAACCACTCGACGCCTTTGCCGTGGCAAGGCTTGGTGAGGGAAGCCAGCGCCGCCTCTATGATTTTCTGTGCCTGCCCGTTTGCCCGCTTGCCCGCCTCGGCGAGCATCCGGCAACCTTCCTCAACCTCCAGCTTCAGGTCGGCGCCGGCGCTACGCTTGATCTCGAGGTCGCGGCAGAAGGTTGCATATTCATCGCGCCACGCTTCGAGCGTATAGAGGTGCCGCCCGATGCGCGACGGGGCGATCACGCTCTGCCAGCGGTCGTTGCCCAGAGGCTGCATCCGCACGCGTTGCCATTCATTCTCGTCGATGGCGCGCCAGATGAGCTCAACCGCGAGCACGTCGTGGCCGTCTGCGAACACGTCGGCTTCCACCGTGATCTGCTCACCGATGACGCGCTTGCAGGCAAAACGGCCGCCATCAACCGCCGGCGAGATCTTATCGATGACGATACGCGGGCATGTGGATGCAAGCTTGCGCAAGCCGTGGTCATTACGGCGTTGCCTGACGGCGACGCTACGACCGACCCTGATTAGACGGATCTCGCCTGGGGCAAGCGCCGACGCCGGGTCGCCTTCTTCGATTGGCGTCGGGCGGCCGAAACTCGCGCCCGCTGACGGAGGTAGTGGATCGAGCAGGATCGGAGGGGTATGCGCGCAACTCAGGTCGGAATTGATCAATATTGCCATCGCCGTGCGCGCGTAACGCACATCGTTGTGGTTCGCGCGCAGCACGGCAGTCGTCGCGCTGCCTGGCCCGGTCAGCGCGCGCATCTCGCCGCGCACGCCCAGCTTTGCAATCCGATGGGTCAGGACGTTCGCTGCGCGGATGTCCTTGCTCAGGTCGACGGTGCGGTCCTCCTCCGCCGTGGCAAGATCCATCCGCTCTGCCTGACGGCGATCCATCGCGTGCGGGCATGCGCACTCAAAGCCCATCGGAATCAGCAGACCGTCACCGATTGCTGCCGCCCGACGCAACGCGTGTTTGTAGGCAAGCGCAATGTCGCCAGGCGATCCGGGCTGTCGCGCAAGGCGGGTCCCGAATGGGGCCTCCGGCGCGGCCAGCACCGGCCCGAGCTGACGCAACAGCTCATGCTCCTCGATGAACCAGCCGCTGCGGCCATCCCACCAGGGCAGAGAGGAGAACACAGCGTCGAAGCCGGCGCCCCGCAGCGCGGAAATCTGTGACCACTGCAGCCCCGGTGTCCATGCCAGAAAACGGCATGCCGTGGATGCCTGCCTCGCGCCGGCGATGATGTGCCGCCACACCGATCTCGGAACCAGTTGTGGCCTCTCGCAACGGAAGCCCGCAACGCCGACGCTGACCAGACGCGTCAGACGGCCCCGCCACCATTCCGCCAATTCTTCCGCCGCTGCGGGATCGTCGAAGCGCGCGCAGGCGGCGCCGAGCTCCAACCGGCGCATTCGGGGATCGATGCGGATCGCCTGCCCAGGGGGTGCCGTATGAAACCATCCAGGGCGCGTGCTCGCCAGTTGCCCGTCAACAGCAACCCGATCCAGGACAATGTCGATGATCAGCTTGAGGCCAAAGCCTGCGCACATCTCGCAGAGCTCGCCGATGACTTCATCAGCCGGCTGAGCTTTCTGCAGGGCTGGGTGAACCGCGTCGTGATCGCCGGTGAGAAAGATATCTCCGAATGCGCCCGGGGCGAAAAGCGGCGCAGTCCCGATGCAGTCGAATTCCATCTCGCGGCAAGCCGCCAAAACGGCTGGCCATCTCGAAACCGCCCCGACCATCACCGGATGCACGTAATAGATCCGCATAGACCCTCAACCCGAAATCCTCCTCCGCCGGGTTCATCGGATGTGATGAACCGCTCCAGACAGACATCGTGCTGGAAGGCGCTTGGCGAGGAATCCCGGTTTGCAGCACCGCCCGGCGGGAGCAATGCCAATCCGCGTCGGCGCAACGCGGACTGAGCACAAAAGTTCCAGTGGAACGCGATGCGCCCGCGATCAGACCCGCCTCGACGATCGCGATGCCGGCAGGCGCTCAGCCCGCGCGCTCGCGCAGCCCCTTATTTATCGCCGGCACGCAGGTAAGGAGGCGTGCAATCGCAACAAGTTACCGCACCGCCACCGATTCTTGACACCCCGCAGGTGCATGCGTATGGTCCGCCCGGCCTTTGAGGGCGACGGAACGCCGCGATCTTGTTTTCCCAATCGGCGCGAGTGTCGAAGCATGGCCGACGACGCGCGCGAGAGGGACGATGGTGGACGACCGCCGGACGACGAGGCTGCGCTCGCCGCTCGCTTACGCCATCTCGGTGATCGGCTACGCCACGTCCCTCCCGATGCCGCCTCTGGGCAAAGTCACATCGCGCGGCCGGCCGCCGACGCATCGGCGATGGCGCGGGGATTCCGGCTCTCCAGCGAGCTCGTTGCCGGCGTCCTCGTCGGGGCCGCCATCGGCTGGGCGCTTGACCATTGGCTTGGAATTTCGCCTTGGGGAATGATCGTATTTCTGCTGCTCGGTTTTGTCGCCGGCGTGCTCAACGTGATGCGGGCAGCGGGCGTCCTGCCGGCCAAAACACTGGACCCGCCGCGTTAGGTTGACTGCAACGGGCCGACCAGGACCCAATCAAATAGAGCATGGATCCCATTCATCAATTCGAGATCAAGCGCCTGTTCCCGATCGCGCATATCGGCGCGACCGAGATCGCGTTCACGAATTCCGCGTTGTTCATGCTGATTGCGCTCGCGGTGATTCTGCTGCTCACGCTCGGCGCCACCCGATCGCGCGCCCTGGTGCCGGGCCGGGCGCAAGCGGTCGCGGAAATGTCCTACGAGTTCATCGCTACGACCTTGCGCAGCACCGCCGGTCCCGAGGGGATGAAATTCTTTCCGTTCGTGTTCTCGCTGTTCATGTTCATTCTCGTGCTCAACGTAATCGGCATCATCCCCTACACGTTCACCGTCACCAGCCACATCATCATCACGGTCGCCCTCGCGCTGCTCGTATTCTTCATGGTGCTGGCCTACGGTTTCTGGACCCATGGTCTGCACTTCCTCAAGCTGTTCGTGCCGAGCGGCATCCCGATCTACATCCTGCCGCTCGTGTCGTTCATCGAGGTGCTGTCCTTCCTGTCACGGCCGGTGTCGCACAGCGTGCGGCTGTTCGCCAACATGCTGGCCGGGCACATCACGCTCAAGGTGTTCGGCGGGTTCGTGACCATGCTGGGGGCATTCGGGCTGCTCGGCTGGCTGGGAGGGCTGGTGCCGCTCGGCCTGACGGTAGCGCTCACGGCCCTCGAATTGCTGGTCGCCGTGCTGCAAGCCTACGTCTTCGCCATTCTCACCTGCATCTATCTCAACGACGCCATCCACCCGGGTCACTGACCCGCCCATTTGTTCGTCAAACAAAGGAGCTTCTTGATGGATCCGCAAGCTGCGAAAATGATTGGCGCCGGGATCGCCTGCATCGGCATGGGCGGAGCCGGCGTCGGCGTCGGTACCATTTTCGGCCATTACCTCGCCGCCGCGCTGCGCAATCCGTCAGCCGCGCAGGGTCAGTTCGGCAACCTCATCTTTGGCTTCGCGGTCACGGAGGCGCTCGGAATTTTCTCGCTCCTGATCGCGCTGCTGCTCCTGTTCGCGCTCTGACCCTGGCGCCGCCGCACACGCGCGAGCAGCTGCATCATGGCGCAAGAGAGCGGGCAACACATCGCCACGCAGGAGCATGTACCTGCCGGCGAGCACGGCCGCGGCTTTCCGCCGTTCGACTCGCACAGCTTTCCGTCCCAGCTCCTCTGGCTCGCGCTGACCTTCGCCACGCTTTATCTCCTGATGGCGCGCGTGGCACTTCCGCGCATCGCCTCGATTCTGGAGCAGCGCCGGGCGCGCATCGCGGACGATATCGCAGCGGCGCAACGTCACAAGGAGCAGTCCGATGCCGTGCTCGCCGCGCATGAGAAGACGTTAACCGAGGCGCGCTCGCGCGCGCAGTCGCTGGCCAACGAGACACGAGCGAGGGCCTCCGCGGAGGCGGAAGCACGGCGCAAGGAAGTCGACGCCAAGCTGAACCTGCAGATCGCTGAAGCGGAGAAGGCCATTGCCGCAACGCGCGCCGGCGCCATGCGCAACGTGCGCGGAATTGCGGGGGAGGCCGCGGGCGCAATCGTGGAGCGGCTCACCGGAACGGCGCCCGCGAAGGGGGACGTCGAGCAAGCCGTGCGGGCCGTGCTCGACCGATCAGGAGCGTAGCCGTGCTCGAAGCCGAATTCTGGGTCGCCATCGCCTTCGCGCTCTTCTTGGGCGTGCTCGGCTATTTCGGAGCGCACAAGAGTCTTGTCAAAGCCATCGACGATCGTCGCAATCGCATCAAGTCGGAGCTCGATGATGCGTGCCGGCTCAAGGAGGAAGCCCGGGCGCTGCTGGAGGGATATCAGCGCAGGCGGCAGGAGGTCGAGCGCGAGGCGCACGCAATTATTGCCGGCGCCCAGGCCGAATCCGAGCGGCTGGCGGCGGAAGCGGTGGCGAAGGTGGAAGATTTCGTCGCGCGGCACACCAAGATGGCGCAGGACAAGATCGCCCAGGCCGAAGCACAGGCGCTTGCCGACGTGCGCTCTGCAGCGGCCGATGCGGCCGTGGCTGCCGCCTCTTCGGTCCTGGCCGCAACCGTCAAGGAGGGGATTGACGAGAAATTGCTCGCCGAAGGAATCGCCGATCTCAGAACGAAACTGCGCTAGCGCTTGCGCCGCGGATCCAGGCTACGGCCGTTACTGCTGGCTTTGCGCCGATTTTCTCGGGGCCCGTGCCGGTTTCTTTTCATTCTTTTCGCCGATCTCATCAAAGCCGACATAGATGACGTAAGCCTCCAGCTCGGAAGCCGACGGCAGCGCGAAGGCCAAGCCATCTTCGACATCGACGAACTGCACCTGGGTCTGGCCAGGGGCAATGGTGGCGTTTGCTCGCTTGAATTTGGTGACGATAGTTCTTGGCTCCGGCCCCTCGCGAACCACGGCATAGCGCAGCGGAATATCAACCGAACCCGGCGTTCCAAATGGCCCGAGGATGGCACGCCCCTGAACGCCGACCTTGATGATCAGTTTGCCATCCTGGACCCGACACTCGCGGGCCGTTTGCCCAAAGGAAAGCTGATAACGAAGATCGCCGGCGGTTGCCTGATCCGACTTCATCGCAATATTCATGGTCGATGCCCCGGCGCGGACGTCCACTCCTGGGCATGCCACTTCGGGCGCTGCGGGCGTAGCCGATTTCGGCTGGTTCACGCCGGGAGTTGCGCCGGCAAAGAAATTCGAGATTCTCGTTCCCCACGATGGCGCGGGCGCAGTCGCATAATTGTCGACAACGTTTGAAGCCGAAGAGCAGCCCGAGACCAGAGCGGTGGCCACAATCAGGGCCGCCGCGCGGCGCCCGGCGCGGGCTTGCTTCTTGCTGTCCCCCATTGAAACTTCTCGATTTTTTTTAAGCGAGATCCCCTGCCTCGGTCATCATATCAGCGAGAAACCGTGGCAGTCCCAAGGCCGGATTGCGCTCATTTTCAAGCCAGAGATGTCTCGCAAAAGTGGGAACCGGTGTTGCGAAAAAGGACATGCTCTACCGGTCGTTCTCCAGCCTGGCGTAGAGCAAATGGTCCTGCCAGATGCCGTCGATGCAAAGGTACTGGCGGGCAAAGCCTTCGCGCTTGAAGCCGGTCTTCTCCAGCAGCCGCACCGACGCGACATTGGCGGGGATGCAGGCGGCCTCGATCCGATGCAGCTTGAGCGTCCCGAATGCAAACGGGACAACTGCGTTGACTGCAGCTGTCATGTGCCCGGCCCGCGCGTACGGAGCGCCCATCCAATAGCCGAGGCTTGTGGCCTGGGCGCAGCCGCGGCGAATATTGGCAAGCGTGAGCCCACCAACCAGGGCGTTGTCGGGCTTGCGAAAAACGAAGAATGCATACGCCAGGTCGCCGCGCTGGTCCTCTCCATAACGTTTGATGCGACGGCGAAAAGACGCCCGGGTGAGGTCGTCGGCCGGCCAGGTCGGCTCCCACGGCGTGAGAAAGGCCCGGCTCCTCTCCCGCAACTCGCTCCATTCGGCGTAGTCGGACATCTGCGGCGCGCGCAAAGCGACGCCGTCGCCGGACACCTCGGGCAACAGGTCGGACAGGCTCACGGTTCTGAAAAATGCCATGGTCACCAGCAGGCGGGCGAGCAAGTCACGTTATCTCTGCGCTGTTGCCCACCTTATGCCTCCTGCGACCTCATGCCGCCCGGCGGGCCAGACTGCCCGCGATCGTGACGGCGCTTTCAAGCCCAGAGCCGGGCCCAAGCGCGGCAATGGCCGGCCTGCCCCGTGCGATCAAGGCGCGTCCGGCCGCGCGCGTGCTTTCCGCGGTCACGGCTTCGATCTTTGCGACGATCTCGTCAAGCGGAATAGGACGGCCCCAATTGATGATCTGGCGAGCCAGCTGCTCCGCGCGCGCGCCGGAACTCTCCAGCGCCATCAGGAGGCCAGCTTTCATCTGCGCTTTGGCGCGCCCAATCTCGGTATCGGTCACGGTTTCGGCGGCCAGATTGATCTCATCGACCACCACGCGCATCAACTCGGCGACGTCGGCTGAATCCGTCCCCGCATAAAGCCCGAACACGCCACTGTCGGAATACGGCGAGTGGAACGTATATATGGAGTAGCACAGTCCGCGCTGCTCGCGCACTTCCTGGAACAGCCGCGAAGACATGCCCCCGCCCAGAATATTGGTGAACACCTGCATGCTGTAAAGATTGGGGTCGCGCTGCGGCAAACCCTGCATGGCAAGTGCAATATGAACCTGCTCGAGGTCGCGGCTCTCGACGCGAGAGCCGCCGACGAAGCGCGCCGGCTCGGGCACGGGAGCCGGCGGCCCGGCGAAGCTCGCGAAGGCATGGGTAACGTGGGCGACCACGGTCTGGTGATCGACAGCGCCCGCCGCCGCGATCACCATGTCGGGGGCGCGATAATTACGGGCGAGATAGGAGGCAAGCCGCGCGCGATCGAATGAGCGCACCGTCGCCGGCGTGCCGAGGACCGACCGCCCAATCGGCTGACCGGTGAAGGCGACCTCCTGCAGTCGGTCCCAGATGAGATCGTCCGGCGTATCCTCGGCGGCCCCGATCTCCTGAACGATGACGTTCTGCTCGCGCCGCAATTCCTGCGGATCAAATGCAGGATCCGTGAGGATATCGGACAGAACGTCGAGCGCGAGCGGGACATGCGCGCGCAGGACGCGCGCGTAATACGCGGTAGTCTCGATCGATGTTGCTGCGTTGAGGTCGCCGCCGACCGCTTCGATCTCCTCGGCGATCTGGCGCGCAGTACGGCGCGACGTGCCTTTGAAGGCCATATGCTCCAGCAGGTGAGAGATGCCGTGCTCGTCCGTCCGCTCGTCGCGGCTGCCGGCGCCGATCCAGACGCCGAGCGAGGCGGTCTCCAGGTGCGTCATCGCGTCAGTGACAACCACAAGACCCGACGGAAGGCGCGTGATTTCGACGCTCATGCGGCGGCTCCTGCCTGTGCGGCGCGACTAAGCGAAAGGATGAGCTTCTCGACGGCCATCTGATCGACCGGCAAGGGGATGATACGCTCGGGCCGTTGGGCCAGATCGGCGAGCCATTCGGGCAAGATCGGATGCATGCCGCATGCCGCCTTGACCGCATCCGGGAACTTGGCTGCGTGCGCGGTCCCGAGCACCACCATCGGGACGGCGGGGTTGCGCATCTCCTTTTCGCTCACCGCCACGCCTACCGCGGTGTGAGGGTCGATAAGCTGGCCGGTTTCCCGCAGCGTGGTCCGTATCGCGGCTGCAGTCTCCTGCGCGTCGCACCGATCCGCCGAGAACAGGGCGCGGATGGTCGACAGCGCCCGCGCCGACAGCATAAAGGCGCCCGACTGCGCGAGCGTCGCCATCAGCGCCCGGATGGCTGCGCCCTCGCGGCCATAGGCTTCGAACAGGAGCCGCTCGAAATTGGATGCTACCTGAATATCCATGGACGGCGAGGACGTAGGCTGCACCTCACGCAAGTCGTAGCTGCCGGTTGCGATGGTGCGGGCCAGAATGTCGTTGATGTTGGTGGCGATCACGAGTCGGTCCACCGGCAACCCCATGCGCAGGGCCACATACCCCGCATAAATATTTCCGAAATTGCCGGTCGGCACGGTGAAGGCAACCTTGCGCAGCGGTGCACCGAGCGCGACTGCCGAGGTAAAATAATAGACGGTCTGCGCGATGATCCGCGCCCAGTTGATGGAATTGACTCCCGCGAGCTGCGCCCGGTCGCAGAACGCGTGGTGGTTGAACATGCCCTTCACGATCGCCTGGCAATCATCGAAGGTGCCCTCGATCGCGAGCGCGTGCACATTGTCATCCGTCACCGTCGTCATCATGCGACGCTGCACGTCGGAGATGCGGCCGTGCGGAAACAGCACGAAGACATCGACGCACTCGCGGCCGCGGAATGCCTCGATCGCTGCCGCGCCAGTATCGCCCGAGGTTGCGACAACGATGGTAGCACGCTCTCCACGCGTGCTGAGCGCGTGATCCATGAGGCGCCCGATAAACTGCATCGCGAGGTCCTTGAACGCGAGCGTGGGCCCATGAAAGAGCTCAAGCACGAAGTCGCTTGCGCCCAGCTGGACGAGGGGCGCGACCGCGGGATGCCGAAAATTTCCGTACGCTTCGCGCGTCATGCGGGCGAGGTCGTGATCGGCAATGGCTTCGCCGATGAAAGGCCGCATCACCGCGGCCGCCACTTCGGCATAGGGTCGTCCCGCAAAACCCGCGATCGCGTCGGGATCAAGTCGCGGCCAGGACGCCGGCACATAAAGGCCGCCGTCGCGGGCTAGACCGGCGAGCGTCGCTTCCACGAAGCCGAGCGAGGGGGCCTCGCCCCTGGTGGACACGTAGCGCACGCGAGTCGAGGCTCCAGTTGATGCTAAGGCGGCCTTGAATCCGGAATTAACGTTGCGCCTCAACATAATGGGGAGTGCTCGCTTCGACAAGGAAGCGACGATGCAGCCGCGGTTCGGCGGTTGAAGAGCCAGATCGCGTACATGACGGCCACGGCCGCCGCCAATGCATACCAAGTGGCGGCGTATTGCAGGTGCTCGTTGCGAATACGCACCTGGAGCGGGCCGGCACGCGGGTATCCGCCGGGCGGCGTCGGTGATTCCAGATCGATGAAAAAGGGAGCAACGTTTCCCGATCGCTCGAGCCATCCCTTGGCGGCGGCAACGGCGAGATGGTCCCGCGTGAACCACAGGTTGCGCCCGGGATCATCTTTTGCAGCGAAATAGCTGCGCTGCTCGGGCCAACGCATCACTCCGACCATGTCGATGATGGCTGCGGGATTCTGCGTGTCCTCCAATTTCGCATCTCGGCGGTCCTCCGGCGTGAAACCGCGGTTGACGACGACAAGATCGCCATTGGTGACGCGCGCCAACGCGAACACCCAATAGCCGGGTCCAGCCAGATCGCCGCGCAGGCCGGAACCGGCGCCATAGACCAGCGCCTGCGAGCCTGGAATAAACGCAGCCGAGAATGCCACGCGCCGGAATTCATCCTCGGAGGGGGTGAGTCTCGTCCACGTTTCGCGCGCCGGCAGAGGCGCAGGGGCCGCAGAAAGTCGCGCATCGAGCGTTTCGATCAGCGCCTCCTTCCAGGCCTTGCGCTCGACTTGCCATGTGCCTAGCGCGAGGAAGGCAATAAGTGCCGCGAGCGCGAAGGCGGTCGGCACGGCAAGGCCGGTGCGCAGCCCCCCGCCTGGCGCGGTCATCGACGATCGCCGCCAGTGAAACGCCCCTCGGCCGCGCCATGGCGATATTGCAAGGCGATCATCAGCCCTTTCATCGGCCGCAGCGGTGCCAGCGTGGTAAGCAGGATCAGCGGCCCCCACAGCAGCGCGTGCACCCAGTACGGCGGCGCGTAGAGTATTTCCACCGCCAAGGCCGAACCGGCCACGATGAACCCGGAAAGAAACATCACGAAAAAGGCCGGCCCATCGGCCGAGTCCGCGAACGAAAAATCAAGATCGCAATTCTCGCAGCGCGGGCGCAAAGCAAGAAACCCGGCAAACAGCTTGCCCTTCCCGCAACGAGGGCAGCGCCCCTTGAGCCCGGTCGCAATCAAAGAGGACGGGTTTCCGGGGACAACAGTCACTTGCGCTCCTGATTGAAGGTCATCGGTCGCTCCGGTCTGCGGGTCAATGGCCGCCGGCAAGTGCCGCGCTCTCCGGCCCCGCACCCCAGACATAGATGCAGGCGAACAAGAACAGCCAGACCACGTCGACAAAGTGCCAGTACCAGGCGGCAAACTCGAATCCGAGGTGCTGGGTCGGGGTGAAATGGCCGAGATAGGCGCGGATCAGGCAGACAATCAGGAACGTCGAGCCGATGATCACATGCGCGCCATGAAAGCCGGTCGCCATGAAAAAAGTGGCGCCATAGATGTTGCCGCTGAAATTGAACGCGGCATGGCTGTACTCATAGGCCTGGATGGCGGTGAAGGAGAGGCCCAGCGCAATGGTAAGGATGAGCCCCCATTTGAGCCCCTGGCGATCGTTTTCCAGGAGCGCATGGTGCGCCCAGGTTACGGTGGTGCCGGAAGTCAGCAGGATGAGCGTGTTAAGGAGCGGCAAGTGCCATGGATCGAAGGTCTCGATCCCCTTCGGCGGCCATACGCCGCCAAACAGCTGCTCACGCGTTAATTGCTGAAGGTCGGCGGGAAACAGCGCACTGTTGAAATAGGCCCAGAACCAGGCGACGAAGAACATCACCTCCGAGGCGATGAACAGGATCATCCCGTAACGATGGGAAATCTGCACGACCGGGGTGTGGTAACCCTCGTACGTCGCCTCGAGCGCGACATCGCGCCACCAGCCGAACATGGTGTAGAGCACGCCGATCACGCCGGCTCCGAAGATGAAAGGGGCAGCCGCGATCATATGATGCATCCAGGCGATGCCGCCGACCGCGGTCGCGAACAGCGAGACGGAGCCTATCGCCGGCCATGGGCTCGGTGCCACCAGGTGATAATCATGAAGCGCCTGGGCGTGGGCATCGGCCATTTGCGCTAGCTCCGTATCTTGCTCGGAATGAATGCAGTTGCTTTGCGGTCTCAGCTTCGACCGGCGGCCGGGACCTCGGCGCCCTGCGGCTGCGGCGCCTGAGGCTGCCGCACCTGATACATGGTGTAGGAGAGCGTGATGGAATCCAGGCCATCCTGTTCCGCGTCCTTCACGATCTCCGGATCGACGAAGAACACGACCGTCATGTCACGCTGCTCGCCTGCGCGCAGGCGTTGCTCGCTGAAGCAAAAGCAGTTGATCTTCGTGAAATAGGCGCCAACCGTCGCTGGCGACACGTTGTAGGAGGCCGTTGCGATCGTGTCGCGCGCCGCCAGGTTGGTCACCCGGTAGTTGACGCTGACAACCTCGCCGATCTTCACCTCGATCGTGCTGCGCTCAGGCTCGAATTGCCAAGGAAGCCCACCCGCCACGTTGGCATCGAAGCGGATCTTGAGCGTGCGATCGAGCATGCGCGCGGGGGCCGTGCTCGCGATCCGGGGCGTGCCCGCAAATCCGGTAGTGCGGCAGAACCAGTTGTAGAGCGGTACCGCGGCGTACGCGGCCCCCACCATCGCGGCCACGAACAGGGCGCACGCCATTGCAACCAGGATGTCGCGGCGACCTTTCGGTGAACGCTCCGCTCTGCTCATGGCGCTGGTTCGGCTCACAAAGGACGGTTCAACACGGCCGGACCCTTCACCAGGGTGACGATGTAAAACAGGATGACGAGCGCTCCAAGCGCCAGCGCAATCGCGATGGAGCGCGCGCGCCGGCGTCGCTGCTGCTCCGCCGTAAGCACGATCTTGCCAGGCTCGCGCGGCATGACATCACGGACCGGTCAGGGCGCTGCTGGGCTCGCGGGAGCCCGCGGCGGTACTCCTGATGGCAAGTTCCGCGCCTTCGCTCATGACTGACATCGCGTGCCGCTCAGCTGTTAGAGTGACCTCTCCCCCACCGCCGAACGGGAGGCGCCGCCGCCATCACCTGATCAGCGGCAGCTCGTTGTATTGGTGGAACGGCGGCGGCGACGGCAGCGTCCATTCGAGCGTCGTGGCGCCCGCCCCCCAGGGATTGTCTGCCGCCCTTTCCCCGCGCATGAACGCCTGCACCACGCCGAAGAAGAAGACCAGCGCGCCGAAGCCCGATACGAACGATCCCAGTGAAGAGACCAGGTTCCAGCCGGCGAATGCCTCCGGATAGTCGGCGATGCGGCGCGGCATGCCGGCGAGCCCGAGGAAGTGCTGCGGAAAGAACACCACGTTGACGCCGATGAACGTCAGCCAGAAGTGCCAGCGCCCGATCGTCTCCGAGTACATGT
>Ga0306923_10001734_pt1 | contig 19486 bp, 19 predicted proteins | sample sta12Can44000108_FD_203841 | JGI IMG/M metagenome (GOLD analysis project Ga0306923, IMG submission 203841) | Lab enrichment of tropical soil microbial communities from Luquillo Experimental Forest, Puerto Rico - statanox.12C.anox.44.000.108 (v2)... | ecosystem: Environmental > Terrestrial >... | reverse complement strand
TGATCGCCGCGAGTCAGGTCATCCTCTCGATCTGCCCGCCGCACGCCGCGGTGGATCTTGCCCGACTCGTCATGGCGCGACCCTTCGCCGGCATCTATGTCGATGCGAACGCGGTGTCGCCCGCCACCGGCCGGGAGATCGGAAAGATCGTGACGGATGCCGGAGCCACCTTCGTAGACGGGGGCATCATCGGCCCGCCGCCGGTGAAACCGGGCACCACGCGTCTCTATCTCTCCGGCGCCGAGGCGCCCCGCATCGCTGCGCTCTTCGCCAAGGGACCACTGGAGGCCATTGCCATCGAGGGCGGTCCCGGCGCGGCCTCCGCGCTCAAGATGGCCTACGCGGCGTACACGAAGGGCACCTCGGCGCTCCTCATGGGCATCCGCGCCCTCGCCGCGCAAGCGGGCGTGGACCGGCCCCTCCAGGAAGAATGGGCGCGGAGCCAGCCGGGCGTTGGAAACCGATCCGAGAGCGCGGCGCGTGACAGCGCACGGAAGGCGTGGCGCTTCACGGGCGAGATGGCGGAAATCGCCGCCTCCTTCGAGGACGCGGGACTGCCGGGAGGATTCTTCGTGGCGGCGGGCGAGATCTACGAGCGCCTCGCCGCCTATAAGGACGCGACGGAGCCTCCCTCGCTCGAAGAAGTGCTCAGCGTGCTCCGCGGCGGCCGCCGCCCCTAGCGCGAATCACTCACGAAGGCCGTACGTGGAACCGGGGCGGGCGGCGTCGGGGGCGGGGGTGCGCTCCGGCGGAGTGGGTGACGCAGCTGGAGCCCGCCTCGCGCTCCGAGTGTTCATGAGCCTGCCGCGGGAAGCGCGGCGTCAGTCGGTGATGGGAAAGAGACCCTGGTAGACGAACTTCTGCACCCGCTTGGCGTTGTCGACCTCGGTCGTGTAGATGTTGCCCTTCCCGTCCACCGCCATGTTGTGGACCCAGTGAAGCTGCCCCGCGTACCGGCCGCTGCGCGCGAAGCGCGTCAGCACCTTGCCGTTGTCGCGGAGGAGGAGCCACACGTGGTTGTTCTCCCCGTCCGCGGTGTAGAGGAAGGTCTGCCCGCCATCCGGTGAGAAGTCGAGATCCCACACGGACCCGTTGCCACGCGTGTCCGCGGCAATGGAGAACTCCTTCACGAACGTCCCGTCCTTCCTGAACACCTGGATGCGATTGTTCCGACGGTCGCAGACGTAGACGAGGCCGTCCCGGGCGATGCGCACACAGTGCACGGGATTCTGGAACTGCTTCACGCTCGCATCACCGGGCGGACGGCCGTTGGCGCCCCAGTGCTGCTTGTAGCGGCCGGTGGCCGCGTCGAAGACGATCACGCGGTGGTTGCCGTAGCCGTCGGCGACGAGAGCTCGTTGGTGGCGGGATCCACGCGCACGTCCGCGGGGCGGTTGAGGTTCTGGGTGTCGGCGTCGCCCTTTGACATGCCGGGCTTGCCGATCTGCATCTGGAAGCGGCCGTCGCGCGTGAACTTGAGGATCTGCGCGTCCTTCTCCGCATTGCCGGCGAGCCAGACGTTGTTCTGCGAGTCCACGAAAATGCCGTGCTCGTTCTCCGGCCAGTCGTAGCCCGCGCTGGGACCACCCCAGGCCTGCATGAGATTGCCCTCGCTGTCGAACTCCATCACGGGCGGGGCGGGAATGCAGCACTCGCTGCGTGGTGGGTTGAGCGTCGCGCCCTTCTCGTCCTCACTCAAGGTCTTGGGGCGCTGGATGATCCACACGTGGTCCTGGGCATCCACGGCCACCCCCGCCACCTGGCCGAGGATCCAGCGGTTGGGCAGGGGCTTGGGCCAAAAGGGATCGACGAGGAACCGAGGGGCGAGGCCGTTGGCGGGTGGCTGCGCGGTGACGTGATGCGAGAAGGGATTGGCGAGGCCAAGGCCCGCGAGCAGCACGATCAGCGAAACCCCGACGAGAAGCAGCTTGCGGATCATGGACGGTCTCCACCTCGAGGATGGCGGCGGGCGCCGCTCACTTGAACGCGGGGATCACCTCGTGGGACAGGATGCGCAGGGTGCGATTCGCCAGCTCGGGCGGGATGAGGCCGGCCGGATTCGGCTCGATCACGATGCCGTCGAGGCCGAGCTGCTCGCGCAGCTCTGTCAGGCGATCCACGAGCTGGGACGCGGTGCCGAAGGCCACGCGCGTGCGGAGCAGTTCCTCATACGGCAGTCGCTCCAGGGCGTCGGCCTTGGCCGCGCGGCGGTCCGCCGGACCGGCGCCGGCGCGGCCCACCGTGGCCCGCATCAGCTCCACGTGGCGTTGGAAGAACCGCGTGATGCTCTCCCGCGGCTCCTCGATGGCGCCCGACTCCGTGAGCCCGGCGTACACGGGAATGCGCAGGTACACGCTGGGCGTGGCGGTGTGCCCCGCCTCCGTCCACGCCCGCCGATAGGCGGCCAGCGATCCCTGCAGCTCGGGAATGTCCACATCGCGCAGCCCCACGAAGATGGGCAGGCCGAGCTGAGCGACCAGAGGAAAGGTGTCGGGCGTGTTGGCGGCCATGCGGATGGGCGGATGCGGCTTCTGATACGGCCGCGGGGCGACCGTGGCGTTCTGGAAGCGGTAGAACTGTCCCTGGTAGCTGAAGGGCTGGCCCTTCCACGCTTCCTTGATGATCTCGAGCGCTTCGCGGAAGCGCGCCTGGCTCTCCCCGTAGGGAATGCCGAGGACGTCGTACGTGCGCGCGGCGCCGCTGCGCCCGATGCCGAGCTCGAAGCGCCCCTCGCTCAGGTGATCGATGGTGGCCGCTTCTTCCGCGATGCGAAGCGGATGGTTGAGAGGCAGGACGTTTACCGCGGTGCCCACGTGGATGCGCTTGGTGCGGGCGGCGATGGCCGTGGCCACTGCGATGGGAGCGGAGATGACGGAGCGGCCGGGGTTGAAGTGGATCTCGCCGAGCCAGATGCAGTCGAGGTCCAGGGCCTCCGCGGCGTCTACCGTCTCGAAGCTCTCGCGAAACGCGTCGGTCTGGCTGAGCCCCGGCCTGGCTTCTTCCACGAAGACCCCGAAGTGCATGGCGGAGGGAAGAGTAGCGCGCCCGCGCAAGGTCTTCAAGGCGGGGCTCCAGGCGCGGGCCGCGTGCTACTATCCCGTTCGTTCTTCACCCCGACCCGAGGAGGATCGTCATGCCCTTGTTCCGCCTCTACACCGGCGCCGACGGCCAGTCCCACATCGAGCCGATTGCCCTCGCCAAGAGCCCCGACTGGGCCAAGGGTCTGTCCACCACGCAGATTTCTTTCCGGGAGAGCCCGGCGGGAAACTTTCAGGACTGGCACCCCGCCCCGCGGCGGCAGTTCGTGATCATCCTGTCCGGCCAGCTCGAGATTGGTCTGGGCGACGGATCGAAGCATGTCTTCGGGCCGGGTGACGCGCGCCTCGTCGAAGACACCACGGGCAAGGGCCATACGACGAAGGTGCACGGCAACGTGCCGTGCATGACGGCGACCATTCCGCTCCAGCAGCAGTGAGAGAGGAGACCTCCATGGCGACCAGGATCCTTTTCGCTCCCAAGCAGCCCGACGCCGTCATGGAGATCGCCCGGCGCCTCACGCCCCCGGGCTTCGAGCTCGTGGTGGCGGACATCGGCTCCCCCGAGTTCTACGAGGCCGCGCCCACCGTAGAGTTCTATCTCGGGCTCGCCCGCCAGATGGGCGGCGAGTTCTTTCGCTCCGCCTCCAAGCTCAAGCTCGTGCAGCTCCTGAGCGCGGGCTACGACCACGTGGACATCGAGGCGGCGCGCAAGGCGGGGGTGCCCGTGTCCAATAATGGCGGCGCCAACGCCATCGCGGTGGCCGAGCACACCATCATGCTCATGCTCGCGGTGGAGAAGCGGCTGGTGCGGTTCCACAACGACGTGGCCGCCGGCAAGTGGCGGGCCGGGAAGCCGGACGAGACACGCGTCTACGAGCTGGCGGGGCGCACGCTGGGGATCGTCGGCCTCGGCAACATCGGCAAGAAGGTCGCCCGCCGCGCCGCCGCCTTCGACATGAAGGTTCAGTACTACGACGTGGTGCGGCTCACCGAGGACCAAGAAGACGGCATCGGGGCGCGCTTCGTGCTCTTCGAGGAGCTCCTGCGCACCTCCGACGTGGTCAGCCTGCACGTGCCCCTCACGGACAGCACGCGCCAGATGATGAGCACTGCTCAGTTCGCTCTCATGAAGCCGGAGGCCATCCTCGTCAACACCTGCCGCGGTCCCGTGGTGGACGAGGACGCGCTCTTGCGCGCCTTGACCCAGAAGCAGATCGCCGGGGCGGGCCTCGACGTCTTCGTGGAGGAGCCACCAAAGCCCAACCATCCGCTCTTCGCCTTGCCCAACGTCACGCTGTCACCGCACTCGGCGGGGCCGACGTGGGAGAACTGGACGGCGCGCTTCCGGAACGGCTTTGACAACATCCAGCGTGTCGCCTCCGGGAAGCAGGCGAGCTGGGTCGTACCCGAGCTCGCGAGAGGCGACGGCTGATCGCCTCGTGAGGCTGATGCCCGGTGGCGAGTACGCCTCGTCACAATCATCGAGGTGAGGACTCGGAATCCTCCGCCTCGGATGGGCGAGGAAGGCCGAGAGCCACGAGGAGGCCCAAGGCATTGCCGCCGGCGGCGATCATGACGGCCGCTCGGTACCCCTGGGTCAGATCGAACAACCGCCCCGCGGCGATGGGCAGGACGATGGCCGCTGCGCACCATGCCACGTAGAGCCGGCTCGCCACGCGACCGTAGAGGGCGCGCCTCCAGTACACAGCCACCGAGGCCGCGATGACACCGGAGATCACTCCGTAGCCGAGCCCGACCAGGGTCAGGGCGAGCACGGACACCATGGGCCCGGGCCAGATCGTCAACGCCATGTTGCCGGTGAAGGCGAGGGCGTGGGCGCCGGCCGCCACAACGGGAATGGCCAGCCAGTCGACCATCCATCCGCCCCCGACGCGAGCGGCCGCGATGCAGCCGGTCACGAACGTGGTGCCGAAGATCGCCAGCGGCGCTGCTCCCCCGTAGGCGGTGATGATGGCGGCGGCCTGGCTCAGCACCATGAGGCCGGCGGACGCGGCCAGGAAGAAGACGAACCAAAGCCGCCAGAAGACGTCGCGTCGACGCTCGTGCGAGCCCGGCACGGCGCTGGCCTGCGACACGACCAGCGTCACGCCTGATTGGACGATGAGCCACGCGCTCGCTGCTCCGGTGACGGCGAGGACGGCGGCGAGTGCGCCGAGAGCGGCGCGCACGCCGAAGTCGCGAGCCAACCAACCGAGGATGGGCGCCGCGATCATGGCGCCGAGCGGGTAGAGGCTGACCAGATAGCCATTGACGAGGCCGCGGCGGCTGGTCACCGTGAGGTTCACCGCTTGCTGCGAGACGATGTAACCGGCCCCGCCCCCAGCGCCGAACAGCAATCCGTAGCCGAGCACGAGCTGACCGAGCCCGGTTGCCGTCGCCGCGAGGGCCATGCCGAGCGTGCTCACCGTCGCGCTGCCGAGCACCAGCGCGGGCGCGGGCGCGAGACGGTACGCCGGGGGCGCCAGGTTCGTGCCCACCCCGAACCCCGCCGCGGCTAGCGCAAAGACCAGGGCGAGATCGGCGCGTCCGACGCCGAGCAGCACCTCGAGAGGCCGGAGAAGTACGCTGAATGCGTACAAGCTGCCGATGGGCAGGTTGAACACGGTAGCGGCCAGCACGATGCGCCACGCGCGTCGCGCGCTGTCCGCGTCGCTCATGCTGCCCTCTCTGGGGTGAGGCGACGCTCGATCAGGCGATGGCGCCCGCTCTCCGGAGCGCGTCGAGGGTGAGCGGATGACCATGACTCTGAACGGTGAGGGCCAGTGGGTCGTCCATCGGCGGGCCGTTCACCTCCCTGGCGAATCTCCCTTCATGTCGCGGCGATCCTGCCAGAGAGAGTCGGACGGGTCAAATCCGACGCCGTCTGCGGCGCCGGGCGACGGCGGCGATCAGCCGCGACGCGCTTGCGTTAGGTACACGACGGCGCCGGCCAGCGGCACCATTCCCGCCGCGACGAGCGCTCCGCCGAAGCCCCACGTACCCGCAGCGAGGCCGAGGCCCCACGGACCCAGGAGCTGGGCGAGATCGGCGCCGAGCCCCATCGTGTTGATAGCGGCGCCACGCCCGGTAGCCGGCACCGCGTCGCCGGCGAGGCTCGGGAGGATCAGGAAGGCGACGCCGTAGAGCGTGCCGTAGCCCGCTGCGAGAGCGAAGAGGAACGGCAGACCCGCGACGCATCGCATGCCCGCGAGCGTGGCGGCCAGGCCGACGAGAACAGGAACGAGCACCGGGCGTCGGCCATAGCGATCGGCCATGCGTCCACCGAGGAGTCGGCTGACCACCGCTCCCACCTGTGAGCCGACGAAGAGGGTGCCGGGATTGCCCACGCCTCGGGCGATAGCCCACAGGGGAAGAAAGGTCGAGAACGCGACGTTCGGGATCTGCGTGCAGAAGTTGAGCAAGGCCGGCAGGAGTCCTTCCCGGCGGAAGTTCGTGCGCAGCGCGTAAGGATGCGCGCGACCCCGTGCTCGAAATGTGCTCGAGACCGCGGAGAAGCAGACGCCACTCGACACCGCCACCGTGACGGCGCCGATGGCCACGCTGGTCATGCGCTCAGCGGGAACGGTGCCTGGGGAGAATCCCTGGTACAGCGCCACGGCAGCGACGGGCCCCAGGCCGACACCAAGCGTGATGCCCAGCGCCACGTATCCCTGTACCTCACCGTGGCGCCCTGGCGGGGCGGCCTCGACCACGAGGGTGAAAAATGCCGTGGTACCCAGACTGTACGCGGCGCCGGTGAGGACGCGGTTCGCGAGCACGGCCCAGCCCACGGGGGAGAAGAGGAGCGCGGAAGCGCTCGCGAGAAGCACGAGGGAGAGAACCAGCGGTGTGCGGCGCCCGAAGGCATCGACGATCCATCCCGCGAATGGGCGTAGCGCGAGCTGGGCCATGCCCATGGCGCCCAGCATGAAGCCGATACCGCGGGCGTCGTAGCCCTGGTCATGAAGGAGCAGAGGCAGGATGGCGGTGACGCCGAAGTGGACCGCCGTCCACAGCGTGAGCCCACTCGTGAGAGCGAGAACGTTGCGGGTGAGCGACGCCCGGGCGTCGAACGCTGCCACCGTGTCGGCGTGCGTGGTCATCGATCCATCTGGGTGGGCCGCTGGTTCGGCGGCGGGCGGCCCCGATCACCGCCCGCCGCCGTCCGGCTCACGCCTCGGTCACGCGGGCCTTCACGGCTTCGACCAGCTCGGGCGTCACGGTGAGCCCGTGGTCCTGCACCGCGTGCTGTCCTGCCTGCTGCAGGATGTCGTCCATGGTCGCCCCGCGGGCGACGAACTGGCAGGCCGTGCCCGACACGTCGGCGCACCGAAGCACCTTCTCCATCTCGATCTTCTTCATGGCCTCTCCTCCTCTGGCGGCCCGTGGCGGCCGCGGTGAATGATCTGCTGACGAGAGGCTACGATCGCGCGCTCGCGGGGCGCGGTACGAAATCCGCACCACGAGGTAGGTGGCGGCGCGGTATCGTCCAGCCATGAAAACGTACGGTCAGTTCTGCTCGATCGCGAGGGCCCTGGATCTGCTCGGTGAGCGATGGACGCTCCTCATCGTGCGCGAGCTGCTCTGCGGGAGCCGACGTTTCGGCGAGGTGCAGCGCGGCATCCCACGCATCTCGCGCACCATGCTGGCCGCCCGGCTGCGCGAGTTGGTGGAGGCGCGCGCCATCGAGCGCCTCGAAGGGAAGGAGGGGCCCGAGTATCGGCTCACCCCGGCCGGGGAAGAGCTCGCCTCGGTGGTCCGCGAGCTCGGGACATGGGGCCAGCGATGGCTGGCGCGTGATCTCGAGGGGAGCGAGCTGGATGCTCGTCCGCTCATCTGGGACATCCACCGCCGAGTCCGCCGGGAGGCTCTCCCGGACAAGCCTCTCGTTGTCTGCATCGAGCTCACCGACGTCCGGGGCGGCGCTCGTCACCACTACCTCCTGCTCCGGCGCAGCGAGGTGTCAGTGTGTGCGGTCAATCCGGGCTTCCCGGAGGAGCTCCACCTCCGTGCCGATCGCCGGACCCTGATCGGCTGGTGGCGGGGCGACCTGACCTTCCGTCAGGCCGTCGCGGCGGGCCTGCTCCTCGAGGGGCAGCGCGAGTACGTGCGCGCGTTTCCCACCTGGTTCGAGCGCTACCTGCTCGCGGCCGTCCGCCCCGCCGCCGCGGCGCCCGCGCCGCGGCTAGCCCGGATGAGTCGCTAGAGGCCGTACGTGTGATCGGGGTGGGTGGCGTCGGGGGCGGGGAGCGCTCCGGCGGAGTGGGTGACGAAGCTGGAGGGCTCCCCGCCCCCGACGATGAGCCCCGACCCGCCTCGCACTCCGAATGTTCGTGGGGCAATCCGAGCTAGGAGCCCGTGCGGAGCTTCCGGATCAGCTCGACGACGCGACGGATCTCGGATCCGTTGCGCGTCATGAGGCGGTCACCCGATTGCGACCACCGCAGCTTCCCGTCCACGTCCACGATGGCGGTTGAGCGGAAGGCGACGTTGCGATCCTCGTCCCAGACCTCGTAGGCGCGGATGACGTTGCGATGCACGTCGCTCAGGAGCGGGAAGGTGAGCGCGTTCCGCTTGTGGAACTCCGCGTGGGAGAACGGCGTGTCCCCGCTGATGCCGAGCACCACCGCGCCCGTGGCCTGGAGCTCCGCGGCGACCCCACCGAGGTCGCACAGCTCAGGCGTTCAGATGTTGCCCCAATCGTAGCAATAGAAGAGGAGGACCACGTCGGCGACGCCCCTGAACTCAGCGAGGGCGATGTCGCGCCCGCTCGTGGAGGGCAGCGAGAAGAGGGGAGCGTCCTGACCGTAGCGGATCATGGCCTATTGCTCCCAGACGGCCTTGAACGGCACCGCCACCCAGTCGTACGGAAAATCGCTTTTGTCCACACCCGCCTGCTTCTGAAACCGGTTCACACGCCCTCCTGTAGCGTTCCGCTCCGAGCGCGGGCTTCGCCCGCGCAATCCCTTGTGGGGGAAGGTTCGGAAGGGGGGCGAAGCCCCTCTCCGACTATCTAGCGCCACTCGTCCACCGACGCCGTCGCCTGATAGTTGCAGCCCATGATCCGCCAATAGCCGTTCGTCTCGCCGCCCACCACCACGATGTGAATGTCCTCGCGCCGGAAGATGGGCACCATCTCCTCGGGCTTGGCCTTGAGCTTGCTCGCCCACGGTTCTTCGCCGAAGGTCGCCCGCGGATAGATGTAGTTCTGCACGAGCTGATAGTCCCAATACTCGCCGGCGGGCATGCGAGCCGTCTCGTAGAGCCAGTCGATGAGCGCGTCCTTCTTGGTGAAGCCGCCGCGGTCGATGAACTGTCGCGCGGTGATGGGATCGAGGAGAAGCGTGGGCGGCCCGTGCGGGTCCATGCCGCGCAGCATGTTGGCCACGTGCTCGCGCCAGTACGTCTCGCGCAGGCCGAGGGAGAAGGCGGTGGAGCGGCAGCCCGAGAACACGCTCACCGCGCTGTCCGTGGGCCGAAAACCGTGCTGCACGTGGAAGGGCTCCCACGGGCTCCGCTCCTCGTTTTCCGCGCAGGTGAGACTGTTGTACGCGTAGTTGTTGCCCATGGATCCCATGTAGGTCAGCCCCACCGTGGAGCCGCCCTGGAGGTTCTGCGAGAGGAGACCGTAAGCCCGGCCGATGGTGGCATTGGCGTGGCTGTAGGGCCCGAGCGCGCCCGTGCCCGCGTTCATGCCGATCTCCTGGCGCACGGGGCCGTTGACCACTGCCATGGCCGCCACCGAGCTCGAGCTGCTGCCGCGCGCGCTCACGCCGGTGGAAGCGAGGGCGAGGATGACGGGGAAGTACTCGGGGCGCGCTCCTGCCATCACCGCGTTCACCGCCACCTTCTCCACGGTGTACTCCCAGTATTCGCGGAAGTGGGTCGGCCGCATGCGCCCCACCACCTCGTCCGGCCGACGATGCGTGGCCGCGAGCATGGTGGCCACCCGCTCCTCCGTGGGGAGCACGATGGGTAGCTTGTCCGTCCACTCGCTGTCGAGGAAGAGGCGGTGGAGATTATCCTCGGTATCGGCGGGCAGGAGCCGCGGCGTGGAGCGATCGAACTCGAGGGGACCCAACTCGGCGGCGTCGAACGGCCGCGTCAGGCCGTCGAGCACTTCCTGCATCACCGGCCGCTTGGTAATCGGGTCCGCCCCGTCCACGTAGGCGCGGAGCTGCGCGGCCGTCTTGCCCATGATGGGCTGGGGCACGAAGACCTGCCGCAGCCCTGGCATGCCGTTGTGCGCCGCCACCTGACGCACCACCGTATCGAACTTGTCGGTGTGCATGGCCACGGTGGGCACGCCGTACGTCGCTTCCACCGTCATCGCGTGCGCGGCGACCGCCGGCGCACAGGTGCTTCAGTGGCCGACGCCGAGGATGGCCGCGTCGCCCCGCGACTTGATCTCGTTCCAGGTGGCGGGGTCGTCGTTGAGGTACACGCTGGAGATCGGCTTGAACACCGTGCGGACGCCCGGCATGCGCTCGGCAAACCACGCCTGCATCTGTTTGAGGAAGATGTCGGAGTCGTCGAAGCGGCAATCCACGAGGTATACCGTCTTGCCCTCGAGAGTTTCGAGCCGCGGGGCGAGGGGTTTGCGAGTGACCTTGGGAGCGAAGCCGAGCGGATTCAGCGTGGTGATCTTGCCGTTCGTGGTCATCGTGGCCCTCCCGTGCTCAGGTTGCGACGCGCCCGTACGATACCACTACCCGCGCTGGGGCGAGTACGTGCCACGGCCCACCGCGACCAGCGCCTGCTGCTCATCGTGGACGTCCACGTCGACGAGGGCGACCGTGCGCCCCATGCGCCGCACCCGCGCGGTACCCGTGACCACGCGGCCCACCGCGGGCCGGAGATAGTCGATGCGCAGGTTGATGGTGGGCACGCCCCCGCCCACCGCCATGCCCACCGCGAAGTCGCCCACGATGTCGATGAAGGCGGCGAGGGGACCGCCGTGGAACTGCGAGGTGCCCGTCCGCCGCTCGAGCTCTGGACGCATGGGCATGGTCACGGTCAGGGTGCCCGCGTCGCGGTCGAGGGCGACGGCGCGGAGCTGTAGGAAGCCGATGAACGGCGAGGCATCGAAGGTGGCCTGGATCTCCTGGACGGTGAGAGGGGCCGCCGCGGGCTCGCTCACGGCCGCACGACGACCTTGCCGAACACTTCCCGATCCTCGAGGAGACGGAAGGCCTCGTTCACCTCCTCGAGCGGGAGCTCGCGATCGATCACGGGGGTGAGCTGCCCCGCGCGGATCGTGGCGATGAGGGTGTCGAGATCCTCACGCATCCAGCCGTTCGAGCCGAGGATCTTTAGCTCGAAGGTCCAGATGTAGCGGAGGTCCTCCTTGGGGTCGAAGCCGGCGGTGGCGCCGCAGGTCAGCACCTTGCCCCCGCGGTGGAGAACGCGCAGCGACGGCACCCAGGTGTCGCCGCCCGTGAAGTTGACCACCACGTCCACCCCGCCCGCGAGCTTGCGGCGGTGCGGCTTCCCGAAGGTCTCGTAAACCCACTTCACGAAATCCTGCTTCGTGTAGTCGAGGAGGTGCGCGGCGCCCAGATCCTTGAGGCGCGCGAGCTTGGCGTCACTGCTCGCGCAGGCGATGATCTCCGTCCCGGCCATGCGGCCGAGCTGCACGCAGCACGTGCCGACGCCGCCCGAGGCGCCCAGGATGAGCACCTTGTCGCCACGTTGCACCTGTCCGATGGTGTGCATCATGCGCACGGCGGTGCCGTAGGCTACGGGCAGACACGCCGCGGCGTCGTAGGACACGTCGGCGGGTAGGGGAACCAGATGATGCGTGGGCACGCGGCAATATTCGGCGAGGCCGCCGTGCCACATCTCGCCGAGGAGTCCGCCGGGCCCCACGCGATCAACGGGGTCGACCATCACGCGATCGCCCGTCTTCCATCCCGTCACCGCGCTACCCGTCTCCACGATGTCACCGGAGAAGTCCACGCCCATGATGCACGGCATGGGCACCTTGATTCCCGGCATGCCCCGCCGCGTGAAGATGTCGTGATAGTTCAGCGTGGCGGAGCGCACCTTGAGGATCACGTCCTCGGGCCCCGGCTGCGGGTCGGGGAAGTCGCGCACGATCTTGATCGACCCGGGGCCGCCGTGCTCGTAGATGACCGCTGCTCTCATACCTTCGTCTCCATCTGCCGCCGCTCGAGGGCGAGCCGGCGCAGGGCGACGCGATCGACCTTGCCGGTGCTGGCCAGGGGTAGCTCCGGCAAGAAGACCACGTGACGCGGATGCTGGAAGGCCGGCGCGTTGGCGAGGGCGTACTGCTTCACCGCCTCCTCGCTGAGGCGCCGGCCATCCTTCGTCACCACGAACGCGAACGGCTTTTCGTACTTGATCTCGTCGGGGATCGGCACCACGCAGGCCTGCTGGATGTCCGGGTGGCGCTCGAGCAGCGCCTCGACCTCACCGGGGTAGATGTTCTCGCCTCCGCACACGAACATGTCGTCTGCGCGCCCCACGAAGTAGTAGGCGCCGTCCGCCTCGCGGCGAAACATGTCGCCGGACTGGTACCAGCCGTCGCTCGTGAGCACCTCACGGGTCTTCTCGGGTAGGTTGAGGTAGCCGGTCATGGTGGCGGGCGTGCGGATCCAGAGCATGCCCTCGGCGGCCTCGCGCCCGTCGGGCCCGACGAGGCGCACCTCGACCTGGGGTCGCGGCCAGCCGAGGGCGAGATCGGCCTGGGGCCGGCCGTCGGGATGTGGACCGAACATGACGGGGCCCGCCTCGGTGGTGCCGTAGATGTAGGAAACGACGGCGCCCGGGAAGGCGCGCTTCACCGCGTCGATGAGGCCTTGCGTGGTGGGCGCGGAGCCCATCCGCACCGCGCGCACCGACGAGAGATCGGTGTGGGCGAGGAGCTCTCGCTCGCGCACGATCAGCGCGAGCATGGTCGGCACCGAGGTGAGGAAGGTGGCGCGGAAGCGGCCGATCGCTTCGATGTAGCGCCGCGCGTCGAACTGCGGGAGGAGGATGAGGGTGGCGTGCGCGGCGAAGATCATCTTGCTCGTGCCGAGCGCGTTCATGTGAAAGAGGGGCGCCGCCACGATGAAGCGCTGTGCGGCCAGGTCGGGCCCCCCCATGCGCGAGCGCACGGTCCAGAGCTGGCCGTCATGGGACAGAGGCACGCCCTTGGGCCGGCCCGTCGAGCCCGAGGTGTAGAGGACCATGGCCGTCTCGTCGTGGGCGGCGGGCCGCACCGACGTGAAGGCGCCCGGGTCGAGGAGGGCGGCGAAGCCGTTGTCGTCCTTGGCGTCGAAATCGACGACGGGGAGGTGCGAGGGTGCCTGGGGTCGGCGCTCGCCGTCGGCGAAGACGAGCTTCACCGCGGCATCCTTCATGACGAACTCGAGGGTCTCTCGCGAGAACTTGTGGTTCACGGGAACGGAGACGAGACCGGCGCGCATGGTCCCCAGATAGGCGGCGAGGAACTCCGCGCGGTTGCCGGAGAGGATGGCCACCGCGTCGCCGGTTTGCAGTCCGCGCCGGAGGAGTCCGCGCGCGCAGGCATCGGCGAGACGGTCCAGCTCGCCATAGGTGTACTGGCGCGGATGATCCCAGTCGAGGCAATCGACCACCGCGACGGCATCGGCGGGCCGCGATCGGTCGAGAAGGTCGCCCAGATTGACGACGGCGTCGAGGAAAGAGCTCATGGCGGCTATGCTGCCCGATGATGCGTCGGGCACCCGACACTGTCAAGGTCGAGGCCTTGACAATGCGGGAGGAGCCGCTTACAAGAGCAACACCCGACGCAGTCTTCGAGCTCAAAGGAGAGCCCCATGTCCGGAGCGCCCCGACGAATTTTCACCATCGCCATCATCCTCGCCCTGGCGGGAGCGCTCGCCCCCGCCCGCGCCGCCGACGTGAAGCTGACGCTGTGGCGGCTCAAGACGTACATCCCGCCCGCGGACAAGATTCTCGACACGACGATCCAGGACTGCGCGAAGAAGATCGGCGCCGAGGTGCAGATCCAGACCTACACCTTCGACGACATGTGGACGAAGTACACGGCCGCCATCGAGAGCAAGACTCTTCCGGACATCGCGGAGCTGGACGCGGTGGGTCCGGCGCGCCTGGCGAACCTGGGGCGGCTATCCGATGTGTCGGATCTCGTGGGCACCGTGACCAAGGAGCTGGGCGAGCTCGCGCAGAACGCCGAGGGCGCCGTGAAGTTCGGCGGCAAGTTCTACGCGGTGCCGCACTACTCGAATGCGCTCCTCCTCTTCTACCGGAAAGACCTCCTCGAGAAGGTCGGCGCTCAGCCTCCCGACACCTGGGAGGCCATCAACGAGATCTCCGTGAAGATCAAGAAGGCGGGCATCCTGGACTATCCGCAGGGCTTCCCGTGGAACCGGACCGGCGACGGCTACGATCCGGCCATGAGCCTGCTGTGGTCGTACGGCGCGGCCTGGGTGGACAAGAGCGGCAAGTACATCGGCATGCCGAAGGACAAGGCCGTGCAGGCGATCAAGGTGGCGACCGCTCCGTACCTCACGGACAAGACGGCGGCTCTCGACTATCTCTCCTGGTCGGGCTCGGGGAACAACGAAGCGTTCATGGCGGGAAAGATCGCCTTTACGCCGAACGGGCCGAGCATCCTCTTCCAGGAAGACTCGACGAAGCACCCGCTCCGGAAGGACACGGCGATCAAGATCATGCCCAACGGGCCCGCGGGCCGGAACCTCGCGCTGACCTTCGTCATGAACTGGGGCGTGCCCGTCGACGGCAAGAATCAGAAGGAGGCGCGCGCGGTGGTCGCCTGCATCATGTCGAAGGAAAAGTTCACCGCCTACATGACGGGGTCCTTCCAGCAGGCCGTGCCGCTCTTCCGGAGCCTCCTCAGCAACGATTACTGCAAGGTGATCGTCGAGACCGTCAAGCTCGGCCGGCCCGTGGGTTGGCCCGGCCCGACCACGCCGGCGGCGGCCGAGGTCATCTCGAGCAACGTGCTGACGGACATGTTGACCCGCGTGATCGTGGACAAGGTGACGCCGGAGAAGGCTGTGGACGAAGCCAACCAGCGCATCAAGGAGATCTACGATCGCCTGCCGGTGAAGTAGGGGAGTCCATGGCGTGGCGCAGGGGCCGGTGAGCGGGGCTGGCGGCGGCGCGGCGGGCGCTCCCCGCCAGAGTCCGCTCGTTCTTGCTCGCCCTGCGGATGCCGCGCCGAGGGCCGCTCGCCTTGCGTGGCATCGCATCAATCGCGTCCAGGAGCGGCTGCTCGCGTACGCGCTGATCCTGCCCGTGGCGCTGCTCATCGTCGGTCTCATCGCGTATCCGTTTCTCAACGCCATCTGGCTGAGCCTGACGGAGAAGATGGTCGGCTATCCGGCGCACTTCGTGGGGTTCAAGAACTACGTCACGCTGTGGGGGAGCTCGCGCTTCCGCATCGTGGCCTGGAACAGCGTGGTGTACACGGTGGGCTCCATCGGCGCCAAGGTCGTGATCGGCCTGGCCATGGCCGTGGCCCTCCAGAAGGCCGCACGGGGCAATCAGTTCCTGCGCGGCTTCCTGCTCCTGCCCTGGGTCATTCCCACCGTGGTCATCGCGCTCACGTGGCGCTGGCTGCTCGATCTCTACCGCGGGCTCGTGAACGTGAGCCTGCTGGATCTGGGCCTCATCAAGGCGGGATTCCACTGGCTGGGCAATCCGGATCTCGCCATGCTCTCCGTCATCATCGCCAACGTCTGGCGCGGCTTCCCGTTCTTCGGCGTGTCGTTCCTGGCTGCCATGCAGACCGTGCCCCAGGATCTCTACGACGCCGCGTCGGTTGACGGCGCCTCGGCCTGGCAGCAGTTCTGGCGGATCAGCCTGCCCTCCATCAAGGGCGTGGTGGCGATCGTGACGCTCCTGAGCACGATCTGGACGCTCAACGACTTCAACATCGTTTACATCATGACCCGAGGCGGGCCGGGCGCGGCCACGCACATCTTCGCGACGTATTCGTACGAGCTTGGCATCCAGTCGCAGCGCTGGGGCATGGCGATGGCCGCGAGCATGTACTCGTTGCCCGTGATCGCCCTGCTCATCGTCTTCGTGGTGCGCTACCTGCACCGCGACGAGGCGGCCTCGTGAGCGTGCGGATCTTTCGCTGGCTCGTGGTGATGAGCCTCCTCCTGCTCGTGGCCGTGCCGCTCTACTGGATCCTCGCCACCTCGTTCAAGACCGGGCGCCAGATCCTCATGTCGGAAGGCGTGTATTTCCCGAGGCCGTTCACGCTCGAGAACTATCTCTACCTCTTCCAGGAGACGCGCTTCGCGTTGTGGCTCCGGAACAGCGCCGTGACCGCCGTCGCCAGCACCCTCATCTCGCTGGCCATCGGATCGGCGGGCGCGTACGCGCTCACGCGTCTGCGCTTCCCCGGGCGGCGGAGCTTCGGGGCCCTGGTGCTCATCACCTATCTGGTGCCGCCGGGGCTGATGTTCATCCCGCTCTACCGCACCTTCATCCAGATCGGCTACACGAACTCGCTGGGCACGCTGATCATCGCGTATCCGACGTTCCTCGTGCCCTTCGTGACGTGGCTCCTCATGGGCTTCTTCCGCTCCATCCCGCGCGAGCTCGAAGAGGCGGCGCTGGTGGACGGGGCCACGCGGTTCGAGACGCTCTACCGCATCGTGCTGCCCCTGGCCGCGCCCGGGCTCCTCGCCGCCGGCCTCTTCTGCTTCACGCTGTCGTGGAACGAGTTCCTCTACGCCCTCATCTTCATCGCGGACGACAACCTGCGGACGCTGCCGGTCGGACTCTCGGAATTCGTGGTGTCGGACTTCGCCTTCTGGGGTCAGCTGATGGCGGCGGCGGCGCTGGCGTCGCTCCCGGTGGTGCTCGTCTACATCTATCTCCACAAGTACATGGTGAGCGGCCTCACCGCGGGTGCGGTGAAGGGCTGAGGCGACGGCTCAGATGCAGTAGGGCACGCCGCCCCGCCACACCAACACGCAGGGCGCGTACGGAAAGAACGGAGCACCGAAGGACCCCGGATAGCCCCAGTAGTAGGGAGAAAAGGGGCCGAAGGGATAGTACGGATAGTAGGAGTAGTAGTAGGCCTGTGCCATCTGGGCCTGGAGCCGGGCATCCTGCACGTCCCGGCTCAGCTCCGCCTGCGTCTCGAGGCTCCCGATCAGGAAGGTGCGCACGGAGTCGCTGAGGGGACCCTTCTTGATGAGGTCCAGCGCTTCCTGCACTTGCTGTCCCACTCGTGCGTCGATCTTGAGGGAGCGGAGCGCGGTGAGCTGCTCCTCCGCTCGACTCGTTTCCCCGCGCTTGAGATAGCCCAGGGCGAGGTAGAGCCGCACGCTCGGCTCGTTAGGCCGGACTTGCACCGCCTTCTCCAGCGAGCCGATGGATTCCTCGATCTGCCCCGCCTTGTATTGCGCGATGCCGAGCCCGACCAGGGCATCGGTACGGCCGGGGTCCTTGGCGAGCGCCTCGTTGAAATAGCCCTCAGCCTCGATGTAGCGGCCCTGGCGAAGAGCGATCTGGCCGTTGAGGAGGGCGGAGGCGCAACCGGCCGTGAGCATCATGACGGCCAGAAGGAGCAGTCGGAGCTTCATGCGTCCATCGCCCTCCTCAGAGCAGCGGGAAGGCGCTCAGAGCGTCCGGCTCGGCCACGACCGGCGCCTCCCGCACGTACGAGGCGTCGAGCTGACTGTAGCTGGTAACCCCCAGAAGGGCGAGAGAGATCCTGACTTCGTCCTCGAGCAGCTCGAGCGCGCGCTCCAACCCGGCCTGGCCGGCCGCGGCCAGCCCCAGGCATTGAAGTCGCCCCAGGCCTACGATCTGCGCTCCCAGCACGATGGCCTTGACCACGTCGGTGCCGCGCATGAAGCCGCCGTCGACCATGACCACGGCGCGCTTGTCGACGGCCTTCACCACCTCGGGGAGCACGGCGAGCGAGCCTACACCATGATCGAGCTGACGTCCCCCGTGATTGGAGACGTAGACACCTTCCACCCCGTGCTCGCAGGCGATGGCGGCGTCCTCCGCGGTGGCGATGCCCTTGAGGATGAGGGGCACGTCGTGCGTGTCCTTGAAGCGCTTCACCTGATCCCAGGAGAGCGCAGCCTGCCAGTTCATGCCGGTGGCGGCCTGCCGCCACGGCTTGACGAAGCGCTTGTCGATGTCGCGCTCGCGCCGGCTGTAGTGGGCGGAATCCACCGTCATGCAGAAAAGGGTGTAGCCGTTGTCCTTCGCGCGCTTGACGTGATCGTCCACGAAGGCGTCGTCACCGCGCACGTAGAGCTGGAAGATGCGGTAGTTGTCGGCGGCCTTGGCGGTAGCCTCGAGACCGGGGTTGCACGCGCTCGACAGCATGTGGGGTACGCCGAAGGCGCCCGAGGCCTTGGCCGCGGTCGCTCCTCCGCCGGGCGTGAAGCTCTCCACCGAGCCCACGGGCGCGAGCATCACGGGGAGGCGCACGGGGCGACCGAAGAAAGTGGACGAGGAGTCGACCTTCGACACGTCCCGGAGCACGCGCGGCCGGAAGGCGAGACTGTCGATGGCGAGACGGTTCCGCTTCACCGTCGTCTCGGTCTCCGTGCCGCCGATGAGATAGTCCCACGGCCCATCGGAGAGATTGCGGCGCGCGGCACGGGCGAGCTCGTGGATGGTCTGGAACTGCTCGTCGAGATTCGAGGGCATGGGGGTCTCCTTGAGTCCGTCAAGTCTCCGCTAGGGGCCCGCGGAAGTCAAAGGGCCCTTGACAGCGACGGAGACCCCCTCCTAGGCTCTGGTCACTCGCAGGAGGAGCTCTCTCGCACAAGGAGACTGCCATGAAGCGGCGGACATTTCTCCAGATCGGCAGCGCAGCGGTGGCCGGAGGCATCGAGGGCATGCTGCGGGCTCGGCGCGCGCCGGCCTTCGCTCAGCCCGTCAAAATCCACCTCCTCCACCCGCCGGACTTCATCCCCGAGGGTGATGTGGAGCTCCGACGGCAGATCGCCGAGTACAACAAGCAGATGAAGACCGAAGTCTTCATGGAGAACATCAACGGCAACGACCTGCAGCCCCGCATCACCGCGGCCATCCAGACGGGCGCGGGCGCGGACATCATCTTGATGTTCCACAACTGGCCCCACCTCTACGCGGCCTCCCTCGCCGACGTGAGCGATCTCTGCGAGTGGAAGGGCAAGGAGCAGGGCGGCTACTACGAGATGTCGGAAGCGGCGGCGCGCGATGGCAACCGCTGGCTCGCCCTGCCCTACGGCATCATCGGCAACCAGATCGCCTATCGCCGGTCGTGGTTCGCCTCCGTGGGCGCCTCAGCACCTCCCAAGACCTTGGACGAATGGCGCAAGATCGGCGCCGCCCTCAAGCAGAAGGGGAGACCCATCGGCCAGACGCTCGGGCACACGTACGGCGACGCGCCGACCTTCACCTATCCGCTTCTCTGGACGTTCGGGGGCATGGAGACGGACAAGACG
>Ga0306923_10001733_pt1 | contig 19486 bp, 19 predicted proteins | sample sta12Can44000108_FD_203841 | JGI IMG/M metagenome (GOLD analysis project Ga0306923, IMG submission 203841) | Lab enrichment of tropical soil microbial communities from Luquillo Experimental Forest, Puerto Rico - statanox.12C.anox.44.000.108 (v2)... | ecosystem: Environmental > Terrestrial >... | reverse complement strand
CACAAGGAAATCCTATGGGCGATGACGCAGGGCATCCATGTCTTTGGTGCGGCCAGCATCGGCGCGCTGCGCGCCGCCGAGCTCGATGTTTTCGGTATGAAAGGGATCGGCCGGATATACCAGGATTTCCGCGACGGAGCCTTAGAGGACGACGACGAAGTCGCAATCCTGCACGGCCCAGCGGAGCTCGGCTACCCACCGCTGACTGAGGCGATGGTCAACATCCGCGCGACGCTCGCGGCGGCGATAAGTGCGAGCGCTGTCTCCGGAGCGCTTGCAGCCGAGCTGACCATCATCGCAAAGTCGCTCTTCTACAAGCGGCGGACTTATGATGAGTTGCTGCAACGAGCCGCTGCCCTTTGCCTGCCGGGAACCGCACTGCGCGATTTCGCCGGCTGGCTACCGCACGGTCGCATCGACCAAAAGCGCCTCGACGCGCTAGCGACCCTCGATGCGATCCGCTCGCACCTCGTCGCCGCCGCGCCGCCACTGAATGTTTCTTACGAGTTCGCCGACACCGCCGCCTGGCATGCCGCGGCTCGCCGGGTTCGAGAAGAACTGCTCTAACTGCGCCCTTTGCCATCCGCGATCGCCCGAGCGCGCAGAATGGGGCGCTTTTCTTGACGCAACAAATCTGTCGACGGTTTGTCAGATTATCGTGCAGGCGTAATTAAGGAAAATGCAGCGTCTACATACGACCTTTTCTTGCTAGTTCTTTCTTATGAGTCATTTTGTGCAAAGGTCTGCGAAAGAATTTGGATGATAATCTGTGTGCTGGGTATAGGGAGCCGCATTGAAGGCGTCAACAAATCCTTCCAGATTTGCGTGCTCGAACCCAAGGGTGAGGTTGGAACGGTTGGAGGATTAAGCGAAGCATGGGAAAGGAATTTGTTCCGAGGACCCGAACCGCATCGTACAGACGAAAACTCCGAGAGTTGGTGCGAGTCCCGCAGCAGGCCCTCATATAACCGACAAATTGGCTACACACTGAACCTTGTTCTGAAGAGCAGGTTTTCCTGATACTCCGGAGATAATATCATAAGGACTATGCCCGTTAATACTTATATATATGTTTTGAACATTTGCGGATAAGGCATACAATACGTACGTCTCCACAAAATCTTCATCGGGAGACCATGCCCCCCAAAAACTTGCCCAGGGTTGGTTGCTTTCCGTATACAGAATATAAAGCAACTGATTTGGGTCATTCGTCGAAATTGTAAAATCCTTTAGCGTTGGAGCCATGCCGTGATCAACTTTTAAGCCGTTATCATCACTCGTTTGATCGGAAAATAAACGCCACGTGTCTTTAGGAACTAGCCTCTTCGGGTTATTGCCATATGACCAGCCACTGAAGAAATCTGGAATGCTGCTGGTGCCGGTGCTACAGGGCTGTAAGGTAGCAAAGTTATAATCTCTCCCGTGTGTCGCGTTCGGGTGGATGGTAAAGTTAAATTTTACATGCCCGAGTTCATGCGAAAGTGCGGCAAGTACGCCTGCCCAAGAGGTATCAGGGTTTGCACGTGAGATAGTCGGCGTTGTTCGCCAAGACGAATTTCCGGCATGTTGCACAAAATAATTGAGAACTGTTTGTTCATATGATGACAGTAAAATAGCATGGCTATTGTCACCGCGAGCCCAAAGTGATCCTGGTATCGCTATATACATGTTACCACGATCTGTATTTTCCGAGCTTCGGTAACCCCAAGAAATTGGAAACGCGCTAGTTTGACAATTGTTTACATTTCCACCAGGACAAGAACTTGAGTCAATAAATACTCCGGTCAACCCACACAGGTCATCTTTAACCCTCTGCGGCGCGTTGGAAAACGCGGTTGAGAGATCGTCTGAAATTTCTGGCCGGAGTTGATAATTTTGCTGAATATTTACGGGATCGTTTGGTGCAGAATAAGGACGTTTGAGTGGAGAATAACCTGGCTCAAGGACTTGGATCGTCGGCAACGAAGTGCACGAAAGTCCCGACGTCGGGCTTGGTGATTGCGTGCAGGCCGAACAGAGCCCGGCAACTATTATTGCTGGAAGGAGAAGGATGCTTCGGCGCATTTCTTTGTCCCCGAAATAGAACGATTTTCCTGCGTTATTAACCCGGATCTAACTCTATTTCAAGGATATATCGCCCTTGCCAGCAGTACGTGGTTGGAAGAGAACCATATCGGTATCCGTGCTCCCCGGGATTTAGGCCGGCTGGTGTCTCTACCAACCTGCGGTCCCCACGATCATCGCACTCGTCGCTGACCACGGACTCGACGAAGGACTGGGTTGCCCCCGAGCCGCTCCCCGCGCACCAACGGCTTCGTCGAACGCTTCAACGGCACCGTGCTCGACGAGTTCTTCCACGTCAAAATGCGCGACACCCTGTACGAGACGGTGGAGGCGCTGCAGGCCGACCTCGGTGCCTGGCTCGCCCAGTACAACAACGAACGGCCACACTCGGCTACCGAAACCAGGGTGCCGACCAATCGAAACGATCAACCTATTCGTCAGACAAGAAGATTAAGAGGGCACATTAATGCCGGCGAGGGACCGGTGCTCCGCCAACACCGTCTACGATGGTTTGTCGTGCACTCTTCTACCTTACGCCGCAATTCCAAATTCGGCCGAGTGAGACATAAACAATGATCACCCTGGCCGAACCGCCCTTGCGCTTTTGGTGAGGGGTGTCAGCTGTGACGGACGTAGGGGCGAACGGCATCGACCAGCACTGCCGTCGGGGCGAGACGCGGCCCTTCGTCCTCGTCGACCGGCGGGACGATGGTCACGCCCCAGCTGGGCAACCGCTCGACCGACGTCTGCGCCACCGGGTGGTCGAGGAGCGGGGCGTTCAGCGACGGACCCACGATCACCGGCGTTTTCCGCCCGATCGCCTCGGCAACCACGGATAGCGCGAGGTTGTCCGCGATGCCGTGCGCGAGCTTGTTGAGCGAGTTGAAGCTGCAGGGCGCGAACAGCACCACCCCGCGCGGCGGTCGGGGGCGGATGGCCAGATCGAAGTACGATTCGACCACCCGCACGCCCTCGACGTCGGCGAGCTCCCGCGGCGCGGCCACGCGCGAAGCGTTCGGTGTCGGAATGGCGATGACGGTTGAAAAGCCGAGCCCGACCAGCGCACGAAGAAGCTCAGGACAGCGTGCCGCCGTCGTCGTGCCGCTGAGCACCAAGCAGGCTAAGTCAAACCTTTCGTCACCGGCGGTGGCGCCAAGGCTCATCGCGTCGCCCCGCCAGCGGTCGATTTCATGTGTCCGAAACCCGATAGACGACCAGCTGACACCCTCCTTCGGTGAGATCGTCAGCGCGGCATGTTCGGGGGCATCGGCATCATATTGGCGTTGAGATTGGCAATAATCCAGATCGAGCCGGTGATGACGAGAAAAACGATAAACAGGCCGAAGGCAAGCGCGACAACATTATTCGTGTGATCGGGCCCGGTGCCGATATGTAGAAAGAAGACGAGGTGCACGCCGATCTGCGCGAAGGCGAGCACAATAAGCCCAACCGGTATGCCCGGCGGCCACAGCAAATTCGTCTGAGATACGACAAACGAAGTAATCGTCAACAGTACTGCGAGCCCGAGTCCCACCGTGTAGGACAAGTAGCTCGCCGTAGGCTCATACTCTTCGACACCCGGCGTCCGGTCGTCGAACACTCGATCGTCACCGTCCATCAGCGGGCTCCCATCAAATAGACCAACGTGAACACCCCGACCCAGACGATGTCCAGCGCGTGCCAGAACAGGCTCCAGCATAACAGCCGCCGCAGCACGTGCGGCCGCAAGCCCTTGGCAACGACCTGCGCCACCATGTAGACGAGCCAGAGGAGGCCGCCGGTGACGTGGACGCCGTGTGTACCCACCAAGGTGAAGAAGCCGGACAGAAAGGCGCTGCGCGAGGGCCCGGCGCCCTTGCTCACCATGCCGGCGAATTCCGTGCTCTCGATGACAAGAAAGGCTGCGCCGAGCAAGAAACTGAGGGCGGCGAAAATCAAGAAATGCCCCTGCTGGCGCCGTTCGGCGGACAACGCCCCGAGCCCGCATGTGTAGCTCGAGAACAACAGGCACATAGTCTCGATGAAGACGTTGCGGAGATTGAACAGCTCGGCCCCGGTCGGTCCCCCGGCGGTCTGGTCCGACAATACCGCGTAGGCGGCGAACAGCCCCGAGAACAAGACAAAGTCGCTGAGCAGGAAGATCCAGAACCCATAGGCGACGACGGTCCGCTTCGGCGCCGGGCCGCCGCCACCGCGCCCGCGCGCGATTCCGGTCGGAACCGCGCTTGGAACGATGTCGAGCGCCGCTACCGTCATGCCGGCCTCCCCAGACCAAGGCGTGCCTGCTCGATGCGCGCCATCTCGTTGGCCGAGATTTCGTGCTCTCGGTTCTCGCTCCAGCCGAACACCAGGACGGTAACCGCGGCGGCGAGGAGACCGAGGATTACGATCCACCAGATGTGCCAGATCAGGGCAAAGCCGGTGACCGCCGCAAGGAAAGCGATGATAAAGCCGATGGGACTATTGCGCGGCATCTCGATCGCTTGATACGCCGGTTCGGCCGGAGGCAGTCCTTTCCGCTTCATGTTCCAGAACGCGTCGATCGTCTCGACACTGGGCAGCACTGCAAAATTATAGGCCGGCGGTGGCGACGAGGTCGCCCATTCCAGGGTTCGACCGTTCCAGGGATCGCCGGTCAGGTCGCGGCGGTGTTGACGGGTGCGGATGCTGACATAGAGCTGCGCGATCTGGCAGAGGATGCCTAGGAAGATGACGATGGCGCCGGCCTCCGCGACCAGCAATAGCGGCTGCCAGCTCGGGTCCGAAATGTGCTGCAGGCGGCGGGTCATGCCCATCAGGCCAAGCACGTAGAGCGGCATGAAGGCGAGATAAAAGCCGATCAACCAGCACCAGAAACTGGCCTTGCCCCACCGCTCGTCGAGCGTAAAGCCGAATGCCTTGGGGAACCAGTAATTGATCCCGGCCAGCGCGCCAAACACGACGCCGCCAATGATGACATGATGAAAATGGGCGACCAGGAATGCGCTGTTGTGGAGCACGAAATCGACCGGTGGCACCGCCAATAGAACGCCGGTCAAGCCGCCGAGGACAAACGTGATCATGAAACCGATCAAAAACAGGACCGTTGTTGTGAACACGATCCGGCCGCGGAATAGCGTGAACAGCCAATTGAAGACTTTGGCGCCGGTCGGCACCGCGATGATCGAGGACATGATGCCAAAGACGGAATTGACGTCGGCGCCTGCGCCCATCGTGAAGAAGTGATGCAGCCACACCATGAATGAGAGAATGCAGATGCCCAACGTCGCGAGCACCATAGAGCGGTAACTGAACAATCCCTTGCCGGAGAAGGTCGCGGCCACCTCGGAGAAGACACCGAACGCCGGCAGGACCAGGATGTAGACTTCGGGATGGCCCCACGCCCAGAACAAATTGGCATACATCATCTGGTTGCCGCCGGCCTCGTTCGTAAAGAAATGCATGCCGAGGTAGCGATCGAGCAGCAGCATCGCGAAAGTCGCGGTTAGAACGGGAAAGGCCGCGACGATCAGCATGTTTGCGGCCAGCGCGGTCCAGCAGAACACCGGCATGCGGAAATAGAGCATGCCCGGAGCACGCAGTTTGAGAATTGTGGTTACAAAGTTGACGCCAGTGAACAACGTGCCGATGCCCGAAATCTGCAAGGACCAAAGGTAGTAATCGACACCTTCATCGGGGGAAAAGGCGAGCTCAGACAGCGGCGGGTAGCCCCACCAGCTCGCGCGTGAAAAACTTCCGATGACGAGCGACACGTTGATCAGCAGCGAGCCCGTCGCTGTCAGCCAAAAGCTGACCGAGTTCAGCGTGGGAAAAGCGACGTCGCGCACGCCGAGCTGCAACGGCACGGCAAAGTTCATTAGCCCGATGACGAGCGGCATCGCCACGAAAAAGATCATGATCGTGCCGTGCGCTGAGAATATCTGGTCGTAGTGATCGGGCGGCAGGTATCCCTGCGCGTCGCCGACTGCGATCGCCTGTTGCGTGCGCATCATGATCGCGTCGGAATAGCCGCGCAGCAACATCACTAGGCCTAGGATCACATACATGACGCCGATGCGCTTGTGATCGACGCTGGTCAGCCATTCGCGCCAGAGATAGGGCCACCAGCCCTTCACGGTAACGATCCCAAGCACGACGAGCATGACGATGCCGACCGCCCCCATGGCATATAGCGGGAGCGGCTGGTCCAACGGGATTGCAGCCCAGCTCAATCTGCCTAGCATGTCAGCCTCCCGTTTGCCGTGCCGGTGGCCACCAGGCTGCGCTGGTTGACCCTCTGGGACCCGACACCGTCTGCTCGATGATACGGTCGAACAGCTTGGGCTCCACCGAACGATAGGTTCTCGGCGGCACCGCTTGGCTCGGTTTTGATAATTCGGCATAGGCGGGAAGGTCGAGCGCAGACCCGGTTCCGCGCACCCGCGCGACCCAGGCGTTAAAATCGTCGGCCGGCACCGCCTTGGCGATGAACCGCATCTCGGAAAAGCCGTCGCCGCTGTACATAGCCGAAATGCCGGGATATTCGCCCGGTGCGTCTGCGAGCAGGTTGAGGTGCGTCGTCATCCCGCCCATCGTATAGATCTGGCTGCCGAGCTGCGGGATGAAGAACGAATTCATCACCGTCGCCGAGGTGAGCCGAAAGTTGACCGGGGTCCCGGCCGGGATGACGAGCTGATTGACCGCCGCAATACCCTGATCGGGGTAGATGAACAGCCACTTCCAATCGAGCGCCACCACGTCGACCCGGAGTGGGTTGGGGTCCGCGGGAATCGGTGCCCGCGGATCGAGCTGATGGGAACCGATCCAGATGACCCCGCCCAAGAGGATCACGATCAGCGCCGGGATCGACCAGAGGACGAACTCAGTACGCCCTTCATAGCCCTCGTCCGTGCTGCGGCTGGCTCGCGCGTTGGATGATCTGTACCACCAGGCAAACCCCAAAGTGGCCACGATCACCGGAACCACGACGACGAGCATGATCGCCGTCGAGTTGATCAGCAGGAGCAGCTCCTGCGCCGCAATCGGCCCCTGCGGATCCAGAATGCCCTGCTGGCCGCAGGAACAAACCAACACCGCGGTGTATACGACCAGGCAACGAAGCCGGCCCGAGCGGCGAGGCCCCTGCCCTGCATTTGATACGGGACCTCGCGACGCGTCAGGGGTCGTGTAACACCCGCCGTTCATAGAGGTCCTCCAATACAGGGGGGGCGCCGAAGGGCGCCTGTGTCGCGCCAAATTCTCAACTATGGAGTCCAGCGAGTCCATCGACGAGTTGGACCGAGCCGCTCCGCCAAGCCCCCGGCTCCAACGCGTGGCAGCGGACCTCTGCGTAGGACGCTTGTTCGTGCCAGCTAGCCCTGCTCGCTTCTCCGAACGCCGCGGCCGTGTGGGTGCCGTCTAAGCCAAGGTCAGCTCGCGGTATCCGTCTGCCGCCACCGCATCGCAGTGCGCGCGAAAGGTAGGGTGGCCGCCCGTGTAGCGCATGATCTTGCGGGTCTGCTTGCCCTCGACGTTGTGGTTGACGCCGGTCATCCACGAGTCGATCTCGTTCATCAGCAGCCCCTCGCCCAAGCCCCTGACGTGGTCGGTCCACTGCGCTACGCCCGCCGGGGTGGCCTCGATTCGCGTCAGCCCGCGGTCGCGTGCGAAACGAACTAGCCCCGTCACCCATTCAACGCTGTACTCGGCGGCACGCGGAAAGTTGCCGAGCCCGGCATGCGGGCCCATCACCATCAGCATGTTCGGGAAGCCTTCGACCAGGATGCCGAGAAAGGTCTGCGGCCCGTCCCGCCACTCATCCTTCAGCCGGCGCCCTTCGATGCCCCTGATGTCGATACGATCGAAGCTGCCGGTGATCGCGTCGAAGCCGGTCGCGTAGATGATCAGGTCGAACTCGTACTCGGCATCGCTGGTCTTGATGCCGGTCGGGGTGATGCGCTCGATCGGCGTCTCGTTGATGTCGACGAGTTCGACGTTCGGCTGGTTGTAGACCTCGTAGTAGCGGGTCTCGAGCGGCACGCGGCGGGTGCCGAAGCCATGGTGCTTCGGGATCAGCTTCTCGGCCACCGCCGGGTCCCTGACACGCTCGCGGATCTTGCGCGCGATGAAATCCGAGATCAGCGCGTTGGCCCTGCGGTCCACCAGGATGTCGCGGAAGTTGCCTTGCCAGATGCCGAAGCCGGGCTCGCCGTAGAGCCTCTCCCAATAGGCCTCACGTTCCTGTTGTGTCACCTCGTGGGTGGCGCGCGGGTCGGGGGCATGGATGAAGCAGCCGGGGGTGTCGTTACAGCGCGCGAAGATCTCGGGATAGCGGGCTCGGATCCCGCACATCTCCTCCTCGCCGATCTTGCCGTTGTGCAATGGCGCGCACCAGTTGGGGGTGCGCTGGAACACGGTCAGATGGCCGGCGGTCTTGGCCACTTCCGGGATCGTCTGCACAGCGCTGGCACCGGTGCCGATCACCGCGACGCGCTTGCCCGCGAAGGTCACCGGCTCCTTCGGCCAGTAATGGGTGTGGCAGGACTGGCCCAAGAACGTATCGACGCCGGCGATGCGCGGCATGGTCGGCGCCGAGAGCACGCCAATAGCGGTAATCAGCAGTCGGGTGCGGTAGCGCCTGCCATCCTCCAGGATAACGTCCCAGCTGCGCGTTTCCTCCCGGTAGTGCGCGGCGGTCACGCGGCTCTTGAACTGGATGTCGCGACGCAGGTCGAACTTGTCGGCGACATGGTTGAGATAGCGCTCGGTCTCGGGCTGTGAGGCGAAGCGCTCGGCCCAGTCCCATTCGTCCAGCAGTTCCTGCGAAAAAGAGTAGCCGTAGGTATAGCTCTCCGAATCGAAACGGGCGCCGGGATAGCGGTTCCAGTACCAGGTGCCGCCGACGCCGCTGCCGGTCTCGAACCCCCGCACCTTGAGACCGAGCTGGCGCAGCTTGTAGAGCTGGTAGAGGCCCGAAACGCCGGCGCCGATGACGACCGCGTCAACATCCACGGTCGTATCTGTCTTGGCCTTGTGCGCGACCGTCTGACTCGCATGACCCATGACCCAGCTCCCTTCGGGTCGACGGCGACACCCTAACCAAACGAGCGTTTGGTTCTCCAGACGCTATGCCGGCGCCCTGGGGCTGTCAACGCTGCTCGATGCTATTTCGCGCCGCCTACTCTAGAGCACGCTCCAAGATGCTCCTTAGCGTGACTGCCCCGTTCAAACCGGCAACGGCGACATGTCCTCCTTCGGCAATCCGTTTGCGCTGGGCTTCTTCCCAGTGACGGCCATCGAAGAACCGAGCGGGCTTGAGGCTTGGCCCGTCGATATCGTCGAGACAGCGCGCGTTGACCGTAATGCTGTCGGGTTGCGAACGCGGCACGTAGAACGCGTGCATTCCGCAATGCGAGCAGAACGTGTGCTGAGCCTCGCCGGTACCGAATGAGTAGGTCGTCAGCGAGTTCTTGCCGCGCAGCAATTCGAAATTCTCCGGCGCCACGGGTAGATGGAGAATGCCCTTCTTCGTGCAGACGGTGCAATTGCACTGCGACAGAAGGTCCAGATCGACTTGAGCGCGGAAGCGCACTCGGCCGCAATGGCAGCCGCCCTCACGGTTTTCAAGCATTGCGAGCACTCCTTGGTCTGAAAGCTCCGGAGGATGGCGCTTCGTCCAACCGGTCGCGTCCTCATAGAATTGCGCGACGCGGTAGAGCACCGCCTCGCCAAAGGGATGGCCGACGATATCCTTGGTGTAGAAATGCCGGATGACGCCGATCCGCAAGCCTCTGACGTCCTGGCCGAGCAGCGCCCCATAGTCGGGTACCGGCTCGTCGGCGCTTCCGGGATCGCAGGGATCATGTCCGGCGATCACCTGGAGCATCAGCGCGTTGTCGCGCACGGTGCGGGTCATCGGGCCGATATGGTCGAGAGAGAAGGCGAGCGGTGCGACGCCGCGGCGGCTGACCCTGCCATAAGTCGGTTTCATGCCGGTAATGCCGCACATCGAGGCCGGATTGCGGATCGAGCCGCCGGTGTCGGTGCCAAGCGCCGCCGGAAAGAAGCCGGCGGCGAGGCCGGCACCGCTGCCGCTCGACGAGCCGCCGCAGAAATGATCGCGGTTCCACGGGCGCGGGCGGGCGGCCAGGGCAGGTCAAAGGACGGACCGCCAATGGCGAATTCGTGAGTCGAGAGCTTGCCTAGCAGAACCCCGCCAGCCGCTTCGAGCCGCTCCGTAACCACGGCGTGCCGCCGGGCGATGTTGCCCATCAGGATCCTGGAATGCGCCGTGGTTGGAAGACCCTCGACGTCGATGATGTCCTTCAGGGCATAGGGCATGCCATGGAACGGCCCGCGCCAACGGCCAGCCGTAATCTCGGCCTCGGCAACCCGCGCCGCCTTCAGCGCCCGTTCCGGGGTCAATGCGATGAAGGCGTTGTAGTTGCCGTCGTGACGCTCGATGCGGGCCAGCAATGCGGTCGCATATTCGACCGGCGACCGCTTCTTCGCGCGGATGAGCTCGGCGGCTTCGGCGAGGCCGAGATAGGCAAGATCGCCGCTCATGACGGTTCCCCCTTCGCCCGGTAGACATGCGCGGGCTCCCGCGCCACGGGCATGCCGCGCGGCAGGCGTTGCAGGTGATGCTCCGTGCCCGTCGTTGCGCGCTCGAATTGCGCGAGGTGTTCGTCAGTCAGACGATCGAGGCCGAGCGCGCGGGCTTTGTCACGGAGCTCCTTGGTCATCGGGTGCTCTCCCTTGCTTTCTGCGGCTGCCGCGGCGGCGGTAAAAGTAGCCTCGATCATATGCCCGGATAGGGCTTTCCCCACCCGTCGAGATAGACGACGTCGACCAGTGGCCCGCGGCCGAGCGGGCCGAATCGGCCCATCGGGTAGCCGATCGGCAAAATGGCGTAGGAGTGAAACCCGGGCGGGATGCCCATCGCGGCATCGACTTCCTTTTCATAGGTGATGTGCCGCGTCGTCAGGGTCGAGCCGAGTCCCAGTGCACGCGCCGCCAGCAGCATGTTCTGCACGGCGGGGTAAATCGAGGAGCCGGCCGACCGTGTCGGATTGGGGCCGTCTTCGAGACAGGCGACGATCCACACTGGCGCCTCGTGGAAGTGATCGGTCAGGTATTCGACGGCCGCAAGCTGACGCTTATAGCGGGCCGCGTCCGACCCCGGTGGTGGCGGGCTGCTCGCGTAGCGCGGTCCGATCACCTCGTCGAACGCCCGCTTGTAATAGACCTGCACCGCCTTTTTGATCTTCTGGTCCTTCAAGACCAAAAAGCGCCAGGGCTGCGTGTTGCCGCCGCTCGCGGCCGCTTGACCCGCCAACAGGATCTTCCGGATCGACTCATCGGGCACCGGGTCGGGCTTGAGCCGCCGCATGGCGCGGGTCGTGTGCATTATCTCGAATAGGTCTGCTCCTTCGGGCATTGCGTCCTCCTCTTTCAGTCGTTGCCATGATCCGCCTTGATCGGTTTCCCCCAATCCAAGCTCAATCCGCAGCGCCCCAGGCCAGCCATAATCAGGACCGCTACCGGGAGCCGACTTGTCCCGACGGGATGCCGATGGCCATCACACCGACCGGCCCGGTACCGATCCACATGGTCACGATCCCCCATCACGCGCGATCGCGTCGCCGGCGGCGTCTCGCGTGGCTCGAACCGATCTGGGCCGATGGCGGTTGCAACGCGTGGCAGGTTGAAGCTGCGGTGGCAAAAGTACCGCCGCTGCGCATGGAGATCGTTAGGCGGAGCGACGCCATGAACGGCTTCGTCGTCCTGCCGCGCCGCTGGGGTGGTTGAGCGAACCTTCTCCTGGCTCGGGCGGAACCGGCGTCTCGCCAAGGACTTCGAGAACCTCACCGAAACCCTGGCCACCGTCATCACCGTCACCTCCATCCAGCTTGCCCACAGGCGACTTGCCAGTTGTGTAGGTTATAACACCGGGATGACGGCGATGAAGGTCCGGAAAGGCGCGGCGACCCGGCCTTCGTCAACGCCTGGTGAACGGTGAGGTTGTGCCGATTCGGGCCGCTCGCGGGACAGAGACCGAGCGCCGGGATTTCGACCCAAGTCGGCAATCAGCAGCCCGTTCAGGTAATCCCAGAAGCGGAAGTTCACGGACACTTCGACGGCGGCTTGGCAACCCTAAGTGGTCACCCGATCGTCAAGTATCACGAGACCGATGTCGGCTCCCCTGCCCGCTGCCTCTTCCTATCTTCCTAGAAGAAGACAAAGGACCGGACGACGACGTTCTTGCGGCATCGCGCATTGGCGGGCGCGGTCGGGTCGATACAGGCCGTGTGAAACGACCAGCGCGAGACGGAGCCGTCGGTCACCGAGTCATAGCATTTGAGCATCGAGACCTCGGTCGGCTTCTGCTGCGGGAACCAGTACCACTCGTGGTCGGGGCGGTAGGTGAAGCGGGTGGTCTCGCCGACACGGTCGTCGTAGATCCGGTAGTTGGTGATGTAGGGCTGGTCGGCGAAGGAGGGCCAGGCACAGAGTGTCGAAATTCCGTTGTTGAGCCCATTTCATGACCGTTTTTTCCAAATCGTGACTTTTTCCGCACCCTGTTAGGGCATCAGGACGCGTTCCCGCCACCACTGTTGAGCGTCCGCTGTCAATGCAGTCAAGGGACCTTCCGGAGGACGCGGGGCAATGGGCGAGACGCGCCGATAGCGGCCGTTCGCTGGTTGCCCTCCTATCTTTATTATCGGTATCAGCCATAAAGCGGCTGACAGCGATCAGGTCGCCCCCCGCGCATCCGGACAGCGGCATTCTGTCATAGGTCGCTGCGCGGTGGGGTCAGCGGATTGGGCGGCGGCGGCCGCAGCAACAGCAGCAGCAAGATGCCGGCGGTCATTACCCAGGCGATGATCCAGAACCCGTCGATATAGCCGAGGACATAGGCCTCGCGCCGGATCAGGCTGCTGATCCCGGCGAGGCCTTGCAGTGCCGGGTACCCCGCACCGATCGGGCGCGCCGCGAATAACGCCGTCGCCGTCGCGATCGCAGTGTCGGACCGGTGTGAGCCGGCGATGAAGTGCAATCCGGTCAGGTTGGAGTAGACCTGCTCGCGGACCCGCACAAAGGTCTGGATAAAGGCAGTGCCAATCTCGTTGCCGAAGAGCCGGCCGATCTGGATCACCGCGGCGATCGTCGGCGCCTCAGCGGGGGTGATGTTCGCAACGCCGAAGACGACCAGGGCGGTGATGCCAAAGGCGAGCCCGACGGCCCCGATGATCGCGGCAGGAAGGAAGTCGCCGCCTGCCCAGTCATGGGTGAGCCCGGTGTTGAGCCAAGCGGCGCACGCGATTAGTGCGAAGCCAATCGCCACCAATATCCGCGCGTCGGTGCGGCGCAGCAGGAGAGCAGCTAGAGGCACAAAAACAAACTGCGGCAGCGCAATCCAATTCAACACGTCGCCGATCTGCAGATCGCGCAGTCCCTGCACCCGTGTCAGATAGTCGGGCAGCACAAAGGCCGTCGCCATCACCCCGAAGCCGTAAATCGAGATCAGCACGGCCGAAAGCCAGACGTTGCGCTCGGCCACCACCCGCAGCCGGATCAGCGGGTGCTCAGCCGTCAGCTCGGTCGCGACAAATGCGATCACCAACAAGCTGCCGGCGACGAACAGCCCGCTAACCACACCCGATTGAGCCAATCGAGGCGGTTGCCCTGGTCGAGGCCGGCGTAGATCATACCGAGGCCGATTCCGACCAGCACGATCCCACGCCAATCGGTCTGGCCCAACAAGGTGCGATTGATCCCCTCGCGCGGCATGGCGTACCACACGAGCGCGGTCATGACTGGCGTGAGGAGGGCGTTTTGCCAGAAGACCCATTGCCAGGCACCGCTTTCCGAATAGAAGGCTTCGAGTGATCCCGCGATGTTCTGCGAGAATACGAAGCGGAAAGCGTAGGCCGCGAGCCCCCAGATCCACCATCGCGGCGTCAGGCTGCGCAAAATGAATCCGAGAGATGCAGGGATGAAGGCGCCGACGGCGAGCCCGCGTACCACCTGCAGCGCGATGATCGTGCCGTAATCCCGCGTCAACGGGACCACAAACGACGTCAAAGCGAAAATCACGCTCGTCCACAACAAAAACCGGCGTGTTCCGACCACGGTGCTCAGCCAAGCTGCACTTGGCGCCACCACCATCTGAGAGGCGCCAAACACCGTCGTCAGCCAGGAACCCTCATCGAAGCCCAGCCCCATGCCGCCCCGGATATCGGCGAGACCGAAAGTCGTCAGGCGGGTGTTGAGGCTCGACAGAAAGGCGCCGAACAACACCGCAAAGACGCCGAGCAAAGGCCTCTGACAATGCGCCGGGCGCGGCGCGGGGGACAACGCCGCGGCCGCGACTGGCGGCGCGATCGCGCTCACGGCGCTTCGCGGCCGGTATCGGTGTGGATCGTAGCGATCACCGACATGCCAGGGCGCAACTGCCCTTCGAGCGGGTGGCTCTGGTCGAGCGTAATTTTGACCGGAATGCGCTGCACGACCTTGGTGAAATTGCCCGTCGCGTTGTCAGGCGGTAGCAAGGTGAATTGCGAACCGCTGGCCGGCGAAATGCTGTCGACGCGCCCGGTGACCACGAGGCCCGGAAAGGTGTCGATCGTGATTTCCGCCCGCTGCCCGACTTTGACATGGGTCAGCTGGGTTTCCTTGTAATTGGCGATGGCCCAGACGTTGTGGAGCGGTACAACCGAGATGACCTGCGTCCCATCGCGGACGTACTGCCCGGCGCGGACGCCGCGTTCGCTGACCATGCCATCGATCGGCGCGGCGATGCGAGTATAGCCGAGCTCGATCTTGGCCAGGTCGAACGCCGCCCTCTTTGCTTTGGCCGCTGCACGCAGCTGGCCTTCCTCGGTATCGAGCACCGCCATCTGCCGTTGTGCGGCAGCGAGCGCGGCTTCGTTGCGCGCCAGATTCGCCTCGAACCGCTTTTCGTCGGCAACCGCCTGCTCGACCTTTTGCGGCGTGCCGAAGGTATAGGCGAGCAACTTCTGCTGGCGCACCGCCTCCTTTTGGGTGCGATCGACATCGGCCTGGGTCGCGTTGATCGCATCCTGAGCCTCGGCGATCTGGGATTGCTGCAGCGCCTTGCGCGACTTCAAATTCTCGATCGCCGCTTCGGCACCGGCGAGTTCGGCCTCGGCTTGGTCGGCTCGGGCCCGGTAGTCGTCGTCCTCGATTTCGATTAGCAGATCGCCCGCCTTCACCTGCTGAAAATCATTGACCGGCACCCGGCGCACATAGCCCTCGATCTTGGCGCTGAGCGGCGTCATGTCGCTGCGGACATAGGCATCGTCCGTGATCTGCCGAACACTTGCGCCGACCCATGTCTCCCACCGGGTGATGAACAGCGCCACCACCACGCCGGCCAGCAACAGGATAGCGACCGTAACGGGAGCGCCGCCGACCCGCCGACGTAGCCGCTAGGCCCAGCTGCTCGGTGCAGGTATCAAGGGCCCCGGCACCGGCTCGGTAGATCGGATTACCGGTTGGGGTTCAGGCGCCGCCATGGCATCCAGGTCTTAGCCGACATCCTGACCGGGACAACGGCGAGATTTTTCTAAGAGTAGGTGCGCGCCCAAGGGCATGCTAGGCTCCACAGCCGCAAACATCGCCGCGAAACGGGTGGGCCCACACGATTAACTCGTTGTCTTCAGAGCCCGCAGAACTGCGTCCGGCCGGATCGGCAAATGGCGCAGGCGTGCACCGGCCGCGGCAAATACAGCGTTTCCGATCGCCGGGCCGACAACGGTGGTCGCGGGCTCGCCAAGCCCTGTCGGCACTTCGGTGCTGGGCATGAATTCGATCTCCATCTCCGGCACGTCGCCCATACGCAATGGCGTGTAGGTATCGAGATTGGTGTCCTTCACCCGGCCATTCACGAATTCCGAGCCTTCGTGCAGCGCCAAACTGGCACCCCACAACGCGGCGCCTTCGACTTGCGCCAGGGCGCCGTCCGGATGAACGATGGTCCCGGCGTCGACGACAATGGTGAGCTTCTCCAAAGTCACATTTCCGCGCGCCCGACCGACGCGGACGCGGGCCACGCAGGCGAGCCATGTCGGCATCGTGCGTTCCTGGCCGAAGGTTGTCGCGATGCCGAGGCCCGTATCCTTTGGCATCGTGCTGCCCCAGCCGGCTTTCTCCGCTGCGCGTTTGACGACCGCGGCCTGCCGCAGTGCGCCGCCGACGGAGTTCGGCGTCGTGCCCGCATTCCGGCCGGAACCGTCAAGCAGGCTGAGGCGGAATGCGACAGGGTCGACACTAGCCGCGTGAGCCGCTTCGTCCATGAAGCTCTCGACCGCCCAATTGGTCCAGCCCGAGCCGACCGAGCGCAGATAACCCGGCCGGAAGGCACGGTTGGCGAGATCATTTGAGAGAGCGCGAAGCCTTTGCGCTCCGACATTGTACCAGTGATCGGCCCCCCAGATCGAGAATTGATCGAAGGGTATGTTGTTGACACCCTTCGGCATAAAGCTCGGCATTGCGATCTGCGTCGGCCAGCCAGCGGCAGCATGATGCTCCATGGCTGTTACTTTGCCGCCTTCAACAAAAGCCATGCGCAATGTCTGGATCGACGGCGAGCGGAACGAGTCGAACAGCATGTCGTCGGCCCGCGTGCAGACCATTTTGACCGGCTTGCCGATGGCTTTGGCGGCAAGTGCTGCGGGCACGGCGTAGTCGCCGTTGAGCCGCCGCCCGAAGCCGCCGCCGAGCAGATAAGTGCGCATGATGACCTTGTCCTCGCCGACAGCCAGCGCTTTTGCCAGCACAGGCAGCATCAGCGATTGCCATTGATTCCCCGTGTGGATCTCGAAAATGCCGTCCTTCTCGAAGGCGAGCGCATTGACCGGCTCCAATTGGAAATGCAGTGCGCTGCTCGTCGTGTAGGTTCGCTCCAAGCTCGACTTGGCAACAGCGAAGGCAGCCTCGACACCTGGATCGTCGACCAACAGTGATCCGCCGCTGCGGTCGGCGATGAGCTTCGCGCCGTAATCCTGCAAATCCTGCTCGGAGACATTCACCGCATCACCGGGAATCCATTCCACCTTCACCTTGTCGGCAGCTCGGTCGGCAGCGAAAAACGAATCGGCAAAGACCATGACCCATCCCGGCACCGTATCGGACGGGTCGTCGAGCGCGATGGTCTTGATATACCCCTTTACCGATTTCGCGGCGGAATCGTCGATCGAGACCACCTTGGAGCCATTGCGTGTCGGTGGGATCTTCGGGCGCGCGTAGACCATGCCGTCGACTTGGGCATCAATGCCATAGCGCGCGGTTCCGTTGGTCTTCCCCGGAATGTCGATGGCCTGGGTGTTGTGACCGATCAGACGCCGCTCGGCCGGTTTCTTGATCGGCATTGCCTTCAACTGGTCGGCAGTGAAGCTGCGTGTCAACGAGCCGCGTGCGACGATATCACCAAATGAAATTGAGCGATCGCCGGCGCTGACGGCGCCACTGCGCGCACTGCACATTGTCTTGTTTGCGTTGAGAAGCTTGGCGCCCTCTTCGAGCAGAGCGATGCGGCCAGCAGCGCCGGCCTGGCTGAACGGCATGAAAGTCTGCCACACCGACCAACTCGCGCCAGTCAGCATCAAACCCCATTTGGGATCGGTATCAACATAATCGAGCCGCACCTTTTCCCAGTCTACTTCGAGTTCGTCGGCCAAGATGCGCGCAAGGGCCGTGCCGATATGCTGGCCCATCTCGGCCTTGATGATCGAAACGGTGACGACGCCGCTGCGATCGACGCGATACCAGATCGTCGGCTCGAACAGTGCGGCCGGAGGGGTCGAAACAGCATCGGCGGCTGTAAAGCCGGTACGCGGGAACCCAAACAGAACGCTCGCGCCTGCCGCGCCGATCAGGAAGCTGCGACGGGATAAGGCGTTTCGCGTCACCATGGGGCTTGCAAGCAGCTTATGCATGCGTGCCTCGGATTTCGGCCGCAGCGAGCTTGATCGCCCGCCGGATGCGGATATAAGCCATGCATCTGCACAGGTTGCCGCCCATGACGGCGTCAATGTCTCTGTCTGTCGGGTCGGGAAAATCCTTGAGCAGGGTTGCGGCCTGCATGATTTGTCCGGACTGGCAATAGCCGCATTGCGGCGCCTGCGTCTCGATCCAGGCTCGCTGCAACGGATGCCGACCGTCGGGGTCAAGCCCCTCGATCGTTGTGACCGCTGCGGCTGCCACCATTCCAAGTGGCGTGATGCAGGAACGGATCGCGCGTCCCTCGACGTGCACAGTACACGCTCCGCACATGCCGATGCCGCAGCCGAATTTTGTTCCCTTCAACCCGATTTCGTCGCGGATGACCCACAGCAGCGGCACGTCCTCGGCAACATCGACTGAAACGGTGCGGCCGTTGAGTTCGAACGTGGTCATGATCAGACTGCTCCGAAGAGGATGCTCATTGTGGCGCCGTTCGCTCCCGGCGGATCGCTGCCACTTGGTCTGCGAGGTTTGTCCAGGCTGGAAGATCTGTGCGCGTGCGCCGCAGGTATGCGGCCATTTGTGCGATATCGGCATCGCTGAGCCCGCTGGCGAAGCCCGGCATCATCACTCCGGGCATACCGTCCCGGATTCCGATACCATCCAGGACAGCCCGAATAAAGTTGGTAGGCTGAGGTAAATTCAGCGCGGTATTGAGGGCTAGCTCGGGCCGGACCTCGAGTGGTGTCGCTCCGCTGTTGTAGTGACAGTAACCGCAGGCAGCGATATAACCCCGGGCCGCCGGGTCCGACTCCTGCCGAATTCCGAGACCGGATGTGCTGATCGCCTTGGCGATGACCGCCGTTTCGGGGCCGCCGGTACGGCTAGCCGATCGGTTGATATCGGCAAAATATGTTGCAATCGCTTCGATATCGGAATCCGGCAGCTTCGCAAGCCCGTCGTGTACCACCGCGGACATTGAACCCGCCGCAGTACCATGCAGAGCACTCGAGCCGGTTCGCAGATAGCGGAAGAGGTCTGTCTGCGACCACGGTACCGGGGCAGGGTTCGCGTCGGTCAAGGCCGGAGCTATCCAGCCGTCGACCAGCGCACCGGCATATGTAGCGGAGGACTCCTCAGCCCCAAGAAAATTGCGCGGCGTATGACAGCCGCCACAATGGCTCAGCCCTTCGGCGAGATAAGCGCCGCGATTCCATTCCGCGCTCTTGGTGGCATCGGGCTGATAGCGGCTGTTTGAAAGGAACATGAGCTTCCAGGCGGCCTGCAGCGCCCGGATATCGAGCGGGAAGGGCAGGGTGTTCGATTTCGCCGGCGCGCGGACCGGCGACCGGCTCATGAAATAGGTGTAGAGCGCCTTTACGTCCTCGTCCGTGACCCTCGTAAAGTGATCGAACGGGAAGGCAGGAAAAAGGTGGGAGCCGTCGCGGGCGACGCCTTCGTGCATCGCACGAGC
>Ga0306923_10001732_pt1 | contig 19488 bp, 21 predicted proteins | sample sta12Can44000108_FD_203841 | JGI IMG/M metagenome (GOLD analysis project Ga0306923, IMG submission 203841) | Lab enrichment of tropical soil microbial communities from Luquillo Experimental Forest, Puerto Rico - statanox.12C.anox.44.000.108 (v2)... | ecosystem: Environmental > Terrestrial >... | reverse complement strand
AAATAGAAATCGTTCACGGCGAGAGTCTTGTGGTACAGCGTCGGATTCGGGCACTTTGAAAGCGCGAGCATCACGGAATTGACGTGGCCCATATAGTGGCGGCCCACGATGTCGGAACTGTTCGCCAGGCCGCGCGGATGTTTGTCGTTCGCCGAACGAAGGAGAAGCGTCGCGGAGTTGATGGCGCCGCAAGAAACGACAACGACGTCCGCCGAAAGCCCGATGGTGTGGCCGTTTTGCCGGACCACGACCCGCGACACTTCGCGGCCGGACGAGCTTGTTTCGAGCTTCTCCACGTAGGAATCCGTCATCAGCGAAACGTTCGGGAACCGGAGCGCGGGATCGACGCAAATCACCTGGGCGTCCGACTTGGCATCAACGAGGCAGGGGTAGCCGTCACACGTGTCGCAGCGGATGCACTTGCTGGCCACGGGATTCGCTTCATCGATCTGCAGCCCGAGCGGGGTATGAAACGGACGCAAGCCCTGCCGCGCGAAGTCTTCACTGAGCTGTTGAATGCGAGGCTCATGGCTGATCGGCGGGTGCGGGTACGGCCCGCTCGCCGCAGCCTCCGTAGGATCTTCACCGCGCTGACCGTGCACGTGATACAGACGCTCCGCCTGCAGGTAATAGGGCTCGAGATCGTCGTAGGAGATCGGCCAAGCGGGTGAGACACCGCCGACGTGGCGAATCTCGCCAAAGTCCTTGCGGCGCAAGCGAAACAGGGCCGCGCCATAGAACTTCGTGTTGCCGCCGACGTAATAGTTCGTGTGGGGGCGAAGCGGATTCCCCTTCTTGTCGCGCCATTGTTCCTTCGTCTGGTATTTCGCTTCGACGTTCACCGCGCGTGAATCCCAATTGGCCTTTTCGCGCCGAACATAGCCCCCACGCTCCAGAATCAGGATTTTCTTCCCCGTAGACGCAAGCGAGTGGGCGAGTGTACCGCCACCCGCGCCCGAGCCGATGATGATTACGTCAAAGTGTTGTTCAGTACCCGTCATGTTCTTTCTCCAGGTCGTTTGATCTCGATCAAAGCCAATCAGGTCCGTGGCAGCTCCGCGTAGCGGCAGCGGAAGATGCACCGCATCGAGTTGTTGTGATGGTATTTCGCGCAGTAGACCGCCCTCGCGGATCGCAGTCGCAGATAGAGCTCGGCCGCAAGCAACATCCCTATGGGCGGAGCCGTGAAATAGATCCAGAGCGCATGGAAGGCATGGGCGGGTAACGCAGACCCCAGCGTTCGCGCAGGGTTCATGCTCATGCCGGAGAATGGCCCCTCAAACGTGATGTAGGTCGCCACCAGCGTCGCCGCGAAGTATGGTGTGAAATGGGAAAGTCGCGCGGTGTTCGAAACTGTGAGGACCGTGAACGCGAGAAGAAAAGAAATGACGAGTTCCGCCGCGAAGGCAGCCGGAATTCCCGACCGGCCAGGCTGCGTGGCGGCAAAGTTCACATTCGGATGAGCCAACACCGGACCGAGAATCAGGGCCGAAACCGTTACTCCGGTGATCCCGCCGACGAATTGGAACAGCATATAGAACAACGCATCCCAATTTTCGACTTTGCCCAAGCGAAAGAACATCAACGTTGTCGCGGGGTTCATGTGCGCGCCGGAACGTTTCCCCCAGGGCGTGTGAATCAGCCCGAGAAGTGTAAGCCCCATCGCGATACCGACGAGCGCCATGCGGAGCAGCGGACTCGGTAGCATCTGACGCACAGGAGAAGCCGGATGCTCGAGAAGGACCGTGAACGAACAAGCGGAGACCATGAATAGTCCCAGCTCGGCGGCTTCCATCAGGTATTCCGGCCAATTCTCCGCGAAAGCGACAACGGCCTGGTGCCGCCGGCTGACCTCCGGCCGACCGGTAAACTTAGGCGTTAGATCGGCCGGAGCATTTGTGGTCAGTGCTTGCGTGCCGTTCATGTGCCATGGGATACGAAAGTCCAAAAAAGGTGTCAAAGAAAGTGCGCAACGCTGGCAAAATTCGCACGAAAATCGTTGCGTCTTTTCTGATGGCGTTGCATCCGATTCGGGATAAGTGGTCGTTTCTGTGGTTTCAAGCCGAATTGAAGGAAAGCGCAGGTAGGGTTGCCGCGCGTGACTCTGCCCGTGGATGGGGGAATTCGTAAGGATGGAAGAGCTCAATCCATCTTTGGAAACACGCCAATCGGAATTGGTGCAACAGGCCGGGGCGGGATGCAAGGAAGCCTTCTACCGGCTCGTCCAGCCCTGCGAAAGAGCTCTTTTTGCCGCCGCCATGGGTATCCTCAATAACGAGGCGGACGCGGAAGAGGTCGCCCAGGAAGCTGTCCTCAAGGCCTTTACCAACATTAGCCGGTTCCGTGGGGAAAGCAAATTCAGCACCTGGATCATCCAAATCTGCATTAACGAAGCCCGCCTGAAGATCCGTAAAGCCCGTAAACACCTCTACGAATCCATCGATGAACCGGAGAACGGGGAGGACGGAGAGTATTTCCCGCGCGACTTCGCCGACTGGCGGGAGATTCCTTCCGAGGCTCTCGAGCGCAAGGAACTGCGGGATGCGCTGCAGCGCGCTATGGCGTCGCTCCCAGAGAAGTATCGCGAGGTTTTGGTTCTACGGGACATCCAGCATCTCTCGATTGAGGAAACAGCGCAGGTGCTTGGCATCGGCACTGGCAACGTCAAGACGCGACTCCTGCGGGCACGCCTGCAAATGCGGGACGCGTTGGCGCCCGGGATAGACGGGAACTGGTCCCTGGGACGCCAGGAATATGCTAAGGTTCGAGCTTGGTAGGACTTGCGGACACGACAGACTTGAATCTTTTTAGGGCCAAGAGTATCGAATGAGGGTGATTGAGATCAGCTGCCTGGAGGTTTGGAAGGAGATCTCCAACTTTATCGACAATGATGTCGAGCCGGAACTCCGTGTGCGGATGGAAGCGCATTTCAAAGTCTGCGCGCACTGCACAGCGATTCTGGATGGAGCTCGCAATGTCGTCAAGTTGGTGGCTGATGGTGTGGAGTATAAGATGCCGGACGGTTTCAGCCGCCGGCTGTACGACAAAATCAAGAACAAATAGCGCTCAGGCGGCGTTGGCCGGCTCTTCGGTCATGAACCAGCGGCTCACGCTGGAACCGACCTGCTCGCGTACGTCGGTGTTGTTCAGGAAGAGCGAGATTCTCCAGGATCCGTCTGGCTCACGGTTCCACAACTCTAAGTAACGGTCCCGCATGCGCACTGCGGGCCCCCCAGCCTTGGGAGTCAGGATCCATTCGTGCCAGCCATGGTCTCGGGCAGTATCGGACTGGACCACCACATCGATGATGATGACGTTCAGCCGCAGGGTGTATTCGGCAAACAGTTGTGTGGCGCGATCGCGAAGGATGGTTCGGGCCTCCTGTCCGTAGCTGCTGGGCTGCCCCGCCGACATGTCCGTGAATCCGCTGGTCCCGAATACGGAAAGTAGTTTTTCAACGTCGCCTTGCTCTTGAGCTTCGCGATAGATGGTCTTCGCCACGTTGATGGCGTATTTGTCGTCCATGGGATGGCACGCTCCGGGCGGTTTGACCCCATTGGATGCGGCCGGGGTGGCGAGGATGCAGGAATTTTCGCAGCCCGCTTACCGCGCCGCAGATAGCGAGGAGGGTTCGACTTCGAAGAATAGCTCGTCGCCCGTCTTGCGGACGGCGCCGACCAAGTGGAGCGGTTGGGCCACGTGGGGCAAGAAGGCTTCTTTCGGGAGCGGCTTGCCTCCGTCGATGGTGAGGAGAAGCGTAGCCGGTCGGCCCTCGAAATCATCCGTGACGAATGCTGGCGGAATCCCGCCGCTCAGGCAGCGCACGGCACAGTCCTTGTGGACCTTGCCCCGCCCGGGGTTCATCACGCCGAAATTGCATTTGGAGTCCACAATTTCTCCAGCCAGCGTGAATCTGCCAAGCTCGTCGGAGGCTGGCAGTGCGGACGGATTGGTGTCGACCGGAGCGACGGAATCGGCGACGACTTCGACCATCGTCTGATCCTCCCGGTAGATCAACGTCCCTCGCAAGCGCACTACTTTGCGGTCAAAGCTGGACGCTATGGAATCGGCTCCATGTTTTCCGGATGACACGAGCGAATAGTAGGAATACTGCGGCTGGTCCGGCAAAGCGTTCGGTCGCGCAACGAGCAAGGCCGGATAGGGTGAAGCGATGAGAATGCCCTCAAATGTACGGTCGTTGCCGAATTCGAATGTCGAAGGAGCACTCACCGTTCGCTGGGAGATCGCAAAGAGCGCGGATGCTCCAACAGCAAGGATGAGCAACAGGGCCGCCGTCCGCTTCGTTCGTCGCGCAAGTGCTTCCGGAGCCTTTGGGAGATAGCCGACGTAAAAATCGCTCATAGCCGAACCTCCGGGCCGGGGATTCGCGAGGGTTCGACACGAGTGCCGGGAGGATTCGGCCGTGGATCGATCCACACGCGGCCATCCACGACCTTCGTCCGAAAGGTCGAGACCTTTTCCGTAAACGGCGGTGGCGAGGTTCCCGTTTCGGGCGAATATTGGTACCCATGCCAGGGGCAGGTGACACAACCATCGATAATTCGGCCCTCGCCCAGAGGGCCATTCTGGTGGCGGCAAACGTTCGAAATCGCGCAAATCTTACCGTCGAATTTGAAGATGGCAACGCGCTCGCCGTTCATGGAAACGACAGCGGCGCATTTTTCCGGGATCCCATCGATAGCAACGGCGTCCACGAACCCCTTCGTGCGTGCTTCGAGCTTCTGTGCGTCCTTGCGCCGTTCCTTCCGGGCAGCGGCGAAATGCAGTGAAGAAACTAGGATCACACTGAGCGCAACACCTCCTGCCAGCGCAGGGCTGGTCTCCGACTGCAACAGGCCCAGAGTGACATGGGCCACGAGCAGCGCATACGCCAGATAAACCAGCATGTGCAGCGTCTTCCAGACGGGCGGGGTAAGATTGCGAAGCCAGAAATCGTGGCTGGTCGCCGCCATCAGGAAGAGAATCAGGAGCGCCGCGAAACCGAGCTGCTGAAAGGGAAAGTCCGGCACACTCGCGAGATGGCGATTGGAAATCAGCAGACTCACGAGCGGGTCCTTGTCGCCTAGGGCATGAAACTGAAAGATCCCGAAGGCCCCATGCAACAATCCGAGAAGAAAGGTCGTGACGCCCAGATGCCGCCGGTTATACAGCAGCGGCAGAAAGCGAGAGTCCAGGCGACAGAGCGGTCCAATGCAAAGCACCACATTCAACAGGAGAAACGCAGCCGAGCCGAATGCGCGAATCCACAGGGTTTCTGCCGTGACGAACGGGAATAACGCCGCGCCCAATCCGACGAACAACCCGAGATACACGACGATTCCAGCGACGAGGGTGAGGTCATAAATGCGCTTCTGACGGTTCCAGCCGATGGCCTGATATTGCGTGCTCATGGCTGGGCTCCAACCGGAATTCTGGCGACAACCTCCCGATGCGCCAGGCTGTACAGACTCAGATACCCTTGGCCGCGCCCGTTTGCCCTAAGCGTGTAGATTCCCCCTGCGTGAAAGGAACCTACAAAGCGCGCACTCGGAGACAGAGCTTTTGGTGCCGAATCTTCGGACCAATAGACGAGAAGATCGGGACTCGCGACGGGCGCTGCGGGAAGGAGCTGCACCTTGCGTTCGGTCGGCGCGGTTGGGGCGAGCAAACGGACTCTGAGAGTGACTCCAGCGACCGTCGCGGTTGTCTCCGACGCCTCAACCTCAGTCGTCAACGACTGGTGTGGAGCCGGCCACCGGTAACGCAAGGCCAACCCGCTCGCTACAACCGCGGCGAGAAGGATCGGTAAGAATAGAAACACAGCGTGGTGCGCCGCTCGTAGAGGATGAATCATCGGTGCGGATTCCTCTCTTCGGGCGGAGTGTGTCGTCCGCTCACCCACCGCCTCAGCAGGAATGGCCAGAACGCCATACACCCAGGCAAGATCAGTAGGCGAAATCCCCAGCCCGTACCGATCGCCCCTTCATCAATACGGTGCACTCGTCGAACAACAAAAACGAGGGCGAAGACGATGCCGATCGCACCGTAAAGGTACAGCGCACGAACCAGCACGATGGCGGCTTGCTCAAGCATGGGGATTATCGATGGGGATCGCCGCGCCGGTGATGTGTCCAGCCTCTTCGCTGGCCAGCCACACCGCCAGATTGGCGACCTCCTGCGGGTCAAGCCACTTGGAAAAATCCGAGCCGGGCATCGCCTTGCGGTTCGCGGGTGTATCCATTGTTCCGGGAAGAATCACGTTTGCCGTCAGTCCGACATCCTTGCTTTCGAGCGCGACGGTGCGCACAAGAGTGGCGAGCGCGGTCTTGAAAGTGACGTAAGCTCCCAGACCGGAATGTGGCTCTGTCGCGGCCAGACTCCCAACCACGACGATGCGTCCATAAGGGGATTTGCGCAGGTGGGGAATCGCGGCGCGAAGAACATAGAATACCGCTGTCAAGTTCAAATCCTGCATCTGCTGCCAGGTCGCATCGTCGGTTTCCGCAACGGCTTGTCCACCGGCGAAACCGCCAAGCACATGGGCCACAACATCCAGCCTGCCAAACAGCTGGACTATCGAATCGATGCCCGCCCGCACGGCCGTGGCATGGGTGAAATCGACGGACAGTGGCGTGAACCGGTCAGACGGGAAGTCTTCTTTTGCGATGCTGCGCGATGCGCCCACCACAGTAGCACCCTGACTCAGAAAAGTCTGAGTGACGTAAGTTCCTAGCCCACCCTTCGCTCCGGTGATGAGAACAACGCGGTCATTCATGTTTGTGCCGATTCCTTCCCATGCAACTGTTCAAAGCATTAGAAACACGACGCACAGAAAAGTTTCAGACCGCAGCCGCAGCAGGCCGCGGGCGGGGTGCCGCTCCAAAGCTCTGTGGCATTTCCAGTACGTGATGAAAGCCGACCGCTTCGCAGGGTGAATCGTCTATATAGCCCATGAAAATGTTGTGCGTGCCATAGATCACCTCGGTGTAGCTCACGCTTGCCGCATCGGGCCGATGGACGCACAGGGAGTAGGCGCCGGCAGTTGGCCGGTGCGACCGGTGCAGCTCCGCCAACCAATCGGAATCCTCAGGATTTCCTCTGATGGAGGCAATCCTGCACGTCACCCCACGTTGTTCTTCAGCAGTTGAGTCGGACAATCTCGAGGAAAACCAGTGCCTCCGCATCCACGGAAATCGAAGCGTCACGACCGATTCGCCATCCCACCGCCATTCGCGGACGCTTCGTGTCTGCGGATCGACGCCCACGAGACGAAACGGCAGCACACCGGCGAGGCGTCGCCGCTCCAGCGCACTTTCAGCCGATCTGAAACCGCCCTGAAAGATGAGTTCCGGAATCAATTCGCCGCGCGACCGTTGCTTGGACGCGGCATTACCCGGGCTGTGCAAATTCCAATTCAGCAGCGCTAGGAGCGCTCCAGAGCCGTTTACCGCAATCCACGTTCCCCCTCCCGGCTCGGACGGGTACGCGGCCAACATCTGGTCGCGCTCGTAGATTCGAGGGAACAATGCCCGCGGCCGCAAGCGCAATTCATCCCGATTCATTCCGACCGCGTAGCCTACCCTCCGGGGCACAAACGACAAGGTGCACATCGGCTCTAATCCGCGAGGGGGAATTCACAAGCTCGAGCGGCGAACTCCCGCCAGTCACACCAAACGACGTAAGACGAAGGTGGGCGGAAACCTCTCCGGCGATTCGCTGCACCAATCGCATACACGACCTGCCACTGGCGAAACAGCGTGCGATAGGCAAACCACAACGAATTGCGCGAATCATAAATGTGGGTAGCTTCGGACGCGGCGCCGTTCAGTTCGATGATCTGGAAGTGTTTGCCGCGACGCAGATCGTCATCGTCGCAATACCGCACGTCAAAGCGACCGACATAGAACCCGGGTATCCCCTGGCTAATGGTGTCGAAAGCGTCGAGCAGCTCTGTCGTGTATAGATCAGAGCCATCTCGGAATTCGCATCCCTGGCAATGGTTGCCAGCTTCGACCAAGCGGAAGCGCTCTCCGGCCTCCGGGACCCGCTCGGCTTGGGCACCGAACCGCTTCAGGTAGGTGTGGGCAATCAGGCGGGCGCGTGAGTCTCGCGCGATCAACTCCCGAATCGTGTGGGCATCGTCACCAGTGATGTAGGGGAATTCCTTCCGCGTGATACCGAGAATGTGTCCCTTCGATTCCCCTGGGACTCGGTAGTAGAAAATGCCCGCTTCTTTGGGTGAGGCGACGTAGCGCTGCAAAACCAGCGGAGCCGTAACCCGCGAGAGATAATTCTCGATTTCCGAAGTACTCTGGATCTTCTTGAATCCGGCTCCGCGCTGAGCCATGTTTGGTTTGAGGACGAAGGGTGCCACAATGCCATGACGCGCACACAGATTGCTGATGCGCGTGAGGCGCTCTTGGACCGGCCCTTCCGGGACGAGATAGGCCTCGGCCGTGGCGTCCGGCGCCGATTGCATCAGCTCCTGCAAAATCCCGATTTTTGATTCCCCAATAATTCCACCATTTTTTTGATTGAGATTGGCAATAGCGGGTAGGGCGAACGACCCGTGCCGTATGCCGAGCCAGAGACAATAGGCGGCCACCGGCGGGTAAAAAATCCACGCCGGCCAGAATTCCCATCTCGCGAAGCGGCCGAGAAGCTTCTCGACCTGTACCTGAATCGCTGTTCCCCAGATCCGGCAGGCATACAGCACGACGAAAACGGCCATGCCGACTCCCACGGCGATGGGAAGCTGCCGCGCCGCTCGCTGCGTGTGCGCGGGAGCCACGCGAATCAACGTAAAGACCAACAGGGTCCAGAGGAAAGCCGTGACCGCGGTGACGGCCGAAAACAACGATGCCGGCATGTCTCGCAAACCAGCCGAGACATACGAAGGCAAACGCACCCCCGGTAAGAAGCGGCTGACTGCGAGCTGCCACGCGCCGTCCGCATTCGTTTGGGCCTTAGCCCAACCGGCTCTGAAAAGAGATGAGTACCAACGACTGCCCTCAGCAGCGGGCCGCAGATACCTTGCAATGGCATAGACTCCAAGGTCCCCGACCCAGAGGCCACTGAACGCGCTGAGAAACGCCAGTTTCGCGTCGAGCATAGAGGACGCGGCCAGCGTCGCTGCGGTCACGGTTGCACCATCCTCCGAAACGAAGGCGGCGGCAATGATTCCGGCGACTAGGGCAACGGTTCTGGCATTGGGGACCCAGCTCATCAGAATCCTCAATCGGCTGCCATCGAAGACTTGTATTTCAGTGTTGAAGGGGCGACTCCAAATTCCTTTGGCACATCGATGCCAAGCTGGCTGCAGATCAGCCGCACGATCGCGTAGTGATGAATCGCGTGGCCGACGCAATACGCCAGTTCCCGACCGACATTCGTGTCGATCACCGAAGGCTCGGAGGATCCATTGGAGACGCTGTTCACCACTTTGCTGGCCCGCGTCAGGATTCCATCGTCATAATTCTTGATCGCGCGCAGCACGTCGCAGGTCGCGATCGTGGCGTAGGTGACTTCGGTCTCCAGCCGCGGATTGCGTTCCCGAGCGTCGTAGTTGATCTCGCCGGCGCGGATCGAGCGCACGACACACTGGAAATGTTCCAAAACGTGGCGGTAGTGGCCGCCGATCGAAGCACCATAGGGGGCGTCGAGAACCCTCGAGTACGTCCGATCCGACAACCTGAACAGGAGTTCCAGACCCTGTAGCAGAACATCCTGGGACGCCTGAATTAGCTCGGGTGTGGGTTGGGTGGTGCGGCTCAGGTGAGTTTGGGCGGATAGGTCCGGCATAGTTTCTGGTGCGTTCATGCGAGTTTCCTTCCAATGAATGGAATTTCAGTGCGGTGAAGAAATAAATTGATCGCGGTAGCGACAAACACGACCACGGCCAAGGCGAACAGCAGTCCTTTGCCGCCCTGAACTTCAATACCAAGCAACGTTAGGTGGCTAATGATGGCTCCAGCCATCACGCCGATGCCGATGGTGGAGCCGAGCCAGGTAAGACGGGGGGACAGGATGAGCAACGCGGCGATCAGTTCCACCACGCCTGAACTGATGCGGCCCCAAGGCTCCAGCCCTACCTTTGTGAAGAGGTATACAGATTCGGGCGCAGCGGTGAACTTGAAGAAAAGTGTCTGAAGCAAGATACCTGCCGCGACAAGCCGTAGAACCCAGCTCAATACGGAGACACTCATTTTCCCCTCTCTTTCCTGCAGATTCGTGGCCCTCGATTTTATTCCCATAACGGCCTCATTGGTTCAGATTGCGCTCGGGCGAAGTGCTTACGGTCGTGTGAGTAAGAAGGCCTCGAAAGGTTTCAGGAAACACGAAAAGGAGGCGAAATTTTTCCTGAATCTTTTGTTCCATTTCTGCATCTGATCCGCGCTTTTTTGCTGGCCGCGCGCCCGCGCACTCGCTTCTAGGATTCACGCTGAATTGCTGAAACCTTCTTTGCGCCTGTGTATCACACTGCCGCACGACGAACTTGCGGACGAGAAACGGGGCAGAAACACAAAGCTCCACGAATCGATTGCGATTCACCATTCAACTCCGAAAGCACCGTCGGAATAAAAACAAGAAAGAGGAAAACAAAAAATGTCTCGCATGTTGAAAATGGTTTGCATTGCGATCGTGGGCCTGGCGCTCGGTGCGTCTGGTGCTTTCGCTCAGGGGTCCCACACGTCGTCGCAGTTCCAGGGCCCCAAGGCGAACAAAGGCACGGTCACGCACAGCATCAAGGACGGAAAGAGCGTGCTCACCCTGTCGGATGACTTTGTCGTTCCCGACACTCCGGATCCGCACTGGCAGGTCGTGGATTCCGACGGCAACGTCTATTTGCTGGACAAACTGAAGACCAAGGCGTTCATCGGCACGAGCTACAAAAAGGAAATCGTCGTCCCGAAGTACGTCAAGAACATTGCCAAGGTGCAAATCTGGTGCGCTTTCGCGGAAGTGAATCTCGGCGAAGCCGCCTTCAGCTCTCCCGTGATGTAAACGACTCGCCCCCAGGGCCGCGCACGCGTCAAGGTGAGCGGCCCCCTCTCAAGAAAGGAGATGGATGCCCATGAGGAAACTAATCTTGTCAGGAATATTTGTTTCGCTGTTGTCGGCAAATCTGATTTCGGCACAAACCGCCGAGAAACGGTCGTTAACTCTGGAAGGCGCAGAGCGCATCATCAGCGCCTCGAAAGCCAAGGCACACGAGCTGAACGCACCTGGCGGCGTGATCGCCGTCGTGGACGCGGGTGGCAACTTGATGGCTCTGGAACGAATCGACGGTACATTCGCCGCCGGCGCGAATATTTCCATCGGTAAGGCGCGCACCGCCGTGCTCTTCCAGAAGCCGACGAAAGTCTTCGAAGAGATTATCAACAAAGGGCGCACGGCGATGGCCGCCCTTCCCGATTCCTTCTTTACGCCCCTGCAGGGCGGAGTTCCGGTCATCTTGAATGGCGAAATCATCGGCGGTGTCGGTGTGAGTGGGGCTACGAGCGCCGCACAGGATGAAGAGCTGGCCATCGCTGGAGCCGAGGCTACGAAGTCATTCGCTTCCAGTGGTCCGGCTTCCTCAAGCTCAGCGGTCACATTCTTCGCCAAGAAGCAGGTCGACGAGGGCTTCGCCAATGGTGCCGTTCTCTTTGACGGCGGGGACGGCCGAAACTACATGGTCCATGCCAGCCGTCGCGAGGCTCCCGGCATGGTCGAAGTTCACACGAAAGACGCGGACATCCTCTATGTCCTTCAGGGCAGCGCCACCATTGTGACCGGCGGCACGATGGTTGAGGGCCATAGCATCGCAGCCGACGAAATTCGCGGCAAAGAAATCGTCGGCGGCGAGACGCGCAGCTTGGTTCCCGGCGATGCCATGATCATCCCCAACGGGGTTCCCCATTGGTTCAAGGAAGTCCAGGGTCCATTCCTCTACTACGTGGTCAAGGTCAGGTGAGCCGCATGTCCCTGAACTTCGCTCGCCAACTTATCCGTGTTCTGTTTGTTGCTGGCCTCGCGGCGGGACCTGCCTTTGCTCAGAACTGGGCGGCGCAGGCTCCGCCGTATGGCCGCCCCGACTCCACGATTGACCTGCGCACCAAAGAAGGTGCGCAACTCGTGAAAGGCGAGTGGAAGTACAGCGACGCCAAGATCATTGAGGTGGATTCGAAGGGTCCCGGCGCTGATTTGAAGCCTTCCGGCGCACCGGTCCGCACCTACGATTACACACCCCACGCGGGCGCAGCGAATTTCGACGACAGTGCTTGGGCAACAATTGATCCTGCGACGCTCGACGCCCGGCGCGGCGACGGCAAGGTAAGCTTCAGCTGGTATCGCATCCGCGTGACACTGCCCGAGAAGGTAGGCGCTTTCCCGGTTGTGGGTGCCACGGTGTCGTTTGAAATCGTTATCGATGACTATGCCGAAATTTGGGTTAACGGCAGCTTGCCAAGCGTGTTAGGACAAAGTGGCGGAACTGTTGTGAAGGGCTGGAACGCGCCGAACAAAGTCATCCTCACCCGTGACGCGCAACCGGGCCAACAATTCGAAATCGCGGTATTCGGCTTTAACGGCCCCATCTCCCGAAGTCCTGAGAACTTCATTTGGGTGAAGTCTGCCACTCTCGATTTCTACAAATCCGGGCCATCAGCGGCCGGGATTTACCCCGTGGACACGAAAATTCTGCGACTTGACCCGGCCCTCGACGCGATCGTCTCACCCGACACCAAGATCGAAAAACTAGCCGGAGGTTTTCTTTTCACCGAAGGCCCGGTTTGGGTTCGTGACGGCGGGTACCTGCTGTTTAGCGATCCAAACAACAACCTTATCTATCGCTGGTCGGAAAATGAGGGGGTCTCCATCTACCGCACGCACAGTGGCTACACCGGCAGGGACATCGGCGAGTATGGCCAGCCCGGCTCAAACGGTCTCACTCTCGATGCCGAGAGTCGCGTAACCATCAACGAACATGGCAATCGACGTGTCACTCGCCTTGAGAAGAACGGCCAACTTACCGTTTTGGCGGATCGTTACAACGGGAAACGCCTGAACAGCCCGAACGATCTCGTCTACCGTTCTGATGGCGCACTCTACTTCACGGACCCGCCTTTCGGGCTGCCAAAATTCTTCGACGACCCACGGAAAGAACTGGCGTTTAGCGGCGTCTACTGCCTGATTCACGGCGAACTAAAACTCGTCAGCACGGATCTCTCGGGCCCGAATGGTTTGGCCTTCTCGCCTGACGAGAAATACTTGTACGTCGATAACTGGGACGAAAAGAACAAAGTGATTCTGCGCTACGAGGTGCAACCCGACGGGACCCTTTCGAACAAGAAGATTTTCTTCGATGCCACCAGCAAATCGGGCGAAGATGCCTGGGACGGATTAAAAGTCGACCAGCAGGGAAACGTCTACGCCTCCGGCCCTGATGGGCTTTGGATTCTTTCGCCCGAAGGCAAGCATCTCGGTACCATCGTCGGTCCGGAACACCCCCACAACCTCGCCTGGGGAGAAGTCAATCACAAAACCCTTTACCTCGCCGCACAGACCGGGCTTTATCGAATCACGGTCAACATCCCCGGTGCAGGCGAACCCAAGTAGGTGGCAGCGATGGCGACGACACAGAAACGACCGTCTCTTATTGAACAGGTGCGGGAGTCCCCTGAACCACTCACCACGTTCGGAAGGGAAGTTTGCAACGAATTGACGGTTGCGGAGCAGCGTGAATGGCTGGTTACAAACGGGATCGGCGGATTCGCCTCTGGAACCGTCAGTGGGAACCTGACCCGGCGTTATCACGGAATCCTCATCGCCGCTCTGAATCCGCCGGTGGGCCGAACGCAACTGGTTGCCAAAGTCGACGAAGTCGTCGAGTCCAATGGGGCGTCTTATGCACTTGCGACGAATCGTTGGACCAGCGGCGCAATCGAACCCCGTGGGTACGTGCACATCCAAAATTTTCGTCTCGAGGGTACGGTGCCGGTTTGGCAATTTGCTCTCGGCGAAGCTCTCCTCGAAAAGAGAATCTGGATGCGGCAGGGCGAGAATACGACTTACGTTCAGTACCGGGTGATGCGAAGCACCCAGCTTCTCGATCTACACGTGGCAGTTCTGGTGAACTATCGTGATTATCACTCTACGACACATGCCGGGGATTGGCAGATGAATGTTGCATCGCTCTCGAATGGAATTCAGGTACACCCGTTCGAGAGTGCTGTACCCTTCAAACTCCTCAGTGCCAAAGGGCAGTGGGAGCCGCGACACGAGTGGCACCGCGACTGTTTTCTCCCACAGGAGCGCTATCGGGGGCTGGATGATCACGAAGATCACCTCAACGCTGCCGCGTTCGGAATTCAGCTTTCTTTTGGGGAGTCGGTTACGCTCGTGTGCACGAGCGAATCGAAGGTCGATTTGAACGGGGAAAGTGCCCAGGAAGCGCAGCGGTCCTACGATACACAAATCACGACCGCGTGGCGAAAGACGAACTCCCAAGCCGATACAGCGCCGGCTTCGATCCGACAGCTTGTCCATGCCGCCGATCAATTCATCGTGAAACGAAGCTTGCCGGATAATCCCCAGGGTCGTTCGATCATTGCCGGTTATCCTTGGTTCGCCGATTGGGGCCGCGACACCATGATCGCCCTGCCCGGTTTGACCCTTGCGACGGGGCGGCCGGAGATCGCCAAGCAGATCCTTCTCTCGTTCTCCCGATATGTCGACGGCGGAATGCTTCCCAACAACTTTCCCGACGCGGGCGGTCGACCGGACTACAACACGGTGGATGCCGCGTTCTGGTATGTCGAGGCGATCCGACAGTATTACGAAGCCACACAAGACCGAGAAACGTTAGCCGCACTATTCCCGACGCTGCTGCAAATCATCGACGGTCACCTCAAGGGAACCCGCTATCGCATTCACGTGGATGACTCGGATGGTTTGCTCTACGCTGGTGAGGCTGGCGTGCAGTTGACTTGGATGGATGCGCGTGTGGACGGCCGTGAAGTCACGCCGCGAACTGGCAAGCCAATCGAAATCAATGCGCTTTGGTACAACGCGCTTGAGACGCTCGCACGTCTCGCGCCAGTGGCAGGAAGGCTGGCAGAGCCGTTTACAAAAATGGCGAGAGTGGTGGAGAAGAGCTTCGCCAAATTCTGGAACGCCTCGGCCGGTTACTGTTATGACGTGATCGATAGCCCCAGCGTGGGCTCCGATCCGACGCTCCGGCCGAACCAAATTTTCGCGGTTTCGCTTCCGCAATCTCCTCTGAACGCCGAGCAGCAGAAATCGGTTGTCGACATCTGCGCCCGAAGGCTCCTGACTCCACATGGTTTGCGCAGTCTCGATCCGCAGCACCCCGACTACAACGGGCATTATGGCGGGGTTCCGGCGCGGCGCGATGGTGCCTATCACCAAGGAACTGCCTGGGGTTGGTTGCTCGGCCCCTGCGCTCTCGCCCATTTCCGCGTTTACCGTGACCGTCATCTCGCTTTGAGCTTTCTGGAGCCGCTTAGCCAGCAAATTCAAGTGCATGGCCTTGGAACGTTGAGCGAAATCGCTGATGGCGATGCCCCTTTCACCCCTCGAGGCTGCATCGCACAGGCCTGGACAGTAGCCGAGACACTGCGCGCCTGGGGAGCTCTCCAGTCTCCCAGAGGGAGGGTCTCACATTCCTGAATCTTTCCGGCCAGGTCCACATCCAATTCGCTAAAGCACGGAGCCCGCACCAGTGAGGGCGCTGATTCGTGGTACTTTCGTGTCTGAGAGGCGATGGCTGCTCGCTGAACGTGAACCCGTGAACGCTCCGAACCCATACTCTCTTCCGTCCTCCGTCGTGCACGACGACGAACGCACATTGGTGGCCGCCGCCAAACGCGGCGAGGTTTCGGCGTTTGAAGAGCTCGTCACCCGGTATGAACGCAAGATCTTCCGTCTAACACGGAACATCACTGGGAATCTGCAGGATGCCGAGGACGCGATGCAGGAAGCTTTCCTGAAATCGTACGAACACCTGAGCACTTTCAAGGGAGACTCCCGGTTCTACACATGGCTCGTGCGCATTGCCGTGAACGAAGCATTGATGAAGCTCCGGCGCCGCCATCCAGGGGAATTCTCCATCGATGAAGAGATTGGCGCCGCCGGGGAGGAGCTCATGCCCCGAGAGTTGGACGACTGGGGGCCGACGCCGGAAGAGCGCTACCAGCAAGTTGAGATGCAGGAAATTTTGTCAGAAGCGATCGACAAACTGGAGCCCGATTTTCGAATCGTGTTCATTCTTCGGGATATCGAGGAATTGTCCACGGAGGAAACTGCGAAACTCGTGGGTTTATCGATCACCGCTACGAAATCGCGGCTTTTGCGGGCGCGCCTGAAATTGAGGCAACGCCTAAACCGTTATTTCCGGGAAGGCGGTCCCAATTGAATTGCAAACACGTCATCCGCGAGATTTCAAACTATATCGACGGCGAACTCGATCCGGCCTTGAAGCTGGAACTGGAGCGCCACCTGGAACACTGCGAAGACTGCACCATGATTGTCGACCAGACCCGCAAGACCATACAGATTTATTCTGGCTCCGCACCAGTCGATTTGCCCAGTGAAGTTAAGGCACGGCTCCGTGCTGCGCTTCATAAGAAGTTGCCGCCGCGCTCTGTCTGATGATCCTTGCGGGCCGTGCCATTTCTCACGGTAGCCCTGCAGGGATTACCTTGGTGCCTCAAGTCTCACACGCTTTGGGAAAATCGCCTCTTTCCGAATAGATACAAGATCATAAGTCCGGCAATCGGCATGCCTATGAGGGTTCGCCAGTCCCAGGACACCAGGGAATTGATCGCATCGCCGAGCAGATTGATGACCAAGACTACTATGGCTGTACGATAGCCCCACGGTCGCCGGCGCCATAAGCCCAATGCCGCTGCGGCACACGCCAAGCACACCGCCCATCGAGCCCACTGCAGCTTTCCCCAATGTGAGTAACCCTTCCCGAGCGCGAGGGTTTAAACGCCACAGAACCTCCAGAAGCGTCCCCGGCACCAGCAGTGTGGACAGCCCGGACGCTAGAACGCCGAAGAGGAAAAAAATGAGAGGATGGATATCCCGATTGGATGGTCTTGTTGCTGGTTCCTGTCGCTGGCAGTTCGCACTCCCACTGTCGCATGGCCCTTGCCTAGTGCCACTGGTGTTCTGTTGTCACGCTACTCGCGAATTTCATTCGTCACAATTCCTTTTGGCATGTTCGCTATCCATCTGCTATCCTCTCTGCATTTCTATGGCCCGTTCTGAGGCGCCCTCATGACTGCCTAGTTTGCGTCTAAATACTATTCGCACGGAGATTGCCATGTCTTGGGTATCGCTCACTACCGAAGAGCAGGCGGGCCCTGAAACAAAACAGGTCTACAAATTCCTCGCAGACAATTGGGGGTTTGTTCCGAATTACTTCCAGGCGCTTGGCGCTCATCCGCAACTGTTGCAGGATCAGGTAAACCTGTTCACTCACGTAATGTTCCAGGACGAAGGGCGAGCTCTCCCCCGAATCGTGCGTGAACAGATCGCCTTGGTCGTCAGCGGCATTAATCTCTCGAACTACTGTCTCGCCGCACATCTTGAGATCCTCGGACGACTCGGTTTCGACAAGAAACTTTCACGCAAGCTCGCTCTCGCTTACGAATCTGCTCCTGTGGAGCCAAAAGTAATGGCGCTCTTCCGTTTCGCCGACAAGCTCTCTCGCCATCCTGCCGATGTCGTGAAAGCGGACGTAGAGGAGTTAAGGAAGCATGGTTGGAGCGATGACGCGATCCTCGAGACGACTTTAGTCGTCAGCCTATACGCCTGCGCCAATCGTTTCTCCGCGGGGATTGGATTGGTTGCAGATTTCTGAGCTCTACGTAGGCACGCAACTCTGATACAGGGTTCTCCTGAAGGCTAAATTCGCTGTAGAGTTCAACTTCTCTGCTGCTGAGATTGTTGAAGAAAGCAGGAACGTAGTAGAAAGGTCCGGCAGGGTCGTCAGTGCCATGTGTGGTTTGAATTTGCCTTTCGTTACCGTGCCAATGATCGCATCGGAACAATGCGGCCGCTCGGTGGGTGCAATCCGCATTTCCAATTGGCTAACTCCCGATTCGCCACAGAAATGAGTTGTTCGGTATTGGCGGCGACCCAGAAGAGTCGGGTAAGCCCCACCACGCCCTCGCCAGCGTGATCGCCTCTGCTGCGGTGGGGCGATCTTGCAGAAGAATGTTTGTAAGCTGTATATCCGCCTTGAACATGGGAAAATGAGTGCCCGTCCATGCATGCCGCGACCCCTGAGCGCCGACCCGCGACCGAGCAAATCTCGGGGTTGATCGAACGCGTCACCTTCCATAACGATGAGAGCGGTTTCTGTGTCCTGCGTGCAAAAGTCAAGGGGCAGCGGGATGACGTGACGGTCGTGGGCTCTCTGCCGTCAGTGACGGCAGGAGAATGGCTGACCGCGGAAGGCTGGTGGGTCAGAGACAAAGAACATGGGCTGCAATTCAAAGCCACAACTCTGAAGACCGTGCCCCCGACCACGGCCGAGGGGATCGAGCGGTACCTCGGAAGCGGCCTCGTGAAAGGAATCGGTCCGATCCTCGCCAAGAAGCTGGTGGGGCACTTCGGTGCCGACGTTCTCGCCGTCATCGAAAGCCGCCCAGCAGAACTGCAATCGGTAGACGGGATCGGCTCTAAGCGCCGGGAGCGGATCGCCCACGCATGGCAAGAGGCGAAGCAAATCCGCGAGATCATGCTGTTCCTCCACAGCCACGGCGTGAGCACCAGTCGAGCGGTGCGCATCTTTAAGACCTACGGTGAGCAGGCGATTGAAAAGGTGCGCAGCGATCCCTACACACTGTCGAAAGACATCTACGGGATCGGCTTTATGACCGCCGACCAGATCGCGCAAAAGGTTGGGATTCCGAAGGACTCGATCAATCGTGCCAAAGCAGGCATCGATCACACCTTGTTGGAAGCGACCTCAGACGGCCACTGTGCGTTACCTCTCGTGAAACTGAAAATCGCCGCTGTGAAGCTGCTCGAAGTGCAAGAGGGGATCGTCGAGCAGGCGCTTTCGCATTTGCTCACAGGCGGCTCGCTATTGATAGAGGAGATCGAGGGTGAGCCGCTGATCTTCCTTCCTCATCTCAGAAAAGCTGAACAGGGGATCGCCGCACGGATCAAGCGATTGGCGGAAGAGCAACCACTTTATCCACCGATTGAATTCGAGAAGGCAGTCGCGTGGTGCGAAAAACAAAGCAAAACGCTTGCTCCCAGCCAGCGCGAGGCGCTGAAGACGGTTCTCGCCAACCGCGTGGTCGTGATCACGGGTGGCCCCGGCGTCGGCAAGACCACTCTCGTTAATTCCATCCTGATGATCCTGCGTGCCAAGGGCGTGAAGTGCATGCTATGTGCGCCGACTGGCAGAGCTGCGAAGCGGCTGACAGAGACGACGGGCATGGATGCGAAAACGATCCATCGCCT
>Ga0306923_10001731_pt1 | contig 19489 bp, 18 predicted proteins | sample sta12Can44000108_FD_203841 | JGI IMG/M metagenome (GOLD analysis project Ga0306923, IMG submission 203841) | Lab enrichment of tropical soil microbial communities from Luquillo Experimental Forest, Puerto Rico - statanox.12C.anox.44.000.108 (v2)... | ecosystem: Environmental > Terrestrial >... | reverse complement strand
GCGGCAACGGCACTCAGTCCGAGCAATGCGGTTCGAAAAGCGTTCACGGTCTGCTCCATCAGCAACTAACGGGGCGAACCCCGTGGGTCGCGACGCTATTACGCGTGGATTGATTAAGTTATATGACGCTTTTGTTGCGCTTTTATGACGCCTTGCGAGCTTCGATCGTGGCGGAGGCGACGTAATCTCCGATCCCACGGCTGGGGGCCCATGTCTCGACAAGCTCGCGGCTCCCGGGCTTGATCGTGATTCGGATGTCGGTGAAGCCGGCCGCCGCGAGCCAATCTTCGATCTGCTTCGTTGTGGCGGCGCCCGCCAAGCATGTGCAAAGCAACGTCGCGTCGGAAGCGAGTTCGGCTGGAAGCGGCATGGTGTTCACCACGTCGGCGACAGCGATGCGTCCGCCCGGCTTCAGCACGCGGAAGGCCTCGCGGTAGACCTGCTCTTTGTCGGGAACCAGGTTGATGACGCAATTCGAGATCACGACGTCGGCGGTGTCATCGGCTATCGGCAGATGCTCGATCTCGCCCAGACGAAACTCGACATTCGCGGCCCCGACCTTTTCGGCGTTCGCCTGCGCCTTGGCGAGCATCTCATGCGTCATGTCGACGCCGATCACGCCGCCAGCCGGTCCGACTTGTTGCGCAGCCAGAAAGCAATCGATTCCGGCCCCGCTGCCGAGATCCACGACCACCTCGCCCGGTCGCATCGCCGCGAGAGCCTGAGGGTTGCCGCATCCGAGCCCGAGATCGGCACCCTCTGGCAGGGAGGCGAGCTCCGCCTCGGAGTAGCCCATGCGGCACGAGGCATCGTGCGAGGCGGTGGCGGGACCGCAGCAACCTGCATTCTCCGCAGCGACCCCGCCGTACCAGTTGCGAACGAGCTTCTTGACCTTGGTCGTGTTCATGATTGCTCCCATCATTTCGACATTTCGCGAAATATGCTTGACACGGTTAGTAGTGTCAACGTATATTTGATAATCGTCGAAACATGGAACTTTTGTGACAAACGATGGATCAAAAACGTGCGATCGCGGCGCTCGGCGCCCTCGCCCAGGAAACCCGCCTCGAACTGTTCCGACTGCTGGTAACCTGCGGCCCCGAGGGTCTTCCGGCCGGCGTCATTGCCGAGAAGCTCGGCGTGATGCCCTCATCGTTGTCTTTTCACCTCCAGCAGCTCGTCCATGCCGGTCTGATCACGCAACGGCGCCTGAGCCGACAACTGATCTATTCCGTCGAATACGGCGCGATGAACGATCTGATGGGCTACCTGACCGAGAACTGCTGCGGCCGCGGCGTGTGCCCGCCGGTCTGCAATCCCGCTGACACCTTTGCCAAAGGAGGGAGTGATGAAGCGCCTGCACGTCCACGTGTCGGTTGACGACCTCGATCAATCGATCCGGTTCTATTCGACCCTGTTCGCGGCCGAGCCGACCGTGCTCAAGGATGATTATGCGAAATGGATGCTCGAAGATCCGCGCGTCAATTTCGCGATCAGCAAACTTCCCGGCCGCGCCGCAGGTATCTCGCATCTCGGTATCCAGGCCGAGGATGAGGGCGAGCTCGCTGAGGTTTACAACAGGCTGAGCCGGGCCGAGCGGCCGATCGTCGAAGCGAAAGGGACCACCTGCTGCTATGCCCAGTCGGACAAGCAGTGGATCGCCGACCCGCAGGGCGTGCCTTGGGAGACGTTCTTCACCTACGGCGAGGCCACGGTCTATGGCGAGGGATCGCTCGCCAAGCTGAGGGAGGCGACCGAGCGCGCCCAATGCTGCGAACCGTCATTCTCGGAGCCCGCGACTGAGCCGGCGACAGCGGAGGCCTGTTGCGCCCCGTCCTGCTGTACGGCCTGAGACTAGCTGGTGACGGCGAAGACTTATAACGTTCTTTTTCTCTGCACAGGCAATTCGACGAGGAGCATCCTGGCCGAAGCGTTGCTCGGTCATTGGGGGAAAGGACGATTCAAGGCGTTCAGCGCCGGCAGCTTTCCGAAGGGTGCGGTGCATCCTTTGGCGCTCGACCTTCTCGAAAGGGCGCATCTCGATACGCGCGGGCTGCGCAGCAAGAGCTGGGACGAATTCGCCAAACCGGGGGTGCCGGAGATGGATTTCGTCTTTACCGTCTGCGACCAGGCCGCCGCCGAGGTATGCCCGGTGTGGCCCGGCAATCCGGTGACCGCTCATTGGAGCGTCCCGGACCCCGCTTCTGTTGAAGGCACGCAAGCCGACAAAACCCGCGCCTTCCGTTATGCGTTTCAGGCGCTCGAAACCCGCATCAAGCTCTTCACCAGCTTGCGGCTCGACGCCCTCGATCGCTTGGCGGTCAAACAGAAAGTCGATGAGATCGGCCATCTCCGGGTGGTTGGCCCCGGGGAACCGACGCCGTGACGTCGCTCGCGACGGCAGCGAGGCGCCATGCGCTGAGCCGCCCAGTCGTCCGTGAGGCTTTCATCGAACTGGTCGCGACGGCGTTTCTGCTAATCGCCGTGGTCGGCTCGGGCATCATGGCCGAGAAGCTTTGCAGCGGAAATGTCGGTCTTGCGTTGCTCGCGAACGCAATCGCCACCGGTGGCGCACTCGTGGCGCTCATCCTCGCTTTCGGTCCGCAGTCGGGCGCCCACATGAACCCGGTCGTGACATTGGCCGCTGCGGCAACCGAGGGTCTGCGCTGGCACGCCGTGCCGGCCTATGTCGCCGCCCAGATTACGGGCGCCGTCCTCGGCGTATGGCTGGCACATATCATGTTCGATCTGCCGGTCTGGCAGCTCTCGCAGCACGTGCGCACCGGGATTCCGCAATGGGTCGCCGAGGTCATCGCGACCTTCGGGCTGCTCTCGGTGATATGGGGATGCCGCGCCCATCGCGAGCCCGTGACGGCATTTGCGGTTGGGGCATACATCACCGGGGCTTACTGGTTCACGGCTTCGACTTCCTTCGCCAACCCGGCGGTAACCATAGCACGGTCGCTGACCGACACCTTTGCCGGCATCCGCCCGACCGACGCACCCGGGTTCATCCTGGCGCAGCTTGTCGCTTTGACGCTGGCACTGCCTCTACTGCGCCGTCAGGCCTCGGGCAATTGAGGCGGCCTCTCCAAGCGCTACGTACGCGCGCGGCGACGGCAGAAGATGCTGTTGCGATCGCGGAAATCTATAATGAGGGCATCGCCGACCGAGTGGCCACTTTCGAGACCGAGCCGCGGACCCCGGCGCAAATCGCTGAGTGGTTCGAGGTCGGGCACCTCGTCATGATCGCCGAGGCCGACGAGACCGGTCCTGTCGCCTTCACCGTGGCTTTCCCTTACAGCACCCGGCCCTGCTATGCCGGCATCGGCGAGTTCTCGGTGTATGTGGCGCGGATGCATCGCGGGCGTGGCGTCGGCCGGGTGGTCCTCTCTGCCCTCGTCGAAGCCGCCCGCCTCAAGGGTTTGCACAAGCTCGTGAGCCGGGTGTTTCCGGAAAATGCGGCAAGCCGGGCGCTGCTACATAGGCTCGGTTTCGCGGAGATCGGTATTCATCGCCGGCACGGTCAATTGGATGGGGTGTGGCGCGATTGCGTGATTGTCGAGCGCCCGCTCGACCGCGCTCCTTGAGCCCGCTTACCGCTGCCGCTCACACACGACCGAATGTCGCAGTTATGCTGGCTGGCGCCGGTGTGTGGTGTCAGCTTCGGACAAAGCCGGACATTGTTATGGTTACGGGTATGAGACGAAATTTGCGGGTGTTCGGCACCGCTGTCGCCGTGGTTGCGGCAACCCTCGGCGCCAATCCGGCATGGGCCCAGAAACATGGCGGTATTCTGAAACTTTACACGCTCGACAGCCCGGCGAGTATGTCGATCCTCGAGGAAACGACGGTCTTCGCCCAGCGGCCGGTGATGGGGGTCTTCAACAACCTCGTCATGTTCGACCAGCAGGTGAAGCAGAACAGCGTGCGGTCCATCGTGCCCGACTTGGCCACCGGCTGGTCATGGAACGAGGACGGGACCGAACTGACATTTCCGCTACGCGAAGGCGTAACCTGGCACGACGGCAAGTCTTTCACGGCCAAGGATGTCAAATGCACTTGGGATCTGCTGACCGGCAAGTCGAGCGAGAAGCTGCGCATCAACCCTCGTAAGGCCTGGTACGGCAACCTCGAAAGGGTCACCACCAATGGCGATTACGAGGTGCGCTTCCATCTCAAGCGACCGCAACCGTCGTTTCTGATGCTGCTCGCCAGCGGGTTCTCCGCGATCTATCCCTGTCACGTGGCGCCGTCGCAGATGCGGCAGCATCCAATCGGCACCGGTCCGTTCAAATTCATCGAGTTCGAGCCGAACCAATCGATCAGAGTGGCGCGCAATCCGAACTATTGGAAACCGGACCGCCCGTATCTCGACGGCGTCGAATATACGATCATCCGGAATCTGTCGACCGCGTTACTGGCATTCATTGCCGGGAACCTCGACATGACCTGGCCATATAGCGTAACGCTCCCGCTCCTGAAGGACGTCCAAAGCCAGGCGTCCGATGCGATTTGCGAGGTGGCACCAAACAACGTTAGCAGCAACCTGATCGTCAACCGGGACGCGCCGCCTTTTCAGGATCCGGAGCTTCGGCGGGCCATGGCACTCAGCTTGGACCGCAAAGCGTTCATCGACACTCTCAGCGAGGGGCAGGGCAACATCGGTGGGGTCATGCAACCGCCGCCCGAGGGTGTGTGGGGCATGCCGCCGGAGATCCTCCAGACACTGCCGGGCTATAATCCCGATGTGGCAAAGAACCGCGTCGACGGGCGGAATATTATGGAGCAGCTCGGCTACGGACCCGACAACCGGCTAAAGATCAAGGTGTCGGCGCGGAACACGCCCTTCTACCGTGATCCGGCAGTGATCCTGATCGACCAATTGAAGGAGGCTTACATCGACGGCGAGCTCGAAACGATCGACACGACGGGCTGGTACCCCAAGGTCATGCGCAAGGACTACACGGTTGGCCTCAATCTTACCGGAAACGCGTTAGACGACCCCGACCAGAACTTTTACGAGAATTATAGCTGTGGTGCGCAAGGAAACTATAACGGATACTGTAATCCCGAGGTGGACAGGCTGATCGACCGGCAATCCGCCGAAGCCGACCAGGAAAAGCGGAAGAGGCTGGTGTGGGAGATCGAAAGAAAGTTGGCCGAGGACGGCGCCCGGCCGATCATTTTTTACGACCGGCGTGCGACATGCTGGCGGTCCTATGTCAAGGGCTTGACGATCATGGTCAACAGTGTCTTCAGCGGCGCACGCATGGAAGACGTCTGGCTCGACAGGTAGCTGGTCTCGGCACGGCCGCGACCGCCCCGCACCGGCGTAACAAGACTGCAGCAGCCTCCTCTGCAAGGGGGCCTTAGAGTCGTCGTTCCCAGACGTCTCGGGACAGGAAAATCGTTGCGACAGCGCCGGCCATGGAAGCCAGACCGCAGGTGCCGAAGCTCAGTATCCACGCCGCGAGCTGCGATGTTCCGCCGAATTTATCGAGCGTAACGCCGAACAGTAGCGTCCCGAGGAAGCCAGCGGCAAAGCCGACGCAGGAATACACCCCTATTGTTGCACCTCGGTGCCGTGGGATGGCGACGGCGAGCACACCCGACGTGAGATTGGAGAAGTTTCCCTGCACGATGAAGCCGGTGACCAAGGACAGCCACAACACGGCGGTGTAAGGCAGCGCCGCCGCGAAGCCGAACAGGCCGCCCATTAGCATCGACAGCAGAAAGATTAGGGTGGCGATGTTGCGCAAGCCGTGGCGGATCGACAGTTCGTTGCCAAGAAGGCCCGCAGGGACGCCGAGGAAACTGATCAGCGCACCGACGATCAGGATGGTCAAGGCTTGTGCGGGAACACTAGCCTGGTCCGCTGCACAGAATGTGAGAAAGACAACGATCCACTGCCGCAATCCGACGGAACTCCAAATTGCCGCGGCATAGCCGACAATCAGGACGAGGGCGTCGCGGTTTGCAAGAACGGGGCGAAGCTCCAGCCGCGGGTGCGGCTCTCTGCCTTTGCTGGCGTCCTCCGTCCGTGGCATCATAGCCGAGGCAATGAAGACGCCGGCGGCACCGAGAATGCCGGCGAGAACAAAAGCGCTGCGCCAACCCAGAAGCGTTCCGAATCTGCCGAACAAAAACGACAGTGACGCACCGATGGTGAAGGAACTGGTGTACCATGCCGCGATGCGCGCGCGCATCGCCCCGTCGACACCGTGGGTGAGAGCTTGCAGGCCGGGCATGTACATGCCGGCCATTGCGATGCCCGCTGCGGCCCGGAAGCCGAGCGCCGGGAGCAGACTGTCGCAAAGTGCCATGCCGAAATTCGACAAAACACCAAGCGTGCTCGACGCAAGATAGATGCGTCGGGCGGGCTGGCGATCGGTCAGGCTGACGAGAGGGACCACGGCAAGCATATATCCCGCCGACACCATTCCAGCGAGCCAGCCGGCCTGCGTGTTGGTCAAAGACCACGCCCCGATGAACTGCGGCAGAAGCGCCGGGATCATGGAGTATCCGAGCAGGCTGATGATTTCGGCGACGCATATCGCCACAACGATTGCTGCCGAAGGTCCAGCCTGGGCAGAGCTAGGCGAACTCACCGTGTACGAACCTCCGTTTATGGCCTTTTGGGGTGAGCCTCTCTAGCTCAGCGCGGCGGCTGGAACGCGGGGAGTGGGCGGACTCCAGATTAAGCGGTGAAGAATCGACGACCCATACCGCATTTCTGGTGATATTATCAACATAGTAAATGCTATAATCGCGCCATATATCGATGGGACGCTGAACTCAGCGAAATATCGTGCCCAGGTTCTCCCTCCCTGCTCGCTCCCTCAGGGGCCGACTGACCTCCCTCAGGGCATTCCCTGACGGGGCATGGTCTCGACGTCCCTAACACATTGATTTCACGGCATTGTCGATGATCGGACGGGCGATTTCCGGCTTCCAATCGATTTTTCTCCCTGCTCTCAGGGAGGGGCCGGTCAGGATGAGGCCCCAGTTCAAGACCCGTTGGTCGAGCACGGGGCCGGCGTTGCGACGGGGTGCGGACGCAGGAAGACAGTGAATACCGAGCCGGTGCCGGGAGTGCTTTCGATGTCGAGAAATCCGCGGTGACGATTGAGGATGTGCTTGACGATCGCGAGCCCGAGCCCGGTCCCGCCCATCTCGCGCGAGCGCGCGGTGTCGACGCGGTAGAAGCGCTCGGTCAGGCGCGGCAGGTGCTCGCGCGCGATACCCTCGCCGCAGTCGCGTACGGCTACTGAAACAAACGGGCTGTCCCCTGCATCGCTGCCGTAGGAAGGCCGGACCCCGGTCGCGGCGGCGACTGTGATCTCGCTGCCGGCGCGGCCGTATTTGATGCCGTTGTCGACGAGATTCTGAAAAACTTGGGCCAGCTCGTCGCGGTCACCCAGCACCTCGGGCAGATTGGACGGCAAGTCGAGCCGTATGTGCATGGCGCGCTCGCCGGCACGCAGCTCGAGCGTGTCGGCGAGGTGACGCAGCAGCGGGCCCAGCGCGACGCGCCCCTGAGGTATCACATGCTCGTTGAGTTCGATCCGCGACAGCGACAGCAGGTCCTCGACCAGCCGGATCATCCTGGCGGCCTGCTCGTGCATGATCGCAAGAAATCGCTCGCGCGCCTCGGCATCCTCGCGCGCCGGGCCTCGCAAAGTTTCGATAAACCCGGTCAAAGTCGTCAATGGCGTGCGCAGTTCGTGGCTCGCATTGGCGATGAAATCGCCGCGCATCTGCTCGGCTCGTTTCAGCTGAGTGATATCGTGCAAGGTCAACACCGCGACCGCGTCGGGGTCCGGCGAGGAGCGGTCGATACGGGCAAGATGCGCCTGCAGCTGCCGCTCGATCGGAGCGGTGAGCGCAAACTCGACCACCCGCGCTGTCTCGCCGGCCAAGACCGCATCGGCCGCGGCCAGCACAGCGGGGTTGCGGAGTGTGGCCGCGAGGTCGTGCGGCCCCTCGACAACGCCAAGGAGAGACTCCGCCTGCGCGTTGGCGTGAACCACCCGCCGCCGCGCGTCGAGCAGGATCAGCGGATCTGGAACGGAGGCGATCACCGCCTCCGCGGTGGCTAACCGCGCCTCGGCGGTGTGGATGCGCTCGCTCCACAGTCGGGTCAGTCTGACAATTGCGAGCCACAGCTCGCCAGCCGGGCCAGCTGGCTGGCGGGGGATATACTGCGATATCGAAGTCGCCGCCTTGTCAGCGGCCAGACTGCCGACCGCATCCCGCACCCTTGTCAAGGCGGTCACCGAGCGGCCGACAATGAGCCCGGTGGCGACGAAGGCAGCCGCCCCAGCGATTAGCGCCGGACCGATAGCAAGAAGGCCCGACGCCGCAAGCATCGCAAAAATGATCAGACCCGGCGCGGCCGCGCTCAAGCCAAGTGTCGCAGCCCGGTAGAGAGCATTATCCCCGATCACCCCTCGGCCTCGACCCTCACGCGGTCCCTCTACCGACCGCCATCACCGGTCAACGGATCGCGTCGTGCGCCGAGAGGGCGGCGAGATTGACGAGGTCCGACACCGTGGCCCCCATATTGACGATTTGAACGGGGTGGGAAAGGCCAAGCAGCAGGGGTCCGACGACCGTCCCGCCACCGAGCTGCGGCAAGAGCTTGGCTGCGATGTTGGCGCTGTGCAGTTCGGGCATGACGAGGATGTTGGCCGGGCCGGCGAGGCGGCAGAACGGGTAGAGCCGCCGCATCAGCCCCTCGTCGAGCGCGACATCGGCGCTCATCTCGCCATCATATTCGAAGCCGACGCCTCGCTGATCGAGCAATGCCACGGCATCGCGCACGCGCTCCACGTCTTTGCCCATCGGATTGCCGAAATTCGAGTACGACAGCAACGCCACCCGCGGCTCGAGCCCCAGCTGGTGCGCCTTGGCCGCCGCCTGGATCGCGATGTCGGCCAGCTGCGCCGAGCTCGGGACCTCCTGGACGAGGGTGTCCGCGAGCAGAACGGTTCGCTCGCGGGCGAGCAGCACGGTCAACCCAAAGAGCACGCAGTCGGGCTTGACTGCGATGACCCGCGAGATCTCGTCGAGCGCGTCGAACGAGTTGCGGGTGACCCCGGTCACCATCGCGTCGGCGTCGGCGCAGGCGACCATGCAGGCGGCAAAGACGTTGCGGTCCTGGTTCACCATGCGCTGGCAGTCACGGTAGAGCATCCCTTGGCGCTGCTGACGGGCATAGAGAAAATCGGTGTAGCGCTTGTTGTGGTGCGACAGTCGCGCATTGTGGATCTCGAGACCCTCTGGCGAGCTCAACCCCATCGCTGCCATCGTCGACTTGATGCGTTCCTCGCGGCCGACCAGCACCGACGTCCCGTAACCGCTGTCCCTGAACAGCAGCGCTGCCCGGATTGTCTTCTCGTCCTCGCCCTCGGCGAAGACGACGCGTTTCGGCTCGGCGCGTACCCGCTCAAAGATCAGCTCGAGCCCGGCGGCGGTCGGGTCGAGACGGGCGCGTAACGCACGCTGATAGGCCCCCATGTCCACAATCGGCTTGCGGGCAACACCGGAATCCATTGCCGCCCTGGCAACGGCTGACGGGACTGCCCAGATCAGCCGCGGGTCGAACGGTGCCGGGATGATATAATCCGGCCCATAGGTCAGGCGCTCGCCGGAATAGGCGGCGGCGACCTCGTCCGGCACGTCCTCACGAGCGAGCCGGGCAAGGGCTTCGGCTGCCGCGATCTTCATTGCGTCGTTGATCGTCGAGGCGCGCACATCGAGCGCACCGCGAAAGATGTAGGGGAACCCGAGCACGTTGTTGACCTGGTTCGGATAGTCGGAGCGCCCGGTCGCGATGATCGCGTCGCTGCGCATCGCGCGAACCTCCTCCGGGGTGATTTCCGGATCGGGGTTGGCCATCGCGAAAATGATCGGCTTCTCCGCCATCGAACGGACCATCGCTTGGTCGACCGCCCCCTTGGCCGAAAGGCCGAAAAAGACATCGGCACCTTCGATCGCGTCGGCCAAGCTGCGCGCCGAGGTCTCGATCGCGTGCGCCGACTTCCACTGGTTCATGCGCTCGGTGCGTCCGCGATAGATCACGCCTTTGGTGTCGCACAGCACGACGTTGTTCGGCGGCAAATCCATTGTCTTCAACAGATCCACGCAGGCGATCGAGGCCGCACCTGCACCGTTGACGACCATCTTGACCCGGTCGAGGGAGCGGCCGGTCAGGTGGAGGGCATTGATCAGCCCGGCCGCCGCGATGATCGCGGTGCCGTGCTGATCGTCGTGAAAGACCGGGATCTCCAACAGCTCGCGCAGGCGCTCTTCGATCACGAAGCATTCCGGCGCCTTGATGTCCTCGAGGTTGATGCCGCCAAAGGCTGGGTGCAGGAAACGCACGCAATTGACGAACTCGTCGACATCGCGGGTGTCGATCTCGAGATCGATCGAGTCGATGTCGGCAAAGCGCTTGAAGAGCGCAGCCTTGCCCTCCATGACCGGCTTTGCCGCGAGCGCGCCGAGATCGCCGAGGCCGAGGACCGCGGTGCCGTTTGAAATGACCGCGACAAAATTGCCCTTGGAAGTGTAGTCGAAGGCGGCACTTGGCTGGCGATGGATGCTGAGGCAGGGGAAAGCGACCCCCGGCGAATAGGCGAGTGATAGATCGCGCTGCGTCGTCAGCGGTTTGGTCGGCGCGATCGACAGCTTGCCGGGCCGGCCGTTCGAATGAAAATGCAACGCCTCGTCCTCGGTGGCGCGAATGGTGCCGGTGTCCATGCTCCCGGACGCTCCTCGTAATGCCAGGGGCTATGGTAAAGACCGGCGCCCGACGCGTCAAAGCGGCGGCTGCGGGCGCGCGCCCGGCTTTTACTCGATCGACGAAATCCGATAGCCGGCCCGTGCAGCGAAGTCGGGGTAGTGCCGCACGTTGTTGCGGTCCTTGCCCTTCTCGCGCTCGGGCAGCTGAGCGTAAGGCAGCATGGCGGGATGCAGCTTCCGCGCGTCGTCGCGCGTTTCGCCGTAGCGCCAACCGGTGCGGCAGCGCTGCGCCATCCAGCCGTCGTGCTCGGCCTCGGCCAGGCGCTCGATATCGCGATCGAACTGCGCCTCCAGCTCACCGTGAGACGCCGCGCGGAGCGTCCCATCCTCGTCCTTTCGCAGGACGAGTCCGATTAGCGCGAGGACCGCGGGGATGCGGCGGGCCGCAGCGCGATTGTCCTCCTTGTCGGCCTCCGCCAGCTTCGAATAAGGCTTGTCGAGGTGCGGCTGCATCGACCAGCCTTCCTCCCGCGCCAGCGCGCGCCACGTCTCGTGGATCGCGCCGGCGAGAACCTCCAGGTCCGCTGACGTCAGCTCTCCAGCCGTGGCTCGCATAAGGTCCATGAACTCCTGAACATCGCCACCCACGGAAAGTTGCATTTACCCCGCAAATTGGACCCTTGAGCGACCAGCGCGGCGTCTCTTCAAGCAGCCGCGTCCCGCGCGGGGACATGCACGCTCGTGGGGCACGCGTGCAGGTCTGGATCCTCAAAGGCGCCGAACCAATCGACTACACGCGGCGCCGGCGTAGGGCGGGGCCCATTTTCTGAAGCTGCAGTTTCAGAAACAATCACTACAAGCCCTATACCGAGGTGCCGTCGGGATCGGTCGACATATGCCGCCCAATGTTTTATTCGGGGATTGGCAGCGGCCCGGACCAGGAGGGTCCGGAGGGCGAGCTCGGTCACGCGCCCCTTGACTGTGCGGCCCATTCTGCTGATCCAGAATACTGCAACCGATTTCCGCCTAGTTTCCGGCGGAATCAGGCTCCGATTGGTGGTCGTGGGGCTCGGTCACTGAAGGGAGGAGAAAATGACAAGCGCAGCTGTTGCGCCCGTTCGACCCCCCAATCAAGGACACCGCGCCGCCATCGTCTTCGTCCATGGCTTCACCGGGAGCGGTATCCCCACGTGGAGTGATTTGTCGCCCCGAATCGCAGGCGATTTACGGCTCCCTTCCTGGGATAGCTGGACCGTCACCTTCGGCACGAGCTGGCTACCCGACATTTGCGGTATCTGGACCGCAGACGCCGATCTCGATGTTCTCGGAGAGCGGCTCGCGACCGACCTTAGCCAGGGGACTCTTCAACGCTACGAAGCCCTCGTGCTCATTGCCCACAGCATGGGTGGGCTCGTCGTTCAGAAGGCGCTGGTTGACAGTCCAAGAATTGCAGAGCGGACCCACGCCGTTGTTCTGTTCGGAACACCAAGCGCTGGCCTCGTCAGAGCTCGTGCACTCAAATTCTGGAAGCGCCAGCTCGCGGATATGGCAAAAGGTGGCCCCTTCATCGCTGGGCTGAGGGCCGATTGGACACGCAGGTTTGCGGCAGTGCCGTTTGCTTTCCTCGCCGTCGCGGGCGAGCGGGACCAGTTCGTCCCGCCCGAGTCGTCACTCGGGCCATTCTCCGCCGACCAGCATGCGGTTGTAGCGGGCAATCACGTAACGATGATTCACCCTCCACAAAGCGATCAAAATGTCGTGGATCTGATAGCCCAGCGGATCACCCAGAAAGGCGCAGCCGGCAACGTCGGCGATTCGGCGCTTCTTGCGATCGAGCTGGGCGAATTCCGGAGCCTCGTCGGCGAGTACCGGCCACGTGCTAAAGAACTCGATAGCCGCGCACTCGTTCGCTTGGCAATCGCCCTAGATGCTCTCGGCCGACGTGATGAAGCTTACGAACTGCTTGCCGATCACGGCGAACTCAACAGCGATGTTTTGGGCACCCTGGCCGGGCGGCTCAAGCGGAAATGGCTGTTCTCCGGCCGGCGCAAGGCTGACGCCGCAGCCGCCGAAGCTCACTACGCCAGGGGTTACGCCCTTTCCAAAGAACAGAACAGCTTCCGGCAGGCCTACTATCACGGCATCAATCTTGCCTTCCTGGCGTTCGTTTTCCGCGCAGACCGCGATGGCGCCCGCCGTTACGCGCGCGAGGTGCTCGACATCTGTCGTCAATGCCGAACGTCAGACGGAGCGGATGAGTGGCTGGATGCAACGGAGGGCGAAGCGCAGTTGACCCTCGGCAACGCCGAGGCGGCCTTCGCCGCCTACAAGCGGTTCGTCGCCGCGGGCAACGATCCTTGGAAGGTAGGTTCGACTTACCTCAATGCCCGCACGATCGCTGCCGATCTCGCGGACCGAAACCTTGCACGCGAGTTGGGCAAGATTTTCGAAGATCCACAACCGTGAGCCAGCCGAATGTGTCTGGTAAGCTCACTGGCGATTTCTCAAGCGACTCGAGCGACCCATCGGCGACCGAACCGGCGATGGTGCATCCCCGGCTGGCGCATGGATGAGAGGCCCTCATGACCCAGTCTCAGCGCCCGCTCTGCTTTGTGCTGATGCCGTTCGGCAGGAAGCCTGCGGTCGTTGGCGCCCTGATCGACTTCGACTCCGTTTACCGGGAGCTCATATCTCCGGCAATAGAGGAAGCGGGTCTCGAACCCTTGCGCGCCGATGAGGAGATGACCGGCGGCATCATCCACAAGCCGATGTTCGAGCGGCTCATCCTCTGCGAGTTCGCAGTGGCAGATCTCACGACGGCAAACGCTAATGTGTTTTATGAGCTTGGTGTGCGTCATGCCGTGCGCCCCTGGAGCACACTCCTCCTATTTGCCGCAGGGGGCACCCAACTGCCGTTCGATGTCGCGCCGCTTCGCGCGATCCCCTATCAGCTGGGTGCCCAGGGTACGCCGGTGGATCCCTCACCGATAAAGGCAGCGATCAAGCAGCGTCTTGTCGAAGCGCGCACTGCCGGCACCGATAGTCCGATCTTTCAGCTTGTCGAAGGATTTCCTGACATTCAGCGGCTCAAGACCGATGTGTTCCGTGATCGCGTCGCTTACTCGCAGCGCATCAAGGAGCGCTTGGCAACCGCGCGACGGCAGGGGATGGAGGCGATCCGCGCTATCGAAACGGAGTTCGGCGAGATCGCGTCCCAGGAATCCGGTGTCGTGATCGACCTCTTTCTGTCCTATCGGGCGGTCAGTGCCTGGGAAGCGATGATTGATTTGGTCGCTCGGATGACGCCACCGCTCGCTGCGACAGTAATGGTGCAGGAGCAGCTTGCACTGGCGCTGAACCGAGCCGGGCGTGGCGAAGACGCCGAGCGCGTTCTGACCGACCTGATCGAGAAGCGTGGGCCGAGCAGCGAGACATGCGGTATCCTCGGACGGGTCTACAAGGACCGATGGGAGGCGGCGGCAAAGGCCGGCGACCGGCCTCGGGCGCGTGGCTTTCTCGAGAAGGCGATCGACGCTTACCGGCGCGGCTTTGAGACTGATTGGCGGGATGCCTATCCCGGGGTCAATGCGGTGACACTGATGGAATTGAATGAGCCGCCCGATCCGCGCCGGGAGCAGCTAATTCCCGTCGTCCGCTACGCGGTAGACCGGCGCATCGCGGCTGGCAAGCCCGATTACTGGGATTATGCCACACGGCTTGAGCTCGCAGTCTTAGCCGAGGACGACGACGAGGCAGGGCGAGCGCTCGGTGACGCGCTGGCCGCGAGCCGCGAGCTCTGGGAGCGGGAGACGACTTCCCGCAACCTTAGATTGATTCGCGAGGCAAGGGAGCATCGCGGGCGGAGATCGGACTGGATCAAGGAGATCGAGACAGGGCTTTCGGGCTGATCGCGACTTCGGTCGAGGGTGCATATCCTCTAAACAATCGGGTCAGCAGATGAGAGACTATTACTAAGACGGCGGATGACGATATGGGTCCTGAACAGAGTAGTTCTGAAGTCGTATTTCGAGCATTTCTCAGCCATCGATACCAATCGCCGGAGATCAATGAGTATTTCTACCAATGGTTCGCCGCCGCCGAAGCGAACCCGCAATTCGCTGTCGACAAGTCGAAAAAGACCAGCGTTACGTGCCTTGAGCGCTTAATCCGGGGCGCAGACGGGTTCATCGGCATCTACCCCTTTCCCGATGGCCAAGAGGCGACAATCGACCGGTTAAAGAATGAGTCTCGTTACTTCCGGCTGGAGTAGAAGCGCACCGACACGCCGGCCCTGGCTTTTATCTCCTCTTAGCTGGATGTAGCCGTCGCAATGGGCGAAAACGACACTGGAAGGGTTGCGGCGTCGATCTGCGGCACACGTGTTCCGACATCAGCATGTAGGGATAGTCGACATCGCGATAGGCGGTGATCGTCTATGTCGCCCTCGTCGTCTGATTTCCTCCATCCGCTTGAGATCACAACTCAGCATTGATGATGCGTCGTCGGTATCGGCGGGCGATCTTGTGAATGATCCCGATGCGCTCGACCTCGTTCTCGTAAGTGGGCATCTGCAAGGATCGAAGCATGAAAGGGGGACTTCGAGGTTTTCCACGGGAAAACAATTCGACATTCGCGCCAGCAGCAAGCCCCATCCCTGCTTCTATACAGGTATTGACATTGTCATCAGTAATGTCCGCAAATACCACAAATGCATCACACACGCTATTCATAATTGCCGACTGCAAGTGTGGCTCATGTATCTCGTCGCCCACAATTGTAGGCATCCCGGTTATTCGCTCGATTAAGTGACGAATTGGCCCACCCGCGCGAGTAGCGTCGGAGTCGAGGTCCATTGCGCAGAAGACATACTGTGGCTTAGGAGGTGTGCACCACTCCTGCCATAGAGCCTCGATGGCGGATTCGATCGAGCTAGGGCATTCGGATGTGTTTGTTTCCAGTCGAAGCCATGCCTGATCTGATCCATCCTCACGATGAACGCGAGAATCAGCGACGATTACGCTGGGAAGGGAGAGCCCCGCTGCGACATCCATTTCCCGAAGGAAATATTTGTAAGGCTCCTGGTCTGCGGTCGCGCGTACTTCGCCACGAAAAGGCACGATAGAGACAAGGGCTCCACAGCTAGCGATAATTCGTTCGACTCTGTCGCCTGTTCCAAAGCCTTGCTGATCTCTCGCATCTCCAATAAGGCGGAAGCCCTGGTCCCTTAGAACACCACAAACCGCACGTGCGCTGGAACTCTCATTGTTGCGCCAGGAGCAGCTGACGTAAACGTCACGTGAAGTCGCGGGGTTTGGGAGCATCTCGCCAGGATAGAAGGCTCGGAAGATCGCCAGCGCCGTGTCGGTGTCGAGGCGGGTCCCCGGCGCGTCAATCCATGTCGTGCCCTTCATGAGTTCTTTAACATTTGCGTTGGGAAGTCGAAGCGCTACAACCCGAAATGCTTCATTGTTGGAGCGCTCATCCATAGCTGAATTGTACTCAGCCTTCACCCAACCACGTGAGACAGATTCTTCGGATTCTATTAGCAACACTCCACGACATCTTTCGATTGCTCTTTGCAAGTCTGTGGCCAGGAACGCCCCACCCCCCAGCTCGCGGGAATCAAGCCAAACGCTGAAGCCTGCTTTCTCGGTTAGCCAGTAGTCGATTTCCGAAACAAGGGCCCCGTCCTTGTGGGCATGGCTTAGAAAGACGTCGAAGTCGCGTCTGTTAATAGCTAATGACATCTCTCAGGACCCATGTAGACGACATTCTCCAAATTCCGAGCCACTATAACGCCATGGTTACACAACGCCACACTCACTCTCTTTGGCGGCTTGGGCAACGATAACCGCACATCGCTGCGTAGTCAGACTGCAGAACCGGTCATTGACTGCGCCGAGGCGGCGAAACGTGCTGATTTGCCTGAATCCAGGCGCACTCTACGTTGCTGGCAGCGACCCCCATAGGTGTGCCGCTATACTCAGGGTCGTATTTTGAAAGCGGCTATTGCTTACATGAAGGACGCGAAATGCTGGCACACCGAGACCGCGGGCGACATGAAGGTCATACCGATCAAATTGCGGGAGGGCGAACCCGACATTCCTGTGGAATTTAGCCACTTACAGTACTTGAGGTTCTGGGAGCATCGGACGAGTTGGTCAAATTCATCGTCCAAGCAATCGGTGGCTGATGAGGGTATCTAGGGCGACTTCTTGCACGTATGATGTGGAAAATGCAGCGGGCGGACCACATAAGTTATCTGGGTCTTTGGTCTATACCGCAGAAGGGTACCTGCCACTGCGCCTTACATGCGCGCCCGTGAGGCTTAGATTGGCATGAACCCTTCGAAATGCTGCTCCTTTACCTTGGTTTCGGCTACCCGTTTCCCAATTCTCTGCAAATCAGGGATACCGTCGACTGAATCAAGCGGCTGTACAACTTCGGGCTTGATGTCACCGCAGCCGAGTGCGTCGAGACCCTCCCGGGTGAGCTCGACATTGTAGCGCAAGTAGGTGAAGAGCTTCTGCGCGCGCTGTAGCGGCCCAGCACTGCCGATCAGGTCGCCGATCTCGAGGTCGATCGCGTCCCCGGCGCGGCAGTCGCCGAATACCCGGCAGAGTAGATCCTGCTCGTTCAGTGCGGCGAACATTAAGGCGGACGGGATTGCCGTCGCGTTGAACAGGAGGTTCATCTCGTCCGGGTCGAGACCGTGCCGTGCGTCGGGGCTCGTGCCGGTCCCCACCGAGACGATCAGCATACGGTCGGCCCCCGGTCGCCAACGCGCCTCGGGCTTTGCGATCCAGTACCGATCGAGCGTCGCCATCAGGAACATTTGAAAGGCAGGATTGTAGTACATTGTCAAATGGCCGTCGACGAAAACAAAATTCCTCTCTCCGGCGGGATTGGAGCCCGGTAGCACGATGACTTCGGGTGGGAAGTAAGTCGGGCGGCGGTACTGGCGCGCACGAGCTGCCAGAGCGGGAAGTTCAGGTTGCAGTCCTTGCGCGCCCGATCATTATATCTGGCATAGGGGTTGTTGGAGATCGGCCAGGGTGAGTCGGTGGTCGCATTGCGCATGACCAATAGCAGCAGCGTCCGCAGCTTTTCCGAGCCCAGCGTGGTATCGACCGCAAAGATCTGCTTGATCTGATTTGTTAGCGGCTCGCCTTCAAATTTGTAGCGCAGTCGCCGCATCAGGTTCGCCTTGACGAACCACTGGGGCCCCGCTTCCGTATAGAATGGGAGAATATCCTTGACCGCCACGCCGATCGAGAGCATGGCGGCGATGATCGCGGCCTGGCTGGTTCCGGCGATATAGTCGAAGTAATCGGCAAGACAGAAATCTGCTTTCCCGCTCTTCGCTTTAAGTAAGTCTTCGATTCGTTGCAGCACTTCGAGCGCGAGGATACATCGGAGGCCCCCACCGTCGATGGCAAGCAGCTTCTTCGGCCCTGCGCGCCCGATCCGCTCTATCAGGTTCATAGCCCACCCACTTTAGAACTATAACCTAACGATTGAAAAAGAGATGTGAGCTGCCTCACACCTGGCGCGAAAATTAACGCCTGGTCGCTGTCCCGACCGCGATCCCGGATCATCCGAGGATTGAAAGCGCGGCGCGTTGTTTTTCCGTCCCTGAGGATTGTGCAAATTCCGTTGTTCTCGCGAGCCAAATTCCGTTGTTCTGTGCTGTGGGTATTTGACCACACTGGGATGATTTATAACGGTTTTTGTCGTCTGTCGCGGCCGTGCAGAGTGGCCTGACGATGATTTTCGTTGTATTTCGAAACCGAGATAGGGCATTTGTGCACGCCTTGGCGGACGGGGTCACCCCGTCCGCTGCCTTTTCGGCGGTTGCGTCGGGCGCGCGGGGAACCATATCGGCGGTGTCATGTTCGCGGTAATCCGGACCGGCGGCAAGCAATACAAGGTCGCCCAGGACGATGTGATTTCGGTCGAGAAGCTCGCCGGCGAACCAGGCGCCGTGATCGAGCTCGGCGAGGTGCTGATGATCGGTGAGGGTGCCGAGGTCGCGGCGGGGACGCCGTTGATCGCCGGCGCCTCCGTCGCCGCCACGGTGGTGGAGCAGACCCGGGCGCCGAAGATCATCGTCTTCAAGAAAAAGCGGCGGCACAATTACCGGCGCAAGAAGGGGCATCGACAGCAGCAGACCGTGCTACGGATCGCCGAGATCCGAGGTCCCGGCAGCTGGGGTCATGAGGAAGGAGTGACGGATGGCGCATAAGAAAGCGGGCGGCTCCTCACGCAATGGGCGCGACAGCCGTGGCCGGCGGCTCGGCGTCAAGAAATTCGGCGGCGAGATCGTCGTTCCCGGTCACATCATCGTGCGCCAGCGCGGCACCAAGTTCCACCCGGGGACGCATGTCGGCATGGGCCGCGACCATACGCTGTTCGCGACATCGGCGGGTGCGGTCAAGTTCCATGCCGGGCGCGCCGGGCGTACTTACATCTCGATCGTGCCGCCGGCCGCGCAGCCGACGGTGGAGGCTGCAGAGTAGCAGCCCGAGGCGGCAGCCCGCGGCGGGGCAGTCCGAAGCCCCCATGCAGTTTCTCGACCAGTGCAAGATCTACCTGAAGAGCGGCGACGGCGGGCGCGGAGCCGCGAGCTTTCGCCGCGAGAAGTTCATCGAATTTGGTGGCCCTGACGGCGGCGACGGTGGCAAAGGCGGCGACATCGTCTTTGCCGCGGCGGACAATCTGAACACGCTGATCGACTACC
>Ga0306923_10001729_pt1 | contig 19493 bp, 18 predicted proteins | sample sta12Can44000108_FD_203841 | JGI IMG/M metagenome (GOLD analysis project Ga0306923, IMG submission 203841) | Lab enrichment of tropical soil microbial communities from Luquillo Experimental Forest, Puerto Rico - statanox.12C.anox.44.000.108 (v2)... | ecosystem: Environmental > Terrestrial >... | reverse complement strand
AGGTCAAGGAGCCCAGTACCAGCGGGAGGAGAGCAGATGGCTGGAGTGAGGTTTGCCTCAGTAGCGCAGTCACCGCGGTCGTGCTCGGGTTGAGCGCGGCTGCCGGCGCCGCGAGCGCAAGCACCAGTTCGGGAACTGTCACCTCGGGAAGCGCGGGTGCGAGCAGCGCTGCCAGCTGTCTCGCGCACGTCGTCGGCCTAAGCGAGGACTGGTATGACTACTACACGCCGGGCTGCACGGGTCACGACGAGCCGGAGCTCGATCCGGTCTCGTCCGCGCCAGGCTCGGCGCAGAACATCACGTGGCGCGCCGTCTTGCCGGCGGACGGCACGTTCCCGGTATCGAGCGTCGGGCCGACGTTCTGGTTCGGCGGCACGGTCAAAGACACCAACCCAAACAAGATCGGCGGCGAGGGGTTCCTGGAGCTACAGTTCTACCCGGACTCGTTCACCACGCGGTGCACATCGGGCGGGGGCTTCCGAGTCACCCACGAGGCCAACGTGTACACAGCGTGCTCGCCCGTCTGGACGATTCAGCAGCAGGGGAACAACATCCTCGAGCCAGCCGCGTTCAACGGCATGCTCATGAACGCGGCCGGAACGGGCCCGTTCGTCATGCACGCCCTCGATACCGTCGACGTGCACATCTGGGCCCCGTCGCCGGACGCGGCCTACCAGGAGCAGGTCGCGGACGAGACCAGCGGGCAGACGTCGAGAGTGCTCGTACTCAACAGTCCGGGCGACGGCCCGCTGACGCCCGAGTTCGACACGCAGCAGATCGGCAATGCGCTCGACTGGGGCGCCGTCTGGGATACGCCGATGGCGTTCGTCTATGAGATCGGCCACTCGGACCTCTACGGTGACCATCCCGGTGCCTTCTGCGTTCCGGGCCAGACGTTCTGCGGCTCGTTCAACTTCGACAACTGGGCCGGCCAGCAGCCGGTTCGGATCCTCGACGTCACCTTCGGTGACGGGTCGCACCCGCAGAACTGGGCCGTGGTCTCCGACACCGGCGGCAAGGCCGAGGTACTCGGCAACTCGTTCGTCGGTCCGACCGACTGCACGAAGTACGGCGGCCCGTACTGCATCTACCCGTGGTTCTCGTGGGACGGAGCAGCCCTGAACTTCGGCGTCACCTACCCCAACACGGTCGACAGGCTCGGCCAGGAAAACCAGTTCCGGAAGAGCGCGACATGTCCGGAGGACGGCGTCTTCGCGGGGAAGACCTACTGCGACACGATCATCCGGTAGCTAGCGGAGAGACGGCGAGGCGGACATCGGTGGTGTCCGCCTCGCCGTCAATGGGGGGGAGGAGGAACCGCTGCGGTCCAGTCGGAGCCGAGCGCCCAGTGGGAGCCAAGCAGCTGTCGTTGCCACTCGCTGAACACGCAGCGCAGGCCATGGTGTCTCTCTTATCAGGCAGAAGCCTGACGGCATCGACGGCCACCAGCCCCACCACAGGCACACCTCGGCGACTGTCCAATCAGTGGCAGCAGCGCAGGAGCTGGCCGCCTGCTACGGTTGCGTGTTCTCACCCGTGCCTGGTGGGCGCTACTTACTGTAGTGCGGTTCCTTGCCGGGGATCGGCTTGGCGATGAGGGCGACGGGGATGAAGAAGCATATCTGGCCGATCGCCAGGCGTCGCGGCACCTTCGTGCCCACTCCGGCACGCAAGATTCCACCCGTTAGCGCACCTTAGGGTGACGCCAAACCGCGGTGACCATCCCTAACGTTCGGGGAAATCCGCACCTCAACTGACGGGGGGCCACGGATGGCTGGTGACAGATCGGGTGACCTGGCGTGAGCTCCCCAGGATTGCCGGCCTACTACGAGATCCGCGTCGATGGTGTTCTCGATCACCGCTGGGCGGCCTGGTTCGGCGGGCTGCACGTCGAGACCGACGGCACCCAGACCGTCATCTCCGGGCTGCTCACCGATCAGCCCGCGCTGCACGGCCTGCTGGTCAAGATCCGCGATCTCGGGCTCTGCCTGATTTCCGTGCGCCGGCTGCCCGGCAGCCAAGCCGGAAACCAGGCTCGGCCATCAGACTCGGACCCAGCCGGCAACAGGTAGCAAAAGGAGAACAGTAAATGCCGACCTTTCCATGATCCGGATCCGCCGCGCGACTTGGTCGGCGTCAGCGCGATCCAGACTGCTCACCGATCGGAGGGAGGACACCCGTGCGAATCTTCATCGCGGGCGCAACCGGCGTGCTTGGCGTCCGGCTGGTCCCGTTGCTGGTTGCCGACGGGCACGTGGTCGCCGGGATGACCCGCACACCCGACAAGGCCAGCCTGCTACGCGGGATGGGCGCCGAGCCTGTTGTCTGCGATGTCTTCGACCTGGACGCGCTCACCCAGGCCCTGGCTGCATTCGGTCCCGAAGTGGTCTTTCACCAGCTCACCGACCTGCCCGACGAAGCAGCGGACCTGGCGCGCTTCAGTGACCGCAACGACCGGATGCGCGGTGAGGGCACACGTAATCTGCTCGCCGCGGCGGCCACCGCCCAGGCCGACCGTGTCATCGCCCAGAGCATCGCCTGGGAGCTGCCCAGCGAGCACCGCCGCGCGGTCACCGCCACTCATGAGCGCGCGGTGCTCCAAGCAGGCGGGGTGGTGATCCGGTACGGCCAGCTCTACGGGCCGGGCACCTTCTATCCCGCCGTCCCGCCGCAACCGCCGCGCATCCATGTCGATGACGCCGCGCGCCAGACCCTGCCCGCGCTCGGGGTACCGCCGGGGATGACGATCGTCATCGACGACCGGGCAGCTCAACCGGGCTCACCACGCTGGACGCCCGCACATCAGAATGCCGGCCCCTCCCTGACCATGGCCCTGGCCACCGCCGTCGCCATGGTCAGCTACCTCGCCGCGATCTTCGACCTCCACTGACCGGCCCGACAGCGCCGCCACGCTACTCCAGGGAGCAGCCGCTACCCCGGGGTGCTGGCGCCGAGGGCCTCCGGAGCAACCGGCGCCGCGTCCGGTGCTGGCGCCCGAGGCAGTTAATGATCATGACCCGGTTATCTGGGCAGCCTCCGTCAAAGCGGCCAGGCTGACTGGGCCGCGACCGAGCACGCCGAGCGATGCACAATGATGAGCGCGGCAACGCAGTCTCATTCCTAGTCTCACTCATCTACGTGTGTCGGCGTCGATTGGCGTGTACCGCAGGTCGCTGAGCAGAGCAGCGAGACGTCCTTGGCCGGTCCTGCATAGTGAGGCTCAATCCTGAAAAGCGGAAGGCCGGCGGTCGGTTCGACCCCGCCACTGACCACCACCATCGCCACACAGTGGATGCTCTTGCATTTCCCGGTCCATCCTTGAGCCTGAGGCCCTGCCGGAGGCAAATGAAAAGGGTGCGGGTGACTGTGACGGGCCGCCGTGTCCCTTGCCCCTGGTAGCTATACCGTGCCCGGGTTGCCTAGGTTAGTATCCAGGCATGCCCGGGGTTGCGGAAGAGCTCGTAGCAGGCTTGGCCAGCGCATGGAACGCGCATGATAGCGACGCGTATGCGGCCCTCTTCCACGAAGATGGCACGTTCGTCAATGTCAACGGCAGCTACGAGAAAGGCCGGGAAGAGATCCGGCAACTACATGCGGCCATTCACGCCAGTTTCTATAAGGACTCGGTTATGCGTGCCGAGGTTTTGGACGCGCGGGAACTGGTGGCCGGCGTGATTGTCGCCCATGTCTCGCATGAGCTCGAGGGTGACGCCCGCTTCCCCGGCCAGACGGTACGCACCCTGGCGACCTACGTGATTGAGCAGCGGACCGGGATATGGAAGTTCACTGCGGCGCACAATACGCGCGTCGTGGCGCCGAGGTGAACGTCAACGCACTGCTGCTGGGCTCCTTGATGTACCGCTCCCGCCTCGTGCCCCGCCTCATCCCCGTTATAGGACTCATCGGAGCCCCCCTGCTTATCATCGCCGTGTTCGCAACGCTGTTCGGCGCCATCGAGCAGGGCTCCGCCCTGGCCGCGGCGGCCGCACTCCCGGTGGCTGCGTGGGAACTGTCGCTGGGCGTGTGGCTGGTCGTCAAAGGCTTCAGGCCCTCACCGATCACCACTGAAATGGCCGCTGCCACCATGCCCGCCGCCCGCCAGGACGTCGCCGTCTAACCGTCGGCCAACACGGCCGGGCCTTCAAGGCCCGGCCGTGTTGTGCTAACCGGACACGCTTCACGGGCAGCGACTCCGCCCCTGACCACGATCATCGCAACGCTCGCACCGTTGTTGATCATCTTGGCTGTCCCGCCTCACTAACGGATTTACTAATCCCAAGTTCCCTCCAAGCTGATCGGCCGACGCGTTTGACCAGGTGGTAGACCCCTTGACCACGGAAATTGCAGGTCTACATAGCCATGAGCTGAGGCTGTTTCATCTAGTCAGCGCCGGTATCGGTTCCCCATGGGGGAACTAGCCTGAATCTTTCGTGATCTTGGGTGGCTGGCTCGGGGGCGTCGGCTGGCGGCTGTTTCCGATGGCGTTTCAGTGTCTGGCCGTGGGTGGCAGCCCGGCTGTCGCGCCGGGTGGGCGGAGTTCCACGGGCCCGGGATTCCTTTCCTGATCGCAGGGACGGGTGGTGGCTGTCAGCCGGACGGGAGGGTCTGGAGGCGGCTGATCGCGGTGGTGATCAGCAGGTTCCAGGGCCATCGGCGGGCGAGCCGGAGGCGCAGGCGGCGGCCGCCGCGGGCCAGGCGGCCGGCGGCGGAGAACAGGCGCAGCCGCAGCCGTTTGGGTTCCCATCTGCGGGAGGTGCCGGTGAGGGCGAGCATCGCCATCCAGGCGAGCAGCTCGCCGGCCAGGGCGACGATCTCGCACCAGATCTGGTTCTGGGGGTAGCCCTGGAGCGGGAGGTTGCGCAGGCCGGTGTCCTTAGCGCAGCGGATCCGGTCCTCGCAGCGGGCCCGGCGCCGGTGGCGCAGTTCCAGGCCGGCGAGCTGGCCGCCTTTGGTGCTGGTGGCGAAGCAGGTGAAGCGGTGGCCGTCGATGTCGGTGAACCGCAGCTGAGCGCCGGGATGCGGCCGTTCCTTGCGGACGATGACCCGCATTCCCGCAGGCCAGGACGACAAGTCCAGCATGCCGGTGATCTCCGCGACCCACGCGCCGTCGCGGACCTGGCCGTCGGCGTCGCAGGCCGGGGTCCAGGCGCGAGCTGGGATCGCGAGGATCGCCTGCTGGATGTCCTCGGTGACGGTCATGCCGACGGAGTAGTCCAGGCCGCGGCCGGGCCGGGCCAGCCAGGCGAGGAAATCGTGGGTGCCGCCGCCGGAGTCGGTGCGGATCAGCACGCGGCGCCGCAGGGGGCGGGGCAGCTGGGCCAGGGCCAGCTTCGTGGCCTCGATGTGGTCGGCGGCAGTGTTCGACCCGGCGTTCCCGGGCCTTAGCATTATCGCCAGCGGTTCCCCGCTCCCGGCCGGGCCATGGTCGGCGAACGCCGCCAGCGGGTAATGGCCGTATGTCTTCTTCCAGGTCGGGGCGGCGTTCTCCTTCTCCGAGCACGACGTCACGATCGTGGCGTCGATATCAACGGTGACCTGCGCCCCGTGCGCGCCGGGAGCTGTGTCACCGGCGGCCGCCCAGGCCCGCTGCCGCGCCGCGGCGCGTGCCGCCCGGACCGCCCGCAGCGCCCGTGGCAGGTCCGCGGCCAGGGCTGCGATCATCCGCGATACCACCGGGTCGGAGGCGACCGGGCCGTACAGCTCCGGCTCGGCGCGCAGCACGGCGATATCGGCCAGGCAGTCCCCGCCGAGCGCGACCGCCACGGCCAGGTCAGCGACGATCTTCCCCGGGTCATGCACCGCCCGGGCCGCCCGCCACCGGCCCAGTCCCTGCGACAGGCCGCTGCTCAGCCCGGTGACCCGCAGCGTCTCAGCCACCAGCAGCCCGCCGGCTCCGGACACGATTCCCTTTCCGTCAGCCGACACGGTGATCTTGGGACGCTGCGGGGTAACCTGCATCTTGAAAGTGCCTTTCGATCCGGCGCGGACAGGACTCTCGACAAGCCCTATTCTCCCAGGTCAAAGGCACTTTTCTCATGAAAATGATCAAGCCCGGCCGAGCCCAGGCGAAATCACGAGGCTAGGGCTAAGACAAGGCGCGTCCGCCGGCAGTGACATCCCCGGCCTGAGGCCTGAGCCTGGCGGGCAGTGCCTCCTCCAGCCCGTCCGCGAACAGCGGCACGCGCCACAACGGCGGCGCCTGCCCGGCGACTCCGCTCAGCTCCATGAGGACCTGAATGGTCGCCCGTATCAGGCGCAAGGCGGTGGCGAACATCAACAAAGCGATCGGAAGCTCGACCAGCAGCGCCCAGACGATACTCGTCGTGAAATCGCTCGAGCCGTAACTCAGCGCCACGTCGAACCACGCGTCGCACACAAGCAACGTCCCCGTGATGATCATGAAGACGATGACGATCTGGCGCTGATGCCATGCCGCCCAGCCCGTCGCGGCGAATCCGGCCAGCTCAACGAGGTCCAGCCCGACCCATACGGTCTGCCAGTCGCGCGAGGTATAGTGCCCGGGCAGGGTCAAGATGAGAATCGCGATCCACCCGGCCAGGGCGATACAGCACCCCGTCACGAACAGCAGGCCGAACCGCATGCGGCGCCGCATCCGCGGATCGGTCAGCGGATGCGGCTTGTCCAGGGCGGCTAGGGCGTGGGCCAGCTGACGTCGCTCATCCTGGCTCATCCGGCGTAGTTCAGTCTCATCGATCACGCTTCATTCTGCGCCGCGACGCCGGTGGCCTTGGGTTCGAGTCCCTCCCAGCGCGCCCAGGTCGAGGGCCCCGAAAGTAGTCCAAGCCGACGCCGTGGCCGGGCGGCAAGATCGCCCTTAGTCTGGGACTTCAGCTTCGGACTTGCTGTGCTGAACCACGGGCAGGCGCCGCGGTGCAGGTGGTTGCAGTCCTCCCAGGTCAGCCAGCCCAGGCGCTTGGGCACCGACTCCAGGTCAGTAATAAGCCAGGTGATCACCGGGATCGCCGGAGGCGACCTGACCGAAATGCTCGGCCAGTTGCTGTTCCGTGAACGGCAGATAGTCCGGATGGATCAAGCCATCGGCGGGAACTTGATTCATCTCATCCTCCGCTTGCTGGTGCCTACCGGTCAGGGTCCCACAGGGGAGCCCCTGACCACCAGTTCTGACCTGCGCAGACGTTCTATCTTCTTAGCTCAGGCGTAATGCAATTTACGCGCGGTGGTCGGCGGACTTGACTTGGTGCCGGCAAGAATCCGCCTCTGGCCAGCCCGTTCTGCGGGTTGGTGACTAATTTGACCGGTGTTCAGCCAGATGACGCACTCACATTAGGACTGCACGCATACCGTTCGCTAACTACTACGCTGATGTGCCACCGGAGGACAGGCTGCGGGCAGCAATGCATCGGCTATATGTTGCAGCCCGTGTCCAGCTGGGTGTACCTAATCCCGAAGAGGTCGCTTCTGACGAGCCGATCGAGCTGCCTCCGGAATCGTGAGCACGACTGTCAATCGCGTCTTGACGCTCAACGGAGGACCGAGCGGACCAGGTTACCAACGAGCCTGGATACGGGGCATTGCGGTGGCCGACGAAGCTTGTCAGCCCGGGCCAGAGACGGTGTAGGCCCACCTTGAGCGAATCTGCAAGCGTCAAGTGGTCGCGGCGGTGGAAGTCGTCGTCGTGGGCGGGGTGACCGGGGCCGCCGCTGAGTGCCATGATCTACAAGGGCTCGCATGGGGTGTCCAGGGCTCTGCTGGCATAGGGGAGGTCGCTGCATATGGATGACGAGGCTCGCGACACTATTGAGCGGTTCCACGAGGCGCTCAACCGCCGGGACCTCGATGCTCTGGGTGACTTGATCACCGACGATTGCGTGTTCGAGGCCACCAGCCCGGCACCGGATGGGACCCGACACGTTGGGCGGCAGGCGGTGCTTGAGGCGTGTGGGGCCTTCTTCGCCGGTTCGCCAATCACGCATTTTGAGGTTGAGGAGATGTTCGGCGCGGGTGACCGGGTCATCGTCCGGTGGCTCTACACCTGGGCAGACGGGCACGTCCGCGGGGTTGACGTGCTGCGGGTCCGGGCTGGGCGGGTGGCGGAGACTCTGGCCTACGTCAAAGGATGAGCACCCACCCTGCCTGCGCAGGGTCAAAGCTGATGGTTAAACGGCTTCACGGCGGCGAAGGCAATTGAAAAGGTCGGCCGTGGCCGGAGCTGGCGCCACATCGAGTTCGGTACGCAGCGCGGCGGCACAGGCGTGGTATTGCCGAAGAGCCAGCTGCACTTGGCCTTGTCGGCTGTAGCATCGCATCAACCGGCAATGGGCGTCCTCCCTGCAGCTGTCACAGGCCAGAAGCTTCAGGCACACCGCCACGCAGCCAGCGTAATCACCTGAGTTCAACCGCAAAGCGCCAAGTCGGTCCAGTGCGTCGAGATAGCAAAGACGTAGATGCTCCCTAGTCACTATCGCCCACTCTTCATAGGGGTCATCGGCAAGGAACTCGCCCTGATAGAGCCAAGTCGCCTCTTCGAAAGCTCCCTCGGCCTGCACGAATTCCGTGCTAGCGAGATGCTGATGAGCAGCCTTTAGTCGGTCTTCGAAAGCCTCAACATCAATCCAGATGTCGAGCGCCGGCTCAATGAAGTAAGCCTGATCCCGGTGGATCACCACTGCGGTGTCGCCGGCCGCTGGGCGCAGTGACTGACGAAGCCCATGGATCGCTACGTTGAGGCTGTTGCGAGCGGCGTCGGACGATGCTTCCGGCCAGAATATCCTCATCAGCCGATCTCGTCGCACCTTGCTGTGACGGTTGACGAGAAGGTACTCAAATACTGCGCGGCCTCGCCCCGACAGCCAGATCTCGACCGGATGGTCCCGAAAGGCAACGCGCAGTTCACCAAACAGGTGGGCGGTAAGGTCAGGCGTCATTCTGTGCACGGCCGTGAGCAGCTTTGCAGGCGGCGGGAGAGGTTCCAGCCAGCTGGCATCGGGCAAGACCGGAGATGGTGTTAGGTCCGGTAGAGGCTGTTCAACACGAGCGTCAGCGGTCAGCAGCGACAGTCGCGCGGGCGTATTCCTTGTCCAGCCTGATGACTGGCGAGCAAGTCGAACGAACCGGCGACGCCACCAGGGGGCGCGGTGCTTGGCCATGTGGTCCGGTACGGGAATGTGCCCGGCCGCCGGGCGGTCTTGGGCCAGAGTTCGGCCCAGCCTGGCCAGTGTCATCCAGGAGCCAGTACTCGCAAGATCGGATGCGACAGTGACGGCTGTGTCGGCGGCGCGGCCGACCTCTTTGGCTTCCATGTACAGCTCAAGCGCTCGGTCCCCGGCTCCCTGGCTGGCGATGTAGTCGCCCAAGAGCGTGAGTGAGGCGGAATCCATGTCCGTGCCTCCAACGGATCCCAAAGGAGCTTGCCCGTGGGTGAGCCGTTGTGCGCCCACCAAGAGGTTCCAGGGCTCAACACTGGTGGTGACGATCTGCTGTGTGGAGCAGTTACGAGCTGACCCAGCAGATGGACCGCTCCCTCGGCCGGGTCTGGCCCCGGGCGGTCAGCAAGCTGTATGACGAGCCGAAGAAGCTTGCCTCCCATGGCCTGGCCCGCTCGGCTATCCAGCGGAACGGGCGGCGAACCCGGACCGTCTACACGATCACTGCCAAGGGGCGGCGGGCCCTCGCCGAGTGGCTCGGCGAGCCCGGTGAGGGCCCGGCGCTGGAGTTCGAGCAGCTTCTGAAGGTGTTCTTCGCCGACAACGGCACCAAGGCCGACCTGCTGGCCACTCTGGCTGCCGCCCAGGCATGGTCGCGGGCGCGCTGCGCCGAAAGCCTGGCCATCGGCGAGCAGTACAGCCTCGGCAGCGGCCCGTTTCCCGAGCGGCTGCCCGAGCTTCAGCTCACCAGCCGGTTCCTCACCGACTTCTACCTGCTCGTCGGCCAGTGGGCCCGCTGGGCCGAAACCATCGTGGAGACCTGGCCCGACGACCCACGCCACGCCAAGCCTGACCCCGAGGTAACCGCCGAGATCATCCGCCGCGCGGCTGAGGGAGCCAAACCTCCCGGCGGCTAGCCGCCATCCGATCCGGCTCCGGAGCGGCTCTCACGCTCCTGAAGAAAGCTTCGACAGCGGCGCGGAGCTTCGGCAGGTGCAGGTGGCCGTGGACACGGCGGAACTGGTGAGCACCGATGAATCTTGCCGATGCTGGCGGTCTTACCTTGTGGTTGATCAAAGAAAGGGGGAGCTATGCCGAACCAGTCCCCGCGGGCCACTCTCGACGCCCGCTACAGCGAAGAAAACGCCCAAGCGACACCGTGGACCGACGCAGTGACGCGCCTGGAGGCCGCCGGGCTGTTTTGGGTTTCCACCGTGCGGAGCGATGGCCGTCCACACGTCACCCCGGTCGTCGCGGTCTGGATGGACGGCGCGTTGTATTTCTCCAGCGGGCCGGGTGAGCAGAAGTCGAGAAACCTGGCTGCCAACCAGCACTGCGCGGTGACGACCGGGTGCAACACCTGGAATGAGGGCTTCGACATCGTGCTGAACGGCGAGGCCGTCGTCGTGCGGGACCTGCCGCTCTTGCGGCGGGTGGCCGATGCGTTCCTGGCGAAATACGGCAGCGACTGGGCCTTCGAGGTCGCCGACGATGGAACCTTCGGCGGTCATGGCGTATCGCTGGTCTACCAGCTGACCCCAGCGCACGCACTGGGCTTTGGAAAAGGTCCGTTCAGCCACACGCGCTGGGACTTCGACACGTGATCCGACCGTGCCCGGCGCGAGGTACCAGCTGCGAACTGGTGGTGGGTTCAAGTTCGCCCGGGCCTCGTGATCAGCCCAGGTAGGACTCCTGGAGACCAACCGCTTCCTGGCCGTGTGCTCTATAAGCCGCTGGCATCATGCACGGCGGGCGCGGCCGCCGCGCTGGCGACCAGTTCCATGCATTCGGCCGGTCAGCTGGGATCATCCCCGCGAACGGCCGACCGTATCTCCGGGCCCAGGTTCTGAAGCAGCGGGGCTGATGCGGTGTCGAGCGCTTTTACCGCGTCGTCAAGCCGGGAGGCCGGGAATTTTCCCTGGCCGGGCGCCGTGCCGAGTACGCTCAGCGCCCTGGCCATCTCACCGTCCAGGTTCTGGGCTTGCTCGAGGAAGTTCCTTGTCGTCTTGTCGTCGATCAGTATCGGCGCGACGGCCAGCACCATCATCGTGTACGTCCGGAACTCCTCGTACGCCGCGTCCCGGTCGCCCGGCAGGGCCAGTACCTGGGACACCGCCTGGGACGCGCGGTTGGCCTGAGTCATCAGGATGACGACCTGGACCGCCACGGCGCGGGCCCGGCTGCTGCCCTGCCGGAGCCGGACCACCTGATCGACTACCAGGACCGTGATCAACAGCACGAGGAGCCCTGCGATCGTGTCGGTGGTCAGGGCGTGATCGTCCCACCAGCGCCTCACCCCGGCGTCGGTCACATCAAGGATCACCAGGACGCAAGCGACCAGCGCAACGGCGGCGGCGAGCCCGCCCAGCCAGCGTGACAGCATCACAAGACCATAGTGAGGACGCCGCGGGGTTCTTCCGCTCGGGGCGGTTAGCGTTCAGGCTGACGGGTGGCCCGGTGGGCGGCGGTGAGGCGGTAGGCGAGCAGCAGGGCCACGAGCACAGTCATGATCATGATGCTGAACGGCAGGGTGAGGGCCGGGGTGGCTGCGGCGGCCGCCAGTACCAAGGCGCCGGTGAGGAGTGTCGGCCAGAGGGCTGCCGGTTCGCCGCCCCTGCGGGTGCCCAGCAGGGCCAGCATGACGATGTAAATCGTGACCGGGATGGCCACCGTCAAGGCCGCGAAGGCCGGGCTGACGTGGGTGCTGTGCAGGAGGGCGCCGATCACGACCTGGAGCCCGGCGCCGAGCGCGGCGACGGCGGCGAAGATCAGGTAGTGCGAGATCCCCCACACGAACGTCCAGCGCATCGATCCCCGGATGTCCTCGGCGGCGGAGTGCTTGAAATACAGCCACCACAGCGCGAACACCAGCAGCAGCCCGGCGGCTGCGGCGGTGACCAGGCCGGGCGTCGCCCGGCTGTGGTCCACCGCCGCCTGCGCCGCGGCGGCGATCGCCGCGATGACCTCGCCGAGCACGATGATGGTGAACCCTCCGTACCGCTCGGTGATATGGCCGGGATGCCAGGGCGTGGGCCGCCCGGCGAACTCGGCCCAGGCCGGTACCACCAGCTCGGCGGCCACCAGCACCAAGAACCCGACCACGCGGGCCGCGCTGGGCAGGAAGAGCCAGCCGATCCAGCCCAGCTGGACCACGGTGACGCCTACCGCGTACCGCAGCGTCCCGGCCCGGCCTTCGGGATGGCCCTGGGCGGCGCGCAGCCACTGGGCCACCAGCGCCAGCCGCATAATCACGTACCCGACCACGACCGTGGCCAGGTCGAAGTGCTCGAACGCCGCCGGGATCCCGGCCGCGAAGACCAGCACGCCCGCCATCTGCAGCAACGTCAGCAGCCGGTAGGGCACGTCGTCGGTGTCGTACGCGGAGGCGAACCAGGTGAAGTTCATCCACGCCCACCACAAGCCGAAGAAGATCTCCGCGTAACGGGCCAGCGCGAGGCCCGCATGCCCCACTTCCAGTGCATCCCGCAGCTCGACACCCGCCCGGGCCACCGCAACCACGAACGTCAGGTCAAACAGCAGCTCCAGGGGCGTGGAGGCCCGGTGCGCCTCGGCCGGATCGCGGCCAGTCATCCGCTGCACCCAGGGCCGCGGCCGTACCAGAGGCTCGCTCATCCCGCGCCACCAGCACGGGCAGATGTGGACGCCATCCCCACGTTCTACCAGCCAGGCAGCGACAGGCCCGCACACTGCCTGGCCGCCAGGATTTGGGCCTCCGGCCCGCAGGCCCTTGCCTGTGGCCGCCTTCTCCCCGCGATTCACGGGAGCAGGCCCGTCATCGGCGCGGCCGGCCCGAGGACGCCGCGGTCATAGCGTGGGTCTATGGCGCTACAGCCACAATGGCTTTTGCTAAGGGGCACGGGCCGGATGGACTGGCGGATGAAGCCGGGCAGTCCGCTGCCTGCCCGGTCACCGGCGAGGAGGCCTCCTATGACAAGTCGCAAGGTTGCCGTGCTGGGCCCGATTCCTCGCGACCACGTCGAGACCCACGCCGGTGAGCGGGTCGAGAAGTACGGATGCGTGATATATACCGCGGTTGCCCTCTCCGCTTTGCTGGATGCTGGTGACACCGTCGTCCCGATATCACATGTCCGTCGGCAGGACGAGGGCCCGATCAAGCAGATCCTCGGGTCCTTCCCGAATATCGACACCTCCGGCATAACGTCGCCGGCCGACCAGGGGGACGTCGTCGAGCTGCGTTATCTCGACCAGAATCGTCGGGCCGAGCGGCAGACGAGCTTCATGAACCCGGTCCTGCCGGCCGACGTCAACAAGGTGCTCGATGCCGACGTGGTCGTCTGTGTCCCGATCACGGACTATGAGGTGGGGCAGCCAACGCTGCGGCACATCAAGGAACACAGCCGTGCCACCGTGGTGCTGGATGCCCACGGCCCCACGACGACGCTGACCCGCAGCGGCGAGCGCCATCCGAGGGTGTGGGCTGACCTGGATGTATGGCTTCCGTATATCGACATCCTGAAGATGAACCTGGACGAAGCGAGCTCGACGTGGCTCGGTGAGTCAGCGGAGGTGACGGCTGATCCGCCGAGGCTGAGCGATGAACAGCTGTGCGGCCTGGCGCAGCACTGTCTGGACCGCGGTGTCGGGGCAGTATGCGTGACCCTCGACGAGCGCGGCTGCGTAGCCTTCTACCGGGATGGCTCCGGCGGGATCGCCGCGGAGTTCGTCGATCGCATCGAGGTGAAGCACGTCGTGGACACGACCGGTGCCGGCGACTCGTTCGCCGGGGGCCTGGCCTACGGCTACCTCGCCTACCGGGATTACGTCGTGGCCTGCCAGTACGGGAACGCCATGGGCGCTCAGCGTTGTACCGGCACGGAACTGAACGTCTACCTGTCACGAGAGGAAACGGAGCGGCAGATCCGCGCGGCGTACGGCCCCCGACCGCAGGAGGAACTGCCCTGAACGCCCCCGGCGGCCTTCGTCGGGCACATGCAGAACCAGTGGAACGGGTACGCCTTCGGCGCGGCCGGCCCGCCGTCGGTGACCGCGAAGGCGGCCAGGCCGGCAGGAGGTGCCGTGGACGGTTTCTTGCTCGCCTATGACGGCTTCGATCCCGGGAACGAGGGGCTGCGGGAGGCGCTGACCTCCACCGGCAACGGTTACCTGTGCACGCGCGGCGCGGCGGAGTGGGAAGACGCCGACGGCGTGCACTATCCGGGCACGTATGCGCACGGAGGCTACAACCGCGAGACGACGATCCTGAGCGGCCTGCCGGTACTCAACGAGGACCTCGTCAACCTGCCGAACTGGCTAGTGCTCCAGCTGCGTATCGAAGGCGAGGATGCGATCAGGCTCGCCGACGTCGAGCTGCTGGGCTACCGCCACGAGCTCGACATCCGCAACGCGACCGTCCAGCGGCACCTCCGCTTTCGCGACCGCGCCGGCCGGGAGACGACGCTGAAAAGCCACCGGTTCGTCAGCATGGCCGACCCGCACCACGCCGGGATCGAGTGGACCCTCATCCCCCAGAACTGGTCCGGCCACGTCGAGGTCATCTCAGCGCTCGACGCCCGGGTGAGCAACCGCGGCGTCGCCCGCTACCGGCAGCTCGAAGGCCGCCACCTGAACCCCATTTCCCCCCGGACGTTCGGGCCGGAGGTCATCGCGCTCAAGGCCGAGACCCGGCAGTCGAATCTGTACATCAGCCAGGCGACCCGCACGCGCGTGTTCCGCGGCGGCGAACTGCTGCCCGCGATGCGGGCGCTCTACCAGATGGAGGACTACATCCAGCAGGTCCTGGCCTTCGACGTACGCCAAGGCGAAGCGACGCGGGTCGAGAAGATGGTCGCCTTCTACACGTCACGAGACCCGGCGGTCAGCGACACGCTGGTCAGGGCGGCCAGGTCGGCGGCGCGCCACAGCGACTTCCGCGCGTCTTTCCAGCGCCACAGCGCAGCATGGGATGCATTGTGGCGGACATGCGATGGGTGCGTGTCCGGGAACGACCAGGTCCAGTTGCTGCTCCGGCTGCACATCGCGCACCTACTCCAGGTCTGCTCCCCGCACACCGCCGACCTCGATGCCGGCCTCCCCGCCCGCGGGCTCAACGGCGAGGCTTACCGCGGGCACGTGTTCTGGGACGAGTTGTACGCGTTCCCGTTCTTCAATGTCCGGCTGCCCGAGGTCACGCGCGGGCTGCTGATGTATCGCTACCGCCGGATCGGCGAGGCACGGGCGGCCGCCCGGGAGGCCGGGTTCCGGGGCGCGATGTTCCCGTGGCAGAGCGGCAGCGAGGGCAGCGAGGAAACCCAGCGCGTCCACCTCAACCCGATGTCGGGCCGGTGGGAGCCCGATCTCAGCCACAACCAGCGGCACGTTAACGCCGCGATCTTCTTCAACATCTGGAGCTACTTCCAGGCCACCCACGACTACGAGTTCGTCGAGAGCTACGGCGCGGAGATGATGCTGGAGATCACGCGATTCTGGGCCTCTATCGCGCACTTCAACCCCGAGCGCGAGCGCTACGAGATCCACGGCGTGATGGGCCCCGACGAGTTCCACGAGAAATACCCGGGCGCGACGCATGGCGGGCTGCGCAACAACGCCTACACCAACGTCATGGTGGCCTGGCTATGCAACATCGCCGGGAAGCTGCCGTCGCTGCTCCCCGCGAGCAGCGCGGAAGGGTTGCGTGCACGGCTGGGGATCCGGGACGAGGAGCTGACGCTGTGGCAGGACATGAGCCGCCGCATGTTCGTCCCGTTCCATGGAGATGCCATCATCAGCCAATTCGAGGGCTATGACGACCTCGAAGAACTCGACTGGGACGCCTACCGCGCGAAGTACGGGAACATCCAGCGCCTCGACCGGATCCTGCGCGCGGAAGGCGACGACCCCAACCGCTACAAGATCACCAAGCAGGCCGACACGGTGATGCTCTTCTTCCTCTTCACCGGGGAGGAACTGCACGAGATCTTCGACCGGCTGGGGTATGACTACCGCTCCGACACGGCCGCGCGGAATGTCGCGTACTACGACCGGCGAACGTCCCACGGCTCGACGCTCAGTTTTGTCACCCACGCGGGCGTGCTCGCCGCACTCGACCCGGAGAGCTCATGGGACCGGTTTCTTGTCGCGCTCCGCAGCGATGTCGACGACATCCAGGGCGGCACGACCAAGGAAGGGATCCACCTGGGCGTCATGGCCGGGACACTCGACGTCGTGCAGCGGTATTACGCGGGCGCCCGGATCCGCGACAGCGTTCTGTGCTTCGACCCCCAGCTCCCGAGCGGGCTGGGTGACCTGTCCTTCCCGATGCAGTTCCGGAAGACCCCGATCCAGGTCACGCTCGGCGGCGACCGGCTGACGCTCGCCGTCCATCCAGAGGGCCCCAGCCAGCCGATACGCGCCGGAATACCCGGCGACGTCCGCGAGCTGTGCCCGGGCGACCAGGCCGTGTTCGAGCTCAGCCGGGGCGGGGCGGCCGACGGGCCGCCGGCCGCTGGCTGAAACACCAGGTTCCCGCGGCCCGCCGCGCCGGGATCTGCGCGTTTATCACCAGGTGGAGACGCGGAGCTAACGTGCCCGTCACCCTCACCTAGGACAGTAGGCGGCGTGACAGGTGAATACGCTGACTGGCGCGGGCATGTGATCGTCTGCGGGCTCCGCGGCGTCGGCCTTCGCATCGTCGAGCAGCTGAGTTTGTCCGGCGTCCCGGCGGTGGTCATCGACGACGACCCGGACATGCGCCTGGCCCGGATTCTGGCCAGCTGGAACGTGCCGCATATCGCCGCCAGCTCGCGCACCGCCGGGACTCTCGCCCGCGCCGGACTGGCCGGCGCCACGGCGGTGATCTGTGCGCACGAGGATGACCTGTCCACGCTCGGGACGGCGCTGCTGACCCGTCGGCTCCGCGAGGACGTGCGGGTGGTCGTGCAACTGGGGAATCCCGCCGTGGGCCGGGCGCTGGCCCAGGCCGGGGTGTCGGTGCTGGACGTCGCCGGGCTGTCGGCACCGTCCGTCGTCGAACTCTGCCTGCGGTCGAATTCGCGGGAGATCGTGCTGTCCAGGGAACGTTTCATCTTTGCGAGGAGCACAGCTTCGCGATCTGCCAGCCTGCGCGAGCTGTACGGGGCGCTGGCGCCGGTCGCCGTCGTCTCCGCCGCTGACGGCGACGTGATGGTCTGCCCCGGCCGTGACGTGCAGGTCGCGGCGGGGGATGAGGTGACGCTGGTCGGCACGCCGGAGTGGCTGCGTGCCGCGGACATGGGCAGGTACGCGGACGAGCCCGGGAGTCCGGTTCCCTCAGCGGCCACCCGGCGGGCCAGGTACGTCAGGAACCTGGCGATGTCGCTGCTGGACGCCGCCGACCGGCGGCTCGCGCTGGCCCTGGCTGCGCTGGCGGCGGTGCTGATCGCATCGACGGTCGTGCTGCGGCTGGCTTACCACCTGGCGGGAGCAGGGCACATCTCGGTCCTTGACGCCGCGTACTTCACCGTCGAGACGATCACGACCGTCGGCTATGGCGACTTCTCCTTCCACGGCCAGGCTCCGTGGCTGATAGCCAGCGCGATCGCCCTGATGCTGGCGGGGGCCACGTTCGTCGCGGTTTTCTTCGCCTTGCTTACCAACATCATCGTCAGCCGCCGGATCGAGGAATCGCTCGGGCGCCAGCGGATCACCGGGCTGACCGGCCACGTCCTGGTGATCGGCCTGGGCTCGGTCGGCATGCGGGTGGTCGAGCAGCTGGCCGCTGCGGGGAGCGAGGTCGTGGTCGTGGAAAAGGACGACCGCAACCTCCGGCTGGGGCAGGTCCGTGGCCTCGGCGTGCCCGCGGTCATCGCCGACGCCACCCTGCCGCAGGTTCTGGAGTCGGTCCGGCTGGCCAGCGCCTCCGCCGTCGCCGTGCTGACCAGTAACGACCTCGCCAACCTGGAGACCGGCCTGGCCGTGCGCGACCAGCTCGGTCCGCGGCGGGACAGCACGCCGGTGGTGCTCCGGATCTTCGATCCGCAACTCGCCCGCTCGGTGAAGGAGAGCTTCGGGTTCCAATTCGTCCGCTCCACCGCGGCGCTGGCCGCGTTGTGGTTCGTGGGCGCCGCGCTCGGCCTTGACGTGCTTAACACGTTCTACGTGGGCGATGAACTGCTGCTGGTGGCCCGGCTGACCATCACCCCAGATGGCGGGCTGCATGGCCTGCAGATGAACGACCTGGGAGCCAGGACCCGGGTGCTCGCGATCAGGCGCGCGGCCGACAAGGCCGTCCTCGAGCACCTGCCGCGGCGTGCTACCCGGTTCGAACCCGATGACGAGGCCTACCTGATCGGGCCCTATGACGAACTTCTCACCGTGCTCCGCAGGGACAGACCCGCACCGCAGGCCCCCGGGCCTCGCCTGGCACGCCAGCCTCACCCCGGGCCGGTGAACGCCCGCGAGCAGGCCTGACTCTCCACAGGGCTCGTCCATGGACCGGCGACTGACGGACTGTCGTAGGGCCCTGGCATACTTGCCGGGCCGTCCGGCGAGGCCGCGGCCTGATCGGGAGGAGACCCATGGCTGTCCGGTACCAGCTCGTCATCAACTGCGTCGGCCACCCCGAGCCGCTGGCCCGCTTCTGGGCCGAGGCCCTGGGCTACGTGCTGGAGCCGCCGCCGGCCGGCTTTGTCACCTGGGACGACTGGCGGCGCGACGTCGGGCTGCCCGAGTCCTGGCTCGGCCGGGGCACGGACTGCATCATCGATCCGGATGGCGCCGGACCTCGCATCTGGATCCAGGTCGTGCCCGACCGCAAGACCGTCAGCAACCGCCTCCACCTCGACATCCACGCCAGCGGCGGGCGGGACCTCCCGATCGAGACCCGCAAGAAGCGCGTGGACGCCGAGGCCAGGCGGCTGTGCGACCTCGGCGCCACGCTGCTCAGCGACCTAAGCGAAGAACCCGGGGAGGGCCAGGACCACTACGCGGTCGCGCTCAGGGACCCCGAGGGCAACGAGTTCGACATCAACTGACGGCCCCCGGCGAGCATGCTCCGATCACGGATTAGTGCCATACAAAGCCTTTGAACGCTCTGAAAGATGCTGGAAATTCGATAGCCGCCTTCCTCAACTCACTGTGATCGTGAACCGGCTGCTCCCGTGCGAAAGGAAGACGTCAGTCGTTAGGGCTATGTGGTACGCCGACACTTCGCGGCGGCTTCCGCCGACCGGTGGTTAACCGTGCAAGTGCCGTGGTGGTAGACGGGGGAGCTGCTAGCGCGGTTGACGGTCGCGGGCCTCGCAGGGCAGCTTGGCCAATAGGTGATTCCTGGCGCCAGCGCGTCAGTGTCGTAGATCGCTAGCCCACCTAGGATGAGGGCGGATTCTCGCGCCCCAGGATACGCCGCAAGAT
>Ga0306923_10001727_pt1 | contig 19504 bp, 19 predicted proteins | sample sta12Can44000108_FD_203841 | JGI IMG/M metagenome (GOLD analysis project Ga0306923, IMG submission 203841) | Lab enrichment of tropical soil microbial communities from Luquillo Experimental Forest, Puerto Rico - statanox.12C.anox.44.000.108 (v2)... | ecosystem: Environmental > Terrestrial >... | reverse complement strand
CCGGAAGAACGCGAAGGCTCGCATCGCCGCCTGGAAGCCGAACGACACCAGCAGGAACGGCACGCCCAGGCCGAGGGCGTACACGAAGGCCAGCACCGCGCCGCGCGCGACAGTGCCGGTGGCGGCGGACAGCGCCAGCACGGCGGTCAGCGTGGGCCCGATGCAGGGGGTCCAGCCGAGCCCGAACATCACGCCGAGCAGCGGTGCCCCGGCCAGGCCGGCCTTCGGCCGTGCGGAGGGGCGCACGATGCGGCCGGCGAAGGAGAACCGGTCGAACGCCCCGGCGAACAGCAGGCCGAGCAGGATGGTCAGCCCGCCGAGAACCTGGGTCAGCACCCGGGCGTGCCCGGTCAGCAGGTGCCCGAGCCCGCCGAGCGCCGCGCCGTAGGCCACGAAGACGACGGAGAAGCCGAGCACGAACAGCGCCGTCCCGGCGACGACCCGGCCGCGGGGCGGCGCCGTCGCGGCCGCGGGCAGCGGGGGAGCGGCGACCGCCACCCCAGACCCGTCCGCCACGGCGGCCGCGGGAGCCGCCGGGGGCACCGGACCCGATGCGGGTCCGCCGGCGCCGGCCATGCCGGTGACGAAGGAGAGGTAGCCGGGCACCAGCGGCAGGCAGCACGGCGACAGGAAGGTGACCGCCCCGGCGGCCGCGGCCACGGGCAGCGCCAGGATCAGCGGGCCAGAGGTCACGAGCTGGGTAATGCTCATGTCACCTCCGGCGTGGTCGGGGTGGGCAGCCGCTGGTTCGGGGATGGCGGCCGCCCGGATTCACGCAGCCGCCAGGATTTACTATGCCACGCCGGAGCGGGCCGGTCGACGGCGCCTACTACATCACGTAGTCGATGAGCGGTCCGGGGGCGCCAGCGCGAAGACCAGGACCACGTACGCCGCCAGCGCCACGGCGAAGGCCAGCGACATGCCCAGGGACGCTCCGTCGTCGCCGTTGCCGATGAAGCCGATCCCGGCGAAGCCGGCCGCGAGGATGGCGAGGAGCCCGAGGGCGGACATCCAGATGGTCAGCCTGAACCGGGCGCCGACGGCCCGGACCAGCTGGCCGACCGCGGCGATGACCAGCAGGAAGAACAGGATCACGTGCAGCGCGAGCACTGGGCTGGAGAACATCCCGACGGACTTGGCCGCGGTCGGCGCCGTCCCGTACAGGTTGTAGATGATGCCCAGGATGAACTGGATGATCAGCATGCTCACCAGGCCGAGGCTGGACAGCCGCAGCCGGGCGGCCCGGTTCACGTGGTCGGGAACGGCCATTCGAGCAGTCGCTTTAGCGTTAGACATCCGCACCTCCGGGAACGGAATCCTAGCCGGAGCCGCTAGGGTTGGCGAGGTGAGATCGGTCCTCACCCGCCCGCAGGCGCCGGCCGGGGAGCACAACGCGCCGCGCGGCTGGCTGCTCCTGGCCGGCCTGGGCGCGTTCGCCGTGGCCCTCGGGCTCTACGTGATCTACATGGTCATCCACCCGAAGAGCTTCACCATGGACCCGGTGGACCTGGCCGTGTACCGGTCGGGCGGGCTCATCGTCCGGCACGTCCGGCCGCTGTACGACCCGCGCCTGGCGGCGCCGCTCTACGACTGGGTCGGGTACGGCAAGCTGCACCTGCCGTTCACCTACACGCCGTTCGCGGCCATCGCGTTCGCGGTCATCTCGTTCGTCCCCTGGTGGCTGTCCCAGCAGCTGTCGGTGACGGTGGACATCGTCGCGCTGCTCGCCGCGCTCTGGTTCACCCTCGGCGGCCTCGGCTACCGGAAGGACCTGACGAGGCTGGCCGTCACCCTGCTCGGCGCGGCCGCCGCGTTCTGGACCGAACCCTTCCTGCGCACCATCTACCTGGGGCAGGTCAACCTGGTCCTGATGGCGCTGATCATCTGGGACCTGTGCCAGCCGGACACCCGGCCGAACACGGGGAAGAGCCGCTGGTGGAAGGGGTTCGGCACCGGCGTCGCGGCCGGGATCAAGCTGGTGCCGCTGATCTTCGTCCCGTACCTGCTGCTGGCCAGGAAGTTCCGGCAGGCCGCGATGGCCTGTGCCGGCTTCTCCTTCACCGTGCTGCTCGGCTTCGTGATCCTGCCCGGCGACTCGGGCACATGGTGGTTCCACGGCCTGTTCTTCCAGGGCGGCCGGACCGGCTTCACCGGCTGGGCGGGCAACCAGTCGCTGGACGGCCTCATCACCCGGCTGGCCGGCAGCATCGACAGCGCCAGGCCCGCCTGGATCGCGGCGGCCGTCCTGGCCGGGGCGGCTGGCGTGATCGCGGCCGCGTTGCTGGACCGCAAGGGCTACCAGGTCCCCGGGCTGCTGATGGCCGCGCTGACCGGGCTGCTGATCTCGCCGATCAGCTGGGACCACCACTGGGTGTGGATCGCGCCCGGCGCGCTGGTGGCCGGCCACTACGCGGTCCAGGCATACCGGCGCAAGGCCACGAAGGCCGCCTGGGCCCTCGGGATCCTGGCCGTCGGCATCGTGGCCTGGTTCGGCGCCTGGCCCGCCCGGCTGTTCACGACCAGGCTCAACCTCGGCCACGACTCCCTCGGCCTGCTCTGGATCCCCAGGAACACCAACCCGGTTTACTACGACTGGTACGGGGACAAGCCCTGGTTCACCGAATACCACTGGCACGGCCTGGCCCTCATTGCGGGCAACGCGTACGTGCTGGCCGGGCTGGCGCTGTTCGGGCTGCTCGGCGCCTTGGCGCTGCTGCTGCCGCACCGGACGAAGGAGCACGACGATGAGCCAGGCCACGCTGGAGCCAGAACTCAGCCAGGTCTGCGAGGACGTCTACGCCTACCTGCAGCCTGACGGCAGCTGGTACCTGAACAACACCGGCTTCCTGGTCAGCCGGACCGGCGTGATCAGCGTCGACGCCACCTCCACCGAGCGGCGCACCCGCGCCTACCTGGACGCCATAAGCACCGTCACCAAACTGCCCGTCCGCACGCTGGTCAACACCCATCACCACGGCGACCACACGCACGGCAACTACCTGATGAGCGGGGCCACCATCGTCGGCCACGAGCGCTGCCGCGAGGCGATACAGAACTCGCTCATCCCGCCCCTGCCGGGCATCTGGTCGGAGGTGGACTGGGGCCACCTCGAGCCGGCGCCGCCGTTCCTGACCTATACCGGCGGCGTCACGCTGTGGTCCGGCGACCTGCGTTGCGAGGTCCGCTACGTGGGCACGCCCGCGCACACCACGAACGACTCGATCGTGCACATCCCGGAGCGCGACGTGGTCTTCGCCGGCGACCTGCTGTTCAACGGCGGCACCCCATTCGCGCTGATGGGTTCGGTCAGCGGCTGGATCGAGGTGCTCGAGACGGTGCTCCGCCCGCTCGGCACCCGCACCCTCATCCCCGGCCACGGCCCGGTCTGCGGTCCCGAGGTCATCGACGACGTGCTGGCCTACCTGCGCTTCGTGCAGGATCTCGCCCGCCAGACGAAGGCGGCAGGTCTGTCCCCGCTGGACGCCGCACGCCAGGCTGACCTGGGCGAGTTCAAGGACCTTCTAGATGCCGAACGGATCGTGGGTAACCTGCACCGCGCCTACCTCGAGCTCGACGGGGGAGAGCGCGGCGCCCCGGTAGACCAGGCTCGCGCCCTCGGCGAGATGGTCGCCTACCACGACGGCCGGCCGTTGACCTGCCACGCGTAGCTCTGCTAGCCCCGGGGGGACGACCCCCCCGAAACCCCGAAAGAACGAGATGGCCTGGTTCAACGAGGAAGTCGCCGGCCTGCTCCGTGAGTACGCCGAACTCACGCAGATCACCGGCGGCGACGTGTTCCGGGCCAGGAACTACGAGAAGGCGGCCCGTTCGGTCCGCGGCTGGGCCGACGACATCAGCCGGCTCGACGTCAAGGCGTTGCGGGCGATCCCCGGCGTGGGCGCCTCGATCGCGGCCAAGATCGCCGAGTATCGCGAGACCGGGAGCATCCGGGCGCTGGAGGAACTGCGCGCGAAGATACCGCCCGGGGTCCTGGAGCTGACCCGGGTGCCCGGCCTGGGCCCGAAGCGCGCCCTGCAGCTCAACCGGGACCTCGGCGTCCAGTCGGTGGACGACCTGGCGGCGGCGATCAAGGCGGGCCGGCTCGACGGCCTGGCCGGGTTCGGGGCCAAGAGCGAGGAGCGGATCGCGGCCGGGATCGAGGTGTACCGGCAGGGTCGCGAGCGGGTGCTGCTCGACGTGGCCCTGCGCACGGCGACTGAGATGGTGGACGCGCTCACCCCGATCAGCCAGCGCTGCGCCCACGCGGGCTCGCTGCGCCGGTGGCGAGAGACCATCGGGGACATCGACGTCCTCGCGGCGGCTGACGACTCGGCGCCGCTGATGGCGGCGTTCGCCGCCGGACACGAGGTGGTGGCCTCCGGCCCGGCTAAGACCACGGTCCGGACCGCCAGCGGGCTGACGGCCGATCTGCGGGTGGTGCCCCTGGACGCCTGGGGCGCGGCGCTGCAGTACTTCACCGGCTCCGCCGCGCACAACGTCGCGCTGCGCCAGATCGCGATACGCAGGAAACTCAAACTATCCGAATATGGACTATTCGATGCGGAGACAAACCAGCTGATCGTGTCGCGGACCGAGGAGGAGGTCTACGACCGGCTCGGCCTGGCCTGGATACCCCCGGCCATGCGGGAGGACCGCGGCGAGATCGAGGCGGCGGCGCAGGGGCGGATACCCCGGCTCGTTCGGGGCAATGACCTGCGCGGAGACCTGCACACGCACACCGACCTCACCGACGGCGTGGCCTCGCTGGAGACGATGGTGGCGGCCGCGCAACGGCGGGGATACGAGTACTACGCCGTCACCGACCACGCGCCCGACCTGATCATGCAGCGGATGACCGACGAGAAGATGCTGGCCCAGCGGGAGCGGGTGCGGGCACTGCCAGCACAATTCACTGGCGGGCTCGAGCTGCTGCACGGCACCGAGCTGAACATCGGCCCGGACGGCTCGGTGGACTGGGACGCGGACTTCCTGGCCGGGTTCGACATCTGCGTCGCCTCGGTGCACTCGCACTTCGAGCAGTCCCGGGCCGAGATGACCAGGCGGTTCGTCGCCGCTTGCGAGAACCCGCACGTCAACGTCATCGGCCACCCCACCACCCGGCGGATCGGCAAGCGGCCGCCGGTCGAGGTGGACTTCGGCGAGCTGTTCCGGGCCTGCGCGCGGACCGGCACCGCACTGGAGATCAACGCCTCGCCGCAGCGGCTCGACCTGCCGTCGGACCACATCCGCGCGGCCCGCGACGCCGGGGTCAGGTTCGCCATCGACAGCGACGCGCACTCCGTCTCCGACCTGGGCAACATGCCGTACGGCACCGGCACCGCGCAGCGCGGCTGGCTCACCCCGGACGACGTGATCAACACCTGGCCGCTGGAGGCGCTGCGCGCCTTCCTCCGCAAGGGCCGCGGCTCTTAGCGTCGATCACCGGTGAGAATCGGCGGGCTGGCCGGTCTATATAGACATGAGCACGCCATCGGGCGCCATCGGGCTGCTGGCCGGCGCGATCAGCTACACGCTCGGCGTGTGCACTCTGGTCGAGCCGGGGGATATGGCGCTGCCTACACCGTGCCCGGGCTGGGACCTGGGCACGCTGCTCGCCCACCTGAGCGATTCGATGGCCGACCTGGAGACGGCCATCCGCACCGGGCACCTGGACCTGGAGCGTGCCGGGAACCCGCCCGACCCGCTCGCCGCCGGCCCGTCGGCCGGCGACCGGGTCGACGTGCTGCGCGACCGGGCGGCCGCGCTGCTGTCGGTCAGCTACTGTTACGCCGGCCCGGAGCAGTTCGTCGCCGTGGGCGGGCTGCCGGTGCCGGCCGGCCTGGTGGTCTGCACCGGGGCGGTCGAGATCGCGGTGCACGGCTGGGACGTCTCGTCGGCCCTCGGCGCTCGCGCCCCGATCCCGGCCGGGCTGGCCACCCGGATGCTCCGCCTGTGCCCGCTGCTCGTGGCCGGCCGCGAGGGCCTGTTCGCCGCCCCGGTGGAGGTCCCGGCCCAGGCCAGCCCGGGTGACCAGTTGCTCGGTTACCTGGGCCGCCAGTCGCGGAACACCCCGGTGGAACCGAACGTTGTTACCGGCGAGTAGCATTACTCGCGAGTACATCGTTCTCACCGCTGTGTTTCTCACCACAGGGAGGCCACGTGCCCCGCACCGCACGCGACGTCGTCTTCGTGGACGGCGTCCGCACCCCGTTCGGGAAGGCCGGGCCCAACGGCCTGTACGCCGAGACCAGGGCCGACGACATGGTCGTCAGCGTGATCCGCGAACTGCTCCGGCGCAATCCCGCGCTGCCGCCCGAACGGGTCGGCGAGGTGGCCATCGCCGCCACCACCCAGACCGGCGACCAGGGGCTGACCATCGGGCGCAGCGCCGCGGTGCTGGCCGGGCTGCCGAAGTCGGTGCCCGGGTACGCCATCGACCGGATGTGCGCGGGCGCGATGACCGCCGTGACCACGGCGGCCGGGTCGATCGCGCTGGGCGCCACCGACACCGCGATCGCGGGCGGCGTCGAGCACATGGGCCACCACCCGATGGGATCCGGCGTCGACCCCAACCCGCGGTTCATCTCCGAGCGGCTGGTGGACCCGTCGGCACTGGTGATGGGCTCGACCGCGGAGAACCTGCACGACCGGTTCCCGGCCATCACCCGCGAGCGGGCCGACGCGTACGCGCTGGCCAGCCAGCGCAAGGTGGCCGCCGCCTACGCCGCGGGCCAGATCCAGCCCGACCTGGTGCCGGTCGCCATCCGCAGCGCCGAACGCGGCTGGGGGCTCGCGACCACCGACGAGCCGCCGCGCCCGGACACCACGCTGGCCGCGCTGGCCGGGCTGAAGACGCCGTTCCGGCCGCACGGCCGGGTCACCGCGGGGAATTCGGCCGGGCTGAACGACGGTGCCACCGGCTGCGTCATCGCCGCCGCGGAGGTGGCCGCCGAACTCGGCCTGGACGCCAGGATGCGGCTGGTCGACTTCTCCTTCGCCGGGGTGGACCCCGAGGTGATGGGCATCGGGCCGGTCCCCGCCACCGAGGCCGTGCTGGCCCGCAACGACCTGACCATGGACGACATCGGGCTGATCGAGATCAACGAGGCGTTCGCGGTCCAGGTGCTCGCCTTCCTCGACCACTTCAAGATCGCCGACGACGACCCGCGGGTGAACCCGTGGGGCGGTGCGATCGCGCTCGGCCACCCGCTCGCCAGCTCCGGCGTACGGCTGATGATCCAGCTGGCCCGCGAGTTCGCCGGGGAGCCCGACGTCCGCTACGGGCTGACCACGATGTGCGTCGGGCTTGGCATGGGCGGCACCGTCCTGTGGGAGAACCTCAATGGCTGACGAGTCCCTGCTCACCTCGCTGTTTCCCGGGGAAGTCGTAACCCGGGCGCTGGTGCGCGACGTCGAGCTGCCCGAGTCGGATCAGGGTTCCGGCACGATGGCGCTCATCACGCTGGACAACGGTCGCGACCACACCCGGCCGAACACGTTCGGCCCGGCCGGGCTGCTCGCGCTGCGAGACGCGCTCGACTCGGTGGCGGCCCGCGCGGAGCGCGGCGAGATCGTCGCCGTCGGCGTCACCGGCAAGCCGTTCATCTTCGCGGTCGGCGCCGACCTGAGCGGCGCCCCGCTGGTCGCGGCGCGGGACGAGGCGCTGGCCATCGGCAGGCTCGGGCACGCGGTGTTCCGGCGGCTCGGCGAGCTGGGCGTGCCGTCGTTCGCGTTCGTGAACGGCGCCGTGCTCGGCGGTGGCCTGGAGCTGGCCCTGCACTGCACGTACCGGACGATCTCCGCCGGGGTCACCGCGGTGGCGTTCCCCGAGTGCTTCCTCGGACTGCTGCCCGGCTGGGGCGGCACCTACCTGCTGCCGCACCTGATCGGCCCGGCTCAGGCGCTCAAGATCATCGTCGAGAACCCGCTCAGCCAGAACCGGATGCTCCGCGGCGCGCAGGCCTTCTCGCTCGGGATCGCCGACGCGATGTTCGATCCGGCCGACTTCCTGGCCGAGTCGCTGCGCTGGGCGGCCCGGGTGCTGACCGGATCGGCCGAGGTCTCCAGGTCGGTGCCGGAGGAGAGCTGGGACGCCGCGGCCGGAGCCGCGCGGATGTTCGCCGACGGCAAGCTGCACGGTGCCGCCCCGGCGCCCTACCGGGCCATCGAACTGGTGGCCGAGGCCCGCGGCCGGACCCGCGACGAGGGGTTCGCCGCCGAGGACGAGGCCCTCGCCGACCTGCTGCTCAGCGACGAACTGCAGGCCGGGCTCTACGCCTTCGACCTGACCCAGAAGCGGGCCCGGCACGCGGCCGGGGCGCCCGACGCGTCCCTGGCCCGGCCCGTCACCAAGGTCGGGGTGGTGGGCGCCGGGCTGATGGCCGCGCAGATAGCGCTGCTGTTCGCGCGGCGGCTCGAGGTGCCTGTGGTGCTGACCGACCTGGACCAGGCGCGGCTGGACGCCGGGCTCGGCCACGTGCGGGCCGAGGTGGCCAGGCTCCGCGACCGCGGCCGGATCGGCGCCGACGCCGCGGCGCGGCTGACCGCGCTGGTCACCGGGTCGCTGACCAAGGACGCGTTCGCCGACGCCGACTTCGTGATCGAGGCCGTGTTCGAGGAGATGGCGGTCAAGCAGCAGGTGTTCGCCGAGGTCGAGGCGGTGGTCCGGCCGGACTGCGTGCTGGCCACCAACACGTCCTCGCTGTCGGTGACCGAGATGGCGGCCGGGCTGGCGCATCCCGAGCGCGTGGCGGGCTTCCACTTCTTCAACCCGGTGGCCATGATGCCGCTGGTCGAGGTGGTCCGCGGCGCCGCCACCGACGACGCGACGGTGGCCACCGCGCTCGCCGTCGGCAGCCGGGCGAAGAAGAACTGCGTCCTGGTCAAGGACGCGCCGGCCTTCGTGGTGAACCGCCTGCTGACCAGGTTCCTCGGCGAGATCATCGGCGTCGTCGACGAGGGCACCCCGTTCGAGGTGGCCGAGCACGCGCCCGACCCGCTCGGCCTGCCCATGTCCCCGTTCTTCCTGCTCCAGCTGGTCGGCCCGGCGGTCGCGCTGCACGTGGGGGAGACGCTGGCGGCGGCCTACCCGGACCGGTTCAGGGTGTCGCCGAAGCTCCGCGCCCTGGTCGCGGCCGGCAAGACCGCGGTATACCGGCCCGACTTCGCCGTGGACGAGTCGGTCGCGGCGCTGCTAACCGGCGGCGACCGGCCGTCGACCGCGGAGGAGGTCCGCGAGCGCGCCCTCGAGGCGCTGGCCGAGGAGATCAGGCTGATGCTCGACGAGGGCGTCGTGGCCGAGCCCGAAGACATCGACCTGTGCATGATCCTGGGCGCCGGCTGGCCGTTCCACCTGGGCGGTATCACGCCCTACCTGGACCGCACCGGGATCTCGGAGAAGGTGACGGGCACCCGGTTCCGCTGGCCAGCCTGAGCTGATCCCGCGCGGGCGGGCGGCGTGCCCTTGGCCGTGCCCGCGATGTTCCTGCGCTCCCGGCACGCTCCCGTGACCAGTGATACGAGCCCGTCGGCGGGTCATAAGGCGTGGATGCCACATCCACGTCGCTGGAACAGCATGGCTGGGACATCCACGCCCTTCAGTGGCGGCGGGGCGGCAGGGCGCCGGATGGGATCAGGAGCCACGGCAGCGGCTGAGCAGGGCTATCCCCTCAGCGCTCGTCCTCGCGGATCCAGTGCGGACGCCGGAAGAGGCGGCCCAGCCGGTCATGCAGGCTGTGCCCGCTGTCGGCCAGTGCATCCACCCGGTACACCGGAGGCCCGTCGGGCGGCGGTAGCTGGCTGGCCTGGGCGTCGTCCACGGTGCTCCGGATGCGGCTCCGGGTGATCTGGAGCACCTGATCGGCGTCGATGAAGCGCAGGCCGCTGTCGGTGGCGATCACGATTCCGTCGAAGACATCGACCTCGGGTACCTCCAGCACGTGCTCGAGGGTGCCGATCGTGGCGCCGCTACTGCTCAGCACCGGCGTCCCGCGGACCGCCGCCTGGTACGAGATGGGCAGATCGTCGTCGGTCATAGGAGCAATCCTGCCCGCTAGCGCGGCCGGTGGTCCACGATGCGGCGCATCTTGCCCACCGAGCGCTCGATGGTGCCCGGGGCCTCGACGCGAGTGGTGACGGTGACGCCGATGGTGTTCTTGACCCGCGCCGACAGCGCGGCGCCCGCCTCGGCCGCCTCGGAATCCGCCGTGCCGGGGCGGCATTCGACGTGCACGGCCAGCTGGTCCATCCGGCCCTCCCTGGTCAGGTGCAGCTGGAAGTGCGGGGACAGCGCGGGGATGCCCATGATGAGCTCCTCGATCTGGGTCGGGAACAGGTTGACCCCGCGCAGGATGATCATGTCGTCGGTGCGGCCGGTGATCTTCTGCATCCGCCGCATGGTGCGCGCGGTGCCCGGCAGCAGCCGGGTCAGGTCGCGGGTGCGGTAGCGGATCACCGGCATGGCCTGCTTGGTCAGCGAGGTGAAGACGAGCTCGCCCTCCTCGCCGTCGGGGCGCGGCTCCCCGGTGACCGGGTCGATCACCTCGGGGTAGAAGTGGTCCTCCCAGATGTGCAGGCCGTCCTTGGTCTCCACGCACTCCTGCGCCACGCCCGGCCCGATCACCTCGGACAGGCCGTAGATGTCGGTGGCGTCGAGGCCGGCCCTGGCCTCCATCTCGGCGCGCATCTCGTTCGTCCACGGTTCGGCGCCGAAGATGCCGAACCGGAGCGAGGAGGCGGCCGGGTCATCGCCCTGGCGCTCCATCTCGTCCAGGATCGCGAGCATGTAGGACGGCGTGACCATGATGACGTCCGGCCGGAAGTCCCTGATCAGGGTGACCTGGCGCTCGGTCATCCCGCCGGAGACCGGGATCACGGTGCAGCCCAGCTTCTCGCCCCCGTAGTGCGCGCCGAGCCCGCCGGTGAACAGCCCGTAGCCGTAGGCGTTGTGCAATACGTGGCCGGGCCGGCCTCCGGCCGCCCTGATCGAGCGGGCCATCACGGTGGCCCACAGGTCGATGTCGTCCCTGGTGTAGCCGACCACCGTGGCCCGGCCCGTGGTGCCCGAGCTGGCATGGACCCTGACCACCTGCTCGCGGGGCACCGCGAACATGCCGAACGGATAGTTCTCCCGCAGGTCGGCCTTGCTGGTCAGCGGGTACTTGGCCAGGTCGGCCAGGTCCTTGCAGTCATCGGGGTGCACGCCCGCCGCGTCGAACGCCGCTCGGTAGTGCGGCACGTTGGCGTAGGCGTGCCGCAGCGTCCAGCGGAGCCGCTCCAGCTGCAGCGCGCGCAGCTCACCGGCCGAGGCCCGCTCGATGGGCTCCAGCTCCCCGCCCGGCGACGTGAGGTCCCGCATCCCTGCCTCCTCGGCGGCTAGGCGTCGTAGTCGACGATAATCGTGGCGGAGGTGGGGAGGGACTGGCAGGTGAGGATGTAGCCCGCGTCGAGCTCCTCCTGCTCCAGGGCGTAGTTGCGGCGCATGGTGACTTCGCCCTCGACAAGGCGGGCGCGGCAGGTGCCGCATACCCCGCCCTTGCAGGCGAACGGCAGGTCCGGGCGGATCCGCTGGGCGCCGTCGAGGACCGGGGTGCCCCGCGGGACCGTAACGGTGCTGCTGCGGCCGTCGAGCAGCACGGTCACCTCGGCACCCGGGCCCGCGGCCGAAGGGTCCGCCTCGGCGTGCGTGGCCGGGGCCGGCGGGGTGTCCTCGACGTAGAACAGCTCGCGATGGATCCGGCGACGCGGCACGCCGAGCTCTTCCAGCACGTCGATCGCGCCCTCTACCAGGCCGAACGGGCCGCACAGCCACCAGTGGTCCACCGCGGCCACGTCGACGGTGACCGGCAGCAGCGTGCGCAGCTTGGCGGCGTCGAGACGGCCGTTGAACAGCTCGACCTCCTGCGGCTCGCGGCTGAGCACGTGGACCAGGCAGATCCGCTCCGGGTAGGAGTCCTTGAGGTCGGCGATCTCGTCGGCGAACATCACCGAGTCGTTCCTCCGGTTGCCGTAGAGCAGGGTGACGGCGGACTTGTCCTGCGCGGCGAGCACCGACGAGGCGATGGACAGCACGGGGGTGATCCCGCTGCCCGCGGCGATCAGCACGTGGTGCCCGGGGACGTCCAGGTCCGGGGTGAACGAGCCGGACGGGACCTGGACCTCGAGCACGTCGCCGGCCCGGACCTCGCGCACGAGCCAGCCGGAGACCGCGCCGCCCGCCACCTCGCGCACGCCGATGCGCGGCGCGCGGCCCCTGGCCGCGCAGATGGAGTAGGACCGGCGCTCGGCGCCGCGGCGCACGGTCAGCGACTGCCCGGGCGCGAAGGCGAACCGTTCGGCCAGCTCGGGCGGCACGTCGAAGGTCACCGCGGCCGAGTCGTCGGTGAGCAGCTCCACCCGCGCCACCGTCAGCCGGTGGAACTCGGTCCTGCTGACCGCCGGGCCGGTGGTCGCCGCCGCCATCAAATCTCCTTCACGTATTCGAAGGGCTCACGGCAGCTCTCGCAGCGGTACAGCGCCGTGCACGCGGTAGCGCCGAACGTCGCGGTCTGCGTCGTGACCGCCGAGCCGCAGCGCGGGCAGGCGACCGGCTCGCGCCGGGTGCCCGTGAGGGTGAGCGGGACGGGACCTGAAGCCCGGCGGCGATCCGCGGCGTGCGGTGGGGCGATGCCGGCCGCCCGCAACTTCTGGCGGCCCTCGGCGGTGATCCAGTCGCTGCTCCAGGCGGGCGCGAGCGCGGTGCGCACGGTGACCTCGGCGTAGCCCGACGCCGCCAGCCGGCGCCGCAGGTCGTGGGCGATCTCGCGCAGCGCTGGGCAGCCCGAGTAGGTCGGGGTGATCGTCACGACCAGGCGGTCGCCCTCGGCGGCGACGTCGCGCAGGATGCCGAGGTCGGCCACGGTCACCATGGGCAGCTCGGGGTCGGGCACGGCCGCCGCGATGGCGCGGGCCGTGGTGAGGCCGGCCGCCGTCACCATGTCGCGTCCGGGTGGGCCCGGGCCACGCTCTGCAGTTCGGCGAGCAGGTAGCCGAACGCCTCGGTGTGCACGCCGTCGCGCCCGGACCGGCCCGCGACCCGGGCCAGCGGGGCGGCCCGCGGGCGGTCCAGGGCGGCCGCGGCGAACACGGTATCCAGCACGGCGTCCACCTCGGCGCGCAGGTCCGCCGGATCGGCCGCCACGCCGGGCAGCCTGGCCGTCACCGGGTCGGCCTGGAACAGCTCGTCGGTCAGCGGCCAGATGGCCTCGAGCGCGGCCGCCATCCGGTCGTGCGACAGGGGCGTTCCATCGCCGAGCCTGATCACCCACTGGGCGGCGTAGTCCCGGTGGTAGGCCAGCTCGCTGACGCCCTTGGCGGCGATGGCGGCGAGCACCGGGTCGGCCGAGGCGGCCAGCCGGGCGAACAGGGCCAGCCGCCAGGCCGAGAAGACCAGCAGCCGGCCGGCCAGCTGAGCGAAGTCGGCGTCGGTGTGCTCGGCCAGCCGCACGTTGCGGAACTCGTGTTCGTCGCGGAAGAACGCCAGGTCGTCCTCCCGCCGCCCGGCGCCTTCGGCCTGGCCGGCCCGGGCCAGCAGCATGCGCGCCTGCCCGAGCAGGTCCAAGGCGATGTTGGCCAGCGCGGTCTCCTCCTCGAGCTCGGGCATGCGCGTCATCCACTGCTGCAGCCGGTGCGAGTAGACCAGCGCGTCGTCGCCGAGCGCCAGGCAGTAGGCGGCCAGCGCCCGCGCGTCGACGCCGTCAGGGACCGACGCGTCGATGCCCTCGAGCGGGTCGGTGAACCCGGTGCCGAACGCCCACCGGTGGTCCTCGGTCTCCTCGCTCAGGCTCTGGTACGCGGCGAACTCGTCCTCGGTCACCGGCACCTCCTACATGTGCGGGACATCGGGCGGGAGCTGGTAGAAAGTCGGGTGCCTGTACACCTTGTCACCGGACGGCGCGAAGAACGGGTCCTTCTCGTCCGGGCTCGACGCGGTGATGTCGGCGGCCGCGACGACCCAGATGCTGACCCCTTCGTTCCGCCGGGTGTACAGGTCCCTGGCGTGCCGCAGGGCCATCTGCGGGTCAGCCGCGTGCAACGACCCGACGTGCACGTGGTTGAGCCCGCGCTTGCCGCGCAGGAACACCTCGTACAGCGGCCAGCCCGAGCGCACCTGCGGTTCCTCCATCAGGCGGCGTCCTTCCGTGCACGTTTGGCGGCGTGGGCCGCGGCGGCCTCCCGCACCCAGGCGCCCTCGTCGTGAGCGGCCTGGCGGCGCGCGATCCGCTGCGCGTTGCACGGCCCGTTGCCCTTGACGACGGCCATGAACTCGTCCCAGTCGACCGAGCCGAAGTCGTAGTGCCCGCGCTCGGCGTTCCACGCCAGCTCGGGGTCGGGCAGGGTGACGCCCAGCTTCTCCGCCTGCGGCACCGTCATGTCCACGAACCGCTGCCGCAGGTCGTCGTTCGTATGCCGCTTGATGCCCCATGCCATCGACTGCGCCGTGTTCGGCGACTGATCGTCCGGCGGGCCGAACATCATCAGCGACGGCCACCAGAACCGGTTCGTCGCGTCCTGCACCATCGCGCGCTGCGCCGCCGAGCCGCGCATCATGGTCAGCAGCAGCTCGTAGCCCTGCCGCTGGTGGAATGACTCCTCCTTGCAGATGCGCACCATGGCCCGGGCGTAGGGGCCGTAGGAGGACCGGCACAGTGGCACCTGGTTGCAGATGGCCGCGCCGTCCACCAGCCAGCCGATCACGCCCACGTCGGCGTAGGTCAGCGTCGGGTAGTTGAAGATCGAGGAGTACTTCTGCCGCCCGCTGACGAGCCGAGCGGTGAGGTCGGCGCGATCGGCGCCGAGCGTCTCCGCGGCGGAGTACAGGTACATGCCGTGGCCGGCCTCGTCCTGCACCTTCGCGATGAGGATCGCCTTGCGGCGCAGCGAGGGCGCCCGGGTGATCCAGTTGCCCTCGGGCTGCATGCCGATGATCTCCGAGTGCGCGTGCTGGGCGATCTGGCGGATCATCGTGGCCCGGTAGGCATCCGGCATCCAGTCCCGCGGCTCGATCCGCCGCTCGTGCTCGATCGTCTGGTCGAAGTGCGCTTGCAGATCGGCCGTTCCGTCCTCAGGGAGCGCTGCCATCGCCACCATCCCTCCGGGCCGTCTCGGCACCATGGTAAACATCGTCGGGCCGTATGCACCCGGCCCGCTCGTCGTATTATATACCGGACGTTCGGTCAGTAATGGAGGAGGCGGATGACGATGGCGCGGGCGCCCAGCGTCGAGGCGATGATGGCGAACGACGAGGCCTCCCGTGGCCTGGGCATCGAGCTGATCGATCAGAGCGAGGGCCGGGCGGTCACCCGCATGACGGTGCGCGACGACATGGTGAACGGGCACGCCATGGCCCACGGCGGGTTGGTCTTCGCGCTGGCGGACACCGCGTTCGCCTGCGCCTGCAACAGCTTCGGGCCGGTGACCGTGGCCGCGTCGGCCGAGATCGTGTTCGTGGCGCCGGCTCGCGCCGGGGACGTGCTGGTAGCCGAGGCGGTGCTGCGGACCAGGTTCGGCCGGTCCGGGCTCTACGACGTCACCGTGCGCCGGGACGGCGACGTGATCGCGGAGTTCCGCGGCCGCAGTCACCAGCTCGGGCCGGTCTCGTGACCTCGCCGGCCGTGCTCCCGGCGGGTCGTCGCCGCGGTCGGCCCGGCTACGATCTCGCCTCCGTGCTGGCGGTTGCCGTCGAACTGTTCAACGAGCGCGGCTATGACGGCACGAGCATGCGCGACCTGGCCGCCAGGCTCGGCATCGCCAAGTCGGCCATCTACCACCACGTCACGGGCAAGGAGGAACTGCTCAGCCTGGCCCTGGACCGGGCCCTGGGCGGCCTGGCCACGGTGACCAGCCGCGCCCGCGCGCTCCCCGCCCCGGCCGTCGAGCGCCTCGAGTACCTCGTCCGAGGCAGCGTCGAGGTGCTCGAGGCCGAGTCGCCCTACGTCACCCTGCTGCTCCGGGTGCGCGGCAACACCGATGTCGAGCGGGCCGCGCTGGACCAGCGGCGCGCCTTTGACCGGTTCGTGGCCGAGCTGGTGGCCGAGGCCGTCCGGGACGGCGACATCCGGCCCGACGTCGACGCGATGATCACCGCCCGGCTGCTGTTCGGCCTGGTCAACTCCATCGTCGAGTGGTACCGGCCGGACCGCCGCGCGAAGGTGGCCCCGCTCGCCGACGCGGTCTGCGCGATGGCGTTCGACGGGCTGCGGGCCCGGCGGCGGGCGGCCGCTCAGTAGCGGATCGCGATCTGGCGGCCCCGGTCGTCCAGCTGCGGCCGGGCCGGGATGACCACGGCCCGGCCGGTAGCGATGCGCCAGGCGCTCCACGCCACCGCGGCCGCGTCCAGCGTGTCCGTGACCGGTGCCCGCGGAGCCCGGGGGAGCGCGATCCCGGCCAGGCTCAGCAGCTCACGGCGCCGCTCGCGGCCGGCCGCGGTGTGCTTGCTGTGCGCCAGCGGCGCGCCCGCCAGGGCGCAGAAGGCCAGCTCGGGATGGACCTCGTACAGCGGGCAGCCGCAGCTGTCGCGGAACCCGTCGGCCTCGAGCAGCCTGGCCCTCAGCCCCCAGGCCTGGATGGACAGGCCCTGGCCGGTCAGCTCGCGGCAGCGCTGGCTGGCCGCCTGATAGCTGGCCTGCTCCCAGACCGCCCGGGGCGGGATCGCGAAAACCGAGCTGCGCCTGGGCCCGAGCAGCCCGCGCGCCGCCCGGTCGGCCTCGCGCCAGCCCGACCCGAGCAGGCCCAGCGGCATGTCGATCCCGGCCACGCCGGCTCCGTGCCCGTCGAGCACGCCCGCGAGGGTCTCGTGCACGCGAACTGTCTCCACCCGGAGCAGCCCAGTCCCTTCGACCCCTTCGACCCCTTCGACCCCTTCGAGCCGTTCTGGTCCGTCCAGGCTGACCGCGACCCAGCCGCGCCGGCAGGCGTCTATGCCGGTTACCCGCATACCGCCACCGTGACACATTTTCCGTGCATCCCGGCACATTTCTCCGGCGAGGCTCCCCCGCGACCGCGTGCCGGGACGTTACGGTTTCCTGGTGGCCGAGGGCACGATCGGCGTCGCCAGCGAGCGGTCCGCGTATGTCAGGAGCAGCGGGTCCGGCCCGGTCCTCCTGCGCGCCTCGGCCTTTCCCCGCGGTCCGGTCACCGTCCGCGGTACCGGCCCGGACGCGCTGTCGAACCTGATCTCCGTCCTCGAGCTGGCCGCCGACGGGCAGCTGCGCTGCAGCGCGGCCACCAGGCGGCCGCTGGCCGCGACGCTCAGGCTGGTCGAGGATGCCCTCGTCGCTGGGGACTACTACGAGCGCACCGACCGCCACGGCGGCGGCGAGCCCATCGCGGCATTCGCCTGGCCGATGCTGTTGCAGGCCGGCGGCCTGGCGCGTCTCGCCGGGCCCGGGCTCGAGCTGACCCCGCGCGGCGAGGCGGTGCTGGCCCAGCCGTCCTACCAGGCTCTCGGCGCGCTGTGGGAGCGGTGGCTGAGGAGCGTGTCCCAGGACGAGCTGGCCCGGATCGAGGCGATCAGGGGCCAGCGGAGAACCGGCACGCTGACCGCGCCGACCCGGCGCCGCGCCGCGGTGGCCGACGGGCTCGCCGCGCTCGTGCCCGGTGTCTGGGTCGAGGTCGACGCCCTGTTCGCGCTGCTGCGGGCGCAGGCCGCCCCGCTCGCCGTGCCCACCAGCCCGCTGACCCGCTGGCGTCTGTACCTCCAGGATCCGCGGCGCGGATCCCTCGGCCCGGCGGGCGCGACGGCGTGGAACGTCCTCGAGGGCCGGTACGCGCTGTGCGTGCTCTTCGAGTACGTCGCCACCCTCGGCGTGGTGGACGTGGCCTACACCGGCGCGCGAGATGCCCGTGACGACTACCGCGAGCTGTGGGGCGCGGACGGCCACGACAGCCTGTCCCGCTACGACGGCCTGGCCGCCGTCCGGGTCAACGAACTGGGCGCGGCGATCCTGCACGGTCCCGGCGCACTGCCCGCCCTCGGCCTCCCGGTGCCGCGGCGGATTCCTCAGTAACGCCGCCACCCGCGCCGCCGGCCTGGCCGGGCAGAGCCCGAATGCGGCGGGAGGGGACGCGCCTGGCACGTTAGGTCACAGCAATAGTCAGATAGTCAGATGATCCCCAATCCATCACGGCCGCACGTGCTGTCATGGAGGGGAGCAAAGATCAACAGGAGGCATCATGAGACGGACCTGGCTGGCCCTGGCCGCGTGCCTGGCGCTGGTGCTGGCGGGCGGAGCCAGCGCCGCCGCCAGCGCGACGGCGCCGACCGCGAAGGTCACCGGCGCCGCCGAGCTGCGGCTGGCCGGCGACGGGCCACCCGGGTTCTGGTGGGGCACGGACAGCCTCCCGGTTTCCGTGCCGGGCCGCGCGCCGTACAGCATGCCGTTCCTCGGCGGTGCCTACGGCGGCTACATCGGGATGACCGGGAACTGGGCATGGTGGCTGGGCTGCAGCGGGCACGAACACTTCCTCGCCTGGTCCGCGACCAACGCCGCGCAGGCGCACACCAACTTCGTGACCTACCACCTGGGCGTCGGCCGTGGCGCGTACTGGTTCATGGGCGGGCCCGGCGTGGACCCGCACTGGAACGGGACGGCTGCCGAGGCCTACCGCTGGGGCGCGCAGCAGGCCGCCCGGGCGCTGGCCGACATCGCCAACGGGGGAGGCATCGACTACCCGGTCGTCTGGATGGACATCGAGATACCCGGCATCACCCCGGCGCCCGACAACGGCTGGAACACCGTGTACACCTCGCCGTGCAGCGGGGTCGTCAGGCAGCAGCACATCCTGGCGAGCATCGACCGCGCGGACTTCAACGGCTTCTTCGACTACGTCACCGCGCACTCGAAGTACAAGCCGGGTGTCTACTCTGCCGTTCCGGTGTGGAATTCGGTCTTCGGCAGCAACAGCGCCAGCCCCGGCAGCCCGGGCTACATCCCGCACACCGACGAGTGGACCTACGAGCCGGAGACCGCCAACTACGTCAGCAACGCCCCGTTCGGCTGGTGCCTCAACCACGGCAGCGGCGCGTGCGCGCAGTTCTTCGGCGGCGTCAGCCGGGCGAGCAGCAATGCCCTCTTGTGGCAGTGGTCCGGCGGCGGCGGCGTGACCAACGGCATCGGCGGCTTCAACGGCGACCTGGACCAGATCAACGGCGCCCGGCACCCCTAGCCGGGCCGGGGCCCGCATCCGGCACCCCTAGCCGGGCCGGGGCCCGCATCCGGCGCGCTGCTGGTGTTTCTGCGCTCTTGGCACGCTGCCGTGACTGGTGACAAGCGGCCGCCGCTCGGGTCGCGTGGCGGGTAAGGCGTGGATGTCCCAGCCATGCTGTTGATGCGACGTGGATGTGGCATCCACGCCTTACGCCCTGGTACGAGATGTGGCATCCACGCCGTGCTAGCCGGCGATCAGCGGCTCGAGCAGGATGTCCGGGTGCTCGCGCTGGACCTGGGTGAGCCGCCACTTGTCGCTG
>Ga0306923_10001725_pt1 | contig 19517 bp, 19 predicted proteins | sample sta12Can44000108_FD_203841 | JGI IMG/M metagenome (GOLD analysis project Ga0306923, IMG submission 203841) | Lab enrichment of tropical soil microbial communities from Luquillo Experimental Forest, Puerto Rico - statanox.12C.anox.44.000.108 (v2)... | ecosystem: Environmental > Terrestrial >... | reverse complement strand
CATCTTCGAGGCCCAGCATCTTCGCGTGTCCAGTTGACTTTAGAACGCTCGGTGCAACGGCAAAGATTTGACGTAGAAGTCGAGCGTATTCTTTTGGAGCAGGCGAAATAATGGAATCGTACACCTGCATCGTACGATCGATTACGGGATAGAGCGGACTTATCCTTGCGGGGATTGGCGAAGAAAGTCGGCATTTCCTCACCTTTTCTTTCGGACATAGAGCTTGGAAGACGATTTCCCTCGGAAGAAATCTCAGGCAAGCTGGCCAGCGCTCTGAACGTATCGCTGGAGGACCTAAAACAATATGACAATCGCGAGCCAATAGCAGATCTCAAACGCTTAATGGATTCAAACCCTAAGCTGGGCTTTGCGTTTAGAACGGCCGTCGAAAAGGTAAAGAGCGGCGAACTGACTGCCGAAGACATCATCGTCAGATTGGGCAAATCTCCTAGGAAAAAGTAGCGTGCGCAAAGTTCCGACACTTTCAGCTCCATCCGCCTTGCAGTTGTACTTCGAAGATCTTGGCCCAGACACGGCCGATCTGGACGGGTTAGGCCTTAACGAGCTCCAACAGGTTCCGCCCAAGCTCCAGAAAGACCTTGTCTCGGCTTCCAACCGCCATGTCAATCAAGGGTTGTGACGGTGAGTTGGCGTATTGTAGGGAGGCAAGTGTAAACTCTTCTGGCCCCAACTTGGGGTCTGGGTACTTAAATTTGGTCTCAGCGAAAAGGCACGTCCGAATTAAAATGGGGTACATCCTCAGACCATTTTCTTTCGCTTTGCGAAGAAGTATTGGAAGTTCACTGTTTTCAATGTATCTGGAAGCCATGAATGCAGGGCTGATCAAGAGAATGGCACCCTTCGCCTTGGCGAGCGCCTGTTGAATCTCTAGATGCCAATCGTCGCCGACGGAGATATCCTTGTCACAGAAAATTGAGAGCAGCCCGTCGCGCTTCAAGGGCTCAAGAAACTGGAGTAGACAATCCAGCCAGCAATTCGAACGTGCGGGGTCGTTGTCCTCGTGCGCATAACACACGAAAATGGGGGCGGCCGGCTTTAGCAATGTTTGCATACTTTTATATCTGAAAGAGTGCACGTATATTGGCGCAAATAACGCGCGTATTGATTTGCGGAATAGCGTTATCCTGCAGAAGGAAAACGCGCTGGACTTGCGAATCGAGACTCCCCACAGGGTGTGCGGCGGCCGTCATGCTCGCGGGTGGCGTACTGTGGATGGCGAGCGTCGGCTGGCAAAAGTCGCCTCCCATTCAATGGCAAGAATTCAAGACGCTGTCGTACGCTGGCATTGGCGCTCCCCGGCGAAATTATTCTTCTTCGGTCATAGTTGGTTCCTCGAATACTCTGTTATTGAGTGGTTGCCATCCCCGTCCCACACTTCCAACGTCTGGGCTCTCCAGCGGCCCTCGGCGTCTTGGTCTATCACGAGGGTCGCGAGGCAACCCCCAGCGACCCGGAATTTGATGATCTTGTGCCCGGAATCGTAGTAGACATTAACTCCGGACGAGTGGTAGCTGATGAAGCGGCCATCTTTTCGCATCTCTATCGTTTTCAATGGGTATGCAGTAATAGAATACGTATACGTACAATCATTGCGAATGCAAGATACAGGATCAAAATAGTCGAGGGATGAAACCCTCCGGCTGCAGGTTGGGCGGGAGCAGATGGCTGGCGGTTCTGGCGGGATTACTTTGCACGATAACCGCGTCATCAACATTACTGGTGGGCGATGGGGCGACTATTGAGCAGGCGCTTCGTAAGAGCGACTCTGATAAGCTCGCCGAACTGCGAAAGTTAATCGCAGCCGACTACCGCATGGCGTTCGCGTAAAGCGGTTTTGACAGCGCGGCAGATTCAGTGCGGGGAATCCCCAGGATGATAGTTTTCTGTCAGTGTTTGTGTGTTCAGGTTCGGCGAACGGCGCAGGTTTTCCATTTCCTTGCGCCGTTCTCGTTTCAGGGGCTGACATTACGGTAGAGACGTAATGTCTTTTCACGACGACGAGTGTAGCGACCACGTCCCGATATCGGCTTCGAAGGTAACGAAGCTGTCCCGATCAGTGACCCTGACGATTTCTACGACCGGCTTGACCGCCGTCTAAGCGGCGACGAAGAAACGCCCGAAGAAGATTCGGTGACGTTCCACAGATGGCGAGCGCCCTTGCGGTCGTGCTCGACTTCGTCTGTAACAATCCTGCGCTCAACGTCATCGCAGGTCGCGCGCTCGCGTTGCAATTTTGGCTGGCACCCACCGAGTCGCGCTAGGACAGCGTTTCTCAGATTGCCGCCGATGTCGGGCTTACCAGGGCCGCTCTGAGTAAGAGCGTCTTACAGTTCGCCGACGCTTTACAGGTACGGCTTCCAGTCGGAAAGAAAAAGGGTACGCGGCAGACGTTCCGCGAGAAACAACTCTCCCTGGTTGCGGAGCACAAGCATGCGAGCGACACCAGAAAGCGTAAACGCGCTGCGTAATGTGGCCACCAACGGTTCCTGGCGCGTTTGTTGCGCAGGCGCTAATTCCATACCACCCTGCAATCAGGATTCGTCCAGCGTCGTACTGCCAACGTCTGCCGAGCATTCTAGCGCGTGTCTGCGCGAAGCGTAGAAGGCTGCGGTTGCTTCGGGTTGCCATTCGTCGCAGAAGAAGCGCAAGGGCACGTTTTGGGCGGTTGACCGGCGAGCTATAGCACGGCGGCGCGGAATAGGCTCCAGGCGGGTGTAGGATAATTTCTTCTCACCGCTGCTTTCTCTTCTCCCTGCGGTAGCGTATCTCCTCGTCAATTGCGTGAATGAGAACGAGTAGCCACACCGCAGTGTAGGCCATCAAGAATATCATTGTGAAGTTCATGCCTTGTCCAACCCCCTCGGGGGGATTGTAAGCCGTAGCGCCGCCCACGGGCAGTAGAGGCAGCATTAGAAATAAACCTTTCATTCGGCTCTAGATTGAGGCTCTTAGGTATACAATAGACCGTGCTGCCTACTGATCTATCCGTAAGAGTACACGTATATTGGCGGACATAACGCGTGTATTGTTTCGGGGTTATAAGGTTACCCCGGAGGAAGCCAAAACGCGGCTGGACGGGGGGAACGCGGAGCGCGCACAAGGAGCGCAGCGTCGTCATTATTCGCGACTCCTGGTGCTTTTGGCTGGCGAAAGTCGGCTAAAAAGTTGCGTCTTCAACGACCCATGCGATCAGGTCGCCCTCTTTTCGCGCGGGCTCGCCTAGCGGCGGCAAACTGCGAAAAGAGATGGACTTAGCACTTTTCTCACAATGCCCCCATTCCTCGTTCATTATCCTATTTTCAACAAGTTTGTATGATCGCCAAATCGCCCACATCCGCGCGATTGCTCTTCGCAGTTTGTAAAATTTCGATGATCACCGCGAGGGATCGGACTTTCGGAGCCCTATCTTCTTTGAAGACGACTTTCTTGTACTGACTGTCCTTGTCTGGCATCCTCCGGATATTGCGAACAGTATTGAAGAAAGTCTAGTCTCCAGTTTGTGCGGTAAAGTCGGGGGAATTTTTGATGTGATTCCTGATAACGGCATTTTTGAAGCACAAGGGCGCGTGGAACGCTACGTTTCTTCTATACTCATTTGCTGGACTTGATTAGTAGACGATATCCGTGATCTCCTGATTCCTGGTATTGAACGTACTGCAGCCTGTTGATCGCCACGGCAAAGTATGGCGCTGCTGAACACCGTAACCAAGACAATGAATCCGATGTAGGGTTCCACTTTCATGCGAACCAAAACGCAAAAAATACAATTGTTTGTCACGAAAAAGTTCAATAGCCCTCTTGACGAGGCGGGCATCCTCTAACGAATAACAGAACATTACAAAACCGTGTTGCATGATGTCGACATTTTTAAGCAGCCCATCATCGGCTTAAAAAGTCCAAGCTAGAGGAAATCATGAAGTCGTCGTCAAGATTCTGGGACGATTGAATTTAGCCATTGCCAATCGGCAAAGCGGCTCGAGAATGACGGCGTTTCCGTGCCGCCGTATGCGAACTTACTCTCCATCAAAATTGAAAATTTGTTGGAAGGCGAAGCGCTTGCGATCGGCGGGACCAAAATGTTTTGGCTTTTTATGGACAAGGACATCGCGACGCAAGTTCTGTGGGACCATGAGCGCGAAGAAATCCTCGCGGTTCTAGGGGAAGAGGAGATCGATCCTCGTGCCTGGTCAACCGAGGCTCTTGTTGAGAGGATCAAGGGCTCAATCGAGGGCAGGGAGCCGCGCGGCGAAGCTTTGGTAGGGGAAGGCTTTGCGTTCAGTCATGGCGCGCATCAGGCGTTTGACGTGACGCTTGATGAGATCGAAGACTGGCTTGATGGCGTGCCGCTCTTTGACGCTTCGACCCAAGTGTCCGGCAACGCGGTTCGGAAACTTCGAGGCGTTATCCGGTTTCGTTGGGACGAGGAACGGCGAGCGATCCTGAGAGTCCTGGGGATCGATGGTGACAACGTTAATCGTCAAACATGGTTCACGGCGGCCATGGTCGAGGAAATCAAAGACTGCATCGACGGTCAACGGTTGCTCTCCGGTGGCGCCCAGTGGCTGGCGGGACGGCGCGTCGAGAGAATTGTGGAGCTTGATCCGGATGATCCGGAGATCAAGCGGGCCTGGACTAGTTTTCCCGATCCGGAAGCGGACAACTCTTGGGAATATCTCGCGACAGAGTTAATTGAAAAGCATTGGGTCCATATCTTTCTTAACCGGGGGACATCGGCCCGAGTGCCGGCGAGCTCCGGATGGGGGCCGTGAACATGAACACAAGCCGCGATTCGTTGGGGGCGACATCGGCTCAGGCAGGGCCCGACGTTGCGATAGAATCCCTACAACGCAGGACTAAAAGAAAATGATCGCGAGTCGAGACTATAAACCACGGTTCACAAGCCAGAGTCAGGTTGTCTGGTATGAACCGCTGGGCGTAGACCCCGATCAAGATAGTTTCAGCGGAGAAGTCGTCGAAATGGCGTTGCGTCTTTTCATTTCGGCGCTCGGCAAGACTCGCGGAACAGTTTGGCCCATCGGACACGGGAGCGCCGGTATGCGCGGAAACAGACTCGTGACGAGCATGACAACCGATTTGTCCGTGGGGAAACCGATGACCGCCGGGAAGTCAGAAGCTTGTTTTGGAAAAAATCAATTCTTGATTTGGTGTTCATTTGAACATTTGTTAAGATCTAAAGTTAATGGTTCGCTGCTACCGCTACTGCCTGAATCCTTCAGCGACGCAAATCGCCGCGATTCATCGTGCGGCGAAAGCGGCGCGAGCGTACTGGAACGGCCTCGTGGCGGTCCAACGTTGGGCGGAACGTGAGATCAAGGCCGGTCGCCAAGGTTCGGTGGTCGCGGAATATGAAGAACTTCTGCAAGGCAAAGCGTTGACGGGTCGAGCCGTCTCCGTTGCCCGAGCGCGAGCAGCTAGCGATGGCGTACCGGTCGAGGACGCTATCAGCTCGCTTCGCTCAGAAAAAGCAGCCGAGTTGGGAACAATTGTCCGGCGCAAAGACGGTACCCGGAACCGATGGCTGAGCCGACGCCGGCTGGCGGTGGAGTACGCTTGCGAGCGGATTGAACGAACGCGGAAACTGAAAGTGTCGCGTCTGCCTGCCGCCGTTGCATACGCGATGTTGCAAAAGTTCCAGGCGGCAACCGCCGAGTACATCAGCGGCAAGCGGAAAAGGCCGCGCTTCAAGAGTTTTGGCGACGCGATAAGTCTCCAAGCTCAGGTGACCGCCACTACGCCGTGGCCTTTGGCCAGTGGAGGCCACGGCGAGACGTTTGTCGATCTGGCACGGATCGCCGGCAAAGTTTGCGGTAAAGTTCCGGTGGTGTTTCACCGGGACTTGCCGGCAGGCGCTAAGATCAAGCAACTGGCGCTGACAACCCGGGGAGAGCGGATGTTCGCTGTTTTGATGATCGAAGCGCTAGACGCAGTTCTCGAGAGACAATTTCCTGATGCTGGCAGCCGCGTCGCTGGCATCGATCCGGGGCGCAAGGTGGCGCTGTCCTTGAGCACGCCTGATGGCAATGAGACCGCGGTGATCCAACCTGCGCTAGCGAAAGACAAGTGGTTTTTGCGCCGACTAAGACGGGGTCAGCGCAAGGCGGATCGCCAGCGGCGGGCGGGGAATCCGGGATGTTTCGACGCGGGCGGCCGCCCGATCAAAGGCAAGCGGCTCAGTCCGCCGTCACAGAATCTGCAAGCGACCCAGCGCAGAATCTTCGAAATGCAGCGGCACATGGCTGATGCAAGGCTTGATTTTTACCATCGTTCCGCAAACTATCTCCTGGAACGATTCGATGCGATCGGTGTGGGCAAGTGGCGAGGCCGTGGTAAGGCGCCAGGGAAGGGTAAAGCGCGACGGGCGCAGAACCGCAAAGACTACGATCACGCGATCAGCTTGTTTGCCGGGATTTTGCGATACAAAGGCGGGTCCAAAAAACAAACCTTTGACGTGGCCGAACATGGCAGCACTCGGGACTGCGACGGTTGCGGTGAGCCCACTGGCCCGCGCGGACTACAAGGCTTGAAGATCCGCAAATGGGTTTGCTCCAATTGTGGAGCGGTGCACGAAAACAGAGATTTTACCGCCGCGCGCGCCATCGCGCGACGCACGGCGGAAAAACTGGCGGCGGAAGCGCATTCTCCGTGTAGCCAGCCTGCCCGTAAGGGTGGGGAAATGCAGCGTCGACGCTCGGCGGATGCCGGGCAAACGAAGGTGGTGCCGCCAGAGGGCGCCGGAGTCCCCGTGGTCGACGAAGCCCAAGCCGCGAGGCCGGTAGCTCGTAAATTAACACCAAGTGCTGCGAGCGCCGCAGTGCCGGGCCAGTTCCAGGGAGGCGCTCGCGCGTCTCTTGGGGCTGTAGCGCCAGGGGATAGCAATATCATCTTGGCGTGGTCACGCCCTGCAACCGGACCAAAGGCCCGAGGACCGCTCGCAGAGTGCGCGGTGGACGACTCCAATTGAGGTAATGGCGGAGGCAACGAGCAGAGCGACTGAGACAGAAAAAGCGTCGCAGTTATATCGCTTTTTGTGGGAGAGATCTGGGTTGTCATCTGAGACAGAAACCCGCCAAAAATATCTCCCAAATTGCTTTTTGCGGAGCCAGCGCATGGATTTCCTCCGAGAGGAGTTAAAAGCGCGTGAGCGGGAACGGGGTGTTTTAGTAACGCCGATGCCTCCAGCCTGCCTAAAAATCTGTCTCAGATGACAGTAAGTGCGCCATTCACAGCGGGGTAGGCGCGTCTCTGGTAATCCCATATTGTCATCTGAGGCAGAAATTCTCTGTATTCTGGGATTGAAACTGCCGTTCGTTATCTGAAGCAGAAATTTCCCGAGCTGGCGCAGATCCCCCTATTGTCATCCGAGACAGAAAACGGTTCGGATTCTGGATTGGACCTGCGCGTGTCGTCATTTGAAGCAGAAATTCCCGTGCTGCGCAGATCCCCCTATTATCATCCGAGACAGAAAACGGTTCGGATTCTGGGATTGAAACTGCGGTGACGTCATCTGAAGCAGAAATTTACCCGGGCTGGCGCAGGGTCCCATACTGTCATCTGAGGCAGAAAATCTCTGAATTCTGGGATTGAAACTGCCGTTCGTCATCTGAAGCAGAAATTTACCGGACTGGCGCAGGGTCCCATATTGTCATCTGAGGCAGAAAATCTCTGGATTCTGAGATTAAACCTGCGAGTGCCGTCATCTGAAGCAGAAATTTACCGGGCTGGCGCAGGGTCCCATATTGTCATCTGAGGCAGAAAACTGTTCGGATTCTGGAATGGAACTGCGCGTGTCGTCGTCTGAAGCAGAAATTTACCGGGCTGGCGCAGAGCCCGTATTGTCATCTGAGACAGACGATATTGTCTTTTGAGACAGACGACATTGTCACATGAAGCAGATTTTTTGCTTTACTATTGTCATTGGAAACAGAAAATACTGTCATTTGAGACAGAAAAGCATCCGGTAAGGAGTTGAATATTAACGGGTTACGAAAAGATAACTTTCTAAATCTGTTGTTTAAAAACTTAAAAAACAACAACTGGCTGTTGTTTTTTTGAAGTGAACACTCTGTCAGCTAAAGCAGACAGCTTCTTTGAGCACCCGGCCCAACGGCTGGGTTACGCTCAACCGGCCCGTTCCAGGCCAGGCGCGATTAAGGATATTAATCGCCGCGTTGTGGTCCCGATCGAGCACCAGACCGCAACCGCACCGGTGAACGCGAACGTGCAAGTCCTTGGGCACGTTCTCACCGCAGGCGGAACACTGTTGGCTCGTGTAGTTCGGGGACACCTGTCTAACCTCACCACTGGCCCTTTCAGCCTTGTAGGTCAGCGTCGCGACGAAGGCAGACCAGCCTACGTCGCTAATCGCTTGGGCAAGCCTGGGGTTCCTGAGCATCCCTTGGACGTTCAGGCTTTCCACAGCGATCTTGCCGTAGCGAGAAATCAATTCGTTAGAAACTTTGTGCCGGTGTTCGTGCCGCAAATTAGCTACGCGGGCGTGCAGCTTGCGAACCTTGCGACGAGCCTTTCTTCTGCTGCTGCCGCCCTTTTTCTTACGGGAAAGACTGCGCTGAGCCCTGCGCAATTCGGGCAACGTATCTTTGAGGAATCGAGGGTTAGCGATTTTTTCGCCCTCGGACGTGATCACAAAATGCGTCAACCCAACGTCGAGCCCAACAGCGGGAAGGATATTGCCAACCTTCTGCGGTTCGGGCGCTTCGCAGGCCAGCACAACAAACCATTTATCGCCTTCACGCTTCAACGAAAGGGTTTTGATCTTTCCCTCCACTTCCCGGTGCAGGCAGAGGCGAATCGTGCCGACATGTTGAACCCGGAGCCGATTACCTTTCAGTCGTATGCCGTCGCCGTGGCTCGGGAACAGGATCGAGTTGAATCGGTCAACACCTTTAAATCGAGGGTAACCAGGCTCCTCCCCGGCTTTGACTCGGCGAAAGAAGCTCGCAAAAGCTTTGTCGAGCCTGCGGAGCGTTCCTTGAGCGCTGCTGAAATTGAGCCGCTCGAAATAAGCGTTCTTTCGTCGTTGGTCCTTAAACCAGCCGGATTGGTCTTCGTAGCTGCGCGAGATCTGCCATTCGTCGTAGAACCATTGCCGTTGAGCCAATGCATCATTATAGAGGCGCCGGTGTGTCTCCAACATAATCACAAGCTCGCGCTCCTGATTGGCGTTGGTCCAAAGGCGGAATTTGTATGCGTGGAACACCGGTTATTTCCCCTTCTGGCTTTCGATGTACTTACGGACTGCGGCTTCGCTGACGTGTCCCACGCTCCCGGCGTAATAACTTCTAGACCACAACGTAGGAAGCCGGGCGCGAAGCCTCGGAAATTCTTGGCGCAATACTCTACTGGTTTGACCTTTAAGCCGATTGGTGATCTCGGAAATCGAAAAAGTAGGGTCACACTCAATGAAGAGGTGGACGTGATCCGGCATGATTTCCAGGGTATGAATCGTCAACGAGAATTCGTTCGCGGTATTCTGGAGAAGCGCTTTCAAACGATCCGCTACCGCACCTTCAAGCACGGGCCTGCGGTATTTTGGGCACCAAACAAGGTGAAATTTAAGCGAGAAAACCGCCAAAGCGTTCTTTGCGTAACGAGTCACTGCGCAACATATACACAGAGCAAATATCTAATACAACGACAAACCGAAAAACAGGCGATTCCCCCGCTACCTAAAGGAATCGGTTCCCTCGCCTAATTTTCTTATGGCCTCAGAAGCAGACACATCCAAACCGTCTTCTCAGGAGATGCTCTTCCCGGATCTTGTTTCCAATTATCAGGAGGGCAGGGACGAACTAAATCTTGCGGAGTTTCCGATCTCCGCAATCGGCAACCGGTTGGACCCTTCGGTAAAGACGATTCTGTTTCAGGATGTCGCGTTCGATAAAGCCACCGGCGAAACGGTTACGAGAAAGCTGACGATCACTGCAAGCGATGAATACGGGCTACCGACCGCGCCTGATGATGAAATTCTGCTTGGCCTTCTCCAGCTTAGCCGAATTCAAAATTTCGCCGGCCCAACAGTTACGTTTACGCCCTATCAACTCTTGAGGATTCTGGGTTGGAGCATAAACACCAACAATTACCGGAGGTTAAAAGAGTCCATCAACCGTTGGCTTGGGGTGACCCTCTATTACGATAATGCCTGGCGCGACAAAAAAACGGGGCAATGGGTTGACCGGAATTTTCATTTCCTGGAACAAGTTGAGTTCTACAAGCAGGGCCAAGAAAGCGCTCTGGCGCCAGACGGCTATTCGGCTGTCAAGTGGAACGAGTTTGTCTTCCGAAATTTCCGGGAAGGGAATCTCAAAATACTCGATTTCCACTTTTACCGAGCACTCGAAGGGGGAATCACAAAGCGCCTGTTTCGATTTTTAGACAAGCGCTTTTATATGCGGACCCGCCTGAGTTTTGATCTTGAAGCATTCGCATGCGAGAAAATTGGTTTGACCCGCCCGATGAAGATGGCGCCGTCCGGGCGGCCGAAAACCGATCTTGCGCAGATCAAGCGGCGCCTGCTTAAAGCAATCCAGGAATTGGAATCCGCGGGCTACATTAAACCCATGGAACTCTCTGAGCGGTTTACCAAAGACAGCGTGGGAAAATGGGAAGTCCACTTCGAGAAACAAATACCTGAGCAAGAGCAGGCCACGCTAGCTATCGAAGTTGACGAACTGACGCCGCTCGAAGGCCGTTTGATTGGACACGGAATTACCCGATCGCAAGCTCGGAAACTCGTTTCCGAGTACGATGACGCAAGGATCGAAGTCCAGCTCGACGCCTTGGAATTCCTGCTTGTGCGGGGAGGGGAATCCGCACCGACCAACCGAGGAGGCTGGCTCGTGAAAGCGATTGAGGAAAATTATTCCTTGCCACGAGGCTTCAAGTCTAGCGCACAGCTCGCTGAGGAAAACCGGCAGAAGGCGGAAAAGGCCAAAGAGCGACAGGATGCCGCGCAACGCAGGAAAGCCGAGGAGGAAGAGCAGCGGGCGCGCGCAAGTGCAGACTGGGAAAAGAACCAGAATCGCATCCAAGAATACCTTGATTCTCTCAGCCAAGAGAAACGTATGGAGTTGGAGATAGCAGCTCTCAATGCGTCGCCGATTGCACGAGGACAGATTTCGCTGAGGCTCAGACAGAGCATTATCGATCACTACGTTTTGGATATCCTGGACGGCCGAAGTGCGGCCGAATAATGTTAAGATGTTTTGGCAAGGAGGAGCGCTACGGGGCTGCCCGCCACAGGCATAGCAGCGCTTCTCAAAGAGGACTCCTGGCCAATAGCCTCTGCTCATAGCGCTCACCAGTGCATTCTTCGGCGGGTCGCCGGAGCATCCCTATCCAACATTTCCTGGCATATAGGCATCACCAGAATGCCTTCCAGCTGTCCAGAAGCTAGCAGCCCAGACCGGTGTTTTCCTAATATTCTTCTGCTATTGCTCGGGTAGTTCGAGAGAGCCGGAATACTGTGCCAGCCGGAGCGGTTACAATGTACTTACCATTGGCCCAAACCCCTATATCTTTCGTGGAAGCATAGTCGAATTCCGTTTTCGTAAGCTTCACAATTCTGTAGGCATCATCGTCTTGATAAAACATGCCATTGCGAACGTCCCAACGGTTAGCGGTAGTGGCGGGATTCGGTCCTGTGGTTGGGCACATGCGCATAAGACCGTTCGCTTGGATCAAGTACGCATGTCGCGGACTCAACCAGTAACCGAGGATCTTCGCTTTGATTTGCGCGTCGCTTTCGCCTAGCGCATACCCGCCCATTATGAAGCTGGCGAGAGCCGTCGAGAGCAGTATCCACTTTCGCATAGCGTTTCTTCGTTCCTTTCGTTAGAGTCTTCCGTAAGGGATTCCCGGAGGCGCGACGGGTAAGCGTCCTAAACCAGATTACTCCAGTGTTGGCCTAAAAAAGTCAAGCGGCCCTCACCAGATGCGAGTTTGGCGATTCCCAGCTCGAACCACTGGCTGCATTTCTGATTTTCGCGATTATCAGGCAATGTCGAAAGCATCGAAACGACCCAAGGGCCGACCGGCGCCGGGGCGCAAACAGCTCTCGCTCAAAATTAAGCCTGAGATTGACGCGACCCTCTGGCAAAGGATAGCACGGCTATTGAGAAAGAGGCATCGACGTTTCAGCTTCTTCTTACCAACCGAGACCTACAAGCTATGCGAGACAATGGTTTTATGACTCTCGCAATAGAGAAAAGTCTGGTATGAGAAGCGAACAGATTCTTACGTGTGGATTGGCCCGATGAAGGGCCGAAAAATGTCGATGCCCAGAACGTAGTTCGAACGGGAAATCGCAGCTCCTTACCTGAAAGCAGACCAGCCTCGCACGCACTGCCAAATTGATGTTTTAATTTAATAGTTCACCCAATCTGGACTAATGTAAGCGTCTCACCATCTCCACCCATTCGGCGTCGGGTTTTTTGATGGACAGCGCGCCGCCGCTTTCTTGCTACTGCGGCCCGGACGACTCTGGAACAGATCCCTCCCAAACGGCCAAGGAAGGGATGCGCTTCAAATTAATGGCTAGCTAAGCTAGACATTACGGTCCAAACGACTGTGGCTAAACTGGAAAGCTCATCCAGATTGTGACGACGCCAAGTCCGGCGACCAAGACGCTGCTCTTCGTGTAATTGACCAGCTCTTTAAACCTGGGAAGGTCACTGATTCGTGTGATTTGATCGTGCCGGTGTTGCAGCTTGACCGAGGCAAACAAAACATGTTGGCCGTGGCGTATGCCGTGCGATTGGCCAAAGAAATAGGAGCGGAAGTATTCTTAGGAATCCGTCAATCAAACCAAGTGTCACACACTGGAGCCGGATACTGCCGCTGAGCCGGGTCGAGTGACCACTCTGATGACCAAAGCCTTGGACGGCATTCCGGGGAAAGAAGCCACGATGATTACGGTGGATTACGCCCCAGGTGGGGCTGACCCTGTGCATCGCCACAACGCATACGCTTTTGTGTACGTGCTCGAAGGAACAGTAATCATGCAGATGAAAGGCGGAGAAAAAGTGACGCTCCATCCCGGGGACACGTTTTTATGAAGACCCCGAGGGCATTCACCTCGTCGGGAAAAATGCGAGCGACACGAAACCCGCGAAATTCCTCGTCTTTCTGGTCAAGGACAAAGGCGCACCGATTCTCGTGCCGGTCACGAAATAATGCTCCCGCATAGAGCGCAGAAAACCTGTGAGTCCGTCTGTTTTACGTGTGCGTCACCATCAGTGCGTGCACGCGTGCACGGAAGGAGAGAATTTCAAAACTGGGCTGATTTGGACGACAACCACGCTGGAACATATTAATTTAAGCAGTTCAACGATATAGAAATCCTTATAGCTCTGTCCCTCAGAGAGTGCCGCAGCCACTGGCGGCAGCTGGAAAAATGGCGTAAAGGAAGGCTTGAACGAGAACGTCATGATAGAGCGAGCAAAGCACATCAGCAGCAGTTTTGACTCTGCACTTTACGGTTTGAGAAATGACGTTTTGATGATGTCAAACCTTACAGATCGGATCTTTCAGACCGCGATCGAGGCTTTGTTAAATCGTGATAGCGAGCTTTGCGGCCATGTCATCGCAGAAGATGAAGAGATCGACATTCTTGAGAAGCAGGTTGATCAAGACGGGGTCAGTTTGCTGATTCGGTTTCACCCGGTTGCATCGGATATGAGGGAGGTTGTTTCTGCGATGAAGGTCAGCACGAATTTGGAGCGTATAGCGGACCAATCCGTCACTATCGCGCGAAGAGCCAAACACCTGAACGACAGACCAGCGCTGCGGGAACTTGCCTTGCTAGAGCCGCCTTATCGGTTAGCCGTAACGATTTTTCACGATAGCATGCGCGCGTTTGCAGATGGTGACTACGAGCTTGCACGGACGCTCAAGCCCAAAGACAGAGAGCTAGATTCCTTAATCGATAACCTCAACGAAAAGCTCGTTGAGCGAGCCAGCTCGGACTCTGAGTTCGTGCCGAGTTGCGTGGATCTCATCTTCGTTGCTCGCGCCCTTGAGCGGATCGGAGATCATGCTACGAATATCGCCGAAGAGTCTTTCTGGCGCGACCAAGCTGCTGACATACGTCATACCTACAGCCCAAAGAAAGAATCCTAAGCGGTATCTCTATTGTAAGCGTCAGAGCAAATTGTATTCGTCGCTACGGCGCCGATATGAGCGGTCGATAGCGGTCGCGAAACATCCTGTCTCCTCGCTCGCGCAACGCAGCGTTACGGGCGGCGGGTGGCAGGACCCAGGCCTGCGCCGCCGCGCGACTCTGCTTCTGGACCCAGTCAGCTCGAGGCCTTCGCCTTCGGACGTACACCTCGAGTGCGCGCTCGACGCTGTCCGCCGTGCGGAGGCAATCTGCCAACACAAGGGCATCCTCCATGGCCATACAACCTCCTTCGCCCATGTGTGGTGGGCCGGCATGTGCAGCATCCCCGATCAGGACCACTCGGCCGCGGTACCACTCGTCGAGCTCGACCCATTCAATCGGCCCAACGATGAGTTGTTCACCACACCGCAGGGCAGCGAGATACGCCGGAACCGGCTCGCCAAATCCAGCAAAGCGGCGTCGGAAGCGTTCGAGGCGTCCCGCTAACGGGTCTTTCAGCCGCCTCCCGTCAACGGCACCAAAACCATAAGTGTAGCCCTCGCCCATCGGGACCACCCCGAAGATGCATCCCTCGCCCATGAGAACCATCATTTCGACTATCCCTGGAGGGCGTGTCGGTATGATGCTCCGCCAGACCATCTGCCCAGCATAGCTGGGTGAGGAAGACTTAACCGCGAGCTCGCGCACGGTCGAGTAGATGCCGTCCGCTCCCACCACCAGATCGTAGTCGCCGTAGCTGCCATCACTTAAGCTGACTTGGACCCGCGTAGCATCCTGGGTCAAGGCTGTGAGCGAAACACCCAGTCGATGCGGTACGGCGGCAGCACCGGTTAGCAGTGCCTCCTGCAGTCTGACACGGGTAACGGCCAGACAAGGGCCTACATCGCGCCAAAGCGCTTCGAGATCGGTCTCGCAAAGCAGTTCACCTTGCTGATCAAAGAATCCCCAGCGGCGGAGCACTGCGGCATACCGATCGACAGCCTCCCCGAGGCCCAGCGTTCGCAGGACCCGCACGCCATTCGCGGGCAAATTGATCCCTGCCCCGATCGCCGGCCACGCTGTGCTGCGTTCAATGAGCTCTGGAGTGTAGCCCTGACGGTGCAGGGCGGTCGCCAAGGTGAGGCCCCCGATGCCACCCCCAACGATCAGGATCCGATCAACGTCAGCCATCGCGTCCTCCTATCGTACGCATCAGCAAATGATTCGCGCCAGCAAAGCCGCCGAAGCCAACAAGCTCGGCGCCCCCTCAGTTACGCTAGCGTCTGTTTCAAGTATTTCCTCGAAGAAAAGTCTAGTTTTTAACTTAGTCCACATTGGTTATGTGAGCGTCGGCGGCTTAAAACTCTTTCGCAAAACCTTGGGCGCAATAACATGTATTTGCTCTGACGCGTACAGGTAAACGTCACACTATCCACACCTATTCATCGGCGGGCTTCTTTTGCTGGACCGTTGGGAATAACTGGAATCCAAGAAGTCCCTGGTGCGATAACTTTGTCGTGCTCCATCGAAGTAGTTCGGCTTAAGTGTTGCCAAGAAAGTGGCGTCCCTTCGTGGGTAGCCGTCAATGTCACAATCGTAGACCCAGAGGAAAACTCATTGCCTCCCGTCTATGATTTGAATTCAAATCGCCAGCCATGCTTCTCCGCTTCGCTCTCATCGATGCACCCAGTCCCCTCGGAGTCGGCCCGACCGGCGTTGAGCGCCTTGCCGAAGCCCTTCGCGCTGCCGGTCTCAAGGAGGCCCTCAAAGCCGAGGATGGCGGTGCCGTGCGCGTCCCGCCACACGAGCCGCGCCGAGATCCTGACACGCTCTTGCTCAACCCCTCCGCGATCCGAGACTTCTCGCAGCGGCTCGCCGACTCGCTCTGCGACGTTCTCGACAGTGGTCGCTTCCCAGTCGTTCTTGGGGGAGATTGCAATATCCTAATCGGCAATATGCTGGCACTGCGTCGCCGAGGCAGCTACGGACTGTTCTTCCTGGACGGGCACGCGGACTTCTACCAACCAGAGGCGTCGCCTACAGGCGCCGTCTCCGACATGGACCTCGCTATCGTCACCGGCTACGGTCCCGCAGAGTTAAGCGACATCGAGGGCAGGCTGCCGCTGGTCCGCGAAGAGGACGTGGTCGTGTTCGGTTATCGCGACGCTGAGGAAGCAGCGCACTACGGTAGCCAGGACGTCCGCGACACCGCGATGGACGTTTACGACCTCTCCACAGTGCGGGCCCTCGGGGCAGAGGACGCCGCCGGCCAGGCACTCGACCGCCTCCTAGGGCATGGCAAGGTCGCCGGCTTCTGGATCCACCTCGACGCCGACGTTCTCGACGATGCCGCCATGCCGGCCGTGGACTACCGTCTCCCCGGTGGACTCAGCGATGCCGAGCTCAGCGCGATCTTGCGCACTCTCATGGAGTCTGGCAAGGCCATCGGTCTCGAGATCACCGTCTTCAACCCCACCCTCGACCCGGACGGGTCGATCGCCCGCCGATTCGTGCGGAGCATCGCCGACGGGATTACCATAGACCGTCGCGTTTGATTTGATGCGCAGTCGGTAAAGGCCGTGCCACATGGCAGAAGTAGAAGCTTATTCTAGCGTGGTCGGCTGATGTTGTTAGGTTAGGCTAGGTGTAGCGGCCCAAAAAGGTGGGTGTTGCTCTTCGTGCGCCTTCACCTTACCTTCGGGAACTCTTAGGAACTTCGCCAAAGCAGAGCTGCTGATTTGCGGATCAGCGCTTCGTGCGCCAGTTCGGCCTGGGCCGCTTCAGGTCGGTCATCCCGACCGGTTGTTACCAAGCGCGCGTCGACAAGGTGTTTTTAACACGTCACGTGCGGCTTCCCTGGCTGCAAGATCGTCCAGCGAAACGCGTAGACTTAGAGGAAAACTTATCGTCCTCTGGTCTACGATTTAATTGAAATCGAAACCGTATGGGCGAGCTACACACTATGGCCTCGGAAAATAGCTTGCCGCCCGGCTTTCAAGACATGCTTGAGTTCGGTCTTATTGAAGCGCTGATGGGGCGGCGTGCACGGCGCTTTTTCATGGGCGCGGAGATCCCGGATGGCGTGCTTGCCTACAAGTCGCGCCATGAGCCTGTGCCTCTCTCTGAAGTGGAGAAATTCCTCGTGGTCACCGCTTGCGGCGGCAACACGGGCTGGCACCACATGATTTACCGCGCAAAACGTTACGCGCCGTATCTGTCGAACTACTCTGCCGCTGCCAGCGGTCGCTCATTTCCGTCCGCAGCCGGCTTTCACACAAGCAACACGTTCTTTACTGATGACGAAGGTGTCTATCTGCTCGACAATCGCGATTCTCCAGCTTGCGCGGATCGGGCGCAGGACGGCTCGCTTGACTTCGAAGCCGCGATCGAAGCCGTTAAAACGCGGATCAAGAAAGTGCGCGACGGACGGCTCGGTTTGCCGCCGGAAGTACCATATGTTGAGGCGCACAACACCTGGGTGGTTAATCAACCAGGTACGCTGCTTGTAATTCCGGTAGCCGACCTTGCGCAGCACCTGCTCCTCGGTCTGTGCTACTTCCTCCAGAATGGCGCAGTCATTCGTGATGACGTGCATGGTTGCCCGATCCCGGGCATCGAAAAGTTTAAAGACATTGTAGACGTCGAAAACACATGGCCGCTGAGTTTTGTTGAGCAATGGTCGCTCACCGAGATCACCGCCGAACTCTCCACAAGTTGCTACGCAGGCATGTTGATGCTACAGGCGATGGGGCTCGGCGGCTGGATGTTTAACGGCATGGACCCATTCAGTGTCTTGGGCGCAAGCGGCAGCCCGGCCGTGGGATTTCGCTTCGACACGAATGAACGTTGGCCGTATCCGAATCCGACGGGACTTGTGGACCTCATGGAGGGCTGTTGTCCTCCGCATTTTTCCAATATGCGCGCGGCAGTCGAAGCGCTGTGCGAACGCAAATTCGGTCCCGGCGGTCCTTTCCATCCGGACACGCCGGGACCATGGAAGGAATCGCGGAAAATCCGGTCTGCCACGTCGATCCACAGCGAGGAGTTCAGGGAATGTGTGGCGCTCCAGGCGCAGTATATTTTCGATCGTTTCGGCAAATTCCCCGGCACCGTGCCTTCGATGATCGCCACCATCTATCTGCAAGCGCATCACCTTGACCTGGAGTTTTACGACGCGTTCTACAAGCCTGGCGCCTACCTGCGAACCCACGCGGATCACATGGCACGGTGGCATGGAGCAGAGGTTCGCGGCGCACCATAGAGTTGGGTGAAACTCAGTCAAAAATGGGAAGGCCTCACGAAATGAAACTGGAAAAAAGCGAAGTCAGCGCGGCTAAGTGGCAAGTCAACATTGCGTACAATACGCTAGAGTAAAGTTTCGCACCGTTGCTGCTAGCTAAGCTAGCGGTGTGCTAGCCATCCTGACTGTCACGGACCGACCCGTCGGAGTAGGTTCACTGGTTGAGGTTGTGCTTTGCCATCCTCAGAAGGCGGCGGTCAACATTACTCGGTTAACAGATTACGAACGCCGCTGGATGTGAGAGTTCCAAGCTTTCTACGTCTGGTATTTGATCGCATGATGTCCAAGGATGGTTGGTGGTAAACTCATGGTTTGTGAAACGGGTCGATCTCACCCACAGGACAGGAACGATTTGTTTATCCGAGATCGTTTCTCAGACCTCATCTTCACCCGAGCGCTTGCCGGGTTTGATGCCGCCGACTCAGCGGCGATGACGAGTTCGGCTCCTATCGTAGCGAGGTTTCGTACCATCTTTGCTGTAGTTGCTATCTTCTGAGACAGAAGGAGATTACCGGAATCCTGCTTGCCATGCAGGAAGGCCCGCCGCCGTCAATCTCAGTTAATCCGAGCCCGAGCCGAAGTTTTCGGGCTGTTCTCGATTCCTATGAAGCCGACGGTGTCAAGCCTACGCCGGTTTGGTCTCACTGGCCGTGCTAATAGGATCACTCGGTCAGCGATGGTGTGAGTGTTGGCCACCGTGGTCGTCTCCCATGTCCATGCCCATCATCATCGTCGTGGTGCCCATGACGGTGATGGCGCCAGTACCCGTAGCGGTACGGATTATCGTAGTAATAATATTGGAGTTGCCGATCCAGTACGCCGACTTCGCCCAGTTCACCGGAAAAGGCAGTCTGCTTCGACTGCATCTCTCTCACGATTCGGGCGAACCTCAATCGGCGTGTCGGCCTTCGACGCTGTTCTCAAGCAACTTGCCGGTCTTGGCGTCGACACCGACTTCGTGTGTCACGCCACCATTCTTGATATCGAAGGAATAGCGTAGCTCGCTGCCGCCCTTTTCCCTCTCCAGCTCCTCGTCGATGATTTTACCAGGAAAGGCTT
>Ga0306923_10001721_pt1 | contig 19533 bp, 17 predicted proteins | sample sta12Can44000108_FD_203841 | JGI IMG/M metagenome (GOLD analysis project Ga0306923, IMG submission 203841) | Lab enrichment of tropical soil microbial communities from Luquillo Experimental Forest, Puerto Rico - statanox.12C.anox.44.000.108 (v2)... | ecosystem: Environmental > Terrestrial >... | reverse complement strand
GACTTTAGAAAATCAGGCAAAGAAAGCAGAGAAGTATTACGAAATTAAGAAAGAATACAAAGAAGTTGCTGTTGAGTTAGCAAAAGCAGCTTTGGAAGGTTTTAATATCACCTATAAAGATTTAAATGAGCAACAGGAACTGGAAACAAATAAACGTATTCAGTTAGAAGCAGAAATTGCCAATGAAGAAGCCGGGGTAGAGCAGGAGAAAGTTGGTTTCATTGAAAAAGAAAGGGCATTGCAAAGTATACAACACGAGTTTAATGATTTGTTGCAGCGGCTTCGTTCTAAGGAAAATGAAAAAAACCTTGCTTCGCAGAAACTTAATTTTCTTCGAGAAAAGGAAACCAGCCTGAAAGATTTCTTACAAAAAGCAGAAGGGCAATTAAAGGGAATTGAAGATAGCATTCAATTCAGTAAAGCACAGGTATTGGATGAAGAAAATAAATTATCCGAAATACAATTTCAATTGGATGCATCCAAACTTGCGGTAGAAGACAAACGCAGGATCTTTGATGAAAAAAGAACTACAGTTGATGCGTTAAGAAATCAATACCAAAGTATTCAACGTTCTCAATTCGATGCGGAGAAAAAAGTAGCTGTGGCAGATACTTCTATTCAAAACCTACAACGTACACTAACACAGTTGGTGGAAGAGAAACAGAACAGAGAATATCAGCTAACTCAATTACACACTGAATTAGAAGAGAAAGAAACTTTATTGGAAAACAAGCGTGTTGATTTGCAGCAGTTGCAGGAACAACACGAAAGGACCAAAGAACAGATTTTAGAAACACAGCAGGAATTAGAACGTTTACGCAACGAACTGGCAGACGAGAACAGAAAATTAGATGCCAAACGTAATGAGCATGATTTGCTGAAGAGTCTAATAGATTCGATGGAAGGTTATCCGGAGAGTGTTAAATTTTTACATAATAATCCTGAATGGGTTAGCAATGTTCCTATTTTAAGTGATATTATTTATGTGCAGGAAGAATTTAGAACAGCAGTTGAAAATGTATTGGAACCTTATTTGAATTATTATGTGGTAAATACTTTGCAGGAAGGTTTGCAAGCAGTTCACTTGTTAGATATGCATAAAAAAGGGAAAGCCAATTTCTTTATTTTAGATAGATTAAATGCTAACCCATCAGAAATTCATCAACCTGCCAATACCATTGCAGCAATGTCTGTGATTGAAGTAGACGATCAATATAAAAAATTAGCGGAGCATTTATTAGCTAATGTTTTTATTGCAGAAAACGATGAAGCATTAGAAAATTCAAATGGTTCTGTTGTTTTAGAAAAAAACGGTAAATATGTAAAAGGAAAATATACTTTAACCGGAGGTAGTGTTGGTTTATTTGAAGGAAAGAAAATCGGTAGGGCTAAAAACCTGGAAAAATTGCATGATGAAATTGTATTGCAGGAAGCAGTGGTAAATGCATTAAAAAGAGAAATTCAGTTAAAGCATAACGAAGTAATCGGTTATAACGAACAATTAAAAGAAAATGTAATTAAGCAAACGGAAAATGAAATCAATCAATTAACCAATCAAGTTTTTGCTGCGAAAAATAGAATCGAAAATCTGCAACATGCACAACAACAGTCGCAGCAAAAGTTGGAAGATATTGAATTTCGTTTGCAGGATGAACACGATAATATTGCATCAACCCGTGAAGCGTTGCAAAGTTTAAATGAGCAACTCAGCCAAACCAACGAAGAACGCAAAATGGTGGAGCAGGATTATACTTTGGCTGAAGAAGATTATAATGCAGCTACTTATCAGTTCAACGAAACCAATCTTACCGTTACCAAGCAACAGAGTAAAATTCTTGCTCTTAAACAAGAGTTAGACTTTAAGCAAAATCAACTGAACGATTTAAATAACCAGGTAGAGAACAGTAATGCTCAATTAACAGATGCTTCTGCCAATATTATCGAAAATCAGGAAGCCTTAACTGCCAGTGAAAGTTTGTTTCTTGAATTGATGCATAAAAAAGATGCGGAGGAACAAAAATTAAACGAAGCAGATCAGGCATATTATAATTTACGTAATGCTCTGCAGGATAAGGAAAGCGAATTACGTTTAAAGGTGAAAAGCAGGGAAATGATTGAGCATTTGTTGGCCGAAATTAAAGATAAGCTGAACGAGTTGAAGCTACAGTTAGCCGGCATGAAAGAGCGTTTAAGTGTTGAATTTAAAATTGAACTGGATGCTATTTTAGATCAACCAAGAGTAACTGAAACTCCGTTGGAAGAATTACAGGTAACAAGTGATAGAATGCGTAAACGCCTTGAAAATATGGGTGAGGTAAATCCAACGGCGATTGAGGCTTTTACTGAAATGAAAAAACGTTACGAGTTTATTCTGGAACAAAAGAACGATTTGGTAAACGCAAAAGAAAGTTTATTGCAAACTATTCAGGAAGTGGAAGCAACTGCCAACCAGCAATTCTTAACAACTTTCAATCAGGTAAGAGAAAATTTCCAAAGAGTATTTAAAGCGTTATTTACCGAAGAAGATACGGCAGATATGGTGTTGGATAACCCGGAAAATCTGGCTGAAACAGGAATTGATATTGTAGCTAAACCAAAAGGTAAACGCCCATCTTCAATTTCTCAATTAAGCGGAGGAGAAAAAACTTTAACCGCAACAGCTTTATTGTTTGCAATCTACCTTATTAAGCCTGCTCCATTTTGTATTTTGGATGAAGTGGATGCACCGTTAGATGATGCCAACGTTGGTAAGTTTACGCAGATGATTCGTAAGTTCAGCGAAAACTCGCAGTTTATCATTGTAACGCATAATAAACAAACCATGAGTTCTGTTGATGTTATTTATGGCGTTACCATGCAGGAGCCGGGAGTAAGTAAATTGGTTCCGGTAGATTTTAGAAGCTTGAATTAAAAAATGTTCATGTGCTCGATAATAAGGGATTGAAAGATGATAGCTTTCAATCCTTTTATATTTTAAAAACATAATTTTAAACCAAGTGCTCAAATCTGTCATCATACTTTATCTTGTTGTGTTCTCAACCTATATTTACTTTTCTCGCCAACCCGATTATTTAGATGGGGAATTCGCCGAGGCTAAGATTCATTACTCGCAAGACAAAAAACAAATGATTGCATTGTTTGTATTAAACAGTTCTCCGATTATCATTAATGCAGATTATATATTTAGATCGTATAAAGAAGGAGAAATCGTAACGGTTATTTATGAAAATACAGAGCCCCAAAAAGCGAAAATTTATAGTTGGTGGGGATATTGGATAACTTCGAGTGAACTGATATTTTCGGTCATTTTATTAACAGCTTCTTATTTTGTTGCACACAGTATTACACAAAATCCAACGCCCGAAGCCTTAACAGAACAATTAGACTATGAGCCGGAGCATAAGAAAAAATACGATATGTAATTTAATACGACAAATGAAATAATTGATAACCAATAAATAGTAAATCTTATTTAATAAATGATTTTAATTCTCGCTTTGAATCGCGTTCTTTTATGGTCTCCCTTTTATCGTGTAGTTTTTTACCTTTGCCTAAACCAATTTCAATTTTTACAAGGTTTCTGTCATTAAAGAAAACCCTGAGCGGAATAATGGTAATACCTTTATCTTTTAGTTTACTCTCTAATTTTTTTAACTCTCTTTTGGTTAACAACAGTTTGCGGTCGTGTACGGCAATGTGATTATTGGTGGTACCTAATTTATATTCGGCAATGTATAAACCACGTACCCAGAGTTCGCCGCTATCAAACAAACAATAAGCATCATTAAAACTCACTTTGCCATCCCGTATGCTTTTTACTTCCGTTCCCAATAAAACAATTCCTGCTACATATTTGTCTTCTATGTGGTAATTAAAATAAGCCTGCCTGTTATTCATTTCCTTCGCCATAAAAAAGTCCCGCATAATTTTAAGCGGGACAACAAAAGTAACGATTATGTTATCAGCTACAGCAAAATGGCATCACCTGTTGCGTCGCACATTTTTACTGTAACTCAATTCTCAGCAATTAATTTCTAAACAACAAAATTACCTGGCTCAATTTATTTTTTAATTCTTTTCTGTCTACAATAAAATCTAAGAAGCCATGTTCTAATAAAAATTCACTACGTTGAAAACCTTCCGGTAAATCTTTTTTAATGGTTTCTTTTATAACACGAGGGCCTGCAAAGCCAATTAAAGCACCCGGTTCGGCAATATTTAAATCGCCCAGCATACCAAAACTCGCCGAAATACCGCCAAATGTAGGATCGGTTAATAAAGAAATATAAGGCAGTTTAGCATCGCTCAGTTGAGATAATTTGCCGCTTGTTTTTGCCAATTGCATTAAACTGAATGCACTTTCCATCATACGTGCTCCGCCGCTTTTGCTGATTACCATAAACGGTAACTTAAACTCAATACAAAAATCAACGGCACGGGCAAATTTTTCTCCCATTACACTTCCTAAGGAACCGCCTATAAATTCAAAATCCATACAGGCAACTACTAATTCTTCACCGTTTACCTTGCCTACGGCAACACGCATTGAATCTTTTAAAGACGACTTGGCATAAATTTCATCCAAACGTTGCTGGTAAGGTTTTAAGTCGGTAAAATTCAGAAAATCTTTACTGATGATATTATCGAACAATTCACCAAATTCTTTGTCATCAAACAAAATATCGAAGTATTCGTTACTTCCTATTCTGTGATGATAATTACATTTTGGGCAAACAAACCGGTTATCTTTTAACTCACTGGAAGTGCAGATATAATTACATTCCGGGCACTTGCTCCATAAACCTTCCGGTGTTTCTTTCTTCTCAGAAGTCTTAGTTAAAATGCCTTTACGTATTCTTTTGTACCATTTAGGTTTTACTTCAGTATTTGCTGCACCTTTCCCATCAGTTTCACTTGCCGTTAGTTTTTGTTCTACATCCTCTTCAAGCTCTTTTTTCATATTCTCAGTTAATTGGGGGATTGAAGATAATCAAATATTCCAAAAGCCATGCCTTTGCATTGAATTTACAGTTTTGCAAATTAAAGGAATAATCGGTTATAATCAGCCTGCATAAATCATTGGATTTAATAAAAAAAGCCACTCCAATTTCTTGAAGTGGCTTTTTTATATAAAAAACAGATTAAGCGTTACGGTTAATGCAATTTAAATCTTCAAATGCAACTTCTAAACGTTTGCTGAAACTTTCTTCACCTTTGCGTAACCAAACTCGAGGATCGTAATGTTTTTTGTTTGGTTTTTGTGGTCCTTCAGGATTGCCTAATTGACCTTGTAAGTAGGCTTCGTTCTTTTTGTAATTTTCCAGAATGCCTTCCCAGAAAGCCCATTGCAAATCGGTATCGATATTCATTTTAATGGCACCGTAGCTGATGGCTTCACGAATTTGGTGTTGAGGAGAACCGCTACCACCATGGAATACAAAGTAAACCGGTTTTGCTGCGGTCTTTAACTCGTTTTGAATATAAACCTGTGAATTGTTTAAAATTTCGGGACGTAATTGAACATTACCCGGACTATAAACCCCGTGTACATTGCCAAATGCTGCTGCAATAGTAAAAAGATTGCTTATTTTACCTAATTCAGTATATGCATACGCAACGTGTTGCGGTTGTGTATATAGTTTATCATTTTCAACATCGCTGTTATCAACACCGTCTTCTTCGCCCCCTGTAACACCTAATTCAATTTCCAAACTCATTCCTAAAGGAGCCATGCGTTTAAAGAATTCAACAGATGTTGCAATGTTTTCTTCGATTGGTTCTTCAGAGAGATCTAACATGTGAGAACTGAAAAGAGGCTGGCCTTTTTCTTTGTAGAATTGTTCGCCTGCATCAATTAAACCGCTGATCCATGGCAACCATTTTTTAGCAGCATGATCGGTATGTAATACAACAGGAACACCATAAGCTTTTGCTACATTATGTACATGTAAAGCACCTGAAATTCCACCTAAAATATTTCCTTGTAAATTATCATTCGGCATTCCTTTGCCGGCAATAAATTGTGCACCGCCATTGGAGAATTGAATAATAACCGGAGAGTTTACTTTAGCTGCAGATTCTAATACCGCATTGATGGTATTGGTACCAATGGTATTTACTGCAGGTAATGCAAACTGATTTTCTTTAGCATCGTTATACAAGGCTTCTAATTCTTTTCCAAACAAGACGCCGGCTCTGTATTTTCCCATGATTAAATTTTTTAATGAGCAATTAAGAATAAGTGTTAAGTTGCAAATTTACTAATACTATTCCAAACGTTTGTTAGCTTTATATATGACTGTTGTCATTGCTTGCTATTGATGCCAATAAATTGTCTGCAGCATAATGTGATAAAGTTGAAGTGTGCGACGCAAGTAAAGCCGAATAGCGTTACCGTTGCCGGCTTCATACTTATTGAATTAAACCGATTGAAAATAGAAGTTGTAGTGAAAGCTGCCTACTTTTGATTTCTTATATTTTTGTTATGATTAAAATAGGGGAATACAATACGCTGAAAGTTTTGCGGAAAGTTGAATTTGGAATTTATTTAGATGATGGCGCAGAAGGTATTTTATTACCTAAGCGTTTTGTGCCCGGAAATGTTAGGCCGAATGATGAATTGAAAGTCTTTTTATATCACGATTCTGAAAACCGTGTGATTGCTACAACACAGCAGCCTAAAGGGAGCGTAGGTGATATTGTTTCTTTAAAGGCTGTTACGGTTACCAATCAGGGAGCATTTTTAGATTGGGGATTGATGAAAGATTTGTTCGTTGCAAAATCACAGCAATTGGTAGGTATGCGTGAAGGCAATTATTATCTGGTAAAAATTTATTTGGATAAACAAACGGGCAGAGTTGCTGCAACCGAAAAAATTGAAGCTCAATTAAGCAACGAAGAATTAACGGTAAAAGAGTTGGATGAAGTTGATTTGATTGTGTACAGGAGAAGTGATATTGGTTATACAGTAATCATCAATAAACTGCATACCGGTATGTTATATTTTGACCAGGTATTTAAAGATTTAAAACCCGGTGATAAATTAAAAGGATTTATTAAAACCATTCGCCCCGATAATAAAATTGATGTGGTTGCGGGTAAACGTGGCTACGGAAAAGTAGAAGGAGAAACCGATACAATCTTAAGATTATTAAGAGCGTATAATGGCTACCTGCCTTATCATGATAAATCTGCCCCGGAAGAAGTATATGCCTTTTTTGCAATGAGTAAAAAAACTTTTAAAATGGCAACTGGAAAATTATTTAAAGAACAAAAACTGATTTTCACGAAAACCGGCATTCAATTGGTGGAAAAGGAGTGAGGAGACAGGAGTTTGAACACAGGAGAAAAATTATGTTTTGCGCTTCTACCTCCTAAATTCAAACTCCTAACTTCAGGTTAATCTTACTTTGCCAAACTTTGTATTACATCGTATTTGGTAACAATATGATAATCGCCTTTTTCGTCTTTTGCTAAAACTGCGCCATTATCTTTTGTAATCAAATTACCCAAACGTTCAACAGGCGTATCGAACGAAACAATTGGAAATGCAGGTTCCATCACTGTTTCAACAGACACGTTTTTAATATCAGGATTGCTGAACAATTTTAAAAACAGTCCATTTTCACTAACAGAATTTACAGGCTCACCGTCTTTCACCACCGGTATTTGTTCAATATCATATTTACGCATCAGTTCAACTGCTTCAGCTACGGTTTGATTTGCAGTAACGGTTACCAATCTTTTGTGTGTTCTTCCACTTACGATATCTCTGAAAGATTTTACATCCAAAAAACCGCGTTCCATCATCCATTGATCATTATATATTTTTCCAACATAACGGCTGCCGTGATCGTGAAAAATACAAACCACTAAATCGTCTTTCTTTAACTTATCTTTTAATTGCATCAAACCCTGCAAACAACTGCCTGCACTGTATCCGCAAAACAAACCTTCTTCTTTTGCAATACGGCGAGCCATTACTGCACCGTCTTTATCTGTTACCTGTTCAAAATAATCTATCACACTCATATCATAATTCAACGGAATAAAATCTTCACCAAAACCTTCGCTGAAATACGGATGTACTTCATTCATGTCAATTTCTCCGGTTCTGAAATATTTCGTCAATAAACTTCCATGCACATCAATAGCCCAGATTTGAATATCCGGATTTTTTTCTTTCAAATACATCGCAGCACCGGTAATGGTTCCGCCGGTTCCGGCAGTACAAACCAAGTGTGTAATTTTGCCCTCTGTTTGTTCCCAAATTTCAGGTCCGGTAGTTTCGTAATGTGCCAGTCTGTTTGCCAGATTATCGTATTGATTGCAATGAAAGCTATTAGGAACTTCTTTTGCCAAACGGGCAGCAACGCTGTAATAACTTTGCGGATCTTCGGGCATTACGTTGGTTGGACAAACAATTACTTCTGCACCAACTGCCTTTAAAATATCTGCTTTTTCTTTACTTTGTTTATCAGTAGTAACAAAAATACATTTGTAGCCTTTTACGCAAGCTGCCAAAGCCAAGCCCATCCCGGTATTGCCGCTGGTACCTTCAATAATAGTACCGCCTGGTTTTAATTTGCCTTCTTGTTCGGCTACTTCAATCATCTTTAAAGCCATTCTGTCTTTAATAGAATTACCCGGATTAAAATAATCCACTTTAGCTACAACGGTGCAGGGAAAATCTTTTGTAATCTTATTTAATTTAATCATTGGCGTATTGCCAATTGTTTCCAGAATATTATTCTTAATGTTCATTCATTGGTGTTTGCTGCAAATGTAATGTTTTGGAAAAACTAACAAGAGTTAGTTGATAATATTATTCTGATATTTTTGAGACCGGCATTAGAATCAATGACATCGCCTGTTGCGTCGCACTCTTGTACTGTAGAAAGAATGGCAACAAGGCATAAGGCAAGGAGGTGTAGCAAACTATTTCTTTGTGCCATTTCGAAAAAAAATATTTATGTTTTGGTTAAAAATTAGGATAATGTGGTTTAGTGTTACATGGTAAAAACAACAAGCATTAATCCTATTAGCAAAATAAAAATCAGAAAGTTTAGGATTGCACCAGTAATTTTAAAAAAATCATTCTTTTCTTTTTTTACGAAACTTATGATTGTGAAAACTAAACCTGCAAGACAGGAGAATTGTGTTGCTGTAATCATCCATTTTGAAATTACGGGAAAGCTTTCATTAGCTTTTATTGTAGAAGGCGTTAGATTAAATAAATAAAAAAACAATATTAAGGTTAAAAGGGAAATATAAAATGAAAGTTTAGAATACATATTTCTTGTTCGTTAGGTAGAACTGTGTTTTGGCGGCGTAAAATTATTAAAAAATGCTATTTCTTTTTGTTCAGTATTGAACAAAGTATACAAGTGAGTGACACAACAAAAGCATCATAGTTATTCAAAAGCCGGTAAACAAAAAATAGAAATTTATAAAGAAGCGAAGCTGGTTTTCATCTTTCCACACAAATTACTTTCAATCATTTTCTCTGCAAGAATAATCATGTTTTTAAAAGCAATATCGTTGCTTATTCCATGACCGATGATAACCGGTTTTGCAACGCCTAAAACCGGTGTGCCGCCATAATTTTGATAATGAAAGCGACTGAAATATTCGTCATGGTGCAACTCTCTTTGTTCTGCAATATCGTAAATGGTTTCTGCCATTTTAAGAATGATATTTCCGGTAAAGCCATCGCACACAATTACATCGGCTTTATCGTTAAAAATATCTCTGCCTTCAATATTTCCAACAAAATTAATTTGTGTGTTTTCTTTCAAAAGGGGATAAGTGGCTTGTGTTAAAATGTTGCCTTTCCCTTCTTCTTCTCCCACGTTCATTAAACCAATTTTAGGGTTATTAATTCCTAAAATATTTTGAGCATATAATGTTCCGAGTGTTGCAAATTGATTTAAGTTTTCCGGCTTGCAATCAGCATTTAAGCCAACGTCTAATAACAAACCTGTAGAACCATTTAATTTAGGAATGATAGTAGCAATGGTAGGGCGTTGAATACCTTGGATGGCTTTGATGGTGAACATGGCTCCAACCAACATGGCGCCTGTATTTCCGGCACTAATGAATGCATCAATTTTTCCGGTAGCCAATAAATGAAATCCGATAGCGATTGAACTGCGTTGTTTTTCTTTTAACGCTTTAGTGGGGTGTTCGTGATAACCGATTACTTCAGGTGCATGAATCAGTTTCACCGTACTCAAAATTTTGTATTCTTCAAGAAGCGGTTGTACAACAACTTCATCACCAATACAAAAAATATTTACTGCATTATGATTCTGGTTAATAAATAGTTGTAGCCCTTTTACCGTTTCTAACGGCGCAAAGTCTCCGCCCATCATATCAATTCCTATGTTCATAAAAGCAAGGTAATAAAAGTTTTGAGTTTAGAGTAATAAGTTATAAGTAAAGCTGTTGTTTTCTACTTATAACTTGTTACTTGTAACTTACAATTATTCTTATGCTTTTAAAGGTGCTTTTTCAGCTACTAATTTTCCTTTGTAGAATAACTTTCCTTCACTTACATGTGCACGGTGGCGTACATGGATTTCTCCTGTTGTAGTGTCTTTGCTTAAAGTTACTTCTTCTGCTTTATAATGCGTCCTTCTTTTAGCTCCTCTTTGCTGAGAATGACGACGTTTAGGATTCGGCATAACACAAAATTTATGGTATCAAAAAAATTAATTATCTAAATCTTTAAACTTTTCTAATCCTTTCCAGAGACTGTTGCTTTCTTTCATCACATCTTCTTCCATTTTTTTCAGTTTCTCCAACACTTCGTTATTGCACTGCGGGCCGCCCATTTCTTCTTCGGCACATCTTTTTTGCATCGGCAAACAAAGATTGATGAACTCATAAATCCAGTCGGCAACCTGCAAATGGCTTTCGCTTCTTCCAATGTAATAAACATCCGGGTCAATCTCCTGCTCATTCATCAGTTCGGGTTCATCCACTATCTTCACTACAATATCAAATTCATCCCACAATTGCTTGGTTAAAGTGTTTCCGCATTTATCGCAAATAACATCGGCAGAACCGTCAATATCAAAATGCAATTGCATAAAGCCGGTATTCTTTTCCAAACTCAATTTTACTTCGGCAATACAATTTTTTAAATCCTGTTCGCCGTAAGGTACAAAGAACTTATCTTCAATCCTGTATTCAAAAACATGTATACCTGGTTTTAAACCCACAAAAGCTATCTCATATTCCCTGCGGTGACTCATGTTCGGATTTTTAGGGTTTGCAAAGGTAAGGTTTGTACATCAAAGGGCAAAACATTATTGGCTGAATCTGAATTATTCTTTACTTTATAGCCCGAATTATGGCAAAAATGGATAAAAATAGGCAGTTTGAACGTGTTTTCTGGATAAAATGGTCAGTTCCTGTTTTTTTAATCACATTGATTGAAATAGCTAAAAATTATCCTGCATGGATAGAAAATAACTACAGCCGGGGGTGGTTTACGATTATCGGTTCTACCTTAAGGTTAATTACCGGATGGAGCCGCTTAAGTTTAGGTGATATTTTTTATACTTTATTGGGTTTTGGAATTGTAATAGAACTGGTTCGTTTTGCGGTTGCGATATTGAAAAATATTTCGTGGGAACTGCTTGCTAAAGTGCTATTAAAATGGATTCGTAAATTAATGTGGCTCTATATCTGGTTTAATTTTTTATGGGGCCTGAATTATTTTAGATCAGGCATAACAGAGCAATTAAAACTAGAGAAGTACAGATATTGTAAAGAAGATGTGCTTAAACTCACGGACTCATTAATTGTAAAAGTAAATTATTACAGAAGCCAGATACCCGATACAAGTTTGCCTGAAAAGCCTATCGATTATATTATAGAGGAAGCCAAAACTTCTTATGATAGAATTGCCCGTACTTATCCTTTTTTATCTTATCATCCAACTTCCGTAAAAAGCAGTTTATATAGCAAAGCCGGAATGTATTTTGGTTTTACCGGATATTACAATCCATTTAGTGGGGAAGCGCAGTTTAGAAGTGATATTCCCAAAGTGCTACTGCCTTACATAATCTGTCACGAAATAGGGCACCAGATTGGTTATGCCAGCGAAAGTGAAGCCAACTTTTCAGGTTATCTGGCTTGTTCATCTTCAAAAGATCCATACTTTTTATATTCTGTTTATCTTGATTTGTTTACGTATGCGCAACGCGAAGAGATCAATACTTTTATTATTGATGGAGATACTACGGGTTTAAAATCTGCCATATTGTACAATAAACAACATTTAGATTCACTCGTAAAAAAAGACCGGAAATCTATTCGCTCATTTTTTAATAAAGAAGAAAATAAAGTATCTCCGGTAATGTCTAATATTTACGATCAATATTTAAAATTAAACTTGCAGCAAGGTGGTGTTGAAAGTTATAACGAGGTTATCGGTTGGTTGTTAGCGTATCAAAAAAAATATGGAAAACTTTAGTGGTAAGTTGAAGGAAAGTACTTAAAACTTATTCTTCCACATCATACTTTCAACAGGTTTGTTGGGCTGACCGCTATATTTTGCATTACTTTTTTGGTTATACTTAACTTCTATTTCACCATCTACCGGAAAATAAATCAATTGCCCGATGGGCATTCCTTTATAAACTCTTACCGGTTGTTTTACCGAAATTTCTAAAGTCCAGTTGCCGCGAAAGCCAACATCACCTTTGCCTGCAGTAGCGTGAATGTCAATACCCAGGCGGCCTGTAGAAGATTTGCCTTCCAGAAACGGAACATGTGCATGTGTTTCGGTATACTCTGCAGTTACACCTAAATAAAACTCATGCGGGTGCAAAACATAACCTTCTTCGGGAATTTCAAAAGTCTCAATTTTATTATGTTTCTTGGCATCCAGTTCCGCATCAACATATTTTGCCAATGTGTTTCCCAAATGAACATCATAACTATTGCTTCCCAAATCTTCACGATTGTAAGGCACAATTTTAATGGTGCCTTTTTCCATTTCCTCCAGAATTCTTTTATCGGTTAAAATCATTTTTTTATTTTTTGGTATCGGCTTTTGTATTCTTTAGCATCTTCGTTGTGTCACTCACTTGTACGTTCTGTTGGTTACTCAACTTTTTATTTTGTTACAGAATTTTTCATTGTAGTACTGTGCTCTTTTCTCTGTATCTACTGTGTGGTTAAAATCTAAAGATCGCATACTTTACATTCACCTCAGCTTTTTTAACACGGAGGCACAGAATATTCAGAGAGATTTCGTTGTCTTTCCCTGTGTCTTTGTGGTTAAATTTTTTGTTTCGGCCATTTTGTATTAAAATAAGTTTAAACAAGTTCAACAATAAAAGTCAACAAGAGTTTGCAATATAAATCGTAAATCTGCAATCATAAACCCTAAATTGAATTGGCTTTATTTTATCAACATAATATCAACGAAGCAACAAAGCTGGCTGTTTGGAAAATAGAAGAGCATGAAGATTTTTTTCTGGCAAAGGTTCCTTTGCAGCGTAATATTACACATCCGCATAAGCGATTGCAACACTTAGCCGGACGCTATTTGCTGCAATATATGTTTCCTGATTTTCCGTATGACGAAATATTAATTGCCGATACCCGAAAGCCTTTTTTGCTTAACGAGCAATATCATTTTTCTATTTCGCATTGCGGCAATTTTGCAGCAGCAATTGCAAGCAGCAAGCAACGTGTAGGTATTGATATTGAAATTTCAACAGAAAAAATTTTAAAAATAATTCACAAGTTTTTAAGCGAAAAAGAAAGAACAGATTTCAATTTGTTGCCACATCAACTACCGACTACCGACTACCGACTACCAACTCTCTTGTGGAGTGCCAAAGAAGCCCTATTTAAATGGTGGGGCTGGGGAGATGTTGAGTTTAAAGAAATGCTACAGTTAGATCATTTTAATTTATCTGCCAGCGGAACAATACCGTCTGCCTTCGCAAAAGACGGTTTTATTATGCGTTTGAATCTTTACTATAAAATATTTGAAGCGATAAATCTTTGTTGGGTTGCAAGTAAATGGAATAATTAATTAATCCCCCACTTTACTGTATGTTTTAGGTATATGTGCCAAGCTGGCTTTTAACTCCTGTTTTAATTGTTGCTTTACAATTTGCCCCATTGTTTTGGCTTTTAGAAATGCCGGTTGATTATAATATTCCGCCAATTCACGGGCAAGTTGTTCTACTTTTTCCGGTTTAGAAATTTCTTCTGTACTCATAATTTCCAGTAACTCTTTTACACGGTATCTTGCAGATGCCAAACGAAATGCCATTAATGTTTTTTCTTCTGCCTGGTATTGCGCAATAGATTCTTTGTTGAGGTGTTTACTTACAATGTCTACATAAGGTTTATTCTCTTTAAAAAAATGTGGCAGGTATAGATTTTTTCTTCCTTCGTAAGATTGCTGATCAAAATCTATTGCACGAAAACGGTATTGGTAATTGAGCACATCCGGTGTAATATTTACTACAAAATTATAACTACGCATATCGCCTAACACTTGTGTGAAACAACGTTGGTTAAATTTTACAAATTCTTTAGCCAAACGTATTTGATTGGTTTCGGGATTGTTTAAATAATCGTTTACAAAAATGTCTCCGGGTATACCGGGAATGTGTTCTTCTACCAAAGTGTTTTTATTAGTAAAATAGATGATTCTGTTGGGCGATAATAAATGTTCTAATTCCAAACCGAATATTCTGCTGGTATCGGCCTGCTTGATATAATAATGGTCGAAGTTTGCATTATATTTATTAATAATTCGAATGCGAAAGGGCTGACTGTTACCGAAGTAACAAAAATCAATTGCAGCAACATCCAAATGTTTTACATATTCTAAATCGCCTTTGGTTTTTAAGATGGCATAATTTTGCACCAGTGCTTCTTTTAAAAATTCCCAGTGATGCATATCGTATGATGCTCTTTCCCAAGAAGAATCTTTCCCGTTTTTTCCTTTAATGGGTGTAGTGTAAGTAAACCGTTGTAAATCTTCGTAAGAAGCCGGTAAATCTATTTCTCTTCCGTATTTATATAAATAGTCACGCAGAGGTTCGTCTACCGGAAAAATAGGTTTCTTGCGGCTGGGCTTATCTGATAAATATTTTTCTTCGCTAATGGTATGCATCGTATTTAAATTGTAAATAATCAATCTAATAAAATAGAATCGGACTCTTCTAATAAATTCAGGTTAATATCCGTACCGGATAATCCTTCAATGGAGCCTTTTATATGTGCAGCATTCAGTAACACTTTTTCTAATTGTTTTTCCCGGGCCTTCCATAATTTTTCCATTGCGTCTCTTTCCCGTTGAATAGAAAGTTTCATGCTCATAAAGCCTTCGCGTATAGCTTTCCATTGCTCGTTAAATTCGTTACCTGTTAAATAGTCGTATAACAAAGTCATTTTATCGCCTTTGTTTTCCTGGCTTTTTTTTGCATCGAATATTTTTAACAAAGCATTACGTAACAGTAGTGCAACACTTTTTATTTCACTAAATGTGCAAATGTAAACACCCTCTTTTTCTCCAAAGCGTTCCATATCTTTTGGCAAAGCCTGAGTTACAATAATTGCAATATCCGCACCGGTGGTTCGCATATCTGCTTTCAGCTTTTCAATCCAGTCGTTGGAAAAATCTTTGGTGCGTTTACTTTCATAAATAATTTTTCCTGCATCGTTGCCAAAACGGTTACGAACGGTTTGAATGCAATCCGCACCTCTAACACCTTTACCTACTTCTTCCACAACATCAAACGGAAAAGTATTGCGTAATAATTCCTCCAATAATAATTCCTGTACTTCACCCTGCAATTGCATAGAACCTTGTTCTGCCCTGCGTTTCATTTCTTCGGCCAAGCGTTTTTGTGCTTCTAATTGCTGTTGCAGTTCTTTTAATTGTAATTGATATTCCTGGTCTTTTAAACTGTTTCGTTCAATTTCTTCTTTTGCCAATTGTTCCTTTAATTTTTCTCTTTCGGTCATCAATTGCTTTTGAATGTTAATCTGCAATTCTTCTTCTTTAATTTTTAATGCTTGTTCTTTTTGTAAAAATTCTAATTCCTTTTTTCGTGATTCTTTTAGTTTTTCTTCATTGTCCAAAACCGTTTGTTGCAATAGTTTCAATTGATTCTCATAATCGGTACCGACTGTTTTTCTGATCGATTCTTCCAGCTTCAGTTTTTCATCATTCAACTTTTTATTCAACTCAGTATCTTTCGCCAATAATTGTTGTTGAAAAGAAATTTCTTTTTGCTGATATTCTTTTTCTTTTCTTTCCTGCCATTCTTTAGCTTTTAAGTTAAGTTCTTTTTGTATATCATCCCGCAATGCATCGGTAGGTTCAAACTGATGATTGCAATTAGGACATGTGATGATGAAGCCTGCCATTTAAAAAATATTTTGTACAAATTACGAGGATATTATTGAATTTAAAACAGAAGAAAAATAGTGTGCCGATAAGCCATTATATTGCAGTAATTTTTAAATATTAAACTAAAAAACTTGTATAAGAAATATATCTTTATTTTAATTGTATTGAGTATAACTTTTACCGGATTCTCACAAAAAATGAACATGACCGGTGGTAGCATAGGTTTATCTTATACAACTTTGCCAACACGGCCATTAAAAGATACGACCGGCAATTTCGGTTATAATGGTGTAAATATATCTGTTACTATGCCTTTGTTTGGTAACAGAAATAAGTTGTTGCAGCAGCTTGCAAAAAAAGAGAAACCCCATTTTTATCAAACATCGGCCCATGCAAGCTTCGAATCTTTAAATGCCAATATCGGTTGGTTGCCTCAAACAGATATTTATAATGCTTCGGCAGGTATTGGAGCAATGTTTTTTAACGGCAAAAAAAATATCATCATTGCAGATGCCAGTTTAGGTGTTGCAACTGATAAATTAATCTGGCAAAATGGTAATGTTGATTATCGTTTCTCGGGAATGTTTCTTGTAAATTACATGAAAAGCAGTGCCGTTGCATACCAATATGGTATTGTGCTTACGTATGCTTTTGGCAAGCCGTTACCATTGCCTGTTTTGGGTATTAGAACAAAGCTTGCAAAAACATGGTCTTTTTCTTTAATGCTACCTGCTATGTTGCAGTTCTCCGATAAATTAAATAAAGACATGGGCTTAACTTTTGCATTTCGTCCTGCAGGTAACCGTTTTCAAATACAGAACGATCATTATTTCAATACAACATCTTCGGCAGTGTATATGCAGCTTCGCCAATTTGAATTCGGTGGAAATTATTTTTATCGCTTTGCAAAAAATTTTAGTTTAAATGCAGAAGCCGGGATGTTAACAGGCGGCAAATTAAAGTTCACAGAAATAAACGATACCAAAACTATCTTGAGCGAATCAGCAATACAAGCAGGTCCACGATTTAAAATATCTGTGCGTTATCATTTGCCGCACAAACGTTCCTCAGGAAATAATATTGATATGGATGGCGAAATGTACCGCATTAATTAAGGGTAGACGTAAGTGCATATCGTCATCATATTTTTGATGCCGGCCTTTATATTTGCATGGCATCATCGTTGCCACGCTCGGTTCAAATTCCTGTTACAATAGCAACAAAAACATTGCAGCCGATTCCACAATAATGCGGAATTTTAATCATTTTATCACCTGTGCTAATAACACCAGTAATAAATTGAAAAACAAAAGCTTGCAAGTTTCCTGAAATTTCCTTACCTATACAATTCAGATTATCTATCTTAAACCAAACAAATGAAAAATTTTGCCATACAAGAAATTGCTCAACAACTGAATGGTATTTTAGTTGGAAATACCGAACAAATTATTACAGGGCCTGAGCAATTAGAACAGGCAACAGAAACTCAAATTACATTTATCGGAAATAAAAAATATGTAAAGCTTTGGGAAACCTCTAAAGCTTGCGCTGCTATAGTAAACGAAGATATTGATGTAGAACCCGGTGAAAACAGGGCTTTAATAAAAGTAAAATCGGCCGATATTGCAATGGCTCAATTGCTTGAAATGTATATTCCGCAAACTCCGGTTTTCGATACAGATATTCATGCTGCAGCCATTGTTCATACTACTGCAAAAATTGGTGCAGGATGTAAAATTGGTGCAGGATGTTATATTGGTAAAGATGTAACTATTGGAAACAATACTATTCTATATCCCAATGTTACTGTGTTAGATCATTCGCAAATAGGGGCTAATACAATTTTATGGCCTGGTGTGGTTGTTCGTGAACGGTGCATTATCGGCAGCTATTGTATTCTGCATCCCAACTCATCAATTGGTGCAGATGGTTTTGGTTTCAGGCCAAGCCCGGATGGAAGAGGTTTAATTAAAATTCCGCATATTGGTAATGTTGTTATTGGTAATGGTGTAGAGATTGGCGCAAATAGTTGTGTAGACAGAGGTAAGTTTAGTTCTACAATAATTGGCGATGGCTGTAAGATTGATAACTTAGTGCAAATCGGGCATAATAGTAAAATGGGGCATTGTTGTATTATGGCAGGAAGTAGTGGACTTGCAGGCTCTGTAACTTTAGGCGATGGTGTTATTGTGGGTGGAGGTGCTTGTATAACCGACCATACAACTGTGGGAAGCGGTGCGTTAGTAGGAGGTATGTCTGGTGTGATACAGGATGTTCCTGCAGGAAAAAAAGTATTGGGTTATCCTGCAATAGATTCGAGAGATGCATTAAAACAATGGGCAATTTTAAGAAAGCTAGTGAAAGAAGCGAAGTAATGATAAATAAGTAATGATAAATATTATAGGCAATAAAGAAAGTCAGGCACTTTTAAAGTGCCTGACTTTCTTTATTGTGCCCGGGACGGGATTCGAACCTGCACACCCTTTCGAGTACCACCACCTCAAAGTGGCTTGTCTACCAATTTCAACACCCGGGCAATTATTTGCGATTTATATATTTACATTTACAAAATACAATTTGCAAATATAGCTTTCTGTTCTATATTTTAAATCGTATATCAAAAATCGTATCTTGTATTTTGTACTTCTAACTTCGTACCTAATTCTTTACATTCTTTCCGGCACATTTATTCCAAATAAACTCATTCCTGTTTTTAAAACATTTGCAGTTAATTGTGATAATTGCAGGCGTAGTGCTTTCTTTTCATCACTTTCTGCATTGGCAATTGAATACTCTGCATAAAATGAATTGAATGTTTTGGCCAAATTAAAAATATAAATTGCCACTTTAGACGGATCGTGTTCTGTTGCAGCTTCTGCAATAATTGCAGGAAAAGTTTCTAATTGCATAAGTAATTCCTTTTCTAAAGGGAACAGACGGTCGATCGTCAACGATTGGCTGTTAACTGTTTGTTTTCTCAAAATACTTTTGATCCTTGCATGTGTATATTGAATGAACGGACCGGTAAAACCATGAAAATCGATACTTTCTTCAGGATTAAAAATCATTTTCTTTTTAGGGTCAACACGTAATAGAAAAAATTTTAATGCACCTAATCCGATCGTATCGTATAAATC
>Ga0306923_10001720_pt1 | contig 19538 bp, 17 predicted proteins | sample sta12Can44000108_FD_203841 | JGI IMG/M metagenome (GOLD analysis project Ga0306923, IMG submission 203841) | Lab enrichment of tropical soil microbial communities from Luquillo Experimental Forest, Puerto Rico - statanox.12C.anox.44.000.108 (v2)... | ecosystem: Environmental > Terrestrial >... | reverse complement strand
CAATCAAGAGCAATTGATTTTCAAGCACGCGATCTCGACGGTGGTAATGTCGCGTGCGCCTCATGCGTTCGAACGTCACGCCGAGGCCAAGCCTGCCGCTGAGGCGCCCGCTCCGCCTGCCTCCGCGGCGCCTGCTCCCACTCCGGAGAGTTAAAGCATTTCTCGTCCCAGTGGAGTGAATTTCAGATCGGACGACCGCTCCTGGCGTAGTCACGGGGGCGAACCCGAACGTGTGTTCCTGGTAGGCGTGGAGTTCTCGTCGCGAGGGGCGACGAAGCGCGAGAGCGGAACTGCTAACGCAATTTCGGGCGATGCTGATGTGGATGTTCGCAAGCCCGGCCATCCGCGTCAACCGTCTTTGGGCAGAGTTCCTGCCGGTGCCAGGGCGGCACGCACAGTTGCCGGAACTCGAATGCACGCTGAAGACGTCGAGCACCGCGCATTTTCTGCCGAGGAGTCGATGGCCGAGCTGCGTGAGCTGGCCGTCAGCGCAGGTGGGGAGGTTGCGGGCGAAATCTTCCAGCGGCGGCAGCGACCGGAGCCGGCGACATTGATCGGAAGCGGGAAAGTCGCCGAGCTGAAAGGTGCGGTGGCGGCGGTCGCGCCTGACCTGGTGATCTTCGATCACGACCTGACACCTTCGCAGCAGCGGAATCTGGAGCGCGAGCTGGAAGTGCGAATCGTCGATCGAACGCAGCTGATTCTCGACATCTTTGCCCGCCACGCCCGGACACGCGAGGGCCAGCTACAAGTCGAGCTGGCGCAGCTGGAATATTTGCTCCCGCGTCTTACCGGTCGCGGGGTCGAAATGTCCCAGCTTGGCGGCGGCATCGGAACGCGTGGCCCGGGCGAAACACAGCTGGAAACCGATCGGCGCAAGATCTATCGGCGCATTCGCCATGTGAAAGAACAGTTGGAGAATGTACGCCGCATACGTGGCCAGCAGCGGCAACGTCGCGAATCGGTGCCGGTGGCGGTAGTAGCTTTGGTCGGCTATACCAACGCCGGCAAGTCCACCCTGTTCAATGCCCTTACTCAGGCGGGAGTGCTGGAAAGCCCGCGCATGTTTGCAACGCTCGATCCAACCCTTCGACACCTGAAGCTGCCGTCAAAACGCGAAGTGTTGCTATCGGACACGGTGGGATTCATCCGCAACCTGCCGCATACGCTGGTTTCGGCGTTTCGCGCCACGCTGGAAGAAGTGCAACGCGCAACCTTGTTGTTGCACGTCGCCGACGTTACGAGTCCGACAGCAGCGGAACAGCAGGCACAGGTCGACGAGGTGCTGCGCGAACTAGAAGTCCGGGATAAGCCGCGTCTTTACGTGATGAACAAGGTTGATCTCCTGCCCGAACTAAAGCGAGAGAGCCTCATAGACGGTTCAAATATTGTTCATGTCTCGGCGACGAAGGAAATCGGAATGGCGAAGCTGTTGCACAGAATCGATGAGTTGATCGAACAAGATCCTGTGCGCCAGGTACGTTTGTACGTACCTCAGTCGGAAGGAAAGGCATTGGCGACGCTTGATGCCAAAGCGGTAATTATGTCGCGTGAATACTGCGACGGTTACGTCGAGCTCGAAGTGCAGGCGCCGGCTTCGGTGGTAAGAAGGTTGAAGAGTTTTCTTTCCAAGTAGAAACTAAAACCCGACTACAGGCGACTGTTCCAATAACCTGGCCTGGGGTGTCGGTGTGCTACGGCCAGAATTTGAACGACCTCGTCTCGCGCATGGTAGATAAGGGCGAAGGAAAACCGTCGCAACACGAACCGCCGAGCTGGAAAATCGAATATTGGCCATCTTTGAGATGAGTCGAGCGGCAGTTGCACGGCCGCGTCGACCTTAGTTACGAAATTCTCGAGACGCTTTTTCACTGCGATCCCTATACCACGCTATAGCTACTTCGAATTCCTGGAGCGCTTCGGGGTGAATCTTGAGGGGTTTAGTTAGCGGCCATTCGGATTGCCGAAACCTGGCGGCGAGCTTCAGCCCATGAGACAGCCGTGACGTTGCCGGGTTCCAAGACAACAATTTTCGGCGCTATCTCGAGTTTCCAATCGTCTTCGAGGCTTTCGAGCAGCAAGCTGGCAAGAGCGGCGCGCCCCTCAAGTCGAAGCTCAAGAGCACCGAGTTTCGGCTACATGATCTTCGCGGATGCGCCCGCATCGGCCTGCTCGTGGGCGTGATAGCTCGAACGCACCAACGGCCCTGATTCCACGTGCTTGAAGCCCATCTTGAGCGATTCAACCTTCAGCATGTGGAACTCGTCCGGCGTATAGAGTCGCGCCACGGGAAGGTGGTCCCTCGACGGTCGGAGATACTGGCCGATGGTGAGGATATCGACCTTGCGAGCTGCAAGGTCGCCGAAGACAGCAAGCAGCTCCTCGGTAGTTTCACCGAGCCCGACCATCACTCCTGTCTTGGTCGGGATGGCTGGCTTCATTTCTTTGGCGCGTTCGAGTAGACGCAGTGTACGCTCGTAACGAGCCCCTGAGCGGGCGACGCGGTACAGACGGGGGACCGTCTCGGTGTTGTGGTTCAGGATATTCGGCACGGCGTCCATCACGATTTCTAACGGCTCATCCAGTCCCTGAAAGTCGGGGATCAGGACCTCGACGCGGCAGTCGGGCAACCGTCGCCGGATCTCGCGAATGGTTTCAGCGAAGACTCGCGCTCCGCCGGCATTGTCGTCGTCGCGGTTGACGCTGGTGACGACGGCAAACTTCAAGCCAAGCTTTTCCACTGCTTGGGCCACGCGAATCGGCTCTTCGAAGTCGATGGGTTCGGGTCGGCCTTTGGGCACAGCACAAAATCCGCATCGGCGTGTGCACAGATTGCCCAGCAGCATGAAAGTCGCGGTGCGATGGTTCCAGCACTCCCCGATGTTGGGGCAGTGCGCCGACTCGCAAACAGTGTGCAAGTCGAGGTTGCGCGCCAGTGTCTTCAGATCGTGGTAGTTCTCGCCCATGGGCGCGCGCGCCTTCAGCCAATCCGGCTTGGGGGAGGGTTTGCGCGGGGCAAGGTCGATCTGGATAAGCTCCGGTGCGGACGCCATGCGCTCTCTATTGTACGATGCTTGGACCACTCGATTACGTCGTCACACGCAAGCCAAAAGCTAAGAGCTAAGAGCTCACGGCTGAAAGCTGTCAGCTCTACAGGGTGTGCAGATACGCCATCAGATCGGCGATCTGGTCGACCGTAAGCTTGTTCCGAAAGCCGGGCATCTTGGCGCGGCCAATTTCGATGATGTCGATCACACGCTCGTCGTTCGCCGGGATGCCGCTGGTCATGTACTGCTTTTTAAAAAGCCCCTGCAAGCTTGGACCGCGCAGGTTGCGCGAGATGTAAGCGTAATGGCACTCCGCACAGCGCGCTTCGTAGATCCGCCGCCCACGCGTCTGCTGGGCATTGAGTCCTAGTTCTGCGTCGCTCTTTCGCGGCTCGGCCTCGCAGCCAAAAAACATAGCCAGCAAAACAGCTATGAAGACGAACGGAACCCATGGCGACGCCAGCTTCGAGATCAACCCAACCTTCCGCGTGAGATCGGCCGAACTCGCGTGCGCGGGCCGATGGTATGACTGCGAACGAGTTAGAATACACCCCGTATGACGGTGCGAATCAAACGCGTGTACGACCCGCTATCGCCGCACGATGGCGCACGCGTGCTGGTCGACCGGCTCTGGCCGCGAGGATTGACCAAGGAGGAAGCGGCACTCGATCTCTGGATGAAAGACGTTGCTCCGTCCGACGCGCTACGCAAGTGGTATCACGCGCATCCGGTGCAATGGTCGAAGTTTCGTGCGAGATATCTTGCCGAACTCACGAGCGATGCTGCCCATGCTGCGTTGCAGCAGTTACATGACATGGCGCAGAAAAGAGCCGGGGTGACGCTGCTGTACGCCTCCAGGAGCCTGGAGCAGAACCATGCCCTGTTGCTGAAGCAACTGCTTGAAGGCGAGCGCAAGCCCCCGACAGGAACTGGGCCCGCGCGGGCTGTCGCTGCCGGACGCGCACGGGCCGCACGCCGAGGCTAGTTCGCCTGCTACGCAGCGCGACGATTTCCACCGCCGTGTGTTTACATTTACGGATGCCGGTGGAGCCGGAACCAGTTTGTAGGCATCGATATCACTGAATAGGAGTTTTCCACCATGAGTCAGCGCCAATTCTCCTCGATGATTGTGCAAGTCCCTGCTCGTCGGACGATCCTGGCATTGGTGGTGTTGGTATCCGTTGTTTCGGTCACCGGCCTGCTCGCACAGCAGCAAGACGCGGCTCCGCCAAGCCAGCCGGTGCAGGATGCCACCGTTCCGTATAGCCCGCCAGTTCAGGACAATCTGCCGCCGGCTCCGCCGACACAAGTTCCGAGTGTAGTCGTGCCGCCGACGATGACCATTCCCGCGGGAACGTTCGTGACGGTGCGGTTGATGGGCGGCTTGTCCAGCGATACCAACGTTCAGGGCGACGGGTTCAGCGCGACACTGGAGCAGCCCGTCGTGGTGGATGGCTGGGTTGTCGCGCGCCGCGGACAGATCGCCGTCGGGCACGTGGTTTCCGCGCAGAAGGCGGGGCGCGTAAAGGGCGTTTCTTCGCTGGGTGTCGCGCTGAGCGATCTTCCCCTGGTTGATGGGCGGCAGCTGCCCGTGCAGTCGCAACTGATACAGACCTCGGCAGGACCATCCAAGGGGCGTGATGCTGCTGCGATCGCCGGAACAACCGGACTCGGTGCGGCAATCGGAGGCGCGGTCGATGGGGGAGCAGGGGCCGGCATCGGGGCCGCCGCGGGTGCTGCGGCGGCAGTGGCTGGCGTGCTGCTTACTCCCGGCAGACCAACTGTCATGCCTCCCGAGACGTTGCTGACCTTCCGCCTACAGGAACCGATCACCGTCAATACGCAGAAAAGTCAGTTGGCGTTCCAGCCGGTGAGCCAGCAGGATTATGCGGAAGCAGCCGGTCCGCCGCAGCCACAGCGGGGATCACCGGCGGGGCCGCCGTATGCGTATCCTCCTCCGCCTGGACCATATCCCTACCCCTACTATCCCTATCCCTATGCTGCAGGCCCATATTGGCCCGGTTGGGGCTTTTATCCCGGCGTTTCGTTTATTGGCTACTACGGGGGATACGGGCGCCCCGGATATTGGGCCCGTGGAGGTCGCTGGCACTAATCTAGTTGTCAGTGGTCACAGCTATATAGTTGTCAGAAAACCCAGCGGCATAGGACTGCCGGCCTAGAGCTGGCAGCTATCAGCGATATAGAGGGTTCTCCCTTTTTGACTGTGAAGGGCGGAGTACTGCTTCACCACCCGCCTAAAGTCTATCGTCGGATCAGGACACGACTTTAAAGTCGTGCCGAAAGGGCGCTTTTTTTAACTTGCCGCGTGGATTTTTAGTCCGCACGTCGCTATTGGTCGAGCGATTCATTACAGAATTTCTTAATTCGTTCTAACGCTTTAGTTTTAGTCACCGCTATATGGGCTGGAATGAGAATTTTGTTCTGGTTGCGGCGGTTTAGGCCGCGACTGTGCGGCCGACCGCTCGCAGCAGCGAATCCAGGTTATCGCAGACGCGCTGATAAAGGCGATCGAGTTCGCAGCGCTTCTCCTCTGCCAAGAGTCGATCTCCGCGGAACGGCGCCAGCAGTCCGGCGGTAAGGGGAGCGTAGATTTTCTCGAACAGTTTGAGGAAGGCCAGATGCGTCGGGCAGTGTCCATTCCCGCCAATATCGCTGAGCGATTCCGTCGCCGCGGCAAAGCGGACAAGGCTCGCTTTCTGAATATGGCCGAGCGATCGGTCGAAGAATGTCGCTAGTTTCTGATCCTCTTCGAAGCATCTTGGATACGGAGATATCCAAAAGTTGTCTGCGGCATTGGAAGAGGTCAGTCGGCTCCTCGGCGCTTACAGCACCGCCATTCTGACTTCCTCGACTCCGGGCTCCTGACTTCCATATCCCGAAGGGATATCAAGGCAAAGCCTTGGCTAGTTAGTTCCCCTCCGTAACAATCTTCTCCACGATGCGGTCAATCGTGTCGATGGCCTTCTTGCTGGGCAGGTTGTGGTTATTGCACAAAATCGAGAATGCCACAACTTGCCCCTTCGTGGTGGTCGCGTAGCCCGACAGCGCATTGACGTGACCTAGCGATCCCGTCTTCGCGTGCACCGCGCCTTGGAATGGTGGTGTGCGCAAGCGGTCGCTCAAAGAACCGTCGACGCCTGAAACAGGAAGCGTATCTTCAAACAGCTTGCCCCACGGCTGGCCGTAAGCGTATTGGAGCAACTGCACCACCGCGGCCGGAGTGACTAAATTCTCGCGCGAGAGTCCAGAGCCGTCGTAAAAGATGAACTGATCGGACTTGATGTTGGCCGAAGTCAGAAATCCCCGTAGAACCTCCAAACCCCCTTCAATCGAACCAGAGGTACCCTTATCTTTACCCAATAGCCTCAACATCAACTCGGCGTGTAGATTCTGGCTAACCTTGTTAATTACGCGGAGATCGTCCGACACTGGCTGCGAGTCGTGACTGGCGAGTACCAGGGGCGCCGGAGAAGTGTGTCCTGCTACATCGCCCCCGCCCGAAGCGACGGTCGTGACACTGAATGTCTGCATCGACGCCAGCTCAGTGTGGCGCGTGCGCGGACGGCCGTAGACCGTTACCCCGCGCTGTTCGAGCAATTCGCGGAACAGCTTGGCGGTGAAGTCGGCAGGATCTTCGATGGCCAGTGACTCGCCCGCTCCGGCATCGTCCTGCGGCATGTTCCCCCAGAACGTGATCTGGTTCGATCCCGGTTCACGGTTGATGTAAATTTTGCGCGGACCCGTGCCTTGTGGCGTGGTCATCACGCGATTGTCAATGCGGTAGTACTCGGGGTACGGCGTGATGTTCAGAAACGCACGCTCGCCGGGACGGTCAGCTGGCATGATGTTCACGAACAGCACGTTGTCGTTGATGGTCAGCGCAGAAACGGGCGCTCCCCACTCCCAAACCAGATCGTCCTGCGACCATCCTTCACCGTAGCGTTCGAACACATAGTACGAATCGTCGGCGACGACATCGCCGTCGACGTACTTCAGCCCCTTTGCCACGAGTTGATCGGCCAGGTCAATCAGGACCTGGATCGGCGGTGCCCTGCGTTCCGTGTGAAGATTGTAAGGCAGCGTCCGCCCTGACAGATTGGGATCGCCGCGTCCAACTACGATGAGATCGGAGTTAAGCCGGCCGTACTTGTCGATCGTTCCCAGGCTCTCGATGCTGGTCTTGAAACGATAATCCGGACCGATGAGGGCCAACACCGCTGCCGTGGTGAAGAGTTTGGTATTCGACGCAGGCGTGAACAGCTTGCTCTCGTTCAGCGCAAACAGGCGGTTGCCGGTGTCGAGCGAAACAATGTCAATGCCCCAGAATCCGCGTGCGACGTCGGGGTCGCTCAGAATCTGCTCAATTGCGAAGAAGAGCTTCTTGGTGTCTTCTGGCTTTCGGTGGGGAGTCTTGCCGGCTTCAGCGGCGAAGGCATGAATCGCAAGCAACAGCAGGAAAACGATGCGAACGAGATGGCGGACCCCTAACATAAACTGCAAGCAGCCCCAGCCAAATTCTAGCACTGGTTGTGACTTCACTACGCACACCACGAGAAGATGTTCGCCGAAGAGCGAAAAGCCAAGAGCGAAGAGCGAATACAATCGCTGGATGCGTGCTTCCTATCGCTGGGAACTGCGCTCGCGGGTGCTCGACCTTGGCCCGCGAACGCAAATTATGGGCGTTGTCAACGTCACTCCCGATTCCTTCTCGGAGGGCGGAAGGTTCTTTGAGCCGAAAGCCGCCATTGCGCACGCACTGGAGTTGCTCGACGAAGGAGCCGACATTCTCGATATCGGCGGCGAATCCACCCGGCCCGGCACGCGCGTACAGCCTGACCCATCCAGCCAAAAGCCGCTCGTGTCCGAAGAAGAAGAATTACGGCGCGTGATGCCGGTGATCCAGGGCATTTTGAAGGCACGCCCCGACGTTATCATTTCCATAGATACCTATAAGTCTGGCGTTGCCCGCCGGGCGGTCGATGCTGGGGCCGAGATCGTGAACGACGTGAGCGCATACCAGTGGGACGATGCGATGGCGGAGACATGCGCCGAACTACAGTGTGGTGTTGTGTTGATGCACACCCGCGGTCGGCCCAGTGAGTGGCGGCATCTGGAGCCCGAGGCGGACATTGCGTCGCTCGTCGCCCACGACCTCGCTAACCGTGTGCAGGTCGCGCTCGATAGCGGCGTCGAGCGTGAGCGTATCGTGCTCGATCCTGGCTTTGGATTTGGAAAGAATTTCGAAGAGAACTACCCACTACTCGCAGGGCTAGATCGCTTGCAGAGCCTTGGATTTCCTCTATTGACGGGCACTTCACGCAAGTCATTTGTCGGGCGCACGATCGCCAAACGCAAAGGCGGGGACGATGCGCCTCCAAAAGAGCGACTCTTCGGTTCGCTGGCGGCGATGGCGGCAAGTATCCTGCACGGAACGCATATTGTCCGCGTTCATGAGGTGAAGGCAGCCGTGGAGGCCGCAGCCGTAGCGGACGAAGTGTTGGCCGCCAACGTACAATGATCCTACCTTGTGGAACGATCCCGACCTCGCTGCGAAATCGCTGGCCAAACTGTGGCCGAACCGGCTGCACGAATCCAACGCTTTCAAGAACCTGTTTTGCAGAGTGGGTCTGCACCGCTGGGCGCGGCTTGATCTGCGAGAGCTGGTTCAGAGGAAGAACGTCAGATTTTGTCGGTGGTGCTCCGCCGTTAAGATTGACGCCGAAATCTACAACGAGTAAGTGAGGCGCGACCACTCCCTCCAGAATACGAGGCACGCGCTACTGCGCTATCCGTAGGCTGATCAGGAAGACGCTACCCCACAGCAGAAATCCTGCGATCCCCACCCACAGGGTGAGGCGGCGGTCGGCTGCCCGTCGTAGGGTAGGCAGCGGCAGCGGGCATCCGATCGAGCGATGGAACCACGCCCCCAGTAATCCAACGAAACCGATTAGCGCCGTGGCTCCGCCGAACATGAGGCCGGCAACGATAAGGACAAAACTGAGGCTGAACATGGCTCAACGACCCCACTGCATTCCGTTAGCGTAGTCCTCAGGATGCCCGAGAGCAAGTCCACTTCGGAGTCCACTTCGGAGTGGGCCAGCCGGAATCGAGATCAAGCGAAAGCAGTACAATTCCCGCAAGCCTCGCATGTCTGGGTGGGAGAGCCGAATGATTCATCGGCGTGAATTCATGACCCTGTCGATGGCGCTCGTGATCGCTAGCGGTGGCATGCTTGCGCCCGAAGATGCGAAACCGGGAGCAAGGTCGATTCCGCTGCGGCAGCAGTCGCCAGGCTACCAGGAGTTGCTGAGCGGTCCGCCGGCGAGCGTACACATGAAGTCGGAACTGGTAGTGTTGGCGCCGGGGAAGTCGGTGGGAAAACACAGCACCGAGGACCATGAGGAGATGGTCGTTGTGCTTTCGGGCCGCGAACAGATGGTGTTGGCCAACGGCAGCAAAATCGACATCAGTCCCGAGGTGGCAGCGTATTCGCCCCCCGGCACCGAACATGAGGTCATCAACACCGGGAGCGAGGTATTACGGTACGTGTACGTCGTGTCCGCGGCAAACCGCAGTCCAAAAAAAGGAGAATACACCATGAAACGAGTGACCGGGCTGGGCGGCGTCTTCTTCAAGGCGAAGGATCCGAACTCGATGTACGAGTGGTACGAGAAGCATCTGGGGATCAAGCGCGAGGCCGACGGTTCCGACGCGATGTTTCACTGGCGGGACTTCAGCGATCCGGACAAGGCCGGCCTGACGGTGTGGTCGATCTTCCCGGAGAATACGAAGTACTTCAATCCGAGCACCGCGCCGTTCATGCTGAACTATCGCGTCGACGATCTGAAGGGTTTGCTCGAGGCGCTAAAGGCTGAAGGCGTGACTGTCGATCCAAAGGTTGAGGAGTACGACTACGGCAAATTCGCGTGGATCATGGATCCGGAAGGAAACCGCATCGAATTATGGGAGCCGCCGGCGCAGAAGTAGCGGCTCAACCCCAGCAAAAGGCGGCCCGCCGCGGCGGACCGCCTTTCACACCAGAAACACTGCCGGAACTCTACTCCGTCCACCGCCGGAATATAAGACACCCGTTAGTGCCACCAAAGCCGAACGAGTTCGACATGGCGTACTCCATTTCGACCTTTCGCGCCTGGTTGGGCACGAAATCCAGGTCGCACCCCTCGCCAGGGTTCTCCAGGTTCATGGTTGGCGGAACGATCTGGTCCCGCAGGGCCAACACGGTAATTCCGGCCTCGAGGCCTCCGGCGCCGCCCAGCAGGTGTCCGGTCATCGATTTGGTGGAGCTGACCGGCATCTTGTAGGCATGGTCGCCAAAGGCGCGCTTAATGGCGGTGGCCTCAATCTCGTCTCCGAGAGGAGTGGAAGTTCCATGCGCATTCACGTACCCAACCTGTTTTGGCGCGATTCCGGCATCGCGCAAGGCATTGCGCATTACGCGGAATCCGCCGTCGCCATTCTCGGCGGGCTGGGTGATGTGGTAGGCGTCGGCGCTCATGCCGTAGCCCACGACCTCCGCGAGGATCTTTGCCCCACGGCGCTTCGCGTATTCCAGCTCCTCCAGGATCACGATGCCTGCGCCTTCGCCTATGATGAAACCGTCGCGGTCCTTGTCCCACGGACGGCTGGCGTGATGGGGATCGTGGTTGCGTGTCGACAGCGCCCGCATGGCAGCGAAGCCGCCAACACCCATAGGCGTGATAGCCGCTTCCGAACCCCCGGCAATCATCACATCGGCATCACCATACTTGATGATGCGGGCTGCGTCGCCAATCGAGTGCGCGCTGGTCGTGCACGCAGTGCAGGTGGCCTCATTAGGACCTTTTGCGTTGTGGCGCATGCTGACCTGTCCAGCGGCCAGGTTCACAATAGCGGAAGGAATAAAGAAAGGTGATATCTTGCGGGGGCCGCCGTTGATCAGGTTCGAGTGCTCGCGCTCAATGATGTCGAATCCGCCGATTCCAGAGCCGATATCCACGCCCGTGCGCTCGGCCATTTCCTCGTTTTCGACTTTGTAGCTAGCCGATTGCAAGGCCTCGTCGGCAGCGGCGATCGCCAGATGAATAAAGCGCGCCATCTTGCGCGCTTCCTTCTTCTCCACGTACTGGAGGGGATCGAAATTCTTGACCTCAGCCCCAATCTGGCAGGCGAACTGCGACACATCGAAGCTGGTGATGCGCTCAATGCCGCTGGTGCCGGCCAGCAGCGCCTTCCACACATCCTCTGCGTTGTTGCCGACCCCGCATATCAGCCCGACTCCCGTTACGACGACGCGACGAGCCAAGCTACTTTCCTTTCGAGTGGGTATTGATGTAGTCGATCGCGTCCTTCACGGTGCGGATCTTCTCCGCCTGCTCGTCGGGGATTTCGATATCAAAGGCTTCTTCGAAGGCCATGACTAGTTCGACTGTATCCAGCGAGTCGGCGCCGAGGTCGTCCACAAACGACGCGTTGGGCGTGACTTCGCCTTCGTCTACACCCAGTTGCTCCACAATGATTTGCTTAACCCGTTCTTCTACGGATGCCATGAGTTCTGCAAGCTCCTTTTCGGCTCGCCATCACGTCCGGCGAATTACACTGCTACTTCGCTTGCTGCTATGAGCTACGACTTTGCTTTCGCGTGCGACTCGATATAGGAAATTGCATCCTGAACGGTGCGGATCTTCTCCGCTTCCTCGTCCGGGATCTCGACGTCGAACGCTTCCTCAAAAGCCATGACCAGCTCGACCGTGTCCAGTGAATCGGCGCCAAGATCGTCGACAAACGACGCCTTAGGAGTTACTTCCGCCTCGTCAACGCCCAGCTGCTCAACGATAATCTGCTTTACACGTTCTTCTACAGATGCCATGGATTCGTTCTCCTGTTGCGCGGCTGGCGCAGCGCAAACTTGTCAGTCTACTTGCTCGCAGGAATGCCTGTAAAGATTGCTTGCTCCGCCCGGAAGTTCATTCGTCGACACACATACCACGGGGGCGGAAAATAAGATCCCCGATTCATCCTAATCGCTTAACTTTGCAATGGTCAACGCAAGGTATGAGGTGGGGATAAATTCCCCGCCGGCAACTGTTTGAAGCTCGCGATTACACCGTCAGCAGATCAAACCGCGCCAGGCACCGCTGGCCCCATGGCGATGTCCAAGTCATTGCCTCTGCGAGTACCTGTCCTTTAGCTCCGTCTGCCGGTCGACCATCGGGATCGACTTGCCCTGGATGAACAAGTACTTAACGTCCGTCTTCACGTCCAGAGGATCACCATTCGCTATGACGACGTTGGCGGTTTTGCCGACGTCAAGCGACCCCAACTGATCATCAACACCCCAGATCTGCGCCGGATACAGAGTCAGCGCCTTCATGGCCTCGTCGTAAGGCAGCCCGAAGGCCACCCCAAAACCGGCAGCGTAGGGAAGGTTACGGACCTGGTGGGCGTCGAACGACGCAAAGGCAATTTTCACTCCCCGCTTCGACAGCTCTCCCGGCATCTTGTAAACAGCGTCGTACCGCTCCCATTCTTTGGGCGCCTCGTAAATCGAGCCGAGGATGACCGGCACCTTCCACTGGGCGATCTTGTCGTAGATCGACTGTGCCTGTGTCAACCCATTCAAAATAACCCGCAACTTGAACTCCTGGGCGAGGGCATATGCAGTTTCGACATCGTTCGGAGTCTCGGCCTTTACGACGACCGGTTTCTTTCCCTCGAGGTAAGGAAGCAGCGCCTCCAGCTTGAGGTCGCGCGCAGGCGGTGACGGCGGTGTCTCGCCCGCTTTGGTGGAAGCCTTCTTCTTGTTGTACTCATCCCACTTCGCGGCATAGCTTTGCGCATCGGTGAATGCTTGCCGCATCTGTGCCGCCATGCCCATGCGCGTCTGCGGATATTGCGCGTTCGCAAACGACTCATTGCGCCGCTGGCTGCCGGTGAAGTTGAGCGGCATGGCGATGTCGCGGATCAGCAGCATTTGCGTAGCATCGGCACCCGCGAGTTGGATGAACGAATCCTGTCCGGGCAGCGTGTCGCGGCTCTCCGGAGCCACGATGGCGTTGGTAATGCCGTTATATCGTGTCACCGGGATGAGCACCGTCTCCGCATGAAACGCATCCGAGACGTGCATGTGCGGCATGATCTCGTCGCTGGTTTCGACGAGATCGTTGGTCATCCTGTCGGCTTCGATCTCCGTCAGCCCCAGGTGCGTCTCCGAATCAATCAGTCCAGGATAGACCGTCATACCGTTGGCATCGATGACCTGCGCGTTAGCGGGAACTTTGACCGAATTGGCAGCGCCTACTGCTGCAATTTTGCCATCCTCAATAATCAGCACACCGTTGTCGATAGTTTCGTGTGTAATGGTCAGCAACTTGCCGCCCGTGATCGCGACGGGCTTGCTCGGATCAAGCGCAATTGCCGAAGACTTTGCTGCTGCCATCGTTTTCTGCTGTGCCATCACAACACTTGCCAGCAACATCGCGAAAACCGAAAGACGAAGAGCGAAAAGCGAAGGGCGAAGGGGAATGAGCGACAGGCGAAGAGCGGCTCTTCTCATCACTGCCCCTCCTGGTACTGCGGCATACCCAGACCCGGCAGCATGCGGTCGAAATACACGTCGCCGTCAATCCACACCTTCTCGGGAATGCCGTAGGTCGAGAGGGGATAGCCGCTCCACAGCACAAGATCGGCGTCTTTCCCGACATCGATCGAACCGGTCTTATCGTCGATGCCCATGATCCAGGCCGGATTGATGGTCACCATTTGCACGGCTTCGTCTTCTGTAGCCCCACCGTACCGCATGGTCTTGGCTGCTTCCTGGTTTAGTCGCCGCATATAGTCATCGCTGTCGCTCTTGATGGCGACCTTCACTCCGGCTCGCATCGCCATCACGGCATTCCACGGAATCGCATCCCAAGCCTCATATTTGAAGCCCCACCAGTCGGCAAAGGTGGCGATTGCAATGTTATTCTGTGCCAACGCTTGCGGCACTTTGTACGCCTCAAGGGCATGGTGGAAAGCGCGAATCTTGTAGCCAAACTCGTTGGCGATCGCGATCTCGGTCAGAAACTCATCGGCGCGATAGCAGTGGATTTGCACCAGCATTTTGCCCTCTAGCACCTGTGACAGTGCCTCGAGCTTAAGGTCCTTCTTGGGCGAACTTGCAGTCTTATCACCCTTCTTGAGCTTTTCGTTGTACTCATCCCACTGCCGCTGGTAATCCTTCGCCTGCGTGAACGCTTCGCGCATCACTTCGAAGTTGCCCATGCGGGTAGAAGGCAACTGCTTTCTGTCACCGAAGACCCGCTTGGGATTTTCGCCACTGGCAAACTTGATCGACTGTGGCGCGCCGGGGAACAGCATCTGGTCGCGATCGAGTCCATACTTGGTCTTGATCACCACAGCCTGGCCACCGATCATGTCAGCCGAGCCATGCAACAGCAGTGATGAGGTGACGCCGCCTGCCAGCGCCCGATAGATCGCCTTGTCGGTGTAGTCGAAGGCATCTTTCATCATCATCTGTGGGACGACCGGGCTGGTCGCTTCATTTACATCATTGTCGAGTGCCATGTGCGAGTGCGGATCGATGATTCCCGGCGTGATGTACTTGCCTTCGGCATCGATGACCGTTGCCGTCGCCGGCGCTGAGACGTTCGCGCCGAACGCCACAATCTTGCCGTCTTTCACATAAACACTGCCATTTTCAATTCGGCCGTGCGTTGCGGTCAGCAGGATGGCGTTCTTGATGACGAATTCGTTCTTGCCGTTATGCGAAGCCGAGAAGCTGGTCGATGGTTGGGCAACGACGCAACCGGACACGATGAGCGCAAACACCAACAGCCCAGGCACGCGCCTGGGGGTAAAACCATAGTTTTTCATGCAACCCCCGACAGCAGAATCCAAGAATTGCAGCATTGTACGACAGCGGATGCCCGCGCTTGAAAAAGGCCGCTGGTCAATTCTGAACTGCAATTACGAACGACTGCGCCTATACTGCGTGTAATCAAACTTAATTTGATGAAGCTGACACCGATAACAGATTGGCTGCCGCGCTATTCGCGCACCTACCTACGCGGCGACATCATTGCGGGCATCGCCTTAGCCGGACTGCTCATTCCGGAGGCCATGGGGTATGCGGAAATCGCAGCCCTACCGCCGCAGGCCGGGCTGTACGCAACAGCGTTCGGGTTGTTGGCATACGCAATCTTCGGAACCAGCCGCCAACTCGCAGTCTCGCCAACCTCGGCTTCATCGGCGATTCTCGCCGCCACACTGGCACCCCTGGTGATAGGCAACCCGCAGAAGTACGTAGTCCTTGCTTCGGCGGTAGCGATCGTGCTCGGTTTGCTCTTCCTGGTCGCCGGATTTTTGAAGCTTGGCTTTATCTCCGATTTCATTTCGAAGCCCGTGCTAAAGGGCTTCGTATTCGGTATCGCACTCAACATCATCATCAAGCAACTCCCAAAGCTGCTTGGCATTGAGCACGGCAGCGGTCAGGCCTACAAACAACTCTGGCATACGCTGACCCACTTGACGCAGAGCAATCCCTGGACCATTGCGGTCGGAGCCTCGGCGCTGGTCATGCTCTTCCTGGTCGATCGCTTCATCCCCCGCTTGCCCGGAGCGCTGGTCGTCCTGGTGGCCGGAATTGCGGCTTCGCGCATCCTGCAGCTCCATCAGTATGGGGTTGAGATCGTTGGCGTCATACCTCCGGGTCTACCGCGGCCTGGCCTTCCCATCCTCACTTGGAATGACTGGCTGCAGGCGGCGCCGGCCGCTGTTGGTCTCGTCCTGGTGTTATTCGCTGAGTCGATTGGCGCGGCGCGAACTTTTGCCGGGAAGAATGGCTACGATATCGACGACAACCAGGAGCTGCGCGCTCTCGGCTTCGCTAATGTTTTGTCGGGCGTTTTTCGCGGTATGCAGGTAGGTGGTGGAACCTCCGGCACCGCAGCCAACGACAGCAATGGAGCCAAGACCGAGATCTCTTCTATTGCCGCATCGGCCACCGTCATTGTGGTTTTGCTCCTTCTGACGGGTTGGTTCTATCACCTGCCCGAAGCCATTCTTGCGGCAATCGTCATTCATGCCGTGTGGCATCTGCTCGATTACAAGGCGCTGTTGCGCTTCCGCCAGATATCCCGCATCGAGTTTCGCGAAGGCGTATTTGCAGTCGTTGGTGTGCTGGCCTTCGGCATTCTCGATGGTCTGCTGCTCGCGGTGCTTCTGAGCCTGGTCGCCCTGATGCGTTTTCTCTCCATGCCCCAGGTTGTAGTCCTGGGCCGGTTGCGCGAAACCGGCGAGTACGTCGACGTCGCCCGCCATCCCGAAGCCGAACAGTTCCCGGGAATATTGATGCTTCGCGTCGATCGCATCTGGTTCTTCGCCAACGCCGATGGTATTCGGGAGCACGCCAAGCAACTCATCCATCAGGCGCCACAGCCACTGAAAGCGATCATTGTCAATCTTGCGCCAGTGCCGCTAGTCGACGTCACGGCCGTAGATGCCCTGTCGCAATTGCATGCCACCTCTGTTAAACACGGCGGTCGCCTGGTCCTGGCGGCAGTACGTGATCCGGTTCACGATACCTTCACGCGAGCAGGCCTGCTCAGCGTTCTCGGCGAGGAGAACATCTTCCGCAACATGCAGAATGCGGTTGAGGCCGTCACCGCGACGCAGCCGGTGTGATACAACGCTCGGATGCGCGCTGTCGTGCAACGTGTGAGCCGGGCTTCGGTCAAAGTCAACGGAGAGCTCACCGGGAACATCGGCGAAGGCCTCCTCGTCCTGCTGGGCGTGGCGCAAGGCGACACCGATGGCGACGCGAACTATCTTGCAGAGAAGGTCGCCGGCCTGCGGATCTTCGAAGATGCCGAAGGCAAGATGAACCGCAGTGTCATTGACGTCGGCGGAGCAGTACTGGCTGTCTCGCAGTTCACTCTCTTGGGTGACGTTCGCAAAGGCAAGCGGCCATCCTTCGACGCTGCAGCAGCTCCCGAGCGCGCTCGCGAACTCTACGAACATTTCGTTGCCCGTGTAGGGGACCTCGGCCTGCGCTGCGAAACCGGCCGCTTCCAGGAAATGATGGAAGTCGAACTCATCAACCAGGGGCCGGTAACCATCCTGCTCGATTCCAAGAAGCTTTTCTAAGTGTGCGTACACCTGCGGCCGCACTTTGAGGAAATAAACAACTCCACGAGTGTCATCCTGAGCGAAGGCGGCGTCGCTTCTGCGACGCCGGAGTCGAAGGATCCCTGCCCAGCCCACAAGCTTCTCTGTGCGTCTCAGTCCTGTACGGACAGGACACCGGCCCGGCGCGGTAACCCATCGACAAAAATTCTTCGATATCATTCCCTAGCCCCAGTTTACGAATTATTTCGTAAACTGGGGCTAGTATGGAAACCGCCATCCGCTGCCGCGGCCTCGTAAAGACCTACGATGGCAAGGTCGATGCCGTGCGGGGGCTTGATCTCGATATCGAGGCGGGCGAGTGTTTCGGTCTGCTGGGTCCGAACGGAGCCGGCAAGACCACGACCATCGAAATTCTCGAAGGACTTCTGCCGCCGACTATGGGCGAGGTCGAAGTCCTCGGTATGACGTGGAAGGGCCACGAGCGCGAATTGCGCGAACAGCTAGGAATTTCGCTGCAGGAGACGCGGCTCTCGGAAAAGCTAACCGTTCGCGAGACGCTGCACCTGTTCGCCAGCTTCTACCATCGTCCCGCTTCGCTGCCGGAGATCCTCGACGAACTTTCGCTCAACGAGAAGGCCGACGCCAGAGTGGGTACTCTGTCCGGTGGACAAAAGCAGCGACTGGCCGTGGCAACGGCGCTGGTGGGCAATCCGAGCATTCTGTTCCTCGACGAGCCTACAACCGGTCTTGATCCGCAGAGCCGCCGCCAGTTGTGGGACATCGTGCGCCAGTTTCAGCGTCGGCGCGGCACCGTGCTCTTGACTACGCATTACATGGACGAGGCCGAGCGCTTGTGCGATCGAATTGCCATCATCGACCATGGCAAGATCATCGCCGAGGGAACCCCAGCCCAGTTGATCGCCGGCCTTAGCGGGCATCACGTCGTGGAATTCGCGATCCAGAGCAATAACGGCGGGGTAGGCGACGAAATCTGGGCTCGGCTGCCCGGCGTGCAATCCGTTCGCAGCGAAGACGGCCTGTACTGCCTGCGCGTCGACGAACCGCATCACACGATTCCGGCGCTTTTGTCCGCAGTGCAGGCAAGAGGCGCCCAACTCGCGCACCTCACCACTCGTCAGGCGAGTCTTGAAGATGTCTTTGTGCATCTCACTGGCCGTCACCTGAGAGAGAACTGATGGCTGTTCCTGAAGTACAAATCGAGCCCGAGAAGAGCAAAGTCGCGACCGTCACCAACGGGCGCTGGGCCGGCTACTGGGCGCTGCTCGGCGCACGCATGAAGGAGTTGTGGCGCGAGCCCGAGGTGATCTTCTGGGTCTTCGCGTTCCCGCTTTTGCTGGCGCTCGGACTGGGCATCGCATTTCGCAACAAACCCGCCGATATAACGCCCCTTGCGGTGGTGAACAATTCCCACGCTCAGCAGGTGGTCGACCTGCTCGAACGCTCTGCTTCGAAGAATGCGATTCATGCAGATGTGGTCGATGAAAAGACCGCATTCGATAAATTCAGACTGGGCGAGTATGCGCTGGTTGTTACCGCTGACGACAGCGGACTGCATTATCGCTACGATCCAGCCCGCCCCGAAAGCGTGCTCGCGCGTTCTCAGGTTGACGATGCGCTCGAGTCCGCCTCAGGACGAACAGACCCACTCAAGACGGAAGCGACAGAAAGCAGCGAGCCGGGTGCGCGCTACATCGACTTCCTGATTCCCGGTCTTCTGGGCATGAACCTGATGAACTCCGGCATGTGGGGCATCGGCTTCGCCGTCGTCGACATGCGCCAGCGCAAGCTCCTCAAGCGCTTCATTGCGTCGCCAATGCGCCGCACGGACTTTCTGCTTGCGCTCGGTAGCAGCCGGCTCCTGCTGATGCTGATCGAAGTGGCTCTGCTACTCGGCTTCGGCGTGCTGGTATTCCACATGAAGGTCGAAGGCTCGCTGCTCGCCATTTTGCTGATCGGAGCTCTCGGTGCAGTGTCCTTCGGCGGCGTTGGTCTTTTTACCGCCAGCCGCGCTCAAAAAATCGAAAGCGTCAGCGGCCTGATCAATGTCGTCATGATGCCGATGTGGATCTTCTCTGGAGTATTTTTTTCCTATGAGCGCTTCCCCCAGATCATTCAGCCGGTGATCCGGGTGTTGCCGTTGACAGCTCTCAACGACGCCCTCCGCGCCATCATCCTGCAAGGCGCTAGCCTCAGTTCGCAATGGTCGCAGCTTGCAGTCATGGCGCTATGGGGCGGGGTGTCGTTTGTCCTTGCCCTAAAATGGTTTCGCTGGAGCTAGCGTCAGGGCACGGCGCCTTATAGGCTGCTGAAAAACTCGTTTCA
>Ga0306923_10001719_pt1 | contig 19538 bp, 22 predicted proteins | sample sta12Can44000108_FD_203841 | JGI IMG/M metagenome (GOLD analysis project Ga0306923, IMG submission 203841) | Lab enrichment of tropical soil microbial communities from Luquillo Experimental Forest, Puerto Rico - statanox.12C.anox.44.000.108 (v2)... | ecosystem: Environmental > Terrestrial >... | reverse complement strand
CCTTCTGCCAGTCGTACAGATCCTCCGTCACGGCGGGCTGGTCCAGCCCGGAAACGCCAGAGGAGTACGACATCAGATGGCGGACCAGGACGTCCTGCTTGCCATTGGCGGCGAACTCGGGCCAGTACGCCGCGACCGGGGCGTCGACATCCAGCTCACCGCGATCGGCCAGCATCAGCGCGGCCAGGCTGGTCACCGTCTTGGTGGAGGACCAGACATTGGTGATGGTCTGCTCCGACCACGGGATCGCCCGGGCCTGGTCGCAGAAGCCGCCCCACATGTCGATGACGGTCTCGCCGTCCATGTCCACAACAAGCGAGGCACCCAGCTCCGCACCCGAGTCCAGGTTCCGCGCCAGCGCGCCGCGCACCGCCTCGAACCGCCCGTCACACCTGCCATGTATGTCAGCCACAGTCATTCCCCTCGCTGAAAGCCAGCGCTCACCGGCTAATCCGCGGACACCTCACCGGCGGCCCCGGCGCAAGCCGGGACGCCACAATGTCATCGTGTTACAAGCACATGAACGCCGTCAAAACCTGACCCGAAATCACCAGCCCGGCAAGGTACTCCGGGAAGGGGCCGGAACTAGGGCTGGCGTCAATGCCGCTGACTTAACGAAGTCGGGTTGTGAGCTGTAATGCCCTTAATTGTTGACGTCGGTGCGGTCGAATGCCAGGATTGCCCGCATCCGAGACTCGATGTCCTGAGGTATTACATGAGAGTTTTCAGGGGCATTCCAAGGCGGCTTCGCGTCGTTTCCATCCTGTTCATCACGGCGGCGGGGCTCATCGTCGCTTCCCCGGCCGCGGCCCGCGCAGACACCACCACCGTGGCCCCGGTCATCACCAGCGCGGGCTTCGTGCAGTTGGAGCTGCGGGAGCCGGTCGACTTCACGGTCACAGCCACGGGCACGCCGACGCCGACGCTCGCGGAGCTGGGGCAGCTGCCGGCCGGGATCACCTTCACCGACAACGGCAACGGCACCGCCACGTTCGGCGGCGAGGTCACCGATCCCGCCGTCGCCGCCCCGCCACCGCTGAACTCCTACTTCCTCCTCCTTGAGGCGAGCAACGGCGCAGGCACCCCCTACTTCCAGCTCTTCGAGATCAACGTGGGCAGCGCCCCGTCGACGCCGTCGTTCGCCAGCGCGGACAGCGACACCGAGGCAGTGGGCGTCCCCTTCTCCTTCACCGTGAACACTTATGGCTACCCCGCCCCGGTGCTCACCGAGAAGGGGCACCTGCCCAAGGACATCACCTTCACCGACAACGGCGACGGCACCGCCACCATCGCCAGCGACGGCCCGGACCACCAGGACGGCGGGCACAACGGGAAGTCCTACGGGCTCGACATCACCGCGACGAGCAGCGCAGGCACCGTGACCCAGGACTTCACCCTGCACATCACCGGAACCGGAGCCAGCGTTGGCTGATGCCCGGTCTTGGCCGTCACTGTCCGGGAGGGCGGTGATTTCCGCACCCAGGCAGTAGTTGAGTGCCGGCCTTAGCGGTACTGTTCGGGCATGCTCGCCGGTCCCCGGCTTCGTCAGGTCGCCCTCGCCGCCGCCGATTGCGACGCGACCGCCAGCCAGCTGAAGATGACCTTCGGCTGGCCGGAGCCATTCCATGACCCTGGCGTCAGCCGTTTCGGGCTCACCAATGCCGTCCTCGTCGTCGGCGACACGTTCGTCGAGGTTGTGGCCCCGGTCCGGCCGGACACTACGGCCGGCCGCTACCTGGAGCGCCGCGGAGGTGACAGCGGCTACATGGCTATCTTCCAGATGCCGGACCTGGCAGCGGCCCGGCGGCGGGTAGCGGACGCCGGCGTCCGGGTGGTCTGGACGGCCGAACTCGCCGACATCGCGGGTACTCACCTGCATCCGAAAGACGTTCCCGGCGCGATCGTGTCGCTGGACTGGGCAGACCCGCCGGAATCGTGGCGCTGGGCCGGGCCTGAGTGGACCGGGCGCGCTCCGGAGCACGCTTCCGGAGGCGTATCGGGGATCACTATCGAGGTCAGCCATCCCGCCGCTGCCGCCACCCGCTGGGCCAGCGTCCTCGGGCTGACCGTCAGTGAGGAAGGCGGCACCGCCACGATCGAGCTGGAGCATGCGCGCCAGGACCTTCGCTTCGTGCCCGCCGCGGCGGGCCGCGGCGAAGGCATCACCGAGGTAAGGCTCACCACCGAGCGCCCGGTACCGGCTGTTCAGATCGGCGGCGTCCGGTTCGTTTCGACCGCACCAGTAGCTGGAGGCCAATCGCCGTGACGAGGCTCGACACCGGAACCGAGGACCTGCTCGCCGAGGTTGATGGCGGTGTTGCGGTCCTGACCATGAACCGCCCGGACCGGCGGAACGCCATGTCCGAGGCCATGATGGCGGCCATGGACCGGGTGCTCGGCGATGTCGAGGCCGACGCCACGGTCGGCTGCGTGGTGCTAACCGGAGCGGGCGGTGCCTTCTGCGCCGGCGGCGACGTGAAGGCCATGGCGGAGCGGCCAGCCGCAGAGCGAGGCCAGAGCCTGGATGCCGCCATCCACCGGCAGCGCCTGCGTCAGCGCGCGACCAGCGGCCGGCTGTGGCACATGCCCAAGCCCACCATCGCAGCGATCACCGGGCCCGCCGCTGGCGCCGGCTTGTCGCTCGCGCTCGCCTGCGACTTGCGGTATGCCGTCGAGGGCGCCGTGCTCACCACCGCGTTCGCCCGGGTCGCCTTCTCCGGTGACTACGGCGGGACATGGTTCCTGACCCGCCTGGTCGGCAGCGCCAAGGCTAAGGAGCTGTATTACTTCTCTGACCGGATATCTGCGGCGGACGCAGAGCGGCTGGGAATCGTCAACGCGGTGTTCCCGGCGGCCGACTTTGACCTCGAGGTACGCCAGCGGGCCCGGCGCCTGGCTGAGGGACCGCGGCTCGCGTACCGCTACATGAAAGAGAACCTCAACCGCGCAGTCAGCGGTGAGGTTGGCGAGTGCATGGACATCGAGGCCACTCACCACCTCCACACCGGTCTGACCCAGGATCACCGGGAGGCCGCGAAGGCGTTCGTGGAGCGGCGCGAGCCACGATTCACCGGCCGCTGAGTCGCGGGAGCGCCGCCGGGCGCGAGGATCAGTCGCTGGCGCGACGGGCCCGAGGAGAACGACAGCCACGACCGCTAGCTTCGTTCCGCGATCCGGCCTGGCCCCCCGGCCGACCCGGGGAGCCAGGCGCGCTGCGCTGTGTGACGGCCGGGGAGTCAGGCTCCCTCGACGACTGGATAGATCTCGTCAGCGACGAGCCCGTGTGCCTCGCGGTGCACCGTAGCCGCCGTGTCGGCGTCCGGGGCGTCGACCAGGCAGAAGATCTTGCCGTGTTCCTGGTCGACCCAGTAGCGAAGATAATGCACGCCGTATGCGTCCTGGGCCTGCAGGTCGGCGGCGTGTGCCTTGGCCACGTCGTCGATGGTGACCGGTCCGCCGATCGTGTGCGCGTCCATGAACAGCGCCATGAATTGAGCCTTTCTCGGAGGTGTTTGCGCGGGCATTGTGCTCGCAGGCTCAGGAAACCCGAGTCGGACCGGGTGGAACATCGGGTGTCTTCCCTATCTTTGCGGGATGGCTCCAAGCCGCAAGGCTGCCGCGACCGCCCTGGCGCGGGTTGGCTCACCTAGCTTGCGCAGTATGGCGGAGACATGGTGGCCAACCGTTTTTTCCGACAAGATGAGCCGCCCGGCGACCTCGGCATAGGAGAGCCCGTCGGCGAGAAGCTGAAGCACCTCGAGCTCGCGTGCCGTGAGCCCGGCCGGGTTGGCGCGGCTTGCCGGCCGGGGACCGCGGGGGATCGCCAGGCCGCGCGCGCGCCGGTCGCGCAGCACGGCGTGGCGGACGGCGGGGGCGTCGAGCCTGCTGAGAATGTCCAGGCACTCTTGCGCGTCCCCCATCCGGGGGGAGAATGCCAGCGCGTATGCCGCCCACAGGGGACAGCCCAGAGCCTGCCACGCCTGCGCGGCGCGGCGGTGGTCGTCGGCAAGCATGAGAGCGAAGGGCTGCGCCACGGGGGCGGGGATCTGCCGAGAGTCGCCGGCGAGGTAAAGCCACCAGTTCAGCTCGCCGAGGTCCCAGGGCCGCGGGTGTGCGACGGCGGCGGGCCAGGCACGGTCGATCTCGGCGGCGATGTCTGAGGTGGCCCCGGTGATCCACGCCGCTTCAGCGCGGGCCGCGGCCACCGGCACGAGCCGCTGCGACTCGCCGGTCTGGACGGCAATGGGAAGGGCGTCGTCCAGTGCGGCAGTGCCGTCGCGGCCGCGCCGGGCGGCGAGCACGCCGGCGACGGCCAGAGCGCATACGTGGGTGATCGGGGACAGGCGCGGATGCTGCACAATGGCGGCCAGGTGCTGTTCCGCTGCCGCGTAGTGGCCTTGCTCGGCCCGCGAGCGGGCGAGCCAGGCGCTCATGTACAGCCGCCAGGTATCCAGGTCCCGGTCAGTGCAGTAGGCGATGCCGGCCTGAAGGTACCGGTCCGCCTCGGCCAACGACCTGTTGTAGACGGCGGAGCTGCCAAGGTTTGTGTAGGCCCGTGCGGCGTGCTCATGCGCGTCGCTGGCTAGCGCGAGGTCCAGGCTCTGCGCCAGCCGTGTCCGGCCTTCGGCGACATCGCCGGCCAAGCAGAGCGCGGTACCTATGTTGTTCAGCGCATGTATCTGGGTCTCACGGTCATCGAGCTCGCGAGCCAGCTCGATCGCTTTTCTGCCCCAGCGCACCGCCTCCGGCGCGTCGTCGGCGAGCATGCGCAGCTGAGCGACGTTGCTGTAGGCCATGGCGAGCTCCCGGCTGGACCCAAGTGGCTCCAGCGTCGTCACGGCGGCTGCGGCATAGCGCTCGCTGTCCGCGTTTTGCCCGAGAAACCAGGACAGCCGCGACAGCCAGCGCTGTGCCGTGCCGATAAGCAGCTCGTCCTGGTGATGTTGGTGGATGCCCAGCGCCTCCAGCACGCTGTCCCGGGCCTGGGTCACCTGGCCAGTCAGGTAGCACTCATAGGACAGCTGCTGCAGCAGGGCAGCCCGCCGACGGTCGGGTACCTCGTGGAAGCGAAGCGTCAGCCGGAACTGGTCCGCTGCCTCGCGGTGGGCGCCGAGACGGGCGGCCCGTGCGGCGGCGAGCGGGGCGTGATTCAGCACCGCAGCACGGTCACCGCTGCCCGCGGCGTGATGTGCCAGCCACCGGTGGTCGGCCGAGCCCCGCGCCCCTAGCTGGGCCAGCGCCCGGGCGTGGACGGCCGCCCGCTGAGCTTGAGAAAGTGAGCCCTCGACGGCCAGTCGGGCCAGCTCATGCCGAAACCCCACCGCCCCATCGTCGGCAACAAGGACGCCACTGCTCAGGCACTCATCAACTCCGGCGAGCGGCTGGCCCGCTACCTCGGCCAACAGGCTGACGTCGGCGCGGCGGCCGAGCACTGAAGCGGTACCAGCAACCTCCCGTGCCGCAGCCGAGAGCCGGGACACCCGGGCCAGCACGGCATCACGCACCGTGGCCGGAACCTGCGCGGAGCCGGCCGCGATCACTTCCGTGACGTAGAACGGGTTTCCGCCGGTGCGCTGGTAAACCTCACCGGCGTCCAGCGCGGAGCCCGCGTCATGCAGCAACTCCTTCACGCCATTCACGCTGATCGGCGGAAGCTGCATCCGGACGACACCAGGCAGGGTCGCGAGCTCACCCATCACCACCGTCAGTGGATGATCGCCGCCGACCTCCTCGGAGCGGAAGGTCGCCAGGATCAGCAGCCGGATCCCTGCCAGCCGGCGGCCCAGGAACCGCAAGATGTCCAGCGTCGCCTCGTCAGCCCAGTGGACGTCCTCCAGCAGGAGCAACATGGGTGACTCGGCCAGCACGCCGCGCACCTGCTGAAACAGCCGGAGCCTGCTCAAGCCTGCCGCAAGGTCAGCGGCCACCGAAAGCTCGGGCAGGGCATCCAGGATCGGGCCCAGCGCTTCGGCAGTGGTGATGTTGTCACAACAACCACGCCGGACCGCCAGCCCGCTGGCGGCCTCGGCCAGGGCCGCCGCCAGCGCCGTTTTGCCAACGCCAGCCTCCCCGCCCACGAACACAAGCCGGCCGCTGCCGCCCAGCGCCTCATCGAGCAGCCGCTCCAGCGAAGCCAGGAAGCCCTCCCGCTCAACCAGCACATCCACCATTCAACCCGGGCCCGCCCATGGTAGGAAAGCCGGCCACAGTGACCAGCGGGCGACGGCTGTCGCCAGGTGACTACTGTCGCAGCGTTTTACTGAGACCGGGCACATTAACCCCGATTACCGGACTGCGGGAGGGTTGTGTCCGTTGAGCACCGAGTCGCAGGGAGCAGCCGTGGCGATAACAGCAATTCTCGATCTGCAGCTCAAGGCCGACTCGCTGGCAACCGCGCACGAGGTCCTCCACGCGACGCTCGCCGACACCCGCGCGTTTCCCGGCTGCCTGGATGTCACGGTCTTGGTCGACAGCGACGACCCGGCACACGTGGTTCTCTATGAGACCTGGGAATCGATCGAGCACGACCGGGCCTACCGTGCGTGGCGAGCCAGCGCCGAGGGTGCCTCGGAGCTTGGCCCGATCCTGGCTGCCGCGCCCAAGCTCAGCCTGTTCACAATCGCCGAAGGTGTCTAGCGGAGGTCAAGAGCGCTTGGCGCGCCGCTTCGCCCGGGCCATCTTGAACAGGTAGGCCGGGGTCGGCGGGATCCAGCCGAGTTGCCTGGCCGTCCCGAGATCGTCGCGGTTCGCCCAGTGCTCGATGATCTTGCCGTCTTCGATCCGGAACCAGTGCGACTGGGTCATCGCGAAGGTCCTGTTCGTCGGCGGGAAGACCGTGTCGACCGCGCCGTCGTCGGTGTAGACGGCCCATGGGGCGACGTGCCGCCCGTTCATCGTCGAGTTCACCGCGACCAGGTTGCCGTCGGCGATGGCGTGGTGGATGTCGTAGTGCAGGTCGGCGAACGCGGCCCGCAGCCACAGCGCCGTTGAGTAGAAGCAGGCCGGGCCGGGAACCCGTGACGACAGCGGCTGGATCCGGTTCTCGCGGTCGACGGCGCGCGGGTGGTACAAGGGATCGAAGTCGGCCCGGTCCCCGTCGGCCATGGCGTGGATGCTGCGCACCGCAACGGGGATCGGATCGGCCGACACGGCGGCGGAGGAGTGGGCGGTCATGATGACTCCAATCAGATACAGTTGGACTGTATCTAAATCCTGGGGCAGACGGTGACGGAAGTCAAGAGGTCCTACGACGCGTCGCGGCGTCGCGAGCAGGCCCGTGCCCGGCGCCTGGCGGTGGTGCTGGCGGCTCGTGACCTGTTCGAGCGGGACGGGTACCGGCCGACGACGATCGCCGCGATCGCCGCGCACGCCGGCGTCTCGGCGGAAAGCGTCTACAAGGGCTTCGGCACCAAGGCCGCGCTGGCCAAGGCCGTGTTCGACATCGCGCTCGCCGGTGACGACGAACCGGTCCCGGTCGCCGAGCGCCCGGCGATGCAGGCGATACGGGACGAGCCTGACGTGCGGCGCAAGATCGCGATGTTCACCGAGGGCCTGGCGGGGCGGCAGGCGCGCTCCGCAGGGGTGCAGATCCTGATCCGCGATGGCCGGCATGTCGACGATTCGCTCGCCCCGGTCTGGGCGAAGCTGACCGACGAGGGCCTGACCGGCATGACGATGCTGGGCCGTCACCTGCTCCAGACTGGCCAGCTCCGCGAGGGGATCGACCTAGAGGAGGTCCGCGACACGCTGTGGAACTACCTCGCGATCGACCACTACGAACGGCTGGTCTTGGCCCAGGGCTGGCCGCTCCAGCGATATACCCAGTGGCTTGCCCACGCCATCACCAGCGCCATCTGCCCGTAACCGGTTTGCTTGCCGGTCTTGCCCGGCTGGGCGGTGTTCGGCTCTACCATTCCACCGGCAGCCCGGTCAGGCCGCCTGTCACCGCATCGGAACGGACTCGCAATTGCTCGACCGGGACCGCGAGCCGCATCGTGGGAAAGCGCGCCAGCAGCTGGGAGAAGACAGCCAGCAGTTCGATGCGGGCGAGCGGGGCGCCGAGGCAGTAGTGGGCGCCATGCCCGAACGACAGGTGGGCCAGCCCTTGGCGGGTGATGTCGAAGCGTTCCGGGCTGGGAAAGACCCCGGGATCGTGGTTAGCGGCGCGGTTGTCTAGCAGCACCAGCTCGCCCGCACGCACGGTGACCTCCCCGATCCGCAGGTCGGTACGGGCATAGCGGGGAATGCCGCCGCCGCTCCGGGCCGGGGCGCGCAATATCTCCTCCACCGCGATGGCGATCCGGCCCGGATCACCGGCAAGGGCCTGGTGCTGGCCGGGATTGGCCAGCAGGCACAGGGCTCCCATGCCGATCGCCGTCACCGTCGTCACATGGCCGGCGAACAACAGGGCCATCGACAGCATCGCGATCTCGTCATCACCGAGGCCGTCAGCGCACAGCCTTGAAATGAAGTCGTCACCCGGCTGCTCGCGCTTGCGAGCCACTAGCTGCTGGCCATAGCCGAACAGCTCGCCCAGCCCTTGCTCGGATCGGGTCTGGTCATGCACATTACCGACGGCCTCGCTCCAGGCGCGAAATTGGTCACGGTCGGCATACGGCACGCCGAGCAGCTCGCAGATGACCTGGACGGGCAGCGGCACCGCCAGCGCCTGGTGCAGATCCGCGGGCGACCCGTGCGCAGCCAGGTCATCGAGCAGGCCCGCGGTCAGCTCTTCCACCCGGGGCCGGAATGCGCGCATCCGCCTGGGTGAGAAATGCGGCTGCAGCAGTGATCGCAGGCGGGCATTGTCGGCCTGCTCGGTGTCGTAATTGCCCAACGGACCGCCGAACAACACCGACCCCCCCAGCCGGGCGGCCCTGGCGGGGTCAGGATGTGAGCGGCCAAGCCGTTCATCGGTCAGCAGACGGCGTACCTCCTCATAGCCGGTAACCAGCCATGCCTGGTCGCCCGCCACGGTCCGGACCTGGTGCACCACGCCATCTTGCTGCAGCTGGCGGAGCAATGGCGCTACCTCTAGCGGATGATCCTGCTCAAAAGGCAGCTGAACTGTCATCTCCGACACCTCCTCAGCTCAGCACGGCCCGGCCCGGCTCCTGATGCCGTCGTCCCCTGGCCCGCCGCTAGTGAGCGGGCAGGATCAGCTCACGGCCCCGGTAAAACGCCTCCTGCTCGTCAATGATGTAGGGAGCCATGGCTGCACGCCGGCGCGCTTCGGCCTCCGATGCCCGCCACGCATCGCACGACTGCCTTGAACTCCAGAACGACATGCCGATGAGCTGCTGCTCGTCATCAGACCAGTACGCGTAGGCGTTCAGCATGCCCTCAGGGCGTGTATCCGGCCGCCAGGCACGCTCGAAGTCGGTCAGCGTGCCCGGCCTGATCCGGCGTGTCGTCACCCAGACGAAGTGCTCCTCCATCGCGGCCTCCTCCAGGCCAGCGCCGTCAGCCGCCCATCGCGGGCGACCCAGATCACCCTGATCGGTACTCTCCCCGGCCTGCTAGGGCTTGAACCTTCGTCAGGCACGCCGGCCGAAACGGGCAAGCAGCAAGGTCTGGGCGTCCGCGTGGCCGGGCACCGGCGGCGGCGCGGCGATCGCACCCGCGCTGCGGTAAGCCTCCTCCACGGCTTCGAACCAGGTCGCGCAGGGCGCGACCAGCTCTTCGTCCAAGTGCTCATCCGCGCCGATCGCACGGGCCAGATCCCACGTGTGGATCAGGTGGTCGGCGAACAGCTGCAGCGTGTACTCGCTGCCGGGGAAGTCGCCGAACGACAGGTGAACGATCCGGTCCATCGCGCCATCGGCCTGGACGGCGCGCACCGCCGCGGCAGAGGCCGCGGTCCAGGCGGCCTTGGGATCGGAACCGAGCACGTCGCCGTCGAAGCGGTCACCCACCTCGGCGATCGTGGATCCAGCCAGCAATGGCGGCGCCCACAAATCCTCGCCGACCAGATGGTTTACCAGGTCGCGGACAGACCAGTCCTCATTCGGGGTCGCGGCCTGCCACTGCTGGTCGCCGATCTGCCGGACACGAGCGTCGAACTCCGCGACGGCGCGGCCGAACATCTCGGGGATATCCATCTGCCCTCCCTGGGCCTGAACGTATGCCACCCACCTTAGGTATCAGGCCACGGTAGCGGCACGACGCCGCCGGAGTAGCCGCAATGCCTCATGGCGTGTCCTGACCTGCTGTCCTCGGCAGCGGCTGCAAGGATGGCCGCATGCACACTGATGATCCCGTCCTTGATCTCATGGACCGCTTCACCGCTGCCCTCAACTCCCATGACCTTGACGCCACCATGGCCCTCGTCACCGACGACATCGTCTTCGAGTCCACCTCGCCAGCACCCGACGGCACCCGCTACGAAGGCCGGGACGCGGTGCGCCAGATCTGGGCAGAGGTACTGGCGGGGACGCCCCAGGCCCGGTTTTCCGTCGAAGAGCAGTTCTCGGACGGCTCAGGACGCGCCGTCGTCCGCTGGCGCTACGACTGGGCGGACGGGCACGTGCGCGGCGTGGATATTGTCCGGGTCCGAAATGGCCAGCTCGCCGAGAGCCTGGCCTACGTCAAGGGCTAGTGCCTGGTGAGTGATCAGCTGTTCGTCCCGGCGGACTTCACGGTCCCGGACGGGCTCACGACCGGGGGGTTCCGGCTGGAACCGCTCGGGCCCCAGCACAACACCGCTGACTACGCCGCATGGACGGCCAGCATCGACCACATCCGGGCGACGCCTGGATTTCCCTGGGGGAGTTGGCCGCACCAGATGAGCCTGGCGGAGAACCTGCGCGACCTCGAACGCCACGCACAGGACTTCACCGCACGCCGCGGATTCACCTATACCGTGCTCAGCACCCTCACCGGCGAGGTCATCGGCTGCGTCTATATCTACCCACCGCGCGACCAAGGCTCGGACCATCCTGAGGCGGGCGGACAGCATGCGGCCGTTCGGTCCTGGGTCCGCGCGGACCATGCGGCGCTTGACCCGGTGCTCTATCACGCGGTCCGCGCCTGGCTGGACCTCGACTGGCCGTTCCGCTCGATCGAGTACGCGGCACGGCACTGACCTGGCGTCGCTGCTTGAACTGCTGTTACCTGCGAGCCTGGGCGGGCTCTTTACGTTACCGGTGCTGGTGGTGTACGAAGTGAATGTCTGCTAGCGGGGGGGATATGTCCGAGAAGGTTTCCGGCGTCTGGCTGCGCGAGAAGATGGGCTGAGGCGACGATGCCCACGATTCCCGCCAGTCTTCGGTCCACCGCCCGGCGCGTGCCGGGCGGTGGTCGGCCGGCCGCACCCCGACTATGGCGAGAGCATCGTCGCGGTGATCACCCCGCGCGACGGCGCGACGATCACCCTGGACGACGTCCGGGCGTTCCTGCACGACCGCCTCACCGGGTACAAGATCCCGCACGACGTCATCACAGGCGCTATCCCGCGCAATCCGTCCGGCAAGGTCCTCAAGCACAGGCTGCGGGAGGCGGTGGCCGAGCAGCAACCCACGCCAAGCTGATCGCTGGTTCGGGCGGGCTACCGATGTGAAAGCTCTGAGATGAGCTGGTTGATACCTTCAACTATCTCTAGGTAAGCCTCTTCCCTGCACAGGGTCTTCCCGGAGCCGGTATGTGCAACCCTCCCCGGTTCACCTATATCAGCCACCGACCATATATGCGTGCTGGCAGGCAGACTGACAAGCTGTAGACATTCGTCGTAAACCCTTTGATTCATGCAGACCGCCAAGTCGGCCTCTGCCAGGCGCGCGGGAGTCAGCTGATCCCCGTATCTGATTTTAGCGAATTCCCGGATGCGATTCTTCTCAAGAAGCCCAAGTGTTTCACTGTAAGCGGCCCGGTTTCCCGCCCTTTCCGCCGCTGCCACAGTCCCGCTTGATATAGCATTCAAGTTCCTGAACATGAATGAATTGAGGTAGGCTTCGGCGATGATGCTCCTGAACGCGTTGCCCCGGCAAATGAAGTGAACTATCATCCCCGCCACAGTAGCAGCTGCGCGGAGTCTGCATTCGCCCCTCGGTGGTGTCCTGCTGTTTCCCGTTCATTTCCGGAGCGGAGAAGTAACCCGGCTAGAAAGGGATGACGGCCAGCCGCTGCCGCCGTACCCGCCTTGTGCTGTTCACCAGTGAGGCAAGCCATGCGCATCGTGCAGATCTCAGACACTCACCTAAGCCACCGGGGCGGCATCGGCAACCGCAACTTCGAGGAGCTTGCCGCCTTCATCAACGACCAGCTCCGGCCCGACCTGGTTGTCCACACCGGAGACGTGTCGATCCTCGATCCTGATTCGGATGCCGACCGCGCTGCCGCCCGCGAGCTACTCAAGCTGATCAGCGCGCCGCTTCGCGTCCTGCCCGGTAACCACGACGTCGGCGAGCCAGGGGACGCGCCATGGGGCCGGTTCGCCACCACCAGCGCGCGCGTGACGGCATTTACCAGGGTCTTCGGCCCGGACCACTGGGTTGAGGTGCTCGGCGGCTATACGGTCATCGGGCTCAACAGCGAGGTCTTCGCCACCGGCCTGCCCGAGGAGCAGGCCCAGTGGGACTGGCTAGCCACGCTCGCCGGACAGGCCGACGGCCAGCCCGCCCTGGTGTTCTGCCACAAGGCGCTGTGGCCGCCGGCGGCGGGGCGGTCCGGGGTCGCGCTGAGCATTCCGGGCAGCGTGCTGGAACGGCTGCTGCATGTCCTGGGCCCTTTCGATGTCAAGGTCTATAGCAGCGGTCACCTGCACCGCTTCGAGGTCGGCCGACATGACGACGCGCTCACCGTCTGCGCGCCGTCCACCGCCTTCGTCACCAGGACCTGCGACGACCTGGCAGGGCCCGGGCTGCGGCAACTCGGCGTTGTCGAGTACCGCTGCGGCCCCGGCGACGTCCAGGTGTTCTTCCGCTCGGTGCCCACCCTCACGGAGGGCAGCCCGCTCGCCAGCGAGCAGTTCCTCGCCACTGCAGCGGACATCGGCGTCAGCATCACCTGAGCCGGCGGTCCGGCGGGCTTTAGGGATGTATCACCGTCGCCCCTTACCGCCTCCGTCCTGGTGAAAGGCCTTTCCCTGGTCAGCAAGGAGGATAACGGTCATGACCGAGCTAAATCCCGAACTGAATCCACAGCCGCTGCCCCCACGTTCTCTTCGGATCAGTGCGCCAGCATCGATCCTGAACGACCTGGAGAGCTTCCAGAGGGTCCAGGCGGCTGTCCTGAAGCAGGCAGGATGCCCCGGGTGCCACTCGGGCCTGAATCTGCTCTGGCAGGCATTCACGGACTTTACGGTCAATGAAGCGGGCGACGTCCGCCCGGTGATACCTGGTCAGCCAGCGGCGGACTGAGCGATGACATGGTCGCGGTTCGACCTAGGCGTGGGGATTGTCGTCTCGGCAGGGCTGGATGTGCTCTGGGACGGCATCCGGCATCTAGTCGATGTCGTCGAGGTCGAGCCGCAGACCATGTGGATTCCGCGGCAGGACTCCGGGTGGGACCTCCACGAGGAGGCGTTCCGTTGGGTTGAGGGCCGGCAGGTCCCCGCTATCGCGCACGGCGTGGGGTTCCCGGTAGGTGGCTGTGAACCGCCCGATCCTGTGGGTGTCGCGCTGGCCGCGGTCTCGGCCGGACGCCTGGAGGCTGCTCACTGGAGTGAACACCTGTCCTTCAACCAGGCCGTGGTGGGGGGCAGCAGGATCGATGCAGGGTTCTTGCTGCCGCCGGCGCAGACCTGGGCCGGAGTGGACGCGGCTGTCGATCACGTTGGCGCCTATCGCGCTGCCGCGGCTTTGCCGTTCCTGATCGAGACCGGCGTCAACTACCTGCGACCTCGGCCGGGCGAGTTGTCTGACGGCGCCTTCGTCGCAGCCGTGGCGGACCGCGGCGACTGTGCCATTCTCCTGGACCTGCACAATCTGCTCGCCAACGAACGAAATGGCCGCGAACCGGTGAGCGACGTCTTGAGCGAGTTGCCCCTTGAACGTGTCCTGGAGGTCCACGTCGCCGGCGGCTTCGAGCTCGACGGCTACTACCTCGACGCCCATATAGGCGGCCCGGACAGCCAGTTGCTGGAGCTTCTCGCTGAGGTCCTGCCCAGCCTGCCGAACGTCCGGGCCGTGATTTTCGAAGCGGTGCCCGAATCCCTGGCCGCATTGGGCGCGGACGGGGTCCGGTCCGTCCTGGAAGCCCTCCACCAGGTGGTCGAGAGCGGCTATCCCGGTGGTGTATGGCGTTCGGGCCGGGCCCTTCCGGCCGGGGCGATTGAATCCCCGGCGCGCCGACGTCCAGTGTCACCGTCACCTGCCTCGGACGTCCGGGCGACGCGGGACTGGGAACGCCGGATCGCCGCGTATACCTCTCGCATCACAAATGATCCACCGGTCGGCGACCCGGGACTCGGCCTTCTGCGGCACCTGGCCGACCAGGCGCGGCTCGGGCAGGTGCTCCTTGCCCGGCCAGACCTGATCAGGTCTCTTGTCGCAACTCTCGGCCTCGACCGGACACAACAGACGCTGCACCGATACTTCCGCACGCGACCACCCCAAAGGTGGACGGCGCGCGAAGGGGAGCAATTCGCGTCATGGCTGGCCGAAGACCGCGAGATTCCCTAGCGAGTTTTTGCCCACCAAGCGGCGCCCGCCCTGAGCGGGCGCCGCCCGGTGGTCGTCATGAAAGGTGCCGCAAAGCCGCGCTCATAGGCTTGACTGGGCAGCCTCGCTGCCGACTGCGCGCGCCCCCTCGAAGATGCCCTGTTTGAGGTCATTGAGGGAGGCCGCTAGAGCGATCATTGACCGCAGGCCACCTTCAACCAGCATCCACTCCGGGAGGGTCGTCCAGCCGGGTTTGTGGATGATCGTCAGGAATTCGTCGAATGACTCGTCATCGCTGAGTTCGCGAAGAACGGCACGGAGCTGATCAGCCTGCTCCTCTAGCTTCTCCAGATGGTCGCCGCCAATCATGGTTCCCTCCCGCCAGCCGCCACCGGCGTTTCCGGTGCGCTTACGGATAAGGAGGCGGAGACGGACACCCAGATACAGTACTCAGCGCACACTACAGTCCGTGACGGGATCCTGGATGACCAGCAGTTCTCGGGTCGTACCCGTAGTGCTCGACCCGGTCCGCGGCTAGCTCGCGGATCGGTCAGGGGTCTTGGCCCGGCTACCTGACTTCCTCGGTGGCGAGGTCGTCGCCGGGGTGCAGCGCGGGAACCCGGAGCTGTTGTGGTTCGTCCTGCGGCCGTGGTGCCGCGGGCGGCGGGCCGAGGACTTCGATCCGGAAGCGTTCGCCGGCGGCGGCGGCGCGGCCCATGTCCGGGGGAGCCGGCGGGGGCAGCTCACGTGCCCGGGCGGGCTCCCCGCTGGCGATGACGTACTGCTCGAATTGCCCGGTCGTCAGGACCAGGCTGCGCATGGGCGCGTCGGAGCTCACCCGGTGCCAGTGCGGTATCCCCCTGGGGAGCAGCACGAAGCTGCCCGGGGCGACGCTGAACACCTGGTCTCCGCAGTGGACCTCCGCCGTGCCCTCGAGGACGTAGAAGGCCTCGTGCTCGTCGTGGTGGACGTGCAGCGGGCTGGCGGAGCCAGCGGGGTTGACGAACTCGGTCAGGGCGAACCGGCCGTCGGTGTGCTCCCCGGCGGCCTTGAGTGTCACGAGGTTGCCGAAGAACCAGTGGGCTTCGCCGCCGCCCGGGTCAATGGCGTACGGCTTGGGCTGTGTCGCGGGCATCTCCGTCGCCTTTCAGGTATACTTGCTGTAGGTTAGACATACTTGGAGTATAGTCAAATGTCAGAAACGGTCAACCCCCGTCGCTATGAGTCGGCGCTGCGGCGCGAGCAGGCCGCCGCCACCCGGGCGCGGATCGTGCGCGCGGCCGCCGAGCTGTTCGCGGCCCAGGGCTACACCCAGACCTCGATCGAGCAGATCGCGGCGCGGGCCGGGGTAGCGCGGCCCACCGTGTACACCGCCTTCACCGGCAAGCCAGCCCTCCTCAAGCAGGCCCTCGACCTGCTGCTAGCAGGCGATGACGCCCCGGTCCCGGTCAAGGACCGGCCCTGGTTCGCCGAACTGCTCAACCAGCGAGATCCCCGCCGCCTGCTCGAGATCGAAGCCCGCAACGACCGCATGATCAACGGCCGGGTCGCCGCGCTGCACGAGGCGGTGCGAAACGCCTCGGCCACCGACGACGACATCGCCGAGCTCTACGCCACCCTCAAGCAGCAGCGGCGCATCGGCGCGCGCATCGCGGCCGAGACGCTGGCCGCTCTCGGCCCGCTCCGCGACGACCTCGACCTCGACACCGCGACCGACATCCTGTGGCTGCTGAAGGATCCAGCGCTGTACACCGCGCTGGTCGGCGATCGCGGCTGGCCGCCCGAGCGCTACCAGGCATGGCTGGCCCGCACCATGCAGGCCTCACTCCTCCCACCGTGAGCAACCGGTCCGAACGGGCACCGTCAGCCTCACGCCCGGTGCGTAGACTCAAGCCCATGATCTGCCGCCTGTGGCGAGGCTGGACCACCAGGGATAACGCTGACGCGTACGAGTCCATCGTGCGGGGCCAGGTGATCCCCGGCATCGAAGCGGGCCACATTCCGGGGTTCCGCTCCATCGACCTGATCCGGCGCGAGCGAGAGCACGACGTGGAGTTCATGACCCTCATGTGGTTCGACACTTTGGACTCAGTGAAGGCGTTCACAGGCGAGGACTATGAGGCCGCCCACGTGCCGGCCGAGGCACGAGCGGTGCTCATGGACTTCGACAAGCGCTCGGCGCATTATGAGGTGCTCGACCGTCGCGTCCAGCCGGGATGAGCATTGCGGCTTGGCGGGTGCCCGACCGGCTCTCCTGCTCCGGGAAGAAGTCAGGCCCGTGACGTCCTCGCCGGCCACCATGCGCGCCGTCCGGCTCTCTTCCCCCGGACCCGTGGACAACCTGCGGCTGACCACGCTCCCGCTCCCGCCCGAGCGGGACGGCTGGGTGCGCATCCGCGTCGAGGCGTTCGGCCTCAACCGCTCGGAGCTGAAGCTTCGGCTGGGCCTGAGCGTGGGCGTCAGCTTTCCCCGGGTGCCGGGTATCGAGGCGGTCGGCACCGTCGACGCGGCCCCGGCCGGCAGCGGGCTGGCTCCCGGGCAGAAGGTCGTCGCGATGATGGGGGACATGGGGCGCACCTACGACGGCGGCTATGCCGAGTACACGTCGGTGCCGCTGTCCCAGGTCATCCCGGTCGACACCGGCCTGCCCTGGGAGGTGCTGGGCGCCTTGCCGGAGATGGTGCAGACCGCCTACGGCTCGCTGACCATCGGCCTGGACCTGAAGCCCGGTCAGTCGCTGCTGATCCGCGGCGGCACCTCCTCGGTGGGCCTGGCCGCCGCCGCGCTGGCCGCATGGCGCGGCGCCACAGTGCTGTCCACCACCCGGCAGGCCGACCGCCTGGCCTGGCTGACCGAGCACGGCGTCGACCACCCGCTCCTCGACACCGGCCAGGTCGCGCCCGCCGTACGTGAGCTGTACCCGGACGGCGTCGACGCCGCCCTTGACCTGGTCGGCACGCCGACCCTGCCCGATACTTTGCGCGCGGTGCGCGTGCACGGCACGGTCTGCTTCGGCGGCAGCCTCTCCGGCCAGTACACGGTGCGGGACTTCTCCCCGAACGAGTACCTGCCGAAGGGCGTGCGCCTGGCGGGCTACTTCGGCGACGCCGCCGACCTGCCCAGGGAGGCCCTCCAGGAAATCCTCGACGCGGTCGCGGCCGGCCGGCTGGCCTTCCCCGTGGACCGCGTCTACGACGGCCTGGAGCAGGTGCCGCAGGCCCACGACGACATGGAGCACGACCGCGCCACCGGCAAACTCGTCGTCCGCGTCCGGCACTACCACGGCGGCCAGGACCGGTGACGTGAGGCAGACCAGCGGACTGGTCGCGGCAGTGTCGCGGGAACGATATCGGGTCGAAGATTCATGCCGAGCGGCCGATTACAGCGGGCCGATCGTGAGCATAGCTTCGACCGAAGGGTGGCGATGATGACGACCGATATCGATACAACCAGCTCAGATGCCGCAGAAGCCCTGTCGGCATCCCTGGACCTGCTGCTGACCGACGCGGCGTTCGGCGCGCTGACTCGGCTGAACCCGGGCGGCTCCGGGCTGCGGCTGGCGGCGCACCTAGCCGCCCGGCCCCGCCTGGTGGCCGGGAGAGGACGGCACCTGCTCGGCGAGATGGCACGGATCGTGGCGGGCACCTCGCAGGTAAAACCGTCCCGGCGGGATCGCCGGTTCGCCGACCCGGGGTGGGCAGGCAATCCGCTGCTGCGCCGCGTGATGCAAACGTACCTGGCGACCGCGGAGACCGCCGGGGGCCTGGCCGCGGACGCGGACCTGGACTGGGCCGACACGCAACGGGTCACTTTCGCGCTGGAAAACTTGCTCGACGCGCTGGCGCCGAGCAACAACCCGGTGCTCAACCCGGCAGCGCTGAAGGCGGTTATCGATACCGGCGGCGGCAGCGTCCTGGCGGGCATGCGGCACTTCGTCGCCGACATGGCCGCCCCGCCCCGGGTGCCGAAGATGGTCGAGCCCGACGCGTTCGAGGTCGGGGTGGACCTGGCCGTCACGCCGGGGTCTGTCGTCCTGCGTACGCCGGTGCTTGAGCTGATCCAGTACCGCCCGGCGACGGCATCTGTCCGGCAGGTTCCGTTGCTGATCGTGCCGCCGACGATCAACAAGTTCTACATCATCGACCTGGCGCCGGGCCGCAGCATGGCCGAGTACCTGATCGGCCAGGGCCTGCAGGTGTTCATCATCTCCTGGCGCAATCCCGACGCCCGGCACGCCAAGTGGGGCTTTGACACCTACGGGCAGGCCATCCTCGACGCCATGGACGCGGTCGCGCGGATCACCGGGACGGAGCGGACGGCGCTCATGGGCTGCTGCTCGGGCGGCATCTTGTCCGCGATGGTCGCCGCGCATCTGGCGCACACCGGCCGGCAGGACCGGATCGCCGCGTTCTCCTTGATGGTGACCATGCTGGACATGGTGCGGGCAGGCATGGCTGGCGCCGTGGCCAGCGAGCGGAACGCACGGCTGGCCGCGGCCGCCTCCCGGGCCCGCGGTTACCTGGACGGGCGGTCACTGGCCGAAGTGTTCGCGTGGCTGCGGCCCAACGACCTGGTCTGGAACTACTGGGTCAACAACTACCTGCTCGGCCGCTCGCCGTCGCCGTTCGACATCTTGTTCTGGAACGCGGACACCACCCGGATGACCGCGGCCCTGCACCGTGACTTCCTGCAGACGGGCGTCACGAATGGCCTGGTGCGGCCCGGCGGGGTGACGATGCTCGGGTCACCGGTCGATCTGTCCGCCGTGGACCGCGACACCTACCTGGTCGCCGGCATCACCGATCACCTGTGCCCGTGGCAGAGCTGTTACCGCTCCACCCAGCTGCTGTCCGGCAGCAAGCGGTTCGTGCTGTCCACCAGCGGGCACGTCGCCGCCATGGTTAACCCGCCCGGCAATGAGAAGGCCAGGTACCAGATAGC
>Ga0306923_10001718_pt1 | contig 19542 bp, 20 predicted proteins | sample sta12Can44000108_FD_203841 | JGI IMG/M metagenome (GOLD analysis project Ga0306923, IMG submission 203841) | Lab enrichment of tropical soil microbial communities from Luquillo Experimental Forest, Puerto Rico - statanox.12C.anox.44.000.108 (v2)... | ecosystem: Environmental > Terrestrial >... | reverse complement strand
ATCGGTTCCACTACTCCCGTTCGCCTTGCAGGAATTTCGCAATCGCACTTGGGCGGAAGAAGAAGCGGCCGTGCGATGAGTGGACGAGTGCATAGGTTGCTCGACCGAGCATCTGGGGCTGCCCGCGGAACGCCGAACGCAAGGCGGCTTCGCCTGCGTTGCGATCACCCATCTCCAGAAGGCATGTGGCGAGATCGGCACGCGTCAGCGCATCGTCGGGCCGCAGCGCCAGCGCCTGCCGGCAGGCGTCGGCGGCGGAGGCATATTCGCCGTCCAGCAGCAGGACGCGAGCAAGCGCCGACAAGATATCGGGACGTCCGGGCGCTGCCTCGCGCGCCTTCAACAGCATCGCGCGCGCCTTGCCGCGCTCGTTGCGATAGAGCTGCAATCGCGCAAGGTCCAGTTGCAGATCGATGTTTTCAGGCACCAGCGCAAGCCCGCTTTCGATGACAGCGACACCCTCATCGACGCGCCCGGCCTTGGTCAGCTGGCCAGCGAGTTCCTGGAAGGCCGGTATGAACGGCGGGCGCCGCGCCGTGGTCCGGCGCAATTGTTCGATCGCTTCCGCGCGACGTGCAGCGCCGCCGAGCGCCGCACCTAGCAGGGTTTCGATACCTGCATCGCCGCTGCGGCGCGCCGCCCTTTCGAGCAGCGGGATCGCTTCCTCTTCGCGATTCTGGGCGATCAGGGCCCGAGCCAGGATCGAGGCTGCCGCGATATCGGTCCTGCTCGCTTTCAAGACTTCCACGGCGAGTTGCTCGGCCTGAGCGAACTGCTGCATCTGCAGTGCGAACGCCGCACGTTCGAGCAATTGAGCACGGGGAGGAACGCCGCCCCGACTTGCGGGAGGAAAGGCTGAATGATTGGCCACGGGTATGCAACTAGATGTCTGTCGCGGACATTACCATCACGGTTGACGAAGCGTCTAGCCGTTCACAAGGCTTGCCGAAACAGGCCTCTTGAACTAATCGGTCGTCGATGACGCCCGCTGCCGAACCACCTGATCAAAGGGTCGAAGCCTGCTGCGTGCGGCTCAACGCCAGGGCGGACGATGTGGCTTCGCTTGCGCCCGTCGTCGAACGGCAGATGCTGTTGCGCGCAGCGGATCAAGTGCTGATCGAGGTGAGAGCGGCGGCGGTCAACCCCTCAGACGTGAAGGCGGCAACCGGGTTGATGCCGTATGCGGTCTTTCCGCGCACACCCGGCCGCGACTATGCCGGCATCGTCGTCGACGGCCCGACCGGCACCACTGGGCGCGAGGTGTTTGGCTCCTCCGGCGATCTCGGCATCCGCCGCGACGGCACCCACGCCACTCATCTTGTCGTCGAGGAGGATGCCATTGTCGAGAAGCCCAACGATATTTCCTGGGAAGAGGCCGCCGGCATCGGCGTTCCCTTCGTGACGGCGATGGAAGGTTTCCGGCGCGTCGGGATTCCGAAGCGTGAGGAGACGGTGGTGGTCATGGGCGTCAACGGCAAGGTCGGTCAGGCCGCGGTGCAGATCGCGACATGGCATGGCGCGCGTGCAATCGGTGTTGTGCGCAGGAGCGAGCCCTATGAGGGTCATGCCAGCGCGCGTGTCGATGTGATTGACGCCTCTTCCGCCGACGTCGCGGCGCGCGTTCGCGGGCTGACCGGGGGTAGGGGAGCCGATATCGTGTTCAACACGGTCGGCGATCCCTATTTTCAGGCCGCGCAAAACTCGCTCGGCTTGCGCGGCAGGCAGATCCTGATCGCGGCCATCAATCCGGTCGTGCAATTCAACATCCTCGAATTCTATCGTGGCCGGCACACCTATGTCGGCGTGGACACGCTGGCATTGTCGTCGCGTGCGACGGCAGCGGTGCTGCGCGAACTCGCCCCCGGTTTTGCCGACGGACACCTCAAACCGTTTCCGATCAAGCCAGGCGCGATATATCCTTTGGAAGGGGCCAAACAAGCTTACGTCGCGGTTGCGGGCTCCTCGCGCGACCGCATTATCCTGAGACCGGCCTGAAAGGACATCGGCAACCATGGATCCCGCCAGCATCGCCGTCGTTTCCGGGCTGATCATCGGCTTGATCTACGGCTCCATTGGCCTCGTCAGCGGGTTTTGTATGATGAGCAGCCTGCGCGGCTGGTGGGCGGAAGGCGACGGTCGCCTGGTTCGCACTTATGCGCTCGCGATGGGCATGGCGGTCGCTGCATCCCAGCTCCTGGAGGCGCGCGGCACCGTCGATCTCGCCAAATCGATCTATCTGCAGCCTGCGTTCTCGGTGCCGGTGCTGTTTATCGGAGGAGTGTTGTTCGGCTATGGCATGGTGCTGTCGAACGGCTGCGGCTCTCGCGCGCTGGTGCTGCTCGGTCGCGGCAATCTCCGCTCGCTCGTGGTGGTGATCGTGCTTGGCATCTTTGCCGAGATGACCATGAAGGGCTTGATTGCGCCGGCGCGGATCGCCGCGGTGCGGGCGTCGCAGGCGACAGTGAAGGCGACTTCGCTGCCAGCGGTTCTTTCCGGTCTCGGACTTGATGAAGCGCTCGCGCGCATGGTGGCGGCTTCCGTCATCAGTGCGGCACTGATCATTTTTGCCTTCGCACATGCGCCCTTCCGCAAATCGCCGGGCCAGATTCTAGCCGGCGCAGCGATGGGACTGCTGATTGCGGGTGGCTGGTTTGCGACGGGCTATCTCGGCGCCGACGATTTCAATCCGATCCCCCTTACCTCGCTGACCTTCATCGCGCCAATCGCGGATGCCCTGCAATATGCGATGTTGTCGACGGGATCGACGCTCAGCTTTGCTATTACGACGGTTGCCGGCGTGTTTGCCGGCAGCCTGATCACCGCGCTCGCAACCGGCCGCTTTCGCCTGGAAGGTTACCAGTCGCCGCAGCACATGTTGCGCTCGGCCGGCGGCGCCGCACTGATGGGCACCGGCGGCGTGATGGCTCTCGGCTGCTCGGTAGGCCAGGGGCTGACCGGGCTTTCGACGCTGGCGCTGGCCTCATTCGTGGCTGTAGCCGGCATCCTGCTTGGCACGGCGATCGGCCTTCGCGGCGCGTTGCGGGTGCGACCGTTGGCGGCAGCCTGATTTCTTTCCCCGCGCGGTCTCTGCGCAAGGCAGGAAACTCTTCGCCCGGCATCGAGTTGCTCACAAAGCGAGCAGAGCAGGGAGTGTGGGTATGACCGAACCGATTCTCAGCCGGCGACACTTCAATTACATGCCGTTGATCTCCTTGCTGGCCGCCGCGGCGTTGCAAGAAGACACAGCCGCCGCAGAACAAGGGAACTCACCGACACCGACGCGGCGCGACATCATCAGGCAGGAACTCCCCGGCGAGCCGCGGCGCGATATCAGTTTGATCGAAGTAACCTATCCGCCAGCAACAGGTTCTCCGCCGCACCTTCATGCCAATGGTGTTATTGCATTCGTTGTTTCGGGCAGCATCGTCTCGAAAGTCGGCGACGAGCCCGAGCAGACGTTTCATGCCGGCGATGCCTGGTGGGAGCCTTTAGGAGCGGTCCATCGGGTTTCACGCAATGCGAGTTCCACCGAGCCGGCAAGGCTGCTCGCGATCTATGTCGCACCCAGGGGGACGGCGGCGGAGGAGTTGATGAAGCCGATCTGAGCCGCGTCGGCCGATCGCTTAAGGCAAACCTGGGAGTCCCCGACATGAGAATATTTTTGGCCGGAGCAACGGGCGCGATCGGAAAGCGGTTGGTGCCTCTTCTCCTCGACGCAGGGTACTCCGTGATCGGCACGACACGCTCGACAGCCAAGGCGGATGGATTGCGCGCCGCCGGAGCCGAGCCGGTCGTTGTCGACGTTTTCGACGCGGCGGCGCTCTCAGCGGCAGTATTGCAGGCTCGTCCGGATGTCGTGATCCACCAGCTGACTGATCTGCCGCCGGGTCTCGATCCCAAGCAAATGACCGCAGGAACGCAGCGAAATGCCCGCGTGCGCAGCGAGGGAACCCAAAACCTGGTCACCGCCATGCTTGAGGCGAAAGTTCGTCGGCTCGTCGCACAAAGCATTGCCTGGATGTACGCGCCGGGGAAGGAACCGCATTCCGAGGATGATCGGCTCGATATTGAGGCTCAGGGGACCCGATCGATCACTGTGGCAGGCGTCGCAACGCTGGAGCGGTTGGCGACATCCTCTCCGCCAATCGATGGCGTCGTCCTTCGTTACGGGCATCTCTATGGACCCGGGACCGGAGCCGCCACCGCGGAAGCACCGGCGCTCCACGTTGACGCAGCAGCCTCGGCCGCGCTCCTGGCGGTCGAGAGGACTCATCGCGGTATCTACAACATTGCCGAACCAAACCGATACCTCTCCACGGAAAAGGCACGGCGCGAGCTCGGCTTTGATGCGGCCATCCGGTTAAACGCTGCCGGATGAATAGAAATCGCCCTCTGATCAAGCGGCTTGTCGATCTTGTCGGGGCGGCGTTTCAAATTGCGGCGTGATGGCGCAGGGATTGTAGGCATACATCCAGTCCTGGCTGGCTACGTTCAGCAGCAGCAGGATTTTTAGCGTCCGATCGCGCATCCAGGCACTGACGCGGTTGAACTCGCGCTTCTGATTGCCGTTGCGTCGGGCGCGTGCGACGATCCGTTCGGCGCGTGGCCGGCGTTCCGCCTCGAAGCGCGCAAATGTGACTGCAAGTTCCTCGCGTTCGCGCAGCAGGCACGACAGACGCATGGCATCCTCGAGCGCTAGAGAGGCGCCTTGGCCGGCATGCGGGCTTGTGGCATGCGCGGCATCGCCGATCAGGAGCGTTCGTCCACGCCACCAGGTCGGTAGAGTTGCGACATCGAGCGTGTCCGTGACCATGATGTTCTCGGCCGCGTCGATGATGCGCGGAATCGGATCGTGCCAGCCGGCGTGGAAGTCAAGCAGGCGCTGCTTGAGTTCCCGCGCGTTCATGGCACGATAGGTCGCGGCGTCCGCGCCGTTCGCAGGCTGGGTACTCCACCACATCGCGCCTTGCACCGGTTCAGCGCTGCAGAAGCCGCAGCCGAAGAAGCCGCTCCTTTGGCCGAACGTCGCCTCGATGTGCGGGCCGAACCCCGCATCTTCGAGGAGCGACCGCGGCACGAAACCGCCAAAGCTCAGGAGGCCGGTGTCGAAGGGCTTTGGGCCGTCGGGGATGACGTGTTGCCGCACCGCCGAATGCACCCCGTCGGCGCCGATCAGCAAGTCGCCTTCGGCCGTCGAGCCGTCGGTGAAGGTGGCGACGATCGGCCGGTCGGGGCGGTCTTCGATGCGGGCAAGCCGCTTCTCAAAATGCATCTCGACGCAGGACGACCAGGCTTTGTCGACAAGGGCCTCGTTCAACATGGCCCGCTTCATGTTCACCGCGGGCTGGCCGAAGCGCGCCTGCATGTTGCGGTTGATCGAGCCGAGTCTCGCACCATTCTGGGAATAGAAGTCGAAGGACTCGCAGACCGCGCCGCGGCTTGTGAGCTCAGAGGCCAGGCCGATTTCGTTCAGAACATGCATGCCGTTCGGCGCGATCTGCAATCCGCCGCCGATCCCGGTCGAATAGGACCAGGCCTCGTAGACTGCGGCTTCGAAGCCGGCGCGCTTCAAGAGGATGGCGGTGACGGGACCGGCGATGCCGGCGCCGATAATGAGGGCCTTGCGCTTGCGGTGGCTCATGGCTGGCTCCTTGTGATGACTTGCCCTTCGGATGGCGGCGAGGTAAAAAGCATAGGTGCTAACTATCTTAGTATCTAAGATATATATTCGTTAAGATAAGAGATCGACCTTGTCAAGGACAAAAGCGCGCGCCGCGCTGATGCGCGAACTTGAGACCGCGATGCGGAAGGCATCCGCGCAGGGAACAATTTTCGCGGCCGTAGTCGCTGAGCGCGCCGGAATTTCCAGTTCCGATATGGACTGCATGGATTTTCTCAATCTCGAGGGACGCATGACGGCGGGTCGGTTGGCCGGGCTCACCGGACTCACCAGTGGCGCCATCACCGGCGTGGTCGACCGGCTGGAGAAGGCCGGCTTCGTGCGACGCGAGCGCGACGACAGCGACCGGCGCAAGGTGTTCATCGCGCCCGTGCCGGAGCGAATGATGGAAATCGGCCGTTTCTACCAGCTGATGCAGCGTGCCATGGAGAAGCAGGCCGCGGGCTACACGGATGCGGAACTCAGACTGCTATTGCGCTATGCGAGCGAGAGCTATCAGTCGATCCTGACCGCAACCACCGAGCTAAAGGACATGATGGGAGCCTCGCCGAGGGCAAAGGCCGCCGGCCTCAAGAAGCCATCGCGGGCAAACGGGTAGCGAACGTCAAGTCCGCTCCACGGGAATTGCGGCCTTAGATCACGTTGGCTTGCCGCATGCCCCTGACCTCGTCCGGCGAGCAGCCGAGCCACTCGCCATAGATTGCCTCGGAATCCGCGCCGAGAATGGGGGCGCATTTCAGCGCCACCTTGCTGTCGGACATCCGCACCGGCCAACCCGGCACGATGACCGGCCCGCGCAGGGGATGCTCGATGGTCTGCATCATCCCGCGCTTGTGCAGGTCCGGGTCGTGCAGCAGCTCGAGCGTGGTCATGACGGCGCCGCAGGGAACACCCGCGCCGGCAATGATGCGGGTGACCTCATGCTTGGTGCGCGTCGACGTAAATTCGGTGATGGCCGCATCCACGGCCTCCCGGTTCTGGGCGCGGATGGCGCCGTTGGCCATGCTCGGATCGTCGAGCAGGTCCTCGCGGCCGATCGCCTTCACCAGGCGCCGCCAATGCTCCTCGTTGCCCCGCGAGGCAAAGATGTAGCACCAGTCGTCGATTCCCCCCGGCGCGCACTTGTAGAGACCGCCCGGCGCGGTTCCGACCACCGTGTTGCCGATACGCGGCGCCTGGTCGTCGCGCGCGGCCTGGCGGCTCATCGGCGTGCGGCAGTAGTTCAGCATCGCGTCGCGCATGGCGATCTGGATGTGCTGTCCGCGACCGGTCGTCATGCGCTGGTAGAGCGCGGCGATGATGCCCATGGCGCACAGCATGCCGGTGCCGGTATCGCCGATGGTCGGGCCCGGCCGTATCGGTGGCTCGCCGGGAAGGCCGTTCACCCCCATGGTGCCGCCCATCGCCTGGGCGATCATGTCGAAGGCCAGATAGTTGGCGTGCTCGCTCTCCGGCGCAAAGCCCTTGACCTGGGCAAAGATCAATCGCGGATTGAGCGCGCTCAGCTTCGGATAGTCAAAGCCCAGGCGCGCGAAGGTGCCCGGCGCCATGTTCTCGATCAGGACATCGGCCTTGCCGATCATCCGCCTCAACAGCGCCTTGCCCTCTTCACTCTTGAGGTTGCAGGTCACGCTGCGCTTGTTGAGGTTGTAGTAGATGAAATAGTGGGAATCGGCGTCCGCGCGATCGCTGAATCCCCAGCGCCCCGGCTCGCCGCGATTGGGCTCCTCCACCTTGACGACGTCAGCCCCGAACCAGGCCAGCGCCTCGGTACAGGACGGCCCCGCCTCGAACTGGGTGAGATCGAGAACCTTGATCCCTTTGAGCGCCGGCTGGATCCCGTTCGCGATCTCTGGCTGCACTACCCGTTCCATGGCGTCCTCTCCCGATAACAAGCCGCGCCGGAAATGGCGCGACCGCTTTTTTGATATGTTCAGCTATGCCAGGCGAACTCCTGCGCCTTGCGCCCCGAGCCCTGTGAAATCACGACGTTGACGAGCGCCGGACCGCGGAAGTTCATGGCCTCGTCGAGGGCGCCGCGCAGGTCCTTCGGATCCTGGACCAGGAAGCCCTTGCCGCCGAAGGCCTCCATCACCCGGTCATAACGCGCGCCCCAGATCAGGGCGTTTGGCCTCAGGTTGAACATCGGGTTGTCAGGGATTTGCGGCATGCCGGGGCCGATGCCGCCATTGTTCAGAACCACGATCTTGGCCGGGAGGTTGTAGCGGACCAGCGTCTCCATCTCCATGCCGGAAAAGCCGATCGCGGAGTCGCCCGAGAGGTGGATGACCGGCCGGTCGGGATGCGCGACACAGGCGGCGATAGCCTGGCCGAGGCCAACCCCCATCGTGCCGTAGGTGCCGGCGTTGAGGCAGGAACGAGCGTTGAAGCTCGGCAATTGCGTCAGCCCGATATCCATGGTGCCGGCGCCCTCGGCGCTGAGGATCGCGTTCCGCGGCATCCAGGCGGCGACATCGCGCAGCGCGCGGTAGTAGCCGGCCGGCGCGGTATCATCGTCGATTTGCGGCCGGATCTGCGCCGCATTATCAGCCGTCTTCTTGGCAATCGCCTGCCGCCACGGCGAGTCCTTGGCATGGAACCACTGGCGATTATTGAGCGCCTTGTTGAGCTGGGCGACGATGGCCTTGCCGTCACCGACCAGCGCCACTTCGGTTGCCCTGTTGTGGCCGATCTCCTCGGGCGCGATGTCGAGCTGGATGATCTTGACGTCCTTGGCATAGCGCGGCGGTTGGCCGAAGTGAAAGATCCAGTTCAGCCGCGCGCCCATCAGGAAGACGACGTCGGCCTGCTGCAGCGCCAGCGTGCGCGCCGCCCCCGCCGACAGCGGATGGTCGTCCGGCATCACGCCCTTGCCCATCGGCGAGCGCACGAATGGCACTTGCGTGCGCTCGATGAACGCGCGGACTTCGTCCTCTGCGCGCGACCACGCCATGCCCTTGCCGAGCAGAACGAGCGGCCGCTCCGCCCGTTCGAGCAGGTTCAGCGCCGCCTCGACGTTCTCCGTCGGCGCCACCATGCGCGGCGGTTCGCCCACGCGCTCGACCTCGACGATTTTGTCGAGCTCGCATTTGCCCTTGATGATGTCGTCGGGCATGTCGAGATAGGTGGGGCCGGGGCGACCATAGATCGCGTGCCGGGTTGCCATCTCGACATAATAGGGGATGCGGTGCACGCTCTCGATGCCGTGCGCGAACTTGCAGAACGGCGAGGCGATCAGCACCTGCCGTTCCTCCTGGAACGCGCCCATGCCGCCGCGATAGGTCTCCGAGGCGCCGCCGATCAGGATCATGGGCCAGCAATTCTGCTGCGCGTTGGCAAGACCCGCGAGGCCGTGCACGACGCCCGGGCCGGTCACGACGACGCAGGCGCCGGGGCGGCCGGTGAGATAACCGTAGGCGCACGCCGCATAGGCCGCGCTCTGCTCGTTGCGCATGCCGAGATAGGCGATGCCTTCCTTCTGGGCCGCCACGGCGATCGGGGTGATCGGGAAGCCTACGACCCCGAACAGGTGATCGATACCCTGCTGTTTGAGGCTTCTCGCGATCAGGGTAGCGCCATCGACTTCGCTCATGGTTTCCTCCGCTCCACTGGCCGCGAGATTATGCATAGAAGGCTACCTCATGCACGAGGATTCGCAGCATACTCCCAAGCCCCAACAGCATAGCCGGGGCGCAAATCTGTCGGCATGTTTCGCTGATGTCCTTTGCGCGTGTCTCGGCATGCCGCTCGACGATATTTTGCGCGTTAGCCGTTGGGTCCCCACACGGTTTCCTCGCTCCAGCCAAGAGCAGCAAACTCCGATGCCCTCAGTGACGCTTCCGCAGCCGCGAAGAACTCATCGAGTTGCGGCGGCTTGATGCTACTTCCCGACAGCATCGCATGCCCCTGTCCGCGATGGTGAATCTGGTGCTGAAAAAGGTGCATCAGCAGGCGATCGCGCCGTTCGACCTGGACGTGAGCACCTCGATTGATCCGCACCTCGCCGCTCAGCGAGGCAGGTGTGAGCGCGTTGCAGACACCGATCAAACGCTTGTCCATCGACGCCTGAGCCGGCGAAAGCTCGGCAAGAGCCGGAAACGGAATTGGATTTTCCCATGCCTTCGGTCCGAGCCATCCGCCCTCAAGGGCATCGACGTAGAAAAGATCGATGACATAGATGTGGTTCAGCGTTGCCTGCAAGCTCGGGAAGAAGCCGGTTCGCGCGGCCGCAAATTCGGCCTGGGTCAGTTCGGCGCACGCGCTGAGCAGGCGATGGTTCGCCCACGCATTGTTGCAGGCAAAGGCGTGGTAGGTCTGAACGAGCCCGGCAGACATTGTGATTTCCTTACCTGCGGGGAGTTTTGCAGAAACCGGCTGCCCACCTGTGCGGATCACGCGCCTCGCGACGTCGCAAGCCGCATGACGTCGAGATAGCCGGGGCGCACTTCCATCCGCTCGATCAGGCCTTTTTCGACCAGCAGCCGATGCGCCTCCACCAGGCGGTAGCACGGCAAATACATAAAGAGATGATGCTCGGCGTGATAGTTCACCCAATAGGGCGCGATCAGCGCGCGCTCGATCGGACCCGCCAGCGTGGTGCGGGCATGACTGAAGGGGTCTTCGTCGGTCGAGGTGCAGGCGTGTTCGGCGATGTTGCGGACGCGCGTCACCAACGGCAGCCAGGTCGCCATCGCAACCACCCAGACGCCGAAGAACCAGACGCCGGCGCCGGCAAGCCAGAACAGGACAAACAGCAACGCGTTCACGGCAAGAAAGCGCGCCATCTTCTCGCGCCCGCTCGACACGAAGCTTTCGTGCGAAACCGGCTCGTCCTTGCCGCCACGCTTGAACAGCGACAGGAACAGGGGCAGCCGCTGCTTCACAAAGGTCTGGCCGGTGAGGTCGCGGATGGCCTTGCGGGTGAAGCTCTCGCGACTGATCGGAAACGGCGCCGACAGCGAGAGATCCGGGTCCTCCGGCTGTTGCGTGTATCTGTGACGTTGCAGGTGGTAGGAGCGGTAGCTCGCAAGGTCAGCCCCGACAGGCACCGCGCAGAGCCACTGTCCGACCCACTCGTTGGTCGCCTTGTTGGCATGCAGCCCGCCATGGGCGGCTTCGTGCATCAGGATGGCGAGCCCAAGCTGGCGCGTGCCCACGATCATGACAGCGATCAACCAGGTCAGCGGATTGGGCCAAAGCACAACCAGCGCAACCGCTGCTGCGATGGTACCCCAGGCGTGCGCCACCAGCCACATCGTGCGCCAAGAGCTGCGCGAGGTGAGGTGGCTCCATTCCTCGGTCGAAAAGACGGCTTTCGGATCAATACGTGCCACGGCAGGCATGGACGGCTCCTTGTCAGCGGATGATACGTCAGTCTGCCGCGCGGGTCACGATACGAATCTCCGAGGTCAGCGTGCGGTGCACCGGGCATTTGTCGGCGATTTCGACAATCCGCTTGCGCTGGTCGGCATCGAGCGCGCCCTGAAGGCCGATTTCGACCTCGATCTGGTCCAGCATGCCCTCCTTGGTTTCGCACTCGGCGCAATCCTGCGCGTGGATCCTGCCGTGCCTGAGCGTCACCGTGGCGCGCTCGAGGGGGAATGATTTGCGGTCGGCATAGAGCCTCATGGTCATGGATTTGCAGGCACCCAGGCCTGCGAGCAGAAAGTCATAGGGTCCGGGCCCAGTGTCCTCGCCGCCCGCCGCAACAGGTTCGTCGGCAAGGAGAGCATGCGGGCCCACCGTGACCATGTTCTGGAACTTGCCGTTGCCGGTTTCGCGCACCACGACCTGCCGTGGCGCGTTGCCGGTGTCGGCAATCTGCTCGGGCGCGAGTTCGACATAGCGGGAGGACCAGGCCGCGATCACGTCGGCGACATAGCTGGAATCGCGCTTTTCGCTCAAAAGATGGTCGGCGCCCGCGAGCGAGACAAAGCTCTTGGGATGTTTGGCCGCGACAAAGATGCGGGTGGCATTGTCGATGCCGACCATGTCGTCGGTCGGCGCATGCATGACCAGCAGCGCCTTGTGCAGATTGGCAAGGCGCGTGGTGAGGCCCTGTTCGGCGATGTCGTCGAGAAATTCGCGCTTGATGGTGAAGGGCCGGCCAGCCAGCGAAACCTCGGCCTTGCCAGCTTTGCGAATATCCTCGATGCGATCGCTGAACAGACCGGTGACATGGGCGGGGTCAGAGGGTGCCGCGATGGTGACGACAGCCTTTGCCTCCGGGATACTTGCGGCGGCAGCAAGGATCGCGGCGCCGCCGAGGCTGTGGCCGATCAGGAGCGCCGGCGCGTTTCGGCTCTCGCGCAAATGATCGGCCGCACGCACAAGATCGGTGACGTTGGAGGAGAACGTCGAGTTGGCGAAATCGCCTTCGCTGGAGCCGAGGCCGGTGAAATCGAAACGCAAAACGGCGATGCCCCTGGTGGCAAGCGCCACCGCGATACGCTTTGCAGCCAGCACATCCTTGCCGCAGGTAAAACAATGCGCGAACAGCGCATAGGCGAGAGGCTTTCGGTCGGGCAGGTCGAGGGCGGCGGCAAGCTTGTGGCCCTCGGTGCTTGCGAACTGGAAACGTTCAGTGGGCATGGCATGCCTCCGTGATATCACCTCGACGCGGCAGGTGAGATGCCTCAGTCGGTGGAATAGCGCTGTTCCAGCCATGGGTCGCCGCGGTTGTGATAGCCGCGGACTTCCCAATAGCCCGGCGCATCGTCGCTGCGGAATTCGATCGCCTTCAACCACTTCGCGCTCTTCCAGAAATACAGATGCGGTACCACCAGCCGCACCGGCCCGCCATGTTCGGCCGCAAGCGGCGCATCCGACCAGCTGTATGCGAGCAGGGCGTCGGGGCTTGCAAAATCCTCCAGCGCAAGATTTGTGGTGTAGCCGTCATAGCTGTAGAGCACGACGAAACGCGCTTCCTCGCGCGGGGCGCAGGCGTTGAGCAGATCGCGCGTGGCAAGCCCTTCCCACCGGTTGTCGTAGCGCGACCAGGTGGTCACGCAGTGAATGTCGGAGACAAACCTCGTCTGTGGCTGCGCCATGAATTGCGCAAAATCCCAGAACAGCGGCTTCTCGACCGCGCCGTGAACATCGAGCCTCCAGCGCTCGCGGGAAATGTCGGGCGTGAGCCCAAGGTCGAGGGTCGGCCAGTCCCTGGTGAGGTGTTGCCCAGGCGGCAGGCGCTGCTCGTCGGGACGCGAGACGCCTCCGGTGAGAAAGCGGCCTTCCTGCGCCCAGCGCTGCTTGGTGCGCGTCAGCTTGGAATCCGGCGGTGTTTCATTCTCGTCGGCCAAGCAAGCCTCCATCTGGCGGCCTGCTGTCTCATTCGTCGGTTCAGGCCACCTTTCCGAATAGCATCGGGAGCCGGCGAGGTCCACGCACGGTCCCTTCCGACCAGGCGACCCTGCCGGCAGGATCGAGCCGGAAATCCGGAATCCGCTTGAGCCACTCCTCGATCGCGACAGTCATTTCCATCCGCGCGAGATTGGAGCCAACGCAGCGGTGGATGCCGAGACCGAAGGCGGCGTGGCGGTTCTCCTTGCGGTCAATCACGACCTTGTCGGCGTCGGGGAACATCGCCGGATCGCGGTTGGCGGCGGGGAAGGACAACAGCACCATGTTGCCGGGCCTGACCGGGCAGCCGCTGATGGTGGTTTCCTTGATCACCTCGCGCGCCATGGTCACCGGCGAGTAGGCGCGCAGCAGTTCCTCGACCGCCGTCGGCATCAGGGCTGGTTCCCGCTTCAACCTCTCGCGGTCGGCAGGCGTCTTCGCAAGGTGCCAGAGCGAGGCGCCGATTGCGCTCCAGGTGGTGTCGATCCCGGCAATCAGAAGCAGGCGGAGCGAGCCCATCACGTGGGAGTCCTCCAGCGGCTGGCCGCTCTTGTCCTTGGCCTTCATCAGCGTCGAGATCAGGTCCTCGGTCGGATGCGTCTTGCGGTATTCGATATGGCCGGCGAAATAGGCGCTCATCTCCTGGACGGCCTGCCGCAGCTGATCCTCATCCTTGATGCTGAGCTCCAGGATTTGGTGGATCCATTTGATGAAGAGGTCGCTGTCGCTTTCGGGGATGCCAAGCATGTGGGCGATGGTTCGCACCGGAATATATTTGGCATAGCGCACCGCGGCGTCGCACTTTCCGTCCGCGATGAATTCGTCGATCAGCTCGTTACAGATCGCGCGCACCCGCGGTTCAAGCTTCTTCATCGCATCCGGCGTGAACGGCGGCAGCAAAAGCTGCTTGGCCGGCTTGTGCTCGGGTGGATCGGAGGTGATCGGCGGGGCGGCGTTTCGCTGAACCTCGGGCCGTTCGTCGCGGACGATAACGCGGCGCGAGGAAAAATGCTCGGTATCGTGTGCGATCTCCCTGACCGCCTCATAGGTTGTCGGCAAATAGCAGCCGAGAAAGCGTTCGGTGTGCACCACCGGACACACCTTGCGCAGCTCGTCCCAGATCGGGAAAGGATTCTCGGTCCAGCGCGGATCGGTGTGGTCGAAATCATGCACCCAGTCCGAAACAGGCGGGTGTTCGGGCATGACGCGCGCGGCGGTATCGGACATCGGTTAATCCTCCGGTAACGTTCGCTCAACAAAAGGATGAAAAAGCCATGCCGAGGAGCATCATTCCTCGGTGATTTCGATCGCAATTTCCGGGCAGTTGGTCTGCGCAAGCCAGGCCTTGTCCTCAAGACCCGATGGCACCGAGCCGTCGCCTATTTCGTGCGCATTGCCGTATTGGTCGAGTTCGAAAAGCTCGGGCGCCAGCGACTTGCAGCGGGCGTGGCCCTGGCATTTCTCCTGATCGACGTGGATCTTCAGCTTTGCTGCCATGCCGCCTCTCCCTCCCTCGCACACGTTGGCCGCAAATATGCGATTTTCGATACTTGCCGGCCACGCCGCTAAGTTATAGCCTATTACATTCGCGCCGACTCGCGCGTCAAGCGAAAAGATTTGCCCAAAATCCCATGTCGCCACAACTCGCACGCAAGCCCCAGAACACCTACCACCACGGCGATTTGCGCGAAGCGCTGGTGCAGGCGGCGCTGCGCGAGGCGGAACAGGGCGGCCCGGAAGCCATCAGCATCAAGGCCTTGGCGAAAAGACTTGGCGTCTCGCAGCCGGCGCCTTACCGGCATTTCGCCGATCGCGAGGCGCTGCTTCAGGCGGTGACCGCGGAAGCCTTCCGGCAATTCTATTCAATCCTTCGCGAGGCCGTTACCGGTCCGTCGAAGCGCTCGAAATTGTCGCGCTTCGCGCAAGCAGCACTTGATTTCGGTTTACAGCGGAACGGTATCTATCGATTGATGTTTGCCTCAAGAATCATGGCCTGTGCGGCCAAGGACAGCGAGCTTCACGCTGCGGCGAGGCAGACCTTTGGCCTCCTCGTCGACGCCCTTGAAGCGCCGGCGGTCGGATTGTTGCGCGAGCGGCATGCGTTGAAGATCTGGGTCGCGCTGCATGGCGTGGTCATGCTGGCCGAGCAGGGCCTGCTCACGGGGCATGCTGCCAACACGACAAGGGAAGAGCTGGTCGAGGATATCGTCGCGCAAACCAAGGCAGCGCTTTCGGCCGCGATCGAGGCCGCGGGTGCGGCTGGGAGCCAGAACTCGCCCTCATTCTGAGGGGCGCGCCTGAGCGAGCTTTTGTGGGAGACCCTGCGCATGAACTTCGATCGGTACAAGAAGCCGATTGCCATGAGCGATCCCGGGCGCCACGCCGCTCTATTTGGCAGCTTGCCTTGCGACCCCGGTGCACTCGCAAAGGCCGTGCAGGGTCTGTTGATCCATCAGCACATTGCACCGGCCTACGGGGTAACGCTTAGCCGCGACCAAAAAGCTCAGGTCCACGTTCGCCCGGTCGAGAAGATCCTGGATGACATCGTAACGCGCGACAGTCGGCCGCTTTGCACATTGCGAGAGGCCAACGCGCGGCAGGTCGGTGTCTGTCGGCACTTTACCCTTCTTCACGTCGCGATGTTGCGATCGCAAGGCATTCCGGCGCGTGCTCGCTGCGGATTCGGCGCCTATTTTGAAGAGGGCCAACACCTCGACCATTGGGTGACGGAATATTGGGACGATGCTGAAAAATGCTGGGTATTGTTTGATGCACAGATAGACGATCGCCAACGCGGACTCTTCAGGATCGACTTCGATACGGCAAACGTCCCTCGGGATCAGTTCGTGGTGGCGGGCGATGCCTGGTCGTTCTGCCGTAGCGGAAGGGCCGATCCGGCTACCTTCGGCATCCTCGACATGCACGGGTTGTGGTTCATTGCGGGCAACGTTGTTCGTGACGTCGCTGCCTTGAACAACCGTGAGATGTTGCCGTGGGATGTTTGGGGCGCGATGCGCCGGCACGACGGCGAGCTTGATTTCGGCTTTTTCGATCAGTTGGCAATTGTCAGCTCCGACCCGGATGCTCACATCGACGAACTCAATGCGCTTTATTGCGACGAGCGCGTCAACGTGCCGCGAACCGTGTTCAATGCCGAGCTTAAGTGCCTTCAGGAGCTGTAAGGACAAAGGGCTTAGCCTGTCCTTGATCCATCCGTGCTCCCTGGCGTCCTTGCCAAGCTGGCCTCTCTCGTGGCGCCTCGTTCCCCGACAGGCCAGCGACCGATCGCGTACCTTTCTTCGGCCGCCGATCAATCAGCGGCATGAAGCTTCGACAGCTCTGCCGCCGTCGTGAGGATCATATCGATCCGTTGCTGCAACTTTTCTTTCAGGTCCGGGATGTTGACCTTGTCCGTCATGCGGTATGCATTGCCGACCTGCTCGACGTAACCGAGTTTCACCATGTCGTTCAGCCGTCTGAGCACCGTAACGCGCGGTATCTTGAGCACCTGCGCGATCGTGCTCGCCCGCACCGGCGAACACAGGACGGTCCGCAAAAAGACGTAGATCCCGATTGTTCGGTAGATCGCACTGTCGTTGTGCTTTGCGAACTCTGCGCCGTAGTCGTCATTCATGGTTTGGATCAGACCAAGGTACAGCCGTGACAGCAGCATTCGCTCGCGCGCTAATTCGATGCGCTGTGGTGGCTTGATGTCACCAAGTAGAGCAAAATCCGGGGTCAAGTTCTCCCAAGCGAGGCTTTCCTCCGCTTCGGTCGCCTTGGATTGCTTCCGTTCGCTGACCATGACTGTTACGCTCCCTGATTTCAAATACGGTGCGTGGCATCCCGAATAAGTAGGTAAATGTCAGGAAAAATGAAGCGCAGTTCCTCGGCTTCTGACGGCCCGGGCGGCCCGCGCGAGCAAGAGGAGGTTGCAGCCGCCGTTGTGTTTCTGTTCCCGGATGGGGCCTCTTATATGACGGGCCTCCGGTAGACGGTGGCAGGACGGCGCGGGGGCTCAAGTCCGGTAGCGAACCGTCGAGGCGTTTCGATTCCTTTCGCCTGTTGCCCGTCGCACAAGTCTGTCAGACTGAGCCCCATGACCGATTATATCGAAATCAACCTCCGGAACTGGGAGGAGCGCGCGGCGATTCACGCTCGGGATACCACCGGCGACTACATGCTTGACCGGTTTCGTGCGGGCGAGGACTCGCTTCACGCGATAGAGGCAACCGAACTTGGCGATATTTCCGGCAAGCGCGTGCTACATCTGCAGTGCCATATCGGTCGAGATACGCTCTGTCTGGCGCGGCGCGGAGCGACTGTTACGGGGCTCGATTTTTCCAAATCCGCGCTAAGTGTCGCGAGAGGTTTGTCCGAGGAGACCGGCCTCAAGGCTGACTTCGTAGAAGGGACGATCGATCAAGCTCCGAATTTGACGCCGGGCCCGTTCGACCTGGTCTTTACGACCTGGGGAACCATTTGCTGGCTACCTGACACGGGGATCTGGGCCAAGGTCATCGCATCCGTTCTGGCACCGGGGGGCGAGCTTTACTTTGCGGACGCGCATCCGACATTCAATGTGTTGGAGGACGTCAACGGAAGGCTGGTGCCGATGCACGATTTCCAGACGCCTGCTGACAGGCCGCTGCAGTTCGTTAACGAGACGACCTACACTGGCGATCCGACAATCTTGTCACATCAATCAACCCGCGAGTGGATTCATTCGTTGTCAGCGGTCATCGGTGGGTTGATCGATGCTGGACTGACGATAACGATGTTTCGCGAGCACGACGTCCTGCCCTGGCGGGGTTTGCCGATCCTGGTGCCTGCATCCGACAGAATGTGGCGTCTTCCCGACGGATACCCTCGCATTCCCTTGTCATATTCTTTGAGGGCGAAAAAGATTTCGTAACAACGGCACCCTCATTTCGGTGGTCTTGGGTCGATCGGCGTGGTGCCGCGCAGTCCCAGAATATCTTCCAGCACACGGGCGCCGGCGAGCAAATCGGCCTCGGCGCGCGGGCGCGCCACCATCTGCAGGCCGACCGGAAGACCGGAGGCGGTGAAGCCGCACGGCAGCGACAGGGCCGGGCAGCAGGCCAGCGTGATGGCATAGACGATGCCGAGCCATTCGACATAGTTGTCGAACTTCTTGCCGGCGCATTCGGCGACATAGCGATTGCCGACCGGGTAGGGCGGAACGATAGTCGCCGGCGACAGCAACAGGTCATAGGTCTCGAAGAATTTCAGCGTGCGCTCGGTCATCGCGACGCGCTGCGCCTCGGCGCGCTGGAGCTTTTCGACCGTAAGCTTCAGGCCTTCCTCGATATTCCAGATCACCTCGGGCTTGAGCTGGTCGCGCCTGGTCCGCAGCAGCTCCGCCTTGGAGATGGCGAAATCGAAGGCGCGAAGCACATGGAAGCACTCATGGGCCTCGCGAAGGTCGGGATGGGCTTGCTCCACCGCGACGCCTGCCTCCGCAAAGCGTTCGGCGGCCTTGCGCGTGATCGCCGCCACCTCGGGATCGACCGGCGTGATGCCGAGATCCGGCGAATAGGCGACGCGTTTCGGCTTCCTGCCACCGCGCGTGGCGGACAGGAACGACGTCGTCAGCCTCGGCAGCGAGAGCGGGTCGGCCGGGTGCTCGCCGCTCATCGCATCGAGCAGCAGGGCGAGGTCCTCGACGTTGCGCGCCATCGGACCTTGCACGCCGAGATTACGGTCGACCTTGAAGTGCGGCGTATGTGCGACACGGCCGATGCTCGGCCGCAGGCCGACGATGCCGCAGAAGCTTGCCGGGTTGCGCAGTGAACCGCCCATGTCGGAGCCATGCGCGAGCCAGGCCATGCCAGTGGCGAGTGCTGCGGCTGCGCCCCCGGACGAGCCGGCGGCCGATCGCGAGGTGTCCCAGGGATTGAGGGTCGCGCCGAAAACCTCGTTGAAGGTGTTGGCGCCGGCGCCAAATTCCGGCGTGTTGGACTTGGCGTAGATCACGCCGCCGTTTTGTTCGAGATGCGCGACCAGAATATCCGATTCCGCCGGGACGCGATCCCTGTAGATCGGGGAACCCTGCGTGGTGAGTACGCCCGCGACATCGGTCAGGTCCTTGATCGGCAGGGGGAGCCCGGCAAGCATGCCGCGCTCGGCAACGGGCTTCTGCATCATGGCCTTTGCGCGAGCCCTGGCACGATCGAAGCACAGCGTCGGCAGCGCATTGACCTTGGTATCGACCTCGCCGATCCGCTGTTCCAGCACGTCGAGCAGATCGAGCGGCGTAACGTCGCCGCGCCTGAGCTTGTCGACGATCGCGCACGCGGTCTCCCGCACCAATCCCTGATCAGCCAAGGCTGTTTCTCCCTCAATCCCGTTTGCGTGACAGTGGATATTATCTGCCTTTAAAACATTTCCCGACCACGTGGCAACGCAATGGGTTCGAAGGTCTGGTATGATCGCGCCGCTAATGCGCCATCAGCACCGGCAGTTCCGCATGCTCCATGATGTGGCTGGTGGCGCCGCCA
>Ga0306923_10001712_pt1 | contig 19593 bp, 17 predicted proteins | sample sta12Can44000108_FD_203841 | JGI IMG/M metagenome (GOLD analysis project Ga0306923, IMG submission 203841) | Lab enrichment of tropical soil microbial communities from Luquillo Experimental Forest, Puerto Rico - statanox.12C.anox.44.000.108 (v2)... | ecosystem: Environmental > Terrestrial >... | reverse complement strand
CCACCCGTTTTGCCCCCTGGCAGTGGAAAATCGGTCTGCTCCTGTTCGGACTAACCAGCTAGTTGGGTAGCCAACTTCTTGACCCTGGTGAGGAACGCAGCAGCGATCTCAGAAAGCTCGTTCGCCCAAAGCGCTGCAATTTAAATCGGTGGAAGAAGTAGAACTCGTTAGGCGATTATAAATTCGATGGATTCGAAATCGGGTGATCGAAATCGTCGAGCTGACTTACTTCTTCGGCGGTCAGGTCGCAAAGAAACTGAAGCCGGTAACGTTCCTCGTCCCCCTTTGGCGCAAACGGCAAATATAGTTTTATCGCTTGAGCACGCGCTGAGTTCCACGTTTGCTGGCTTTCGCGCACGATATCGACAGCGTCTGCCGGACGCGAGTCGAGGAATTTTTTGTGCAACTCATTCATACGAGAATCGAGCGCTTCGAAACGGCTGCGGAGGTCTGTCTCGGGTGGTAACGGATCAAGCGGTTCGGTAAACACCATGTGCTTTCCCGCGCCTCCGCCGCTGAATTGTGCGCTTGGGTAGCCCTCAAAGCGCGCCGCACCTGTAACATGCGTGAGGGTAGCGTTGACCATTTGAAGGTACGGCGTTTCTTCGAACGTATTCGTTCGCACATTGAAGTAGGCATAGCGCTCCTCCTCCTCTTCTTCCTTCGTGCGCGAGATCTCAACTAGTAAGCGCCCCGAATCACAACTCCATTGAGCGCTGGATGCGCCGATATCGGGCCGAGAAAAATGAAAACGTTTTACTGCGTAGGCGACGACGTTCTTCTGAAACCAATGGGCGCCTTTAAAGGGAACAAAATTCAAGCCATCTCCCCTACGATACAGTTCGCCCGCATAAAATAACCAATTCTCATCCGGGGGTGCAGATGCCTCCATCCCAATTCGCGTTCCATTAGGAAGAACCTTGGCATCGCTCGGATTTTTTAGAGAAACAATCCAAACCCTCTCGTCCTTTCTGCGGGTTTGAATCTTGTAAGTGCCTTTCGGGCTCTTATATAAGACTTCACTTTCGGGATCAGGCGAAGGTGGCGAAGATTCGCTGTCATTTTGCCCGCGTAACGTTGGTAGCAGTAGAAGGACGACAATCGTGGCTGACGCTAACTTCGGATTCATTGATGATTTCCGTCGCAATAGCCGGGAGCGCATCGCTGATTATCGACACCGCGATGACCTACACGCATGCCTTAGCTTTTGAGAGGTGGGTTTTTCTGGGCAGCCATCTGTGGATCTCTGGTATAATCCGCGCTTTGAAATCTGCGTTGAAACGGATCTCCTCTGTCGCCTTATCAACTTCACTCTTTGCGCCAGCGGGCATGTATTTCTCTGCGTAAGTCTCCAGCTCTGTAGCACGCGACGCGTCGGAGAACCCGCGCATTAGATCCGGAACGAAGCGGACAGCGAGGATTGCGCCCAATTTTGGATCAAGCTTTTCGCGATTTGCTTGTGCGAAGTTCCACGCGATCTCAGGTTGCTCGCCAGTCCTCGCCACCCAGATGACGAGAGATGTCGCCCGCGTGGCCGGCAATTCATCGGTAAGCGATAGCGGCAGCATGCGGTTCGCGAGCTCAGGACTGAGCGCCGCCGCCATCGCATGGTAAAAGTTTCCCTTCTCTTCGATGCTCCGAGTCGTTAGCCCGAGCTCATGCAGTTTGTCCCATGTCTTTTGGTCGGCGTGACGCCCAACAACATCCAGAACTGCAGGGCGTAAGTCTGGCGGGAGCATCTTAGGATCTGCCAGAAATTTCTCGAAGCGTTCCCGGGCTCCGGTGATTACGTCTTCATCGCCGAATTCGCTCAGTTCAGCGATTAACTTGGTGCGGAGTAATCCGTCCGCCACCTGTTCGCCCTTTTTTGCTTCCCAGCCGATACGGTCGAAGGCCGGTTTGATGAGCCAACGCCCGTACGCTTGAAAGGCTGCGCGCTCGTTGTTTCCCAAGTAGAGGAAATCAATGGCGCTCAGCGTGGCAGTGATCTGCTCCCAGAGCGCTAAGCTGTTTTCGCCCCGCAATGCCTCAATCAGCTTGAAATAATCTGAGATCGATCCCCGGTCCGCTTCCACTAAGGCCCATGTGTCGCTGACCAGATTCACCTTATCGGCTTCCGGTAGCTGAGCCACTGAAGCTGCCAGTCTCCCGAAATGCGCAGGGTCGTATTGCGTGCGGAAATATCCAACATTGCCAGCATTCAACTTTACATTCTGAGGGGCCTGAATATCCGGCAGCAGCGCGGATTTCTGTTCGAGGAGAAATACCTTAGCCGGAGTTGTCATGCTTGATACATCAGAGTAGGCGATTGGGATTTTCCATTCGAGTGGCATGGGGCTCTTCTGATGCATAGTAAAACGTTCCTGGCCCGCTGTGACGCCAGATTCCGTGGACGTCATTAAAACAAGGGGTAAACCGGGCTGTTCAGTCCAGCTGGCAGCGAACGCCGTAACTGGTTTTCTGGATGACTCAGTCAACGCGTTCCAGAGGTCGGCAGTCGTGGAATTGGAAAGTCTCTGCGCCTTGATGTAAGTGCGGATACCGGAGCGGAAATCCTGTTCGCCGAGATAGCTCTCGAGCATTCGCAGGAACGATTCCCCCTTTAGATACGTGATCTCATCAAAAGCGCTGGCTGCCTCCCTTTCTGTTTTCACCGGCTGCTGGATCGGGTGCGTCGCTGAAAGCGCATCGGTCGTCATGGCCCACTGCTTATCGGCGTTTGATCGAAGCCAGATATGCCACTGCGGATTAAAATGATCCGAGCATTTCGTTCCCATCCAGGAGGCGAATCCTTCGTTGAGCCAAAGGTTGTCCCACCACGCCATCGTTACGAGATCGCCGAACCATTGGTGCGCCATTTCGTGAGCCGTCACATTGAAGATGCTTTGCTTGGTCAATTCGGATGACTTCGCCGGATCAAAGAGCAGGATGCTTTCATCAAATGTGATGCCACCCCAATTCTCCATGGCGCCGAAATTCCCGCTAGGAACTGCAATCAGGTCCAGTTTCGGGAGTGGGTATTTTTCTCCGAAATACTCGTTATAGTATTTTAGGATCTTTTCTGCGCTTTCGAGTGCATAGTGCCCCTTATCCGCTTTTCCCTTCGTCGTCACGACACCGAGCTTCACGCCGTCCGCCTCGGCGTAAATCGCGTCCAGTTCGCCCGCACAGAAGACAATCAGATAACTCGACATTGGCGGCGTTTCTGCAAATCGCACTTCCTTTCCAGCGTTTGTTTTCTTCTCGCCCTCGACAGGCATGTTAGACACTGCGGTGAAATTCGCCGGCACCGTCGCGGCTATCCGAAATTTCGCACGGAAGGACGGCTCATCCCAACACGGAAACATCCGGCGCGCATCACTCGGTTCCATGTCGGTACCGAGCATGATCTTCTTTGCACTTGAGCCTTCTTCCTGATAACGCGCGTAGTGAAGCCCCATTGGCGCTTCGTTAATCTTGCCCGCGAACTCGACTGAAATCTGATGCCGGCCCGAGGGAACCTCTGTATCGAAGGCTAATGTCGCAGTCTCTTCTTTGAGATCGATCGTGACGCGTGCATCCTGCTCGATCTTGGCACGCGCTCCGAGCAACTTCGCCGACGCAATCGTTACCGTGTTCACGTTAAGCGTGATCGTCTTCACTGGTTTCCGAACATCGAGAAGCACTGTCTCCGAGCCCGTAAACGTAAGCTTCTCGATATTTGGCTTGAGTTGGATGTCGTAACTCAGCGGCACCACATCCTTTGGTAATTTTCCGGGCGTACTGTCGAAGTTGAACGGTGCTTCAGCCTGCAACGTGATCGCGGATAGCAACGCGGAGATCGCTGCTATACAGCGCAGTCGCGTCTTCACACGTTGAGACTATAAATCTGTTATCTTATTGTCGAGCGCGAGGTCGCATCGCGTAATGCGCACTGATATTCATCCAGTCTTCGCCATCAAAAGCGGTCAAGTAGCAACAGAAGCCGTCGGCTTCATCGATTGGTTAAGTCTGATCCTCGATTCAATTCGGCAAGATCCGCGGTTCGATCAAATCTCCGCCTCGCTCCTGCTGAAGTAGAGGCGCCTCGGTTTCGGGCTGGCTTGACCCTGTCTTGGCACTTAACATTGCTGGCCGATGGCTGATCCCCAGACCCAAGATCTCCGGCTCGAGATCGGACACGTCTTGTTCATAGACATCGTCGGTTACATCAAATTGCTCATCACCGAGCAGAGCGAGCAGATGCAAAGGTTGAGGGAGATCGTGCGCGGCACAGAGCAATTCCGCCTTGCTAAGAGTGAAGGCAAACTCCTCGGTTTGCCGACCGGCGATGGCGGCGCTCTAGTCTTTCGCACCAGTCCTGATGCGCCGGTGTTGTGCGCATTGGAGATCAGCAAGGAGCTGAAAAAACACCCTGAACTCCGGGTGCGGATGGGGATTCACAGCGGCCCGGTCAATGAGATCACTGATCTAAACGAACAAGCGAACATTGCCGGCGCCGGCATCAACGTGGCGCAACGGATAATGGATTGTGGCGATGCCGGACACATCCTGCTGTCCAAGCACGTCGCCGATGACCTTGAACAGTACCCGCGCTGGCGTTCGCATTTGCACGATCTGGGCGAATGCGAAGTGAAGCACGGCGTTCGTGTCAACGCGGTAAATCTCTACACCGACGAAGTAGGCAACTCGGAGGTGCCAGAGAAATTTCGGCAAACAAAGGCAACGCAACCAGCACCGGCGATTCCCGTATCCGACATGATGACTGGTCGACGACTGCGCGCATTGATCGCCGCACTTATTATCGTTGCGGCCCTGGCCGGCGCAGGGGGATTTTACATTTTCTCGCATTGGTCCAGCCGGCCTCGGTTGGGGTCGACCGCAATTCCTGAAAAGTCGATTGCGGTGCTCCCCTTTGACAATCTCAGCCGCGATCCCGACAACGCCTATTTCGCTGTCGGAATTCAGGATGAAATCCTGACGCGGCTTGCGAAGATCGCGTCGCTCAAAGTCATCTCGCGCAACTCCACTCAGCAATACGCAGCGCGGCCTAACAACCTGCCGGACATAGCGCGTCAGCTCGGTGTCGCAAATATCCTCGAAGGCAGCGTTCAAAAAGCTGGCGATCAGGTTCACATCAACGCGCAGCTTGTCCGCGCTGCGACGGATGAACATCTTTGGGCCGAAAGCTATGATCGGAAACTGGAGAATATTTTCGGAGTCGAAGCTGAGGTTGCAGCTGCGGTCGCAGATGCGTTGAAAGCCAAGCTGAGCGGTGCAGAACAAACCGCACTCGAGCAAAAGCCTACCAATAAGCCAGAAGCCTACGATGCTTATCTACGCGGAATCGCTCTCTTGCGCGAAGACGTTCACCTTCTCAGGTTGAAAGCGATTCAGCCGTTAGAGGAAGCTGTGCGTCTCGACCCGAATTTTGCAATTGCTTGGGCGATGCTAAGTCGAGCGAACTCTGAGGCTTATAACTCCAGGGCGACAGCAGACAGGCGGGCTGCTGCGCAGGCCGCTCTCGATAATGCGGTGAGGTTGAAATCAGATGCCCCCGAAGTCCGACTCGCTCAAGCCTTTTATGAGTTTTGGGTTTCGCGTGACTACGAAGGTGCTCGGCGAAGCTTCCTTACGAGCAAGCTTGCCGAATAACGCGGATGTGTTGGAGGGACTCGGAACTACAAATGAAATACTAGGGCACTGGGACGAAGCTCGTGTTTTGTTGGACCAAGCGATTAAGTTAAATCCACGCGATCGCCGTTTGCGTTTGCGGGCCGCGTGGATACGCGAAGTAAGCCGTGATTTCCAAGGGGCGCAGCAATGTTTAGACGAGGGGCTCAAGATCTGGCCAGACAGCCAGAATTTCGTTGAAGGAAAAGCCTGGGTTTATCAAGCGCTAGGCAAACTTGATGAAGCGGATGCGCTATTGAAGAATGTTCATCCAACAAAGGAGAACCCCGCAGACACGATCTGTCGTCAAGCAGTTCTGCGGGGACAGCCTGCCAGCGCGATTCCTTTTTGGCAAAACTGGTTGAACCAATCAGAGGAGTCGTCCCCCACAATACGCAGCGCCCATTTGGAACTGTTAGGTGACCTGCAGCGACTGTCGGGGAATGTAGCCGCTGCAACGACAACCTATTCACAAGCTCGTGACACGCTGGAGCGGGCATTGAAAGATGAGCCGGCAAATGCAGATTGGATCTACGGGCGCTTAGCTCTGGCGTATGCGGGTCTCGGGGACGGACAACGTGCGATGACGTTCATAGATAAGGCGATCACTGCCACGAAGATCCCTGTGGACCGGTTTCATCACGAGGAGAGGCGCGCTCGGATCGCAGCGCGCTTTGGTCAGGCAGAAGTTGCGATTCCCATTCTAGAGCGCCTGTTGCACACCGCCTACTTTGATCCGATAACGCCAGCGTTATTGCGCCTCGATCCTGATTTCGATCTACTCCGCGGCGATCCGCGCTTTGAGAAGCTCGCACACTCGGACGACAAATAGTCAGGGTCGGTGTGGGTTCCTCCATCTGCAGAATTTGATCCGCATTTCAACTGGAGGTCCACCCGTTTTGCCCCCCTGATGATTTTCTTTCAGTCCACTCCTGTCCAGAAAGTCAGCGCCGAACAATGCGAGAATCGCTGACGCCTGAGTTAAAACAGAACATTCAGTTCGCCATCAGCTGGTTGCGGCTTGCTATTCCTCGACAGTTCCGTTAACCGCACATCAACAGATCGAGACCCATCACACGCTAGGCAAAATTGTTTTGAAAATCGCGGAGGAAAAGAAATGAAATCAAAAACTATCCTTACTACCGGAATGTTGATCGCTGCAGCGACGTTGGCTCATTCGGCAACGATGAAAGCGATCGTTGTTCACCAGTACGGTGGGCCCGAAGTGTTGAAATATGAAGACGCGCCCCGTCCTGAGCCCAAGGAAAACCAAATCCTGGTACGAGTCATCGCTGCCGGCGTGAATCCGGTCGATACCTACGTGCGGAGCGGAAAGTTCGGTGCGGCGACGCTACCTCTGATCCCGGGGCGCGACATCGCGGGCATCGTCGAGGAAGTTGGGCCGGGTGCGACCAAATTCAAAAAGGGCGACGCCGTTTACGGTAATGTTCGCAATGGCGGCTACGCTGAGTTTGCGGTCGCGGTCGAGAAAGATATTGCACTGAAACCGGCCGCCCTGGATTTTGTTGAGGCCGCGGCGGTTCCAGTTGCGGCGAGGACGGCGTGGAACGCGCTCGTCGAGACCGCACATTTGAGTGCGGGACAAACCGTGTTGATTCAAGGCGGCTCCGGCGGCGTAGGGAGCTTCGCCATCCAGATTGCAAAAGTGCGCGGCGCGAAAGTTTTTGCGACGGCGTCGACCGGCAACCAGGATTTGCTCAAAGAACTCGGCGCCGACGTGGCGATCGATTACACTAAGCAGAAGTTTGAAGACGTGGTCAAGAACGTTGATGTGGTGCTGGAGACCGCGGGCAAAGAGACTCTGGAGCGGTCGTACCCGGTGGTGAAGAAAGGTGGCTACCTTGTCTCCATCGTTGGGCCGACAGACCCAGCCAAGGTGCAGCAATATGGCATTCAGGCGCCGCCGCTTGCCCTTTCGGCATCAGCCCTGTCGGAGCTGACGAAACTGTTCGATGCGAAAAAGATCAAGGTTGTAGTAACGGAAACGCTGCCGTTGAGCGAAGCACAAAAGGCACAGGAGCAGGTTGGGACGCATCACACGCGCGGCAAAATTGTTTTGAAAGTCGGGGACGAAAAGAAGTGAAATCGAAAACTAAGGACAAAGCGCACCCACTCCATGCGCACGGGCGCGTGCCTGATTAGGTCGTACAAGCGAGTAAGGCGAGAAAGTGGCAGCTTGTGCCCGTTAGTACGAATAGATGCCACACGAAGTGAGCGTACCGCAGACGTTGGTTGACAAAAAACAGCACACCAACGGTGTAGGCGATGCCCCCGGCAACTAACCAAAATATTGCAGCTGGCGGAACCTTTAGGATTAACGGGCGAATCATGATTAGCGCCGACCAGCCCATCCCGAGATAAAGAGACATAGCTAGTTTGCGATGACGCGACGTCCCTCGCGTCGCCTTTACGATTACGCCAAAAACCGCGACTGCCCAGACCATCCCGAGGAACGTTGACCCCAAGAATCCGCGAAGCGGACCAAGCGTAATTGGTGTGTACGTCCCTGCGATTAAGAAAAAAATCGCGGAGTGATCGACTACCTGTAGGGTGTTTTTTGCGTGGGTTTGCGGCCAAGCATGGTAAAGCATCGACGTTGAATACAAGGTTAACATCGTTGCGCTAAAAACGATCGTTCCGACAAAGAAACCGCCGCTGCCGGCATGGTGGGCGGCGAGAAGCAAGATTGGCGCGGCGATTAGCGCACCAATCAAACCGATTGCATGGCTAATCGTATTCGCCAGTTCTTCATTGGAAGAAGGCATCGGCTTTGACAAAGCACAGGGCTCGTTCAGAACGCTCATCAGCCAAGATGAGGAAAGCTGTTTTACCGGATTTCGAAAAGCAAAAAACGATCAAGCGCCGGATGATCTAGAGATCAGTAGATGGGATTTCAGGTCACCACCCGCGATCAAACCAACTGTCTTCCTTCACGCCCTAACAGTTTCTCGGGATTCTTTCAGCGCACGGTTGATTTTAACGCCGCGATTCGCTCATGCGCTCGTTCGCCCGAGAACGACGTCTTGCTTTGTCCAAGTATGAACGCCCCCGCAATGGGAACACGTGAACTTTTGTCTTTTCACTTTGGTTGTCGGCCAACGCTTTTCTTCCACGGTCCACCCAGTATCGGTCAACTTTGAGGTGGAAGGACAGCGCACGAGCAAACTCTTAAGGCTAGACCTAACCTTTACTTTCGGCCGTCGCGGTGGTTCGAACAAGAATCGCTTTGCCATTGGTCAGAGTCGGTACACGATTCGCGCTTTGGCAGTATCGTAGGGCGACATCTCCATCTTGACCCGATCACCAATCGTTAGGCGAATGAATCGTTTCCGCATTTTTCCCGAGATGTGCGCGAGAACGAGATGTTGATTGGCCAACGCGACGCGAAACATCGTCCCAGGTAGGACCGTCATGATCGTGCCCTCAAGTTCGATCGCTTTTTCAGCGTTTACCACGGTCGATGTTGCGAACAGCGGGCCGCCCGACTGAGCTCAGGCCGCGCAATTAGTTTATCGGCGATGATTATCAGCAAACGAGCGGTGTCCGCCGTGACGACGCGCCCGATCTTCGCGCGGACGCGCTTCGTTCACGTTGAGCGCGCGGCTGTTGAGGTTGTGGCCATTGAGCGCGCTCATCGCAGCTTTAGCTTGCGCGTCGTCGTTCATCGTGACGAACGCGAAGCCACGCGATTTACCGGTCATACGGTCCGTCATCAGATGGACTTCGTTGACCGTGCCGTGTTGTTCGAACAGATCCTGAAGATCGTTCTCGGTGGTCTCAAAAGAGAGATTACCTACATACAGTTTCATGATGTTTTGAACTGGAAAACTACCGAGCTACAGAGCCGTTCCCGGGAATCGGGTTTCAAACCACCAATGAGCGACGCTCACCTGACGATCTACCGTGCCGTGAAGTTAGACAGCTTAAATCCAATAAGGAGCGTAGCATCGTCCGAAATAGCCACAAACGCAAATTGTGCCGGCGGAGGCCTTCTTCTGGTGAGCCTTTTAAAGCTCCAGTGGACAAAGCTGGTGGACAAAGGTTCTTCCTCAGCGCCTTTTCTACGAGGCGGAGACGGGTAGAGCGTCTCACAGGTTCTAATCGAGCCGAGCAACTTTTGGAACAAGCAACAAAACTCGATCCAAGGTTTGCCGACGCCTTCGCTCTGCTCGGCGTCATAGAGGCTTGGGTTTATCACAGCTTCGACCCGGTAACGGCGCGCGCAGAAAAGGCGCGGACGGCAATAAGCAAAGCTCTCGAGTTACAATCGGACCTAGCCAGGGCCCATTTAGCCCACGGTTATTACTATTATTATATCGATCGCGATTATCAGCGCGCGCTGGACGAATTTGCGGTCGCACAGCGCGGTCTGCCGAATTCCTCCGAAATCTATTTGATGCGCGGGTCGATTGAACGCCGCCAGGGCAAGTGGACGGAATCGACCGCGAGCCTGGAGAAAGCCGCGTCGCTCGATCCAAAGAATGCGTGGATTTTGCAAAATCTGGCGGACAATTATATCGCGGCGAAGAAATACGACCTTGCCGACAAGACGTTGGATCGGGCGATCGAAGCGGCGCCGCAGGCCTTCAGTGCACGTGGCTTGAAGGCCAAAGTGGCGCTCGTGCGGAACGGGGATCCTAGTGTGGCGGATAGATTGTTGGAGCAGGTTCCGCCGGGCTTTGATCCCGACGGCGTCATCACAATGACACGCGTCAACGTTCTAATGTTGGAGCGGAAATTTTCCGAGGCTTTGCCAATTGTTGAGCGTTGGCCAAAAGACCTAATCTACGGAGACGGCACCGCGCCCAAACCAAAGGCGGCTCTTGAAGGCTGGCTCTACTTCCTTCAAGGGGACAAAGCGAGGGCACAAGCGAGATTCCAGCTAGCTCGGCCGTTGGCAGAACAATCACTGCGCGAAAGCCCTGCTGATCCTGCTCGCCACTTGGAGCTCGCCTTCGTTCTAGCAGGCTTAGATCACAAAGAGGAAGCCATTGCCGAAGGCAGGCGTGCCGTTGAACTCACACCGGAGTCGAAAGACGCTTTTGAGGGCCCAGAGATCGCGGATGCGCTTGCCCAAATCTACGCCTTGACCGGTGAAAAGGATGAGGCGCTAAAGATGCTGGAGCATTCGTTGAATACGCCCAATGGAGTCACGGTTCCGCTGCTCAAGCTCGATCCAATCTGGGACGGAATCCGCGAAGACCCGCGCTTCCAAGCTTTGATTGCCAAGTAACGAAAAACCACGCGCAGTTGAACGAGGCCTTCGCGAACCGATTCCTGCGTCCGCATGGAGCTCAAAGCTGCGTTCAGGATCAAACGGTCGGTTCTTGGCCTCTATTTGCCATGTGACATGGTTGTCACAATTCGCAACCCACGAAGGCAAAAGCGCCAACCAAGAACTCAGGAATTGAGCTCTTGCGCAGGTTATTCACGGCTTGTTGCCTGTTGGTCAGATCAGCACTCCTTTGGAGCGTGTGCTCTGCAACCATTCCACGCGTACGCACCCGCTTTTAGTATTTAGGGCAACAATATCGGACTAGCGCTTGCGGTCCGGTGGAAGTGGGCTGTGGCAATAAAAAGAAGTGGCTCTTGTTCAACCCGAGCCGGCTACAGAACGTGTCCCAGTGGAGGATTAATTGACAACGAGGAGGTAATCATGAAAAAAACAATTATTACTTTCGTTTGTGTGCTGCTTGCACCCCTAGCATTCGCCCAGACGAATTCGAGCCATAACAAACAGGCAACAACGACGACGGAAGCAGTAACGGTAACGGGAACGATCATCCCAACGCCCGAGGAGGGCGCTGCTACCGCCTATCAGCCTGCCAAAACGCTCGTTGTTCGCGAGGACAGCTCTAAGCATCCCGGCCGCTATGTTCTCAACGGGCCTGGTCACGTTGTGGACAAGACGGGACGAGTCGTTCAAACCTCGATCAAACCTGGCACTCGCGTGCTTATATATTACATAAACACGGGCGATTTGCGGATGGTTGATCACGTAGTCGTCCTAGACTGATCGCGAACAGGATATCATCAATAAAAGCCGCACGGTTCTCTGAACGTGCGGCTCTTTTTGATTGCCACTGATCTCGCTAGCAGCTTCTCTCTTTCTCGTTAGGCCTTCTGCACGCGCGATCGTTGCACGTGACTTGAGCAAACGCGTTGCTCGGAAGCCGAGCCAGAATAAATAATCTTTTTGTGGTGTTTCCCGTGCACGTAGGAAGTGCCGAGATTCATCGGCCCGATTCTCCGGCTCTTGAGAATGCGGCGACAAATGGAAAAGTAATGGCCAAAGCGAGGGCAATTGGCATGCCGAATAGGAAATCACGCCCGCAAAATCGGCGCCGGCGTTCGATCATCGCGTTTGAGATGATTCGGCTTGACCGGACGGCCGCGGAACCGCTCCACGAACAGCTTTACCGCCAAATTAAGGACGAGCTGAAAGCGGGCAGGTTCAGCGATGGCTCATCTCGACTTCCCTCTTCTCGGGCGCTGGCGGCAGACCGCGGAATCTCAAGATCGACGGTCAGACTCGCGTTTTTGAAACTCTTTGCCGAAGGTTATCTCCGCTCAAAGCCAGGGTCCGGAACATTCGTTGCGAACCTTCTCCCCGAAACCTTTTTGACCGCGGACCGACCGAAAGCCTACCAATCTATCCAGCGCCCAATTCGCATCTCCAATCGTGTGAGAGCAATCCCGGATCAACGCGTGGGAAATCAGTTCGATCTCGGGGCCACGAACGCGGGCGCAGGCGTCTCTCTGGTGGCGAGCATTCCCGCAGTCGACGAATTTCCGATGGCGGTGTGGGAACGCATCAGAACGCAGGTTCTGGCGAGAAAAGGCGTCAACCTGTTGCGCTATGCATCGAATCGGGGCGACGCCGACCTGCGCAAGGCGCTTGCAGCGTACTTGTGCGACTTCCGAGCGGCGCGCTGTCATCCGGACCAGATCGTAATCGTGGCTGGAATGCAGCAGGCGATGTTGATCAGCGCAATGGCTGCGCTCGATCCGGGAGACGTCGCGTGGATCGAAGACCCCTGCTATCAGCAGACCCGAAGGGTCCTTACTTTGGCGGGCCTTAAAATAGTCCCCAAGCCGGTCGACAGCCAAGGAATCGTGATTGCGCGATCAACAAAACAACCACGGCCGAGGATCATTTACGTAACGCCCTCCCATCAATTTCCTCTCGGCTTTACGATGAGCTTCCAGCGAAGGACCGGCTTACTGGATTTTGCGCGGGCGCACGACATCTTTATTTTTGAAGACGACTACGACGCGGAGTTCCACTTTGCCGGGCCACCACTCCCTTCATTGCAAGGGATCGACAATTCCAGTCGAGTGATTTACGCAGGAACAGTAAGCAAGATTCTTTGTCCCGCTCTGCGTCTGGGTTACATCGTTGCGCCAGACCCGTTGGTCGATTCGTTGGTCAAGATCCGCAGTGCGATGGATCAACACTCGTCTCCGATCGACCAGGCGACGTTGGCGCGTTTTGTTACCGAGGGCTTTTTCCTAAGTCACATCAAGCGGATGCGAAAAATCTATTCCGAGCGGCGAGATTTCTTCATCAAACAATTCAATCAATTGCTGGCTGATCGTTTTCTTCTGCAGGTTCCTGAAGCCGGGTTAAACATCGTTGCCTGGCTCAAGCGTGAGGAAGAGTTCGAGATGATCAAGCGTGCCACCCTCGAAATTGGAGTAAGGCCCTCGCCGTTATCATTTTTTTGCATTGAGGCGAAGTTAAAGCCAGCGTTCGTTTTCGGTTTCGCGGCCTGGACACAGACACAGATTCGGGAAAGTCTTGTCAAACTGGCATTGGCACTCAGAGATGGAGGGCGAGATCACGCACGTTATCCTGTACGCTCTTTTAACGCTGCATCGCAGGACTCGCGCCTAAAACCGTAGAAGCAACCGTGAAAGGTTTTGCTCAGCGGTGGGAGTAAGTATAAAAAACGGTTTCATGCCTGATCATAAGGAACCACTCACACCATGAACCGCTGGAAGCGTTGGCTGCCAGGACTGCAGATCCTGAGCGAGTACCAAGCCGCCTGGTTTGCGGGCGATCTGATGGCTGGGCTGGTACTGGCAACGATGCTGGTGCCGGTCGGCATCGCCTATGCGCTGGCTTCGGGCGTTCCCGGAATCTATGGGCTGTATGCCACGATCGTGCCCTTGCTCGCGTACGCGGTCTTCGGTCCGAGCCGCATTCTGGTGATGGCGCCGGATTCGGCTCTCGCCCCGGTGATTCTCGCGGTTGTGTTGCCTCTCTCGGGTGGCGATCCCAAACGGGCCGTAGCCCTCGCGAGCATTATGGCGGTTGTGTCAGGTCTGGTGTGCCTCCTAATAGGTGTGTTGCGCCTAGGGTTCGTGACGGACCTCCTCTCCAAGCCGATCCGGTACGGCTACATGAACGGCATTGCACTCACAGTCCTGATCAGCCAGCTGCCTAAGCTCTTCGGCTTCTCGATCGATGGCGTCGGTCCATTGCGCGATCTCGTGCGCATCGCCGAAAGCATCCTCGGCGGACAGGCGAACTGGACGTCATTCACCGTGGGTGCCAGCACACTCGTCGCGATCCTTTTGCTCAAGCCTTACAAGCGCATCCCGGGCCTTCTGCTCGCGGTCGTCGCCGCGACTATCGTGGTCGATATACTGAACCTCGCGGCTAACGCCGGCGTGAAGGTTCTGGGTCCGCTGCCGCAAGGACTGCCATCGTTTGCCTTGCCGGTGATCAGTTTTGCTCACCTCGACGACATCATTATCGGTGGCTCTGCTGCCGCCATGGTGGCGTTCGCGGACACGAGCGTCTTGTCGCGGACGTACGCGGCCAGGATGCGCACGCGGGTCGACTCGAATCAGGAAATGATTGGCCTGGGAGCTGTCAATCTCGCCACCGGCCTTTTTCAAGGGTTCCCGATCAGCAGCAGCTCATCACGCACACCGGTCGCTGAAGCGGCCGGCGCGAAGACGCAGCTCACCGGAGTGGTCGGCGCCGTCGCGGTCGCGCTTCTTCTGGTGTTCGCACCCAACCTGCTGAAGGATCTTCCCAACAGCGCGCTTGCCGCGGTCGTGATCGCCGCGGCCATCGGCTTGTTCGAATTCGCAGACTTGCGCCGCATTTTCCGTATCCAGCCATGGGAGTTCTGGTTATCCATTGTCTGCTTCATTGGTGTTGCTGTATTCGGCGTGATTCCCGGCATAGGCATCGCGATCGTCATCGCGGTCATCGAGTTCCTGTGGGACGGCTGGCGGCCACACTACGCAGTGCTCGGCCGAGTCGACGGTGTTCGGGGCTACCATGACATCAAGCGCTATCCTGCTGCACGCCGCGTTCCCGGCCTGGTGCTGTTTCGTTGGGACGCACCTCTCTTCTTCGCTAACGCCGAACTCTTCCACCAGCGCGTTCTCGAGGCCATTGCACAATCGTCGACTCCCGTGCGGCGCATCATCATCACGGCCGAGCCCGTTACCAGCATTGACGTGACTTCGGCGGACATGCTCGCCGAACTCGAGCACGCCCTGACCGAATCCGGCATCGAGCTGCGGTTCGCAGAAATGAAGGATCCAGTGAAGGACAAGCTGAGACGCTTCGAGCTACTCGAACGCTTCGGCGCCTCGAACTTCTATCCGACTATAGGCAGCGCTGTGGACGCCTACCTCCAAGAGCACGCGGTCGACTGGAAGCCTTGAGTTGCGTCTGACAAGTTCAATCGACCAATCGCGCAGAGGTTTGTCATGCGTCCACCGCATTCGGATCAGGGCCCATTGACTTCATCGATTGGTTAGGCGTCCGACCCGCAAGACCGGAATGGTCATGCTTAACCCGGAGATAGTGATAATGATTGTTGCCGCGAGGAAAGGCTTAGCAGAAAAATAGCGGAAGCCCATCACGAGAATGAGCAGAAGTGGAAGGATCAAAACGGTCAACGCGCAAACGAGCCCAAGCGTCCGAGCCCACGGCTCACCTCGCTGAATTCCCGCCGCGCAGTATATGGCGGTGAAACCCAACGGCAAAAGCAAAACTCCGTCCAGTAAGAAAGCGAATGCGAGAATCGGCCAAACAAAGCTATACGCTCCGCTGGAAAGACTTGGAGCAACCGAATCCCGCAAGAGGGGAAGAGCAATGAAATGAATGCCACCCGCGATCCACACCAAGACTCCACCGGCGCGCAGAGCGCGAGCAGCAGTTCGACGTCGGAAAAGCTCGGCTGCCGTCTTAGTGCTCATAAGTATCGGAGCCTAACAAGAAAAAGATAAGCCACGGGCTGGGTCGGGCGCAAACGCGCTGTCGATCATTCGATCCGGCGCCTTTTACTTCATCGCTTGGTTAGACCGCGGTGTGTGCATGACGCAAATCGCGAGCAAATCTTGAACAGTATTTATGGGCGATCTCCTTGATTGTGCTGGCCGCGCGAATGGTGAACGCCCGACCAAGGATCTTTTCAATGGGCACAGTAGAGAACGGGCCTCCGTTCTGCTTCCTGCGCCGCAGCCAGTAGATTTCTTGTCCGTGGAGCTTGAACGCATCCGTGCTCGTTTGCAACGCTTTCACATCCTGTTTCAACTTCTGACTCAGATTATTCGCTAAGAAGATGACGTTCATGTGCCATTTGTCGTCGAACGTTGACTGTCGAAATGGCTGACAATTAGCGATCTTGGCTAGTTCGGCTTCTCTCCTTACAAATGTGCGCACTTCGTAACCCAAGGCTTCATGCAGTGCTTTTTCAATCTTTCTTTCAAGCGTTTTGGTCTTCTGCGTTGTTGTCTCGAAGATTACGTTCCCGCTGGCAATGAACGTCTCTACCGTAGAAAAGCCAAGGGACTGGAAGACTTGACGCAAGGACTGCATTTTGACAGTGCGGCCGCGACCAACATTGATCGCTCGAAGAAAAGCGAAAAACCTAAACATGGCACGAAGCTGATTCGGCGCGGCGTAACGAGAACAAGATAAGCGAATCGCCGCTAAGGGCGAGGCCGATGTGGAGAGAACGTTTGTAGTCATCGAAACCAAATTTCTAATCGGCGGCGATTCGCTTCATCGATTGGTTAGGCTGTAAGCTTCACGGCACTGCTGCCCAGTTCTAAGAGTTTTCCTGTCGGACTAAGGTCCATCTGTCGGGAGCACTGTCCAACAAATATCTTCAGCGCAGTACTTGGATCGAGGGAGGTTTTTGTTATGCGTTTTCTCCGAAAAGGGCGACCTCGCATCAGTCTATCCCAACTACCAACGGTTACGGCGTACCCGCACCGCGGCTTATGCCTGCCGTCGGAAAAAGAAAAATGTTGGATGAACTCTTTTGCGGCATTCCGATACAAAGTCGATACTTTCTTGGCAATAAACAGTACTAGGGCTCGCGCAGAACTGTTTCTGTTACTCGACGCCGCTTTGAACCTCGTTGGTGGACAAAACGAGCAGTTCATTTTGTTTATTGAGGGAGAGACACACACGGAGGTTTTTCTTAAGGCGTATATGGCCTTCTTGCGCAAGGCTATCGAAATCCGTGTGGTTAGGGACAGCATCCCAATTGAGGAGCGTCAGGCGGTATTGGATAGTGGAGCTGGCATAGTTCATGTAGACACGAAGACGTGGCGAATGAGCGAACTAAAATGCAGCGTCCGGCGGCTTGGAACCGCGTTTAGTTCCGCCTAACGAGACAGAGATAAGCCACGGCAGGGTGTCGGGGCAAACATGTTGGCGGTCATTCGATCCGGGGCGGTGGCTTCATCGACTGGTTAGGCCTATGACTTGGCACCTGAGCAATCGACGCTCACGTCAGAACCTTGAGACTCTCCGGTGATTTTAATATTTATAGTTCGCTGCTTCTTCGATCACTTTTAATACTTCTTGGGGATGTGATAGCATCACCACATGACTCGACGGTAACTCTGTCGTTTTCGCTTTCATTCTTTTCGCCATAAAGCGTTCTAAATCGGGATGGATCGCTTTATCGTTTTTTGCTACGACAAACCAGGTTGGTTTGCTTTTCCAGGCCGGTTCTCCGCTTTTATCATCAAATACGGTGTGCGAGGCCGGAGTTTGCGTAGCATAAACTAAAGCCTGTTGTTTTGGCTTTAAGTCGCCTGCAAATGCGGTCTTGACGCCCTCTTCAGAGAGAAAAACATAACCGCCTGAGGGTACGAGGTATTTAGCCAGCTCGGTTTGCGGAGCGTTTGCAGACACGGCCTGGAGGGATTCACCTGAATCAGGCCCATAGGCAGCCAAATATACCAGGCCTTCAACTTTAGGATCATTGCCTGCCTGGGTAATCACCATACCGCCCCATGAATGACCTACCAGGATTACTTTGCCCTTAACCAAGTCGAGTGCCCTTTGCGTAGTGGCCACATCGTCCGCCAGCGAGGTTATTGGATTCTGTACGGAAATCACAGGGTAACCCTTGGCTTGCAAGGCTGCGATCTCGTTAGTCCAGCAGGAGCCATCGGCCCATATACCATGGACAAAAATGATTGTCGGCTTCTCGCCGTTGGCGGTTTGTGCGTGGGCACCGGTTGCTGCCATTAAGCTTAAAATTAAGATAGATAATGTTTTCATGATTTTTGGTTTAACGTTCTGCATTCCAATAAAAGGTGATCGGCCTAACGGGAAGGAGATAAGCCAACGCAGGGTGTCGTGGCAAACAGGCTGAGGTTGCTTCGCAATGGGGCAGTTGGCTTCATCGAGTGGTTAGACCTGTCGTGTTCATTCTTCGATGCCGCCTTTTGAGGTGATGCGCCACGTCCCATTCTCCTTCACTAGATTTAAGTCTTGATCAGTTGTTGCCACGGAAACTTCTCGGTGGATAGCTTGGCTAGGCGGAAATGCTGCGATCTGGAGAACGGTCTGACCGGTCGCGTGCGTCGCAACGTGAACGATCTGCTCGAAATCGGCACGCGAGATGTGAGTCTGCGGAGTCACGTAAGCATGAGCAAGATTCCAGCGGTAGAGATCGGTTTCGCAACCGAGGAGTGCAATGGGAAGAACAATCATCAGCATGAGGTCTAACGAGAAAGAGATAAGCCGCGGGCGGGGTCGGTGGCAAACGCTCACGCGATCCTTCCCTCATTTACTTCGCGCACCATTCCACGCGCGTGCGCGTGCGCGAGGGTTGAAGCGGGGGCCCCCGCCAAGTTGAACCCCCGCTTCGCGTTACCCTTAATCTTTGGATTTATCCCTTGCCCTCCACGCTACTTAACAGAGAGGAGTGCGACGTCGTCGAGAAACGCGTTCGTAAAGATTCGAGCCCGTCAACGTGACATCTCTATGACGGAATCTGAGCTAAAAAATCGCAGCATTGAGGAAAGCCAGTGTTCGCACATGCACGAGCGGCAACAATTCGTTAGGCGTATTGGCAGCGAGTTTTCGGTCGGCTGCTCTGCGACGGCACGCCGAAATAACTCAGACGAACCACCTCCGCTGATGCGATATCACCGGGGTCACGACCGGCAAAGCACGTTTGGATTTACGTCATCATCGATGCTGTCACTACTTTAGCGATTCGCTTTCGGGGGGCCTTTGTTGAAGATCGGGCCGAATTTCGTGCTCGGCTGGGGCCTCAGTGGCCACCCAAGTACGCACTCTTCACCTTCTCGTTTGCGCGGAGCGCGTCGCATTTATCATGCAAGATGATTCGGCCGGTCTCAAGGACATAGCCGTAATGGGAAACCTCCAGTGCAAGATTAGCGTTTTGTTCGACAAGGAGAATCGTAATGCCTAGCGATCGATTGACCTCGACGATTTTTTGGAAAATGGTTTTTACTAGGATCGGCGCAATTCCGAGCGATGGCTCGTCCAACATCAGGCAACGTGGTTTGCTCATGAGCGCGCGGCTGATAGCCAGCATTTGCTGTTCCCCGCCTGATAATGTTCCGGCAACTTGCTTCGCGCGCTCTTTTAGCCGCGGGAAAATTTCGAAAACGGAA
>Ga0306923_10001711_pt1 | contig 19594 bp, 19 predicted proteins | sample sta12Can44000108_FD_203841 | JGI IMG/M metagenome (GOLD analysis project Ga0306923, IMG submission 203841) | Lab enrichment of tropical soil microbial communities from Luquillo Experimental Forest, Puerto Rico - statanox.12C.anox.44.000.108 (v2)... | ecosystem: Environmental > Terrestrial >... | reverse complement strand
CCTTCAAGGTCGATCGTGACAATGTCCTCCGCCTTGCCGTCATCGAGCGTCTGAAGGACGAGATTGAGGATCTCGGAGCCCTGCTGGGGTGGCTCTACCGGTTGCGTTGGGGGGGTCAGCATAATGATCGTGGACAATTCGCGACTTTGCTCCTTTAGGGTCTCTGGTAAGGTTTTGCGCTCCGACCGAATTCTGGTCGCCGAGCGGGCATCGAGGCGGGCATGGAAATAAACCCAGGCCGGTGGCCCCATTTCCGCCAGTCGGCGCGCTTCTGCAGCCGATACACGGTTTCTGGCAAACCGGTTGGCCGCTGAGCCGGAGAGTGCCTTTAAAGAATAAGAAGGGCGATCGAATACGGCAATGGGCACAGCCCGAAAGATCTCCGGCCAGCGTTCCCAGCAGGGAATCTGGATAAGGTTGTCGCTGCCCATCAGCCAGACAAACCGGAGCCGCGGGAACCGGCGCCGCAGTGCTTTTAGCGTATCGGCAGTGTAGCGCGAGGGCCCTAGCCGACTCTCGATATCGGTGACACGAATGCGGCGGTCCGCGCCGGCGGCCCTGGAGGCCTCCTCCAAGCGCACCTGGAACGGAGCCATGCCATCGACCGGCTTTAGCGGGTTCTGCGGAGAAACCAGCCACCATATCCGGTCGAGATCGAGGAGTTTCAGCGCCAGCGCGCTTATGTGCAGATGGCCGCCATGCGCCGGGTTGAACGAGCCCCCAAGCAGCCCGATGCGGCGAAGCCGCAGGGCGGCCGGCCGGCCTTCCGCTCTACCGCTCAGGGGCGCACCTGCCCGGTACCGCGCACCAGGTATTTGTATGTCGTCAGCTGCTCGGCGCCGACTGGGCCTCGTGGCGGCAGACGCTGGGTCGAAATCCCGATCTCGGCGCCCATGCCGAACTCCCCGCCATCGGCGAACTGGGTGGAGGCGTTGACCAGCACGATGGCGCTGTCGACCTCGCGCAAGAACCGCTCCGCGGTTTGTTCATTCTCGGTGATGATCGCATCGGTATGATGCGAGCCAAACCGGGCTATGTGCTCGATCGCGCCGGCCACGCCCTCGACGACGTGAACCGAGAGGATAGCGTCGAGATATTCAGTGCGCCAATCCGCATCCGTCGCCGGCGCGGTTGTGGGATCGATCGCCAGGACTTCGGGATCGCCGCGGAGCTCGCAACCGGCCGCTCGCAAATCGGCAAGGATCGAGGGGAGGTGCGACTTGGCGACCGCGCGGTCGACAAGCAGGGTCTCGGTGGCTCCGCAGATCGATACTCGCCGCATCTTTGCGTTGACGACGATCTTGCGGGCTTTCTCGAGGCCCGCCGCGGCGTCGACATAGGTGTGGCACAAGCCCTCGAGGTGGGCGATGACCGGAATGCGGCTTTCGCGCTGGACCCGTTCAATCAGCGATGCACCCCCTCTCGGCACGATGACGTCGATCACGCCGTTCATCGCCAGCATCAGCCCGACAGCGGCGCGGTCGCGGGTCGGCACGAGCTGGATCGCTGCCTCCGGCAGACCGGCGGAGCGCAGTCCCTCGGCCAGCGCCGCGACCAGTGCCCGGGACGAGTGGTAGCTCTCCGACCCGCCTCGCAGGATTGCCGCATTGCCGGATTTGAACGCCAGCCCGCCGGCATCTGCGGTAACGTTGGGCCGGCTCTCGTAGATGATGCCGATGACGCCCAGTGGCACGGCGACGCGCTGAATTCTCAGACCGTTCGGACGTGTCCATTCGGCAAGAACCCGGCCCACGGGGTCGGGCAGCGCGGCTATCGCTTCAAGCCCAGCGGCAATCGCCTCGATACGTTTGGGATTGAGTGCTAGCCGATCGCGCAGCGCCGCGGAAACGCCTTGCTCATCGGCTTCGGCGAGGTCTCGTGCATTGGCGGCCAAGATCTCTGCAGCATTCGCGCTGATCGCGGCCGCGGCGCCATTCAGCGCCGCGATTTTGGTTTCGGCCGAAGCGAGAGCAAGTTCGGTGGCGGCTTCCCGGGCGCGACGCCCGATCTTGGCCATTTCGGCATTCAGATCCGGCTCTGGTCTGAGGGTCGATTCTCGTAGCAGCGTCTGGGTTGTCATTGGGCTTCGGTCACCACCAGATCGTCACGATGAATGATCTCGTCGCGGCCACGGTACCCGAGGATCTCGGCGATTTCACTACTCTTGTGGCCAGCGATGCGCCGGATATCCGCGCTCGAATAAGCCGACAGGCCGCGACCGGCTTCGGTGCCGGACCGGGTGCGGATGATGACCGCGTCGCCACGCTCGAAATTACCCTCGATTGCGACGACGCCGGCCGGCAAGAGGCTTGTCCCGCGCTGCAGCGCCCCGGCTGCTCCGTCGTCGACGATGAGTGTCCCGGATGGGTTGACCGCTCCGGCGATCCACGCCTTGCGCGCTGAGCGCGGCTCGCCGCGCGGCAGAAACAATGTCGCCCTGCCTCCTGCCTCCAAGGCGGCAAGTGGCCCCGCGGCGACCCCGGCGGCTCTTCCCTTGGCGATCAGCATACGGCAGCCCGCAGCCATAGCGATCCGCGCGGCGGCGATCTTGGTCACCATCCCGCCCGAGCTGTAGCCGGGCGCTGCCTCACCTGCCATCTGCTCGATTTGCGGCCCGATCTCACAAACCACTGCGACGTGCGTCGCGTTCGGGTCTTTGCGCGGATCGGCCGTGTAGAGCCCGTCGATGTCCGACAGCAGCACCAGCATGTCGGCGCTCGTCATCTGCGCGACCCGCGCGGCCAGCCGGTCGTTGTCGCCAAAACGGATCTCGGCCGTGGCGATCGTGTCGTTCTCGTTGACGACGGGCACCGCGCCTAGCGCCAGCAATTGCGCAAACGTCGCGCGGGCGTTCAAATGGCGGCGCCGCTCTTCGGTATCGTCAGGCGTCAGCAGGATCTGCGCCACAGTGATGCCGTGACGGGCGAGCGCCTCCTGGTAGGCGTGCGCGAGGCGGATCTGCCCAGTGGCCGCGGCGGCCTGTTTCTCTTCCAGCCTGAGCCGCCGTCCTGCGAGACCAAGATGCCGCCGGCCAACCGCAATCGCCCCTGACGACACGAGGATGACCTCCTGCCCGCGCGATCGGCAGCGGGCAACATCGTCGGCGAGCGCCGCCAGCCAGGGCCGGCGCACCTCGCCGTTTTCCGCAGCCAATAGCTCCGACCCGATTTTGACTACGAGCCGTCGGGCGGTGACGAGTGCTTGGGCGGGGCTAGGGGGAGTGTTGCCCTGCGTGGCGCTCATGCCGGATGCACAAAGGAGGCAATCTCCGTGTCGGCGTCGTCTCTCTTATCCGCGCGCGCCTCGGAAAGGGCATCGAAAACCGCCTCTACCGCGCCCTCAACGCCGGCGCCGGTGGCACCGGACAACGGGCAAATCCGCGTGCCGGCCCGGATTACCCGCCGCAATTCGCGGCATTTCACCCTGATCGCCTGCTTGTCGAGCGCGTCGATCTTGTTGAGCCCGACGATCTCAGTCTTCTCGGCCAGCCCGTGGCCGTAACTGGCGAGTTCTTCACGGATCACGCGATAGGCGCCGGCGACATCGTCGATAGTGCCATCCACCAGGTGAAGAACCACGCTGCAGCGTTCGACATGGCCGAGGAAGCGGGTACCGATGCCGGCGCCGCCGCTCGCGCCTTCGATCAGCCCGGGGAGGTCGGCTAGGACAAACTCATCATCATGCAGTCGAACGACACCGAGCTGCGGCTTTAGAGTCGTGAAAGGGTAATCGGCGATTTTTGGCCGGGCTTGCGTGACCGCGGCGAGGAAGGTCGATTTGCCGGCATTTGGCAGCCCGACAAGACCGGCATCGGCAATCAGCTTCAGGCGCAGCCACACCCACGCCTCGCGCCCCGGCCAGCCCGGATCGGCGCGCCGCGGCGCGCGGTTGGTCGAGCTCTTGTAATGCGCATTGCCAAAACCGCCGTCGCCGCCACCGAGCAAAGCGAGGCGTTCGCCGGGGCGGGTGAGGTCCGCAACGACTACCCGGTTCTCTTCATCCAGGATTTGTGTACCGACGGGAACGTGTAACACGAGGTCTTCGCCGCTGGCGCCCGTGCGTTCGCGGCCCGCCCCCGGTCGGCCGTCCAGTGCCCGAAAATGTTGCCGATACCGGTAATCGATCAAGGTGTTGAGGTTTTCGGAAGCAACAAACACAATGTCTCCGCCTTTGCCGCCGTCGCCGCCGTTCGGACCACCGAACTCGATGAATTTTTCGCGGCGAAAGCTCATCGCGCCGCGGCCGCCATCGCCGCTCTTCAGATAGATCTTACATTGATCAAGGAATTGCATTCGCACCAACAAAAAGGGGAGCGGCCGGGCCGCTCCCCTTTGGCTCCGGGCTGTTTGAGGGAACGGCTATTCAGCGGCCTCGGTCGGCGGCGCCGAAGGCACAACCGAAATATAGGTCCGCCCCGCCAGCCCAGTGTGGAACTTGACCGCGCCCTGCGCGGTCGCGAACAGCGTATGGTCGCGGCCGATACCGACATGCGCGCCAGCGTGAAACTTGGTGCCGCGCTGGCGCACTATGATGTTTCCCGGAATGACGATCTCGCCGCCGAATTTCTTGACCCCGAGCCGCCGGCCGGCGCTGTCGCGGCCGTTGCGCGACGAACCGCCCGCTTTCTTATGTGCCATCTGCCGTTACTGCCTCAGCTGTGGAACCCGCCGTGCTTGTGATTTCGGTGATGCGCAAAACGGTTTGGTGCTGGCGGTGTCCCTTCTTGCGCCGGTAGTTGTGCCGCCGCTTTTTCTTGAAGACAATGATCTTGGCCGCCCGTGTCTGCTCGACCACCGTCGCGCTGACCGAAGCGCCGTTCAGAAATGGCGTGCCGGACGCAACCTCGCCACCCTCGCCGACCATCAGCACTTCGCCGAATTCGATTGTGGCACCGGGATCGCCCGAAAGCTTTTCGACCGAAATGACGTCGTCCTTGGCGACTTTGTATTGCTTGCCGCCGGTGCGGATGACTGCGAACATTGTACCGCCGTTACTATCTACCGCACACCAGCGTTGGGCGCACGCATGCCCCGGGACGGAGCGGACCCCGTTCACGAGCGGCGGAATATAGGCGCGCGCTTCGGAGTGTCAACCATCTTCCGGCGCAGCTTTGACGGCGCGTGGTACGTCCTTTTACACTGGCAACCGCCAAAGAGGGCTCCCGGCACGGAGCCTTGTCGTCGAGGAGCGTCCAGGGGTATGGACACAGGCATTATTCGCGCGACCGAAGACGAGGCCCTTCAGTTCCATGCCGCGGGGCGCCCCGGCAAACTTTCGATCGCGCCGACCAAACCCCTCACAACCCAGCGCGATCTGGCGCCGCCTTCGACTACACTTCGAAGGGCAATTTTGTCGCGGTGATCTCGAATGGCACCGCGGTCCTGGGTCTCGGCGATCTAGGCGCGCTCGTAGCCAAGCCGGTGATGGAGGGCGAATGCGCGTTGTTCAAGCGCTTTGCCGATATCGACTCGATCGATCTCGAAATCGACACCCGCGACGTCGACGAGTTCGTTAATTGCGTGCGCTTCTTGCACCCGGCTTTCGGCGGCATCAACCTCGAGGACATCAAGGCGCCCGAATGCTTCATCATCGAAGAGCGGTTGCGTGAGCTGCTCGATATCCCGGTGTTTCATGACGATCAGCACGGCACGGCGATTATCGCCGCGGCCGGTCTGATCAACGCGCTTCATCTGACGGGTCGCGAGCTTCATACGACAAAAATGGTCGTGAATGGGGCGGGGGCAGCCTCGATCGCCTATGTCGAACTGCTGAAGACGATGGGGTTGCCGTCGGAGAATGTCGTGCTGTGCGACACGCGAGGCGTCATCTATCGCGGCCGCACCGAAGGCATGAACCAATGGAAATCGGCGCATGCGGTCGAGACGAAGGCGCGCACCCTTGCTGAAGCAATCGAGGGAGCTAGCGCCTTTTTTGGCCTGTCCGCCAAGGGAGCGGTCGACCAACCAATGGTGCGCTCGATGGCGGACAAGCCGATCATTTTTGCGATGGCCAACCCTGATCCCGAGGTCACGCCGGAAGAAGTACGCGCCGTGCGATCCGACGCGATCATCGCCACCGGCCGATCCGACTACCCGAACCAGGTCAACAACGTTTTGGGCTTTCCTTATATTTTCCGCGGTGCGCTCGACGTGCGCGCCTCGACAATCAACGATGCAATGAAAATCGCCGCGACCGAGGCATTGGCCGGGCTCGCGCGCGAGGATGTGCCCGATGAGGTCGCTGCCGCCTACTCGAGCGAGCGGCTGCTCTACGGGCCCGACTACATCATCCCGGCGCCGTTCGACCCCCGGCTGATCTGGGCAGTGCCGCCGGCGGTCGCCAAGGCCGCCATGGACACCGGTGTGGCGCGGCGCCCGATCCTCGATATGAGCGCCTACAAGCGCAGTCTGCGGGCGCGCCTCGACCCGACCGCCGCGGGGCTCGAGCTGATCTTCGAGCGGGTGCGCGCTGCGCCCAAACGCGTCGTCTTTGCCGAGGGCGAGGAGGAAAAGACTATCCGCGCCGCGCTGCTATTCGCCGAAGGCGGCTACGGAACCCCCGTGCTGGTGGGACGCGAGGAACGGGTCAAAGCGACGATGTCGGCGATGGGTCTGACACCGCCGCAAGGTCTCGAGTTTCACAACGCGAGACTGTCGCAACACAACGCGCGGTATACCGACTTCCTCTATGCCCGCCAGCAGCGCCAAGGAATGCTATACCGCGACTGCCAGCGCTTGGTGAACCAGGATCGGAACGCTTTTGCCGCCTGCATGGTGGCCTGCGGCGATGCCGACGCCATGATCACCGGCGTCACCCGCAACTCGTTCGATGCGCTCGACGAGATTTCGCGGGTTATCGCGGTCAAGCCCGGCTCGGTGCTGTTTGGGCTTACGGTACTGCTGGCGCGCGAGCGCACCGTTCTGCTTGCCGACACCCTCGTTTACGAGGCGCCGACCGCGGCCCAGCTCGCCGACATCGCAGTACAGGCGGCAGCCAAGGCGCATCAGCTGGGCATCGTTCCGCGGGTCGCGTTGCTGTCATACTCAAATTTTGGGAATCCGATGGGCAAGGACGGCCAGCGCGTGCGCGATGCCGTGGCGCTGCTCGATCAGCGTACCGTGGGCTTCGAATATGACGGCGAGATGAGCGCCGACGTTGCTCTCAATGAGCGGTTGATGCGCCAGCTCTACCCTTTCTGCCGGCTGGGCGGCCCAGCCAACATCCTGGTGATGCCCGAACTGCACAGCGCCAACATTGCGGCAAAGCTGCTGCCGGAGCTGGGCGGCGGGACGGCCGTCGGCCCGCTATTGCTCGGCCTTTCGCACCCCGTTCAGATCGCCAATATGGGCGCGACAGTATCGGATCTGGTCAATCTCGCCGCCCTCTCGGCACACGACGCGATTCACTGACAGCGGCATCGCACGGCCACTGAAGCGATCGGGGCCGCGGAGCATGACTACAGCGCGGCCCCGGAGCATTTATCGCGTAGTCGCGGCGGCGACTGGGGTCTCGGCTCCGAGCCTTATAGTGCTGCTCGTGCTTGCCGGATCGAACCTGCTTCCGGTTGGTGCGGCATTGATCTCCGGCGCTGTGATCTGGGCAGCGACGGCTCTCATCGTCGGCCGTTTCGTGAACGACCTCACAATCATCCGCGACGCCGTCGACGATCTCGACCCCGATATCGGGACTAAATCGGCAAGTCCCGTTAGCCGCGGGCTCGCATCGACCGCGCGCCAGCTGTGGCTCGCGATCGCGAGGCTCCACCGCCTCTGGTACGAGCGCGTTCGCGCTGCCGACGAGCGTCTGGCGGCCGCAGAAGCGGTCATCGCGGCGGTGCCGGATCCGCTGATTCTACTCGACGAACGTCGGCGGATCGTCCGCGCCAATGCGCAGGCGGCTGGCTTTGTCGGGCTCGCCCCCGAGCCGCGCGACCTCGCTGCCGCATTGCGCAACCCCACCGTTTTGGCGGCTGCGGACGCGGTATTGCGCGGTGAAAGAGCACGGGTGATCGATTTTTCTTTGACCGTTCCGGTCGAGCGGCAGCTGCGCGCGCGCTTTGCTCGCATCGACCACCCCTCGCCCGACGGCGCAGTCGCGGTGCTCATCCTGCACGACATCACAGAGTTGAAGCGGGCTGAACAGATGCGGGCCGACTTTGTTGCCAATTCGAGCCACGAGCTGCGCACCCCGCTAGCTACCTTGCTGGGCTTCATCGAGACCTTGCAAGGACCCGCGCGCGACGACGCGGAAGCCCGGGAGAGATTTCTCGCGATTATGCACGGGCAAGCCTCACGCATGACCCGACTGGTCGAGGATTTGATGTCGCTGTCTCGCATCGAGCTGAACGAGCATGTGATGCCGCAGGACCGCGTCGCGCTGAGCCCCTTGCTGCGCCAGATTGCCGAGGCGCTGGAACTGCGCGCGGGCGAACGGGGCATGCGAATCCAGGCGGCGGCGCCGCCCGATCTCCCCGATGTGCTCGGCGACCGTGACGAGCTGGCCCAGGTCTTCCAGAACCTCATCGACAACGCGATCAAGTACGGGCGCGCCGGAACGGAAATCACGATCCGGGCCACCACGGGCTCTCGTCCGTCTCGGGCGAGCAGCGCTGCCGAACCCGCTTTGGTGTGCGTATCGGTGGGCGATCGCGGCGAGGGTATACCGCGCGAGCACTTGCCCCGGTTGACCGAGCGATTCTATCGGGTCGACACGGCACGATCGCGCGAGATGGGGGGCACTGGGCTGGGCTTGGCCATCGTCAAGCACATCCTCAATCACCACCGCGGCTTTCTTGAGGTCGAGAGCACCCAAGGCGTCGGCTCGGTGTTTACGGTCTTGTTGCCCGTATACTCGACGCGATCGGCCGAGCCGGTTTCGACGATTCTGCAATGAGAGTCAAAGTTGTATTCACGATTTGCGCCAGCTGTTCTGCAGCTGTTCGGCTAATTGTCATAAAACTGAAAAGAAATCGTCATAAAAGGTATGCCAGTGCATCAATAAGAGAGCGGTGACCCAGCGGTCGGTTTCCTCTTCTGACGATGGAGCAAACCTTGCAGGTTTTTCGCACGGCACTCTTAGCGATGGCTGCCATCATGATCGGCCTTACTGTGCAAGCGGCCGAGATATCAGGGGCAGGCGCCACCTTCCCTTACCCGATTTACGCCAAGTGGGCTGAGGCTTACGCGGCGAAGACCGGATTGCGAATGAATTACCAGTCGATCGGATCGGGTGGCGGCATCAAGCAGATCACCGAGAAGACCGTCGATTTCGGTGCATCGGACATGCCGTTGAAGCCCGCCGACCTGGAAAAAGGCGGACTGATTCAATGGCCCATGATCATGGGCGGCGTCGTTCCGGTGGTCAACCTGCAAGGGGTTCAACCGGGCCAGTTGAAGCTCACCGGCAAGTTGTTGGCGGACATCTATCTCGCCAAAATCACGAAATGGAACGATCCAGCGATCGCCAGTCTGAACCCCGGGCTGAAGCTGCCGGACCAGGCAATTGCTCCGGTTTACCGCTCCGACGGATCGGGGACGACATTCATCTTCACCCACTATCTCTCTAAAGTAAGCCCAGAATGGAAGGACAAGGTCGGCGAGAACACCTCCGTCCAGTTTCCGACCGGCATAGGCGGCAAGGGCAACGAAGGCGTCTCGGCGATGGCGAGCCGCACCAGCGGCGGGATCGGCTATGTCGAATATGCTTACGCAAAGCAAAACAAGCTGACATACGCCCTGCTGCAAAACCACGACGGGCAATTCGTGAGCCCCGAAATCGGAACCTTTCAGGCGGCTGCGGCCAATGCCGATTGGGCGAAGACGCAGGATTTTTATCTGCTGCTGACCAACCAGCCGGGCAAGGACAGCTGGCCGATCACCGGAGCGAGCTTTATTCTGATGCATCGGCAGCAGACCAAGCCCGATGTCGCGCGCGAGGCGCTCAACTTTTTCTCTTGGGCGTTTCACAACGGGGCCGAGATGGCTAAGGAACTCGACTACGTGCCAATGCCGGAGAGCGTCATCAAACTGGTCGAGCAGAGCTGGCAGCAGATCAAAGGCCCCGACGGAAAGCCGGTTTGGACGGGAAAGCCGTCGTAAAATTGGCGCACCCCCGCGACGAGTGTTTGTTGCCGGCGCGGTGCTAGGTGGAGGTAAACGGTGCCTGCAGATGTAGCGCTACCGGATCTGGCCGCTGCAAAATCGCGGCAAGGCGCGCCCGGCGATTTGATTTTTCGTGCCCTCACATTTCTTTTCGCATTGCTGGTTCTGTTGATTCTGGGCGGCGTGATCGTGGCGCTGATCGATGGCGCGCTGCCGGCACTACGAACCTTTGGCGTCTCGTTTCTGTATACCGACGTCTGGAACCCAGTAACCGAAAAGTTTGGCGCCCTCGCGCCGATCTACGGAACCTTGGTCACCTCGGCGATCGCGATGGTGGTCGGCATCCCAGTGGCGTTCGGGGTGGCGATGTTCATCACCGAAATTTGCCCGATCTGGTTGAAGCGGCCGCTCGCTACAATGATCGAGCTGCTTGCGGCGATTCCGAGCATCATTTACGGCATCTGGGGCCTATTCGTATTCGCCCCGTTTGTGCAGCAATATATTCAGCCGGCGATCATCAACTCACTCGGGCAGATTCCCGGAATCGGGGCGTTGTTTGCCGGTCCACCGCTCGGTATCGGTGTGCTGACGGCGGGCTTCATTCTCGCGATCATGGTGCTGCCATTCATTTCTTCGATCATGCGCGACGTTTTCGAGACAGTGCCGGCGATGCTGAAGGAGAGCGCCTACGGTCTCGGCGCCACGAGAACCGAAGTCGTCTTGCAGGTTGTCTTGCCCTACACCCGGATCGGTGTTGTCGGCGGCATCATGCTCGGCCTCGGCCGGGCGCTAGGCGAAACGATGGCCGTCACATTTGTCATCGGCAATGCGCATCGTATCAGCGCCTCGATCCTGCAGCCGGGAACGACGATCTCTGCATCGCTGGCGAACGAGTTCACTGAGGCGGTCGGCGATTTGTACCTGTCCTCGCTGGTGGCATTGGGGCTGATCCTATTCGTCATTACCTTCATCGTGCTGGCTTTCGCGAAATTGATGCTGCTGCGGCTGCAAAAGCGGGCGGGAGGCTGAGGCATGGCAATTTACGCGCAGCGACGGTTGATCAACGCCGTGGTGATGGTGCTGGCCATGGCGGCGACCGGATTTGGTGTTTTGTGGCTTGTTCTCGTCCTGTGGACATTGCTGTGGAACGGTATTGCCGCGATCACGCCCGCATTGTTTAGCCAGACGACGCCGCCCCCTGGCAGCGCTGGCGGATTGTTGAATGCCATCTTCGGTAGTGTCGTGATGACACTAATCGCGACCTTGGTCGGGACCCCGACCGGCATCCTCGCGGGTACTTTTCTCGCTGAATACAGCCGGGGCAGCCGCTTTGGTGAATTAGTTCGTTTCATCAACGATATTCTGTTGAGCGCGCCCTCGATCATCGTCGGGCTCTTTGTCTATGAATTGATGGTTATTCGCATGGGGCATTTTTCGGCCTGGGCAGGGGCCGTGGCGCTCGCGATCATTGTCGTCCCGGTGGTTGTGCGGACTACCGAGGATATGTTGAACCTGGTTCCCAATGCTTTACGAGAGGCCGCTGCAGCGCTGGGCTCGCCGAAGTGGAAAGTGATCGTGATGGTCTCTTACCGCGCGGCAATCCAGGGAATGGTGACCGGGGTCATGCTGGCCGTTGCGCGCATCGCCGGGGAGACGGCGCCGCTGCTCTTTACGGCCCTCAACAACCAGTTCTGGAGCATTAACCTCAATGCCCCGATGGCCAATTTGCCGGTCGTGATCTTTCAATTCGCGATGAGTCCTTATGCCGACTGGCAAGTGCTCGCCTGGGGCGGAGCGCTGTTGATCACAATCACTGTGCTGTTCCTCAACATCGGTGCCCGAGCCCTCGCCTCCTGGAGCACATTCAAGCAATGAGCCCCGCTACTGCACGGCAAATCATGTCGCTCGCGCGATCCGATCCTCCCGAGACCCGCACGGATCCGTCGCTGCGTCAAAAAGTGCTGATCCGCGACGTCGACTTTTTCTACGGCGCTTTCAAAGCGCTCAAGAATATAACGATGCCGCTGCACGACAAGCGGGTGACCGCTTTCATTGGACCGTCGGGCTGCGGCAAGTCGACTCTTCTTCGGGTCCTCAACCGGATTTACGAACTTTATCCGGGCCAGCGGGCGAGCGGCGAGGTAATCATCGACGGCGAAAACATCCTGTCGCGGGGAATGGATTTGAACCTTCTGCGAGCCAGAATAGGCATGGTCTTTCAAAAGCCGACCCCGTTTCCGATGTCGATTTACGACAACATCGCCTTCGGGATCCGGCTTTACGAGAGGCTGGTGCACCACGAGCTCGACGACCGGGTCGAATCGGCACTGCGTCGCGCGGCTTTGTGGGACGAAGTCAAAGACAAGCTCAGACAGAGCGGGCTCGGGCTGTCGGGCGGCCAGCAGCAGCGCCTGTGCATCGCGCGCGCCATAGCGGTCGAGCCCGAGATCTTGCTCCTCGACGAACCCGCCTCGGCTTTGGATCCGATTTCGACCCAGCGCATCGAGGAATTAATCGCCGAGCTGAAGGCCGACTACTGCATCGCGATCGTCACCCACAACATGCAACAGGCGGCCCGCAGCTCGGACTATACGGCGTTCATGTATCTCGGCGAGCTGATCGAGTTTGACGAAACCGAGCTCATCTTTACGCGACCGAAACAGAAGCATACGGAAGATTATATTACGGGGCGGTTCGGTTAATCCGGCCGGGTCAGAAAGGGTGACGGATGGCTTCCGAGCACATCACCAAGGCGTATGACGCGGAGCTCCACAAGCTCAGCAATACCGTTGCCGAGATGGGCGGACTGGCCGAAAGCCAGCTCGGCACCGCAATCGAGGCGGTGATAACGCGCGATACCGAGCTCGCCGCGCGCGTTGTGGAAGCCGATGCCAAAGTCGACCAGCTCGAACGTGAGCTCGATAATCTCGCGATTCGGCTGCTAGCGCTGCGCCAGCCGGTGGCGCGCGACCTGCGCGAGATTTTTTCGGCACTGAAGATCGGCAGCGATCTCGAGCGAATCGGCGATTACGCGGCCAATGTGGCCAAGCGGTCGATCGCGCTCAGCCAGACACCGGCGGTGCGGCCGGTCTATGCCCTGCCGCGCATGGCGCATTTGGCGCAAGTGCTCATCAAGGACGTTTTGGATGGCTATGTGCAACGCGACGCCGACAAAGCGTATTCCGTGTGGGTGCGCGACGCTGAGTTGGACGAGATGTATTCAAGCCTGTTTCGTGAGCTGCTGACTTACATGATGGAAGATCCTCGCAGCATCGGTCCGTGTACTCACCTACTTTTCATGGCCAAGAACATCGAGCGGATTGGCGATCATGCAACCAATATTGCAGAAAACTTGTATTATTTGGTAAATGGAACCACGCTGGAGGAGGTTCGGCCCAAGGGCGACATATCGAGCCTCGAGGTCATCCTGCCGGACCGCGCTCAGCAATGACGAAACCGCTCGTCCTGGTCGTCGAAGACGAGGCGCCGCTCGTCACGATGTTGCGTTACAACCTCGAAAGGGAAGGCTTTCAGGTCTGCGAGGCCGGGGATGGCGAGGAGGCGCTCGTCCAGATCGCCGAACGCCGGCCCGACCTCGTGCTGCTCGACTGGATGCTCCCGTTGGTCTCCGGTATCGAAGTTTGTCGCCGTATCCGGCGGTCACCCGAAACCCGCACGCTGCCGGTCATCATTCTGACGGCGCGCGGAGAGGAAGCCGACCGCGTGCGCGGGCTCGACAGCGGAGCCGATGACTACGTGGTCAAACCGTTCAGCCCGAGCGAACTGGTCGCGCGGTTGCGTGCCGTGATGCGACGGGCTCAGCCTAGCGCGACGCAGAACGTGCTGCAGTTCGCCGATGTGGAAGTGGATACTACCGCGCACCGGGTGTCGCGTGGGGGTAGGTCGATCCATCTCGGTCCCACTGAATTTCGCCTGTTGCGCTATCTGATTGCGCATCCTGGCCGGGTCTTCTCGCGCGAGCAGTTGTTGGATGCGGTCTGGGGGCATGATGTCTATGTCGAAGCCCGGACCGTCGACGTTCATATCCGCCGCCTGCGTAAAGCGCTCAACTCCGGCGACGCTCTCGACGTGGTGCGCACCGTCCGCTCCGCCGGGTACTCGATGGACCATCCCATAAGATAAGCCGGCCAGTCTCGCCAACCCGATACGCGACAGTCTCAATTACCTTGGTTCAATCGACCACAATGCGGATCAGTTGATCGGTGGCGCGCCGCCGAGCGGTCTCTGCTAGCGCGGCACGCAATATCTCCGCGGTTGCTTCGTCCGGTACCGCGACCCGGACTTCGACCCCGGAGGCGCAGGCGCGCACCGCAGCCGGACCAACCCGATCGATCGCAAAAACAGCCAAAGAAACCGGATCCAGCCCCACCGTCGCAGGGTCCGGCGCCAGGGTATGCAACAGGATCCTTCGCCAGCTCCCCAAGCGGGCTCGGCGGCGTGAACCGCGGCGGCCGGCAAAGCGGCTCAGGGTCGCCTTGAAGACATTCTTGCGGGCGCCAGGGTGCATTTCGTGATTGGCCATCCGGACGCGCTCCTCTCGTCTGGTCGGAGACCAGTAGCACAGGATGATGACCGTTTTGCGAATGTGTCCTACATATGGGCCTCGAAAAACTGTAACATACAAAGGCTAGAATTGGGTTATAGTGGGCCTTTGGATCGAATCAACAGGGGGATGATTTGGCTGCCGGAGCGACCGTCTTTTTTGGTCTCTGGCTGCAAAACCCGCTGCGCATAGCAGCCGCCAATCCCAGCGGGTCGCGTCTCGCCGACGCGCTTGCTCGTTGCATAGATTTCGATCGGCCAGGCCCGGTGCTCGAGTTGGGGGCAGGGACCGGAAGCCTGACGCGCGGCCTGGTGCGGGCGGGCTGTCCGCCCGACCGCATTATTGCCGTCGAACGCGAGCCGCGTCTCGCTGCGGTGCTGCGTAGTGAGTTCCCGGGAATTCGCGTGATCCAGGACGATGCAACACGAATCGATGAAAATTTCGTCGGCTGGGACGGACGGCTGGCGGCCGTTGTCTCGAGCCTGCCAATCAAATGGTTTCCGCTGGAAGCGCAGAGGGCGATCGTCCAACCGTGCCTCGAGCTTCTGGGTCCAGGTGGTCGGTTTCTCCAGATGACCAATGCGTTCTCGTCGCCCTTGCCGATGGAATCTCTAGAGATTTGCGGCCGAGAGATTTGCCGAGTGTGGCTCAATGTGCTCCCGGCGCAGGTTTGGGCTTATGCGCGAAAAACCGAACCGGTTTCCGCGGGCGGGTGGTCGTGAGCCAGACGGCGCTGATGCGACAGTATCGCACGATTTGGATCTCCGATATTCATCTTGGCACCCGTGGATGCAAAGCCGATTTTCTAATCGACTTCCTGCGTTACAACGATGCCGACACGATTTATCTGGTCGGCGACATCATCGACGGCTGGCGGCTCAAGCGGTCATGGTATTGGCCGCAAACGCACAACGATGTGATCCAGAAGGTATTGCGCAAGGTCCGCAAGGGCACGCGCGTCATTTACGTGCCCGGCAATCACGACGAATGGCTGCGCGATTACACTCTGTTGCAGTTTGGCGGCGTCGAGGTCGCGGAAGAGGTCATTCACGTCACGGCCGATGGTCGCCGGCTGCTGGTGCTGCATGGCGACATGTTCGACGCGGTGGTCAAGCATGCTCGCTGGCTGGCGTTGCTCGGCGACGGCGCATACACAGCTGCGCTTTGGCTCAATCGCTATTTCAACACGGTGCGGCGGCGCCTGGGCTATCAGTACTGGTCGCTTTCGGCCTATCTCAAGCACCGCGTCAAGAATGCGATGCAGTATATCGGCTCGTTCGCCGATGCGGTGGCAAACGAGGCGAACCGTCGTGGCGTTGACGGGGTAGTCTGCGGCCACATCCATCACGCCGAGATACGCGAGATGAACGGTGTGCTTTACTGCAATGACGGCGATTGGGTAGAGAGCTGCACGGCCCCGGTCGAGCATTCCGACGGGCGGCTCGAGCTTGTCGACTGGATCGAGCAATGGAGATCACGTCCGCCGATGAGCGGTGTGGTCGATGAAGCCGAATTTGAGGTTGATACCCGGATCCCCGAGCTCGTCGATACGGTTTCATGAGGTTTGTGCTCGTTTCCGATGCCTGGAAGCCGCAAGTCAACGGCGTTGCGCGCACGCTCGGAGCATTGCATGAGGGGATGACAGCCACAGGACACGAAGTTTTTCCGCTGACACCGGATCTCTTTCGCACGGCGCCGTGCCCGACGGACCGCCAAGTCCGGTTGGCGGTCGGCGCGGGGCCGCGTCTAACCCGAATCCTGGAAAGGCTGAACCCCGACGCGATCCATATCGCGACCGAAGGTCCACTGGGCTTGGCCGCGCGGAAATATTGTATCAAGCGGGCGCTACATTTCACGACCGCTTTTCACACCAAATATCCGGAATATATGCACGCTCGTTTCGGGATCCCCATGGCGTGGACCTATGCGGTATTGCGCCGCTTCCATCATCGATCGAGCGCCATCATGGTGCCCACCGAAACCGTTCGGCGAGAACTCAGGGCTCGGGGCTTCAAACAGCTCGCGCTCTGGACTCGCGGGGTCGACACCGCGCTGTTCCGGCCAGGATGTGCGCCCGCTCTCCGCCTACCTCGCCCGGTTTTTCTATGCGTGTCGCGCGTTGCGGCAGAGAAGAATTTACCGGCCTTTCTGAATCTCGATTTACCGGGCTCCAAACTCGTCGTCGGCGACGGCCACCTGCTGCCGGAAATGAAGCGCCGCTACCCGAATGTGCATTTTGCCGGATGCCAGCAAGGCGAAGCCCTGGTGCGGCATTACGCATCCGCGGATGTCTTCGTGCTGTCTAGCCGGACCGAGACATTTGGCCTGGTGTTGCTCGAGGCGTTGGCATGTGGGCTCCCGGTGGCAGCATTGCCGGTTCCCGGACCCCTGGACGTTATTGCTGATAGCCGCGCCGGCGCGCTCGATTGGGACCTGCGCACGGCCGCGATAGCGGCCCTCAGCGTTCCCCACGAGATTTGCCGCTCTCATGCAGAGCGTTTCAATTGGCAAACTTCGATCGAGCAATTCCTCAGTCACGTGGTCCCGGTGCGAGATCCGCCAATCTATGAGTTCCGCGCCGAACGTCCGTATTACGCCGGGTTGACGTAAGCGCTCGATGGCCTCGGCGCCCAGCATCGGGTCTTGACCGCAAATCGCCAGATAGGTCGGCAGGTGCGTGGTGAGGAATACGAGGTTGAGGCCGCAGACCAAATATGCCCCGACATCACGAGGAACAGGCGATGTCGCGCCGCCTGACCGATCATCTCGCGCGTTGTCGCCTTCGGCGCGCCCACTCCGGCAGCCGGTCGGCCCCGTCGGCGCGACATCCTGCCGGTAACATCGCGATTGCCAGAGCCACGAAAAACAGCGCGCCATCTTGCCAGGCTTGGTGCGCGGGCAGAGCCTGGGTCGCAAATGGATCAGCAGCGTGCCGAGAGATCCGGCGGCCGAGACCATGCCGGGAACTTTACTCCTTCGTTGCTCAGGAATCGCGCGGGCGGTGGCGGTCAACGCTAGGGACGAGGCGATGCAAGACAGCGCCACACCGATCAGCACACCCGGCGCGATCAGCGCTGGCGCGCCTCCCGCCGCAGCCATCATCGCGAGCCCAAGCACGTAGATCACGGCGCCGGCCACCATGGTGGAACGGAGGCCGAAGCGTGAGATCGCGATTGATTGGCGTAAGGAAGAGACCGAGGCTCTGCCGTATCGCCATGCCGAGACCGAGGAGCACGGCCGCTCCGATCAAAATCTGCCATCTCTGGCCCAGCGCCTCCGCTTCCCCGATTAGCGGGCGATCATTGCAACTCGTCATCGGCTAGCAAGCCCTTACACGGCCGCGCTGATCTGCCCTGCTCGCCGCGAATACCGGTCAGTCTGCATCGGCTGCTGCGGCTCGCCCTGGTCGATTAACCACGTTTGGTCACAAAAAGGTTCTCCGATCCCTCCGATCCCGAGATTAGGTACCGGAGCCATCTGCGAAAGCGTCCCGTTGCGGCTCGGTGCGAGGAGCATGGCTGGACAAGACGGTAACGAGGGCGCTCCCGCATTTAGGGGATGGACCAAGCTTGATGCGACGAGTCTCTCGCCGAGGGCAAAACGAGCGGACGGCCCTGGCTGATGGCTGATCTGCCGCCGCCGAACATCAAGAGATGGGTGGCGCGCCGCAAGGCCGCGGTTCTCGCCGCCCTGCGGAGCGGCGCCATCACTCTGGAGGAAGCTTGCGAGCGATACGCCCTTTCCGAGGAGGAGCTACGCGCCTGGCAGCGCGCATTCGACGCTCACGGCCTACCGGGGCTGCGGGCCAATCGTCTTCCGGCGCCCCGCAACCGTAGGTCGAAGGCCGCTGATCCGCAGGATTAAGCCGCCATTGCGTCTCAAACGCCCTTTGACGCGTTTTGGACAGTCGAGTTGGCGCGTGGGGAACTAATCTCGATTGGAAAGGGGTGCGAGAGAGGTTGGCAGTGAGGGAAGGTGCGCAAGCTTCAGCCGCCGACTTGCACAAGCTCTGGATAAAGATGGAGAACAAGTGCCATCAGCTCGCCATCGAAATTGGGGAGGCGAGGACGGGCGGTGCCGACGTGACGCTGCTTCGGGATCGGCAGACGCGTTTACTGGTCGACATCAGTGCGATCGTGGCCCAAATACGCAACGCGCCAGCTTTTACGATGCAGGACTATCTTGCCTTGCTCGACGTTGCGATCGAGCATGAAATCGATCTCGCGCTGGAGATCGCCTTTTACGGCGCGGAGGACTTTCCGATGATCACGCGTCTGCTCAGAGCCGTGGCGCGAACGGTCCCCGGTTTCGAGTTTAACTCGCTGCGGCGCGCAATGTCGTCGCCCGGTCAGTTCAAGGAGCTGATGGACGGCGGTATCGAAACTTGCGAGCCGATCGGCCTTGGCCGCCGATAATTCCTGAAAGACTAGCGGGGTGGGGGCCGATTCGCGGCTCCGGCGGCCTCGGACACGAGATTGCCGCGTTCGCTGCGAATGAGACCCGCGAGCGGCGTCTCGGCAACAATGACATTATCGAACACCGAAATGCCCTGGGGTGCCGGGCTGTCGAATTTGATGCCGATATACGGGGAATAGATCTTGTTGTCGTATACCCGGGCGAATTTCAATGGCAAATCATGATCACGAAACACCGCGGCGGCAGGTGCGCCGCCGATCAGGACGTTGTCATGGAAGCTGATCCGGCCGGAGCCCTGGAAAAGCGCCTCGCGCGGGTTCTCGATCAGCAGATTGCTGTAGATCTGATAAAGATCGTTCGAGCCTGCGCCAGTGTCGGGAAATCCGCCGACCAACAAGTTCGGCCGATCGCCGTCGGGTGACGGACGGTCGCCTTTCTTGAAGACATTGTTTCTGATGATGGTGATTTGCGCCGCTTCCGGCATTCCCGCGAGCACCGGGCGCTCGATCTGATA